>Ga0209724_1001166_pt1 | contig 24176 bp, 16 predicted proteins | sample grotaG_FD_184143 | JGI IMG/M metagenome (GOLD analysis project Ga0209724, IMG submission 184143) | Glacier valley bacterial and archeal communities from Borup Fiord, Nunavut, Canada, to study Microbial Dark Matter (Phase II) -... | ecosystem: Environmental > Aquatic > Freshwater > Ice > Glacier ...
TGCGGCGAATCGCCATAGATTTGTCTCCCTTTAAAGAGTAACGGGTAACGAGTTAATGGCTGTCATAAAAAAATTCGTAGGGGCGTAGTCTCCGCGCTCTATTCAGGGATTTTGAGTTTCCCTAACACCTAATAGGCACATGTGCCAGGAAAAAATAATTTTAACCACAGAGACACAGAGGCACAGTTGAATTCAAGTAATTGTTCTCGTATTGATTATTCTGAGGCAAAGGCAAAGCAAGTTGTTATAGAAACCCTCAGCGTCACTTCGTACAGGCTGACAATTCGGGTAAACCCCGACAATTTTACTTTTAAAGCTGTGTCTCTGTGCCTCTGTGGTGAATAATTTAAGCTCATTCTATCTGGAACTTTGTAACTAGCACATCTGCCTGAAACCTGACAGCTACCAGCTTTGATATAAACGGGGAAAATGGGGAAAAGTTTCTATAGAGTTAAATTTTCAGCGACCAGCCCGTAAGTTCGAGGAAACGGGTTTGCAAGGTGGCGCGGTCAAACTCTAGCGGGCCGTCCAGCTTAATAACAATTTCATGACGGTCACGATGCAAACTCCAGCCTTTTACAAAAAGCTGTGGGCTGATTTCCTTAACAAGTTTTTCGGTGAGTTCGCGGAGGACTTGCTGGTTGGGTTCAGGGTTGATACGGATGGGCCAGCCCGTTTGTTGTTGGGCAATATCAATAATTGCTTGATTCTTCTCGCCAAACTCACGGGTAATAAAACTCAGCTCAATAAACTTGCCGTTAGGCTCTTGTTTAAGACTCTTGCGGAAAAGGGGTATTAGTGCCTCATTGAAAATTTGCTCAATCGCGGCAAAGGTCGCATTGATTTCGAGCCGGGGCGCATTATTATCTTCGGCAGGGGCTGGGGTTGGGCTGATCAGACCGGGCAGAGTTACTTGCAAAGTATAGCCCGTCTCGTTTTTGAAGGTCTCGGCGACAGGCGCAAGGTCTGGGGGTGCGTCTGGCCCACTGTATTCCAGTAGCACCCGCACCTCCCGCGATTCTCGATAAACCCCCGGCGTTTTGGTCAAGCCAAACTCTGCTGGAATTATACGGCGGACGGCGGCGGACAACGCCCCCTGATGGGTTTCGGGGTTAAGCTCCACTGTCCAGCCCGTTTTGGTTTTAAGTTCCTCCAGTTCGGCGATATATTTTTGGGCCGCGGGCTCCGGGAAGTTGAAATATAAAACCAACTTGCGCTCCGCCGTAACCGCCCCCTTGCGATATAGCCCGGTTACGGTGGGAAAGAGCTTATCCACAACTGCCAGAGCCGCGTTTTGCTCAAGGGGTAAATCAGACTTTTTAGTTTCGGCTACTTTGGGGCTATCTTTCGCCGCCATCTTCGTCATCCGATAGAGGAAGGGGCGGCGGGGGTCGGGGAAAAAGCCGCTTTCCTTTTGCGTCAGCAAGTTGCGTAGCTGGGCATATTCCTCGGCGGTTAGCTCGCCCTCCCAGGTAGCATTATCGCTGGCCTGTAGCCAGAAGTGGGCAATTTCCTGAATAGTGAAAGCATGGTTTGGGGTTGGGCTGCTCTTTTTACCCTTTGTTAAGGTTTCGACAATTTTCTCGCGGATGGCGGCTAATTCCTCGGCAAGGACGGGCAATTTAGGGCGCGTTTCATCTGTTGATTGGGCGGGTGCGGTTTCAAGTGGGCGTTTTTTCCCGACCTTGCGCGGCGCAAAAGTCAGTTCGTCACCCGCGCTAGGCAAATGGATTCGTCGCTCTTTAGCTTGCATTAGCAATTCACTTAAAGCCTCCCGCGCCCCGCCCGCCCCATGCACCAGCACCGTTTCCTGGGGGTCGAGTTGTTCAATGAGGCCAGCGACCTCCCCGGCATCCACGTGGGCCGAGAGGCTGTACTTGGCAACTTTACAGACAACCTGCACCGATTCGCCATCCAGCTTTAATACCTTTTCTTCGGATTTGGTGGCCTCCGCCAGTGATAGCAGGGCGCGTCCGGGGCTTTCCTCATCCTGATAGCCTGTAATATAAATCGCGCTTTTAGCCTCGCGGGTAATATAGCGGGCATAAAAAGCACTTGGCCCGCCCGACAGCATGCCGCTTGAGGCCACTATCACCCCCGGCGTACCACTTTCGGCTAATTTCAAGCGTTCTTCGGGGGTATTAATCGCGGTAAAATCTGAATCTTTGACCGACGCGCCACTACCAAAAAATGGATTGCCCCGTGCCAGAATTTGCCTCCGCAAGGCGTTGGCTAAATCGTAGGGGTGCTGGGTATAGACCCCACAAACCGAGCGCACCATTCCATCCACCCACACCGGGAAGGGCGCAACTGCTTTTCGGGTCATGGCGTTTGCCAGAATTAACAGTATTTCCTGGGCCCGCCCCACCGCAAAGGCTGGAATTACTACCCGCCCACCACTTTCAACAATTTCTGCCACTGATTCAACCAGCCGACGTTCTTCGGTGGCCCGGTTGGCGTGCATGCGGTTGCCATAGGTGCTTTCGACCATCACCACCTGGGGACGGAAACGTTTATCCACCGAGACGGGCGGCAACATTCCCCCTACCGTTAGCTGGGGTGTCACCGAAATATCGCCACTGATAAAGGCACTCTCGCCGTTAGCCGCCTGTAAACCGAGACAGGCCGCCCCCAGAATATGCCCCGCCGGGAAAAATGTTACGGCCAAATCTCCGCCGAATAGTTTGATAGTTTGCCCCAGCTGGACGGATTGAAAACGGCTGAACATGCTGTCCACAATCTCGCGATTATACATAGGGATTTCGCGGTCAACCTCATAGCGGTTTTTCATCAGGTTAAGGGCATCGTTAAGTAATACACTGACAATCGCCTGAGTGCCGGAGGTGGCGTAAATCGGAATATTAGGATAGGAACGATGCACCACTGGCAAAGCCCCGGTGTGGTCGGTGTGGGCATGCGTTACCAGAATGGCCTCAATCCCGCCAAAGTCGCTGATGCGGGCTAAATCGGGCAAGGGGTCGGGCTGCCCAATCCGAATCCCTGCATCCACCAGGATTTTGTGCCCACCTATTTCCAGTAAAGTACAGGTTGCGCCAACTTCTTCCGCACCGCCCAAAGGTATAAGTTTCATTTATTTCCAATTCCTAGCAGTTAGCTATCAGCCGTCAGCTTTAGTGGGCCTTATTTTAACACAAATTTGCTAAAATAAAGCTTATACCTGCCGAAGCTTTTTGTTAATGGCTATAAGTAAGATGCTATAGATGCAAGCAGTAGAATAAGTAGGGACATTCTATAGTGCAAGCCGTCACAATGTGCTATGATGTTGATGATTTTGGACGGTAGAAGGTTCTATAAAATTTATAGGGGTAAGGTATGAGCTTGGAACAGCAGATTGGCACAGCAACACAGCCTTTGCGGGTAGCAATTATTGGGGCAGGCCCCGCCGGGTTTTATGCGGCTGAGTCCCTGTTCAAACACACCGAATTGAATTGTCAGATAGATATGTTCAACCGCTTCCCCACCCCCTTTGGTTTGGTGCGGGAGGGAGTAGCCCCCGACCATCAGACTATCAAATCCGTAACCCGCATTTATGACAAGATTGCCGAGAACCCCAAATTCCGCTACTTTGGCAATGTTACCTTTGGCTCTGATATTTTACTGGAAGATTTACAGAAATATTATGACCAGATAATTTTTGCTTTTGGGGCTCAATCTGACCGCCGCATGGGAATTCCTGGCGAGGACTTGCTGGGCAGTTATCCCGCGACTATTTTTGTGGGCTGGTATAACGGTCATCCCGATTACTGGAATCTGGATTTTGACCTTTCCTGTGAACGGGTGGCGGTAGTCGGTAACGGTAATGTTGCGATGGACGTGGCCCGAATTTTGGTGACAAACCCGGATGAACTGGCAACCACCGACATTTGTGATTACTCTCTTGAGCGGTTGCGTCAGAGTAAAATAAAAGAAGTAATTATGTTGGGGCGACGTGGGCCCGTACAGGCGGCTTTCACCAACCCCGAACTGAAAGAATTTGGCGAACTAGCGGGGGTAGATGTGATTGTCCACCCTGCCGACCTGGAACTGGATGAGACCAGCCAGGCCGCCCTTGCCAGCGATAAAAATGCCACCCGCAATGTTGAGACCCTCAAAAAATACCTGAACAGAGAACAAACCCCCGAACATCGCAAAATTGATATGCGTTTTTTGGTTTCGCCCGTTGAGATTCTGGGTGAGGATGGCAAGGTTAAGGCCGTCAGGCTAGAAAAAAACAGGTTGGTGGCTCAGGCTGATGGCAGTGTTAAGGCGGTTGGCACCGGGGAATATGAGCTAATCGAGGTTGGCATGGTTTTCCGCTCGGTGGGTTATAAAGGGGTAGCTGTGCCGGGTTTGCCTTTTGACGAAAAAAACGGCACTATTCCCAACAAAGCCGGACGAGTTTATGACCCTCAAACCGACCAATTAGTGGCGGGAAGTTATGTGGTTGGATGGGCCAAGCGCGGGCCAAGCGGGATTATTGGGACAAACAAGCCCGACTCGGCAGCAACGGTAGCTTCAATGGTGGGGGATTTACTGACCCTTACCCCTATTCCTGACGAAAACCGCGACCCTGAACTAATAGTAGAGCTTTTAAAGGTTCGTAAACCTGATTATATTACCTACGCCCACTGGCAACTCATTAACAGAGCCGAGGTCGAACGGGGAGTAGCACAGGGTCGGCCCAGAGTAAAATTTACCAGCGTTCCCGAAATGCTTGAGGCTTTGAAACAACCTGATACAGTTTAGAACTAACTACCCCTCATCCCAGCCTTCTCCCCTAGAAAGGGAGAAGGAGTAGTTTGTTCCCTCTCCCTTGTACTCAGGGGAGAGGGTTAGGGTGAGGGGTTGCTCACTATCACATTAAACTTCTTATTCGAGGAAAAATTAACCGTCCCCTTCACGAAATCCCACACCTGTAAGCCAAACAGTCCTACCAATAGCAGGTTTCGCAACAGAATTACCACCATCGGTTGCCAATCTACCGCTACAACTCCCAGCACCATAAAGGGGAAGGCAATAAAACTGAGGCTCAGGGCAGCGAAATAAAGCCAGATTTTTGGGCCGCGCCAGAAAGCCACAAATGGCAGCAGCCACACCAGATACTGAGGCGATAAAACTTTATTACTGAGAATAAACCACAGAATAGCGATTGCGCCCGCCTGTAACATCCAGTCTACCCGCAGTCGCCGCCCCCCCTGCCGCGTGGCCCACCACAGATAGGCAAAGAACGCCAGTAACCCGGCAACAGTCAGCAGGGTGGCGGTAGTAGCTAAGGTCTGCCCCCAGGCCGAGGCAAGGTTAATCGAGCCATGGTCAACTGAAGATTTGATATTGGTTAGGCCGAAAACGCTCCCCAACCAGATAACGCTGGCAAACAGACTCTCAACCTGTACCCCCCGTTCTCCATGATATTTCAGGAAAGCAAGTAGACCCGGCAACCCGGTTATCACAAAGGGCAGCACCGTCGCTCCCATCGCCATCCCAAAGCCAACCACTGTCCGCAGGGCAAAATCGCGGTCACGTTTCCCGCGCCAGTAATAAATCAGGATTATCGGCAACAAGATGGCGGGAAAAAGTTTGGCGGCGGTGGCTAACCCTAACACTACCCCACCCCAGCCCGGTTGTCGCTGTTTATAAAACAGATAAAACGAAAGCGTTACCAGAAAAGTGGCGGAAATATCAAAGCGGCGGAAAACATACAAACAAATCAAAATAGTAGCGACGGTGAAAAAGGCTAATCGCCAGTTCAAACGCGCCACCGGATAGAGTGTCCGCAAAAGTTGCCAGACCAGCAGCAAAGTACCTACCGCTAACAAAAACGATTCTGCCTGGAATAGCAAAATGTAACGTTCGGGGTTATAAGCCCCAAAAGAGTTAGATATTATGGCGGGAAGAATGAAAAAGATTAGCGAGAATGGCGGATACTCAATATTAAAATCGCGGTAGGGGAGGCTACCACCAAGTACCCGGTTGGCGTACTGGTAATATAACTCTACATCGTCCCCGGTGGGCATTATGTTATTAAAAACCGTAAAAACCAGAAAAGCAACACTAAGCGCGGCTATACTGGCGGGAAGCATCCAATCGCGTTTGAGGTCATAACTGGGTCGAAACGAACGCGAGCTTCCCCGTGTCTCGGAAAAGCTGGTGGTTTGCATATTAATCTCTCTAACCTGCTGTTGACCATGCTGGTCAAACCACTTCTGTTTAGTTGGCCCGATGGTTAGCCCCAGTGCTACCCCAGGCAAGTAAAAATTATCACAATTAACTTTGGTCAATATAACTAAATTGACTCAGGGTGTCAATTCGTCCTTTGATCTATCTCTGAAAGGGGTTAGGTTTTAGGCGTTAGGTTTGTCGCTACAAAGCATTGGGCAAGTTTTATACCACAATAATCTAAAACCTACTGTGACCCGTGACGTTGGCGGATTTTGGCGATGGCAGTTTGGGCGGCTTCGCTAATGGAGCCACCCCAGGTAGTGGTTTTGAACTGACCCGTAGCAAAAGAATGGAGTAAGGCCAGGATTTCGCTGTTGCCAACGTCACCCAACACTGATACCACCGAATAGACCAGATTGGGATAGGGCCATTTAAGCATTTCGTAGAGTTGGGGAACGATTACCGGGCCAACCTCCCGCAAAGTCGCTACCACCAAAACGTGCATTTCCAGCACATCATCCTTCAAAATGGGGATTATATAAGGGATAATAATAGGCCCAATATGCGCCAACCCACTGATTACGCTGTTTCGCACCTGGGCTTCGCGGTCTTTAAAGGCGACCAGCAAGGGGCGGATAGCGTAAGCACCATAACAGGAGAGACCACTGGCAGCCTTGCTACGTACCTCCGGGTCGGCATCCTTCATGGCCCGCACAAAGTAGGGAAAGCCGCTGGGTAAATGGGTAGTCGCTAATTCTCCCACTGCCCAGGCTCGAATAGTGGGGTCGGGGTCGTCCAGATAGGGCAATAGAGCTTCGGGTTGAGAAGGAAGGATTTGGGGGGCTCGTTGTTTATTTTGGGAGGGGGTTACAGCGGCAACTTCCAGTTCCAGAATGCGTTCTTCGATTTTTTGCTTGCCGCGCACCAGATTAGCCCGAACTACCGGGTCTTCAATTTGCCCGTTAAGTTGCCGTTCAAAATTGGCTAATAGCTGATAACTTTTAGCGAGACGATTAGAAATATTGGAATTGAATTTCTCGGTCATACTATCTGCTTTGCTCCAGGCTATCTGTTTTAGTGATTGTAACGGTAGAAACCCGCCAAGTCAATTTATTTTACGCGACAAATATGAACAAACGCGCTATAATTAGAATATTGTAATGTAAAGCTACAGGATTAGGTGCAATGGCTGACGCTGAAAACTCTGAACGAACTATTTCCCCGCGTGGTAAGGCCGATGAACGGGCTTTTGAGGCTACCCTGCGCCCCCGTCGTCTGGCGGAATATATTGGGCAGCATAAGGTTAAAGAGAATCTGCAAATTCTGATTGATGCCGCAAAAGCTCGCAAAGAACCCCTTGACCATATTTTGTTTTATGGCCCCCCTGGCTTGGGTAAAACCACCCTTAGTAATATTCTGGCCTCCGAGATGGGGGTAAATATTCGCGTAACCAGTGGCCCAGCGATTGAGCGGGCGGGCGATTTGGTGGCAATCCTGACCAATCTCAAAAAAGAGGATATTTTATTTATTGACGAAATTCACCGTCTAAACCGCACTATTGAAGAAGTTTTGTACCCGGCAATGGAGGATTTCGCGGTAGATTTGGTGACGGGCAAAGGGCCAAGTGCTCAGACCATTCACCTGCGTCTGCCCCGCTTTACCATTGTGGGCGCAACCACCCGCTTAGCCCTGCTGACCTCGCCCTTGCGCGACAGGTTTGGGGCGGTTTATCGGCTGGATTTTTATGACCAGACTGCCATGGAGCAGATTGTCCACCGTAGTGCGGCGATATTAAAAGTGCCGATTGACGAAGAAGGGGCCTCAGAAATAGCCCGCCGTTCGCGCGGCACTCCCCGCGTGGCTAACCGTCTACTAAAGCGGGTGCGGGACTATGCTCAGGTGCGGGCGGAGGGGCATATTAACAAAGCGGTAGCGGCAGAATCTTTAACACGCTTGGATGTGGACGAACTTGGTCTGGACGATGGCGATAGACGGGTGCTGAACGCGATTATTGATAAATTTGATGGCGGCCCGGTGGGTATCGAGACCCTGGCGGCGGCTACCAGCGAAGAAACTGACGCGATTATGGATGTCTACGAGCCCTATTTGTTGCAGTTGGGCTTTCTAATCCGCACCCCGCGTGGTCGGATTGCCACCCAGCAAGCCTACGACCATCTAGCCAAGAAGCCGACTAACCGTGCTCGCGAACGGCTAGGATTGTGGGCTGATGAAGTGAAGCAAGCTGCCCCCCGTCAATCCAGCCTATGGGATAACACTTCTGAGGAACAGGTAGAGAAGTAGGCGGTTGTCAGTCGTCGGTTGTCAGAAAGAAAATTAAAAGGGAGTTTTAATAGTAGTAGTGACTTTAGGTGTTTCTTCATGCTTATGCGGGACTAATACCTTGAGTACAGGGCACAGGGTCATAACTACTTTCAAATCCTTAAAAATTCTCTGTATTTCTTGCCCCTCTGAATATCTTTAACTCATAGATATCTTAATAGACCAATGTAAAGTCTGGATTAGGGAAATCAAAATAAATATTAAGCGTGAGGCGTTTTTGTAAAATAGATTCTACCTAGACTAGCTCGCGCAGTTCGAGATTGTCTAGAATTTCGGCTCTGGTGCGGAGAGCGGGGCGCAGTTCGTTTTTGGCATAGAGCCGTAGCTGGTCGCCGTTATGAGGTGAATTGGGCTGGGAGGAGTTGCCGTAGGTGTTCAGGACTTTTGCGCGCACCGGGTCGGAAAATTCAACGGCGGCGATATAGGTATCCCCCGCAATCGGGGCAAACCGCCCACCCTGACTTGGCAGGAAAGTGAGTACCCGAAAAATTCCCAGGTCGCCAGGGCCACCACTGGCGGGTAAATCAATACTACCGCGCTTTAAGCGGAAAACCTCACCCCAGGCAATATCGAGTGGTACACCCTTCGCCAGAACTTTGGTGGCGGAGGTCGCAAGGGTAGTTACGGCGGATTTGGCATTAGCCAGACCACGCGGGGTGTCGGTGGGGCTTTTCTCGCTCCAGCCACTGGTAAAAGGGCCGCCAAAGGGGAAATCAGACAGCCCCATATCCTGCACCCACTGATAAAACAAAACTGCCCCCTTGCTGGTAGCGTCGGTTTTTCTGTCCCAGCTTGCCAGAATATCCGCCGCTTTTTTGGCAAGGTCGTTGCCGGATTGACGGGCGGCAGGGATTAGCTCATCCAAAACCCGGTCGGCCAGTTCTACATGGGTGGAAAATTTATCCTCGACAAGTTTATCAAAAGACATCGGGCTGTTTTCCATCAGCATATGAATACCACGTTGCTCCCGGAATAATACACCCTTTGGCGAAAGGTAGGCGGGGAAATCAGCAGGATTTAGCACGGGCGGAACAGTGGCGTTCCAGGGCGGACTATTAGAGTTTTGTACCCAGCCGTTGGGGGGGTCTACCACACGCGGCAACTCATCATAAGAGAGGATTTTTGTCCAAACATTGGCGGAGGTGTCGCCCGGCACAGCCCCCAGCCAGGAAACCCAATCGCTTTTGGGACGGACTGGCTCTTGCCCGCCGAACAGGTACAAAATATGCCCATCCCGGTCAGCGTAAAGCACCGTGAACATCGGTAGTTGCATTTTTCTCAGGGCGGTTTCAAATTCGCCCAGATTTTTAGCGCGGGACATGTCCCACCACTGCTCGAATATGCCAGATACCGGGAATTGATCAACCCCTACCACCCGAAGGGCTACTGGTTTCCCGTTGCGGGTTATTACCGAGCCTTGCACGGTGCGCTGAATAGTCAGATTTTCTTCGCGCAGGCTACCATCGTCCTGCCGCACTTTCAGGGTTTGGTTGTGGGTTTCAAACTGTTTCACCTGCCCATCGAACCGATAACCGCCCTCCGTCAGCGTCAAATCGTATAAATCGCAACCGTCGTGGGTATTGACGGTAAATGTCCAGCCTAAATAATTGTTAAAGGCTATCCCCAAAACTGGCATCCCCACCAGAGCCGCCCCATACGCTTCAATCCCTGGCCCACTTAGCTGAGCTTCGTACCAGGTGTATAAATCCGACCAGAGCAAATGGGGGTTTGCCAATAACATAGCCTTGCCACTAGCTGAGTCCGAAGGGCCAATCGCCCAGCCATTCGAGCCAATAGTGTTAACCGAAGCCGCCGAGCCGCATTGTCCCCGGTTGGTGGCGATAAAAGTAAATAGTACCCGCTCGGTGTGAGCCAGTACGTCCACCCCGTCTACGGGCAATACTACTTTTAGTTTGGCATCCAGTTTGTCAGGGTGTTGTTGGGCATAGTTGTTGATACCAGCCGCAAAAGCGTCCAGAGAGGCGCGTAGGGCGGGACTCTGGGTGGAGTACCATTCACGGGCGCGTTCCGGGAAACCCATTGTCCAGACCAGTTTGTCTTGTTCAAGGTATTGTTTGCCCCAATATTCGGCAGCTCGGCCCCGCGCCTGTCCGTATAACTTTAGTATCAAATCACCGTGACTTTGAGCCTGAGCCCAACCAAAAGCCCGAAACAGGGCGGGTTCGTCTTTGGCGAAGATATGCGGCACGCCCCATTTATCCCATAATATTTCGGCCTGATTTGGGGCCGGAATACTGGTGGCGGAGGTTGCAGTTGTCGAAGTAATAGCCGCAGGGGTTGGGTTGGGTTGTGGTTGGACGGTGGCGGTGGTAGTGGTGATTGGGGCAGTCGGGTTAGGGTTAGAAGTGGCTGGGAGCTGGGTAGCGGTTGGCAGAGGCGCAGTATCGCCGCAAGCCCCCAACAAATAAGCCAGTAATAGGCTGACTACTAATAAGCTCCCCCGGCTTTTGAGAGTCATCAGACCTATGGTGGTGGGTTTTTTTGCCAAAGTTTTTGCCATATCAAGGGGATTATACCTGATTAGGTATAAAATAAAAAGGACAACGGTTATTTTAAACTAACCTGTTGTCCTTTGAGTGGAGACTAGCCAGGATAATAGTCCTTGAACCTCTGGCTATATTTATAGATGTATCCGGCCCGGCAGAGGGGGGAACCGTCAAAACTGTCGAGCAGCAACAGTTAGGGAGTTCACCCACATTTGCCCTGACCAGACCCCAAACTAACCTTAACGATGTGTCTAATCCGGTGCGTATTAAACCCTTTCGGTTGATACTAATATATCGCATGATACGTGAGTTTTGTGTGAGAATTTAGCCTTTTGTTATGAGGAAAATATGAGGATTTGAACAGAAGTCTGAAGGATCAGAAAGAAGAATAGAGGAGTAAGAAGCAAGAAATTTGTAGGAGCAGGCTCTGTCCTGCGATAATTCGATAATCCCGTAGGAGCAGGCTCTGTCCTGCGATGGGTTATCGGACGGCGGAGCGTCCTCCTACGAATTTCCCTTCGACTTTAAATCTTAAACCATCCGTAAGTCACGCACATGGATTTCGATTTTTTTCTGGCCCTGCCACTCGTTTTGTTCCAGGTTAAAAGCAATGTCCAGCATATCCCCTGGCCTTAAATCCGCCGCCCGCCAGCCCTCCCGAAAGGCAATCGCGTCCACCGTTTTGAGCCGTTGCACATCAAAAAGACGTAGCCGCAGATGTACCCCCTCCGTACCAACGGGGCGAGCCTCGCGCAACTTCAGGCCATAACAGGCGTAGAGTGGCGGGGAATTTTCGCTACCAAAGGGAGCTAAAAGGCGACTTTGGGTATAAGCGGTATCTATTTCGTCCAGATTTACCAGCATATCAATTTCCAGGTGAGGATGCAGGTCAGCCTCAGTCAATTTAGCCTCAGCCTGAGCCAGCAACCGCCGTTCTAGTTCCGGCAGATTGGCGGTAGCAACCGTGAAACCTGCGGCTTGGCGATGCCCACCATAACGGACTAACAGGTCGGCGCACTCGCTGAGAGCCTCGATAATATTAAAAACATAGGGGCTACGGGCCGAGCCTTTACTAAATTCCGGGCCGCGCTCCAGCACCAGCACCGGGCGGGAATATTCTTCCGCCAACCGCCCTGCCACCAGCCCCACTATCCCGGCGGGCCATTCTTCGCCACTTAACAGAATAAGTTTTTGTTTTTCGGCAAGGCGTTGCGAGACCACCTGCCCTCTGGCTTCCTCCAAAACCACCGCTAGTTTGCCCTGGCGTTCCTTATTCTTCTGGTTTAGTTGCAGGGCGATTTCGCGGGCCTTCTCCAGCGACTCAGTGAGCAATAGCTCATAGGCCAGAATCGCATCGTCAATTCGTCCGGCGGCGTTAATGCGCGGAGCTAAGCCAAAGCCGATAGAGGTGGTATCAAGGCTTCCCTGTTTATAGCCCGCCGCTTCGGTCAGGGCCACTATGCCGGGACGAGCGGTTTTGTTCATAGCTTTCAGGCCGCTTGAAACCAGCACCCGGTTTTCCCCGGTCAAGGGGGCAATATCCGCCACTGTGCCCAACGCCACCAAATCCAGCAGGTCATTTGGCCTCAAACCGTTAGTCTTAACCCCATCTTTGCCCAGGGCGCGCACGAGATGGAAGGCCACCCCCACCCCTGCTAGACCTTTATAGGGATAGTTACAACCGGGTTGCCGCACGTTCAGGATTGCCAGAGCGTCAGGTAAAATGTCGGGCGGGCGGTGGTGGTCGGTGATAATCACATCCACCCCTAACTCGTTCGCCAACTCCACCTCGGCGTTATTGCTGACCCCACAATCCACCGTAATAACCAGCTTCACCCCCTGCGCTTCTAACCGCCGCAAAGCCGAGGGATTAAGGCCATAACCTTCGTCCACCCGGTGGGGAATACGCGGCACAACTTTCGCGCCCGCCGCCCGAAAATATTGCACTAGCAAGCTACAGGCCGTCACGCCGTCCGCGTCAAAATCGCCATAAATCGCGATAAGTTCTTTTTCACTCAAAGCCTTTTTGATACGGTTTACGGCCTTATCCATATCCTTTATCAGAAAGGGGTCGGCCAGACTGGGAAAAGAGGCCTGGAAAAAATAGTCAATCGCGGCGGGGGTCTGAAGGTTGCGGTTATAGAGCAGTTGGGCGGTGAATTTGCCATAGCCTAATTTGGCAACCTCTGCCAAAAAATCGTCAGGGGCGCGTTCCCTAACCGACCATACCCGCGAAATCCGGCGAGTCGGTAGTTTACCTGAACTATTTTCAGATTTTGAAATAGTTTCCATAAGTTTTTCACTATTGTTTCCCCTTCCTTTACAGGGAAGGGGGCTAGGGGGTTAGGTTAGCCTAAAACGGCAATTGCAGGAAAAAGACCAGCAACAGAGCCGGGATTAAAACCACCACCAGACTGCGCTGCCAGTTTAGCAAAGTGCTGAAGCGCACGCCAATCACCAATAGCGACACCTGATAGATTAGAGTACCGTAGGTTGATAGCAACAGATAAGGGTTAGTTTGGTCTTCGGTGCTGGGGTCGTAGCGCACCCGCCCTAATTCTGGCACAAAGACCGCCAATAGCAACAAAAATATCGTTATTAACATCGCTAGTTGGGCAAAAGTAGCCACCGCAAAAAGGCTATAAAAGTTAGTTTTAGCCATTTGCTTGAAAAAGAGCCGGGCTGTCACCGAAACCGCCAGGGCAAAGACCGCCGAAAAAGCTACCCGAATCAGCGTATTAAGCAAAAATGGCACAATAAAACTTGAGTCAATGGTGGGTAGCACATCGCCCTTAGTGTTATAGGCACTTACTTGCTTGTCACTTAACTTGGCCTCAGCGGTTGGGTTATCGCGCAAGAAAACATACTGAGCATCGGTCAGCCGAGTCGCCAGGTCGTCTTTATCGCCTAGCTCATTTTTCTGAGCTTCGGTTAGTAACAATTCGGGCTTAGCCGACTTACTGAGCGCGTCCTGCTGGGTGCTGGAAAGGGGAATTTGCCCCTCCCGCGCGTTGATAATCTGGCTGGTCTGGTAGCGGCTGAGTTTCAGATTGCCGTTCACCACGTTCTGACCCCAGCTTAGAATGCTAAAAGCCTGTAGCAAAGTTACTATCGCAATCAGGCCAATAAAGAGAAAAATCCCCTGAACATAGGGGTAGGTGGCAGCGACCCGCCGCATCCCCACCATTGGGCGAATTAAGACATCGCGAGCGTTCTCCCAGAGGGCGGCGGGTTTTACCAGCTCGGCCCCACAGCTAAAACACTTCTCATCCGCTACCGGGTTTGGTTCGCGACATTCCGGGCAAAGCACCGTTGGGCTACCGTTGCGTATCTCCTCATAAATCTTCATCGTGTAATTATATTCCTATCCCCTTACCTCGGACATAATCCGGGCAATATCTTCCTGGGCAGCACTATTTATTGGTAACAAGGGTGGGCGCACCGGGCCACCATACTGCCCGATTTTGTCCATTGCGAATTTCAAGCCAGCCACCCCATATTTTGAGGTAACGGCGGCGTTAAGGGCCAAAATTTGTTGCTGTGCCCACTTAGCCTCAGCCGTATGCCCAGCCTGTGACATGTTGTAAACATTCAGACAGTTTTCGGGCGCGACATTCGCCAGAGCCACTACTCCGCCCGCTGCCCCCACCGCCAGCGAAGCCAGCAGGAACGAGGCTGAACCCGCCAGCACCGTAAAGTTTAGCTTGCGGGTTTGGGCCAGATTTACGATTTCGGCAATCTTCACGATATTGCCGGAACTTTCTTTCAGGCCGATAATGTTGGGATGAGCCGCCAGCTTTATAATCGTTTCGACGCTCATATCAATTCCGGCGTAAGCGGGCATATTATAGAGAATAACCGGGATGGGTGAGGCATCGGCGACGGCGGTAAAATGGCTAATCATGGCCTCCCCGGTCATCGAGGGCTTGTAATAGGCCGGGGTGATAACAATCGCCGCACTTGCCCCGACCTCTGCCGCCGCCAGCGTTAGCCGGATAGTGGCGCGGGTAGACTCCGTGCCCGTCCCGGCAAGCAATAACTTGTGGGAAGGAATGGATTGACGAGCGGCTTTGATAATCTCCAGCTTTTCGGCTTCGTCCAGGTAAACATACTCGCCGTTGCTACCCAGAATGACGTAACCCGCCAATTCATGAGCGTTCAGCCGACTAATATTTTCCTGCAAATGGCTGGGGGAAATTTCGCCAGCCTGGTCAAAGGGGGTGGGGACAGGCGGCATTACCCCCGCCAGATTTAGGTCCTGGTTAGCCATTTTTAGCCTTTATTACCTTTCTACTAGCTTTCTTTGCTCTCGGCGTGCCCCGCTACCGCCTGACCATGCTGTACCTGAAATTTCTCGACATAATCTTCCCGGATAGGGCTAAAGACATCCAGAGCCACACAGGGGGTCGAACCAGTAGCCCGCGCCCCGTGCAATACGCCGCCGGGAATGACGTAGGTGTCACCCTTGCGAATTAATCGCCCATCTTCGGGGTTCAGGCTGCCCATATATAGGGTTAGTTCGCCTTCCAGCATTGTGCCAAGTTGCTCATGGGGGTGGCTGTGGAGCGGCACTACCGAACCCGGTTGAAGAGTCACGAAACTCATCATCGCTTTTTCGCCGCTCACCAGCTTGAGTTCTACCCCACCAGCCAGCTCTACTGCTTTGACTTCGTCCAGCGGATAATAGCCCGCTTGCGCCTTTACACTTTCTTGAATATTTCCCATTTTTCTCCTCCTTCGGGATAATCTAAAATCTAATATCGAATATCTAAAATCAGGGAACAAACCTAACCCCCTAGCCCCCTTCGACTTTAGGGAAGGGGGAATAATTATTCTTTATTCTGGGTAGACACAGAGGTCTACCCCTACAAAAATTCTTTTTCTTTATTCTGGCTCCTGAATCCTGAATTCTGACTCCTTTTCATCCTTCGGTTTTCCAAAACGGAATTATAAAAGCCAGTAGCAGCCCCACCCCACCACTTGCCCAATCCAGGGGTTTAAGCGGGTTGAGTTGTAGCTGGATTTGGAAATCGTTCCAGGTAAAAAACTGTAGTTTGTTCAGCCCCACCAGCGTGCCATAAATACATAACCCAAAGACAATTGCCGCCGCCACCAGAGCCGCCAGTTGCATTAGCAGCCCGTGCCGATTATCGCCACTGAGCCGGGTACTAAAGCCCACCACCAACCCCACCAGAATAAAAAGGAACAGCCAGCTATTATGGGTGAAGTTGGCTAACAGGGTAAGGATTGCCGCACACACTAACCCGGCTAATATTCCGCCAAAAAAACCATAGGAGGCATGTCCGCTATCGCCCCTCCGATTACTTTCGGTTGAAGGCTGAGGCCGGGGACTGACAACTTTCCGGGCTTTAGTTGAGATGGGCGCAGTTAGGGGGGGCTGCTCGATTATTCTGGATTGGGTTAAAGCCTCTAAATCCATTTGCTGACGAGCCGGAGTGACGGGCTCAGGTTTACGGGTCACATTTTCGGTGGACGATTTAGTGCCAGTGGGTGGGGTCTCAGGCCGCGCCTCGGCTGAATTTAGCGGCGGTGGAACTGGCACGCCGTTATTCAACCAATCCGGCAACTCTGGTTGGGGTTGGCGGCTCAAGGCCCCCTTCAAATTAGTGGCAGTATGCAAAAGCTTTCCACAATTAACACACTTAACACTTCCCTGGGGATTTTGGAACCCGCAATAGACACACCACATAGCATTACCCGACACGATTGTTACAATCACCCAACGGTTACTTTTTTGAACTGACTTCCAGAGTTTTCGCCACAATCTGGATAAACTCAGCCGCTTTGAGACTAGCCCCACCCACTAACGCCCCGTCAATTTCGGGCTGACTCATAAATTCTTCAATATTTTTGGCAGTCACACTGCCCCCATATTGAATCCGAATCTGCTGGGCTACCTCTGACGAATAGAGTTCAGCTAGAATTTGACGAATGACCGTTGCTACCTGATTAGCATATTCGCCGTCAGCCGCCTTCCCACTGCCAATCGCCCAGATTGGCTCGTAGGCAATTACCACTTCTACCGCATCTTCTGCCGCCACCCCATTCAGCGCCGCCCGCAGTTGCCCGGTCACAATTTCGTTGGTTTGCCCGATTTCGTTATGGGCCAGATTCTCACCAATCGCAATAATCGGTACAATATCGTGGCGGATAGCGGCCTTAACCTTGCGATTAACATCCATATCAATTTCGCCGAAAAGGTGGCGGCGTTCGCTATGCCCAATAATCACAAAATCACAGATATCGCGCAACATCAAAGGCGAAACTTCCCCGGTAAAAGCTCCGTGCTCCTCCCAGTGCATATCCTGTGCGCCCAGCCAGATATGGGTTTCTTCCAGCAGCTCAAGGACGGGATAAAGAGCCACAAAAGGCGGGCAGATAACTTTATCCACGCCATCCAGCACTTCCAGGTCTTCCAGCATATCATCAACCAGCGTCAGGGCTTCGCCTACGGTCTTGTTCATTTTCCAGTTACCCGCAATAATCGGGGTACGTTTCCCCTTTTGTTGCAACCGGGCGGTCTGATTGAGTACGATAACCCTATTCATCAGTGCTTGATTCCTCCAAATTTTCCCCATTTATAACTCTGCAATAAACATCCGATGACGGAGTATCCTCCTACGAATTCCCCTTATCTTGCTAGTGCAACAACACAAGCGTTAATGTGTCAGGGGTGGTCTTGTTCCTTCTCCCTAGCAGGGAGAAGGTTAGGATGAGGGGTGAAATCTTGGCCTACCTCTGAACTCAAGAGCCAACTAACTCGAACCCTCACCCCAACCCGTAAGCTGGCTTCTCCTACCAATGGGAGAGGGGGTAAAACCTTCACCTACCCAACCCTTAGACACGATACATCGTGTCTCTACAATGTAAGGGGGTTAGGTTTGTTCGACTACCTGTCGTTTAGGGCGGCAACCCCCGGCAAAATCCGCCCCTCCAGAAATTCCAGGCTGGCCCCGCCGCCGGTACTGATATGGCTCATTTTATCCGCCAGACCGCTTTGCTCTACTGCCGCCACGCTCTCGCCCCCGCCGATAATAGTAGTGCCATCCACCTCAGCTAGAGCCTGAGCCATCGCGGTTGTGCCTTTGGCGAAGGCTGGAAACTCAAAGACTCCCATCGGGCCGTTCCAGATAACGGTTTTAGCCTCTTTGAGATAATTTTTGTAGCTGGCAATCGTATCGGGGCCAATATCCAGAATGCGCGTCCCGGCGGGAACTTTGTCGGGGGTAGTCACTTGAAAATTGGCATCCGCCGCAAACTTATCCGCCGCTAATACATCGGTAGGCAGGACGATTTTTGCCCCATCCTCCCGCGCTAAAAGCTCCTTCGCCACTTCTACTTTATCGTTTTCTACCAGCGAGTCGGCCACATCGTAACCTTTGGCCTTGAAAAAAGTATTCGCCATCCCGCCGCCGATTAACAGACGGTCAACCTTAACCTGACTTAACAGATTTTCGATTACGCCAATTTTGTCCGAGACCTTTGCCCCGCCCAGAATAGCTACCAGGGGACGGGTCGGGTTGGATAGCGCACCACCCATAATCTCAAGCTCTTTTTGCATCAAATAGCCCGCCACGCTGCTGGAAATATAGTGGGTTACGCCCTCGGTGCTGGCGTGGGCGCGATGGGCTGTGCCAAAAGCATCATTGACGTAAATATCGCCCAATTTAGCTAAACTTTGGGCAAATTCCGGCCCATTTTTTTCTTCTTCGGGGTGGAAACGTAAATTTTCGAGCAAGGCTACTTCGCCCGGCTGGAGAGCGTTAACCGCCGCCTCTACTTCCGTCCCAATACAATCGTCCAGTTTTTTAACGGGCTGGCCCAGCAATTCCGCCAGATGGTTGGCGATGGGATTTAGCCTTAACTTCTCGTCTATCCCTTTGGGACGACCCAGGTGCGACATGAGTATCACTTTTGCGCCCTGTTTAACCAGATAATGAATAGTAGGCAAAGCCGCCCGGATGCGGGTGTCGTCGGTGATTTTTCCATCTTCCAATGGCACATTAAAATCTACCCGTACCAGGACCCGCTTGCCCTTTACTTCTACATCCTCAATTGTTTTCTTATTCATCATATTTTCCGCAATATACCGGGCGACCAGCAGGTCGCCCCTACGAAATAATGTACCGGGCGGTTCGCGAACCGCCCCCACGAAATCTTGTTCCCCCTTCCTTCACAGGGAAGGGGGCTAGGGGGTTAGGTTACTTAGTCGAAATACTCACCCACATAGTTAACCAGGTCAGCTACACGGCAACTATAACCAAACTCGTTATCGTACCAGGCCACTATTTTAATCAGGTCTTCGCCAATTATCATTGTGCAGAGACTGTCCACAATCGCACTACGCGAGTCACCCTTATAGTCGGTTGATACCAACGGCTCGTCACTATAACCCAGAATATCGGCCAGACCACCTTCACCGACCTCAAGCTCGCTGGCTTCAAGTAGGGCGGCGTTGATTTCTTCTCTGCTGACTTTCTTCTCAATCTGGGCCACAAAATCAATAATCGAGACGGTGGAGGTTGGCACACGGATGGCGAAACCGTCAAACTTACCTTTTAGTTCCGGCAGAACCAGCGATACGGCTTTGGCAGCTCCGGTGGTGGTAGGAATCAGGTTAATCCCGGCGGCACGGGCGCGGCGCAGGTCTTTGTGGGGTTGATCCAGAATTACCTGGTCGTTGGTGTAGCTGTGGACGGTGGTAACAAAACCCTTGATAATCCCAAACTTTTCCAGAATAACCTTAGCGACAGGGGCTAGACAGTTAGTGGTGCAACTGGCGTTGGAGATGATATGATGTTTTTCGGGGTCGTATTGGTCGTGGTTTACGCCCATCACGATCGTAATATCTTCACCAGTGGCGGGGGCACTGATAATAACTTTCTTGGCTCCGGCGGTAATATGGGCCTGGGCTTTGTCGGCACTGGTAAAAAGCCCGGTGGACTCTAGCACCAAATCTACCCCTAGATCTTTCCAGGGCAGCAAAGCCGGGTCACGCTGTTTCAAAATCTGAACTTTATAATCGTCAACCTGAATGAAATCCTCACCCGCCTCAATCTCGGCATCAAAAATTCCGTAGTTGCTATCGTATTGCAGCAAATAGGCCAGAGTTTTAGGGTCGGTCAGGTCGTTGACCGCCACCACTTCGACCTCATCCTGATAAGTTTCCAGAAGTGCCTTGTAACTCTGGCGACCAATTCGACCAAATCCGTTGATACCCACCCTTATTGCCATTGCAAGCGTCTCCTTTCAGCAAAATCCTGCTCTTGCAGTCATTATATCCAAAGCCCAAACTGGGAATAAACCCGCAACATTTCGCCCTTTAAAACATTCTATCTATGTAATGCACAGCGTAATAAATCTCCTAGCGAGCAGTGTTACGCCGTTGATTATAGCACGCCCACGCCTCGCAAGCCAACAACGGTTGTCGGTCGTCAGTTGTCGGTTGTCGGTTGGAAATCTAAAATCCAAAATCTAATATCTAAAATTGGGGGAATTCGTAGGGACACGATGCATCGTGTCCAGGGAGTCGGGGGATGGGGGAATTCGTAGGGGCGGGGCAACCCCGCCCTACTGGTCGCCCTGCATCTCATTCGGAAGGGCGGTTCGTCCCCCTGAGTACAGGAGGGACAGGCGAACCCGCCCAATAGAAGATATTCACAAGGCTAGGCAGGATGAACAGGATATAGGGATGGGGGATAGGGAATTTTGTGTAGGAGGCTGCTCCGTCATCCGATGGTTATCACAGGACAGAACCTGCCCCTACAAATGGGTTTCAGGGCAGGCACGGGGACCTGCCCCTACAAAATTCCCCGACTTCTAACCAACAACTAACAACTAATAGCCAATAACTATTCCAGCGTTTGCGTCCTGAATGAGCTTAGGGTAAAATAAACCACAAATAAGTACGCTCAGGAAACATTTATTGCCAACGTCGGGCAGTATAGGCGATAAGAAGAAGATGCGAAAAGAGGATAAAGCTACCCTTGCCATATAAAATATTGATGGTTGCGCCGACATCATTTTTTTCGGACACTGGCTGTCATGTGCGTATCCTGGAAGAAGCCTGGATATTACAAGAGGCGGGTCATAAAGTCACAATCTGTACCTACCACATGGGAAACCCGGTGGAAGGTGTAAACCTCCAACGTAGCCTCGACGTACCCTGGAAGAAAAATGTTCAGGTTGGCAGCAGTCGTCACAAAATCTATTTTGATATAATGTTAGGTCTAAAAGGGCTGCAAACGGCCCTGCGGGAAAAACCCGACATTATTCACGCCCACCTCCATGAAGGGGCTTTTATTGGCTGGTTTTTGAAGCTGCTAGGGCTGGGCAAAGCACCCCTTATCTTTGATTTTCAGGGGAGCATGACCAGCGAGATGCTCGACCACCATTTTTTGCGACAGGAAGGGCCTTTTTATAATCTGGCTCTGTGGCTGGAGAAATTTATTAATCGGCTACCCGACCGTATTATTACCAGCACCCATAATAGTGCCAACATTTTGCAGGAAACCTTTGGGGTCGCCGCCGATAGAGTGGTTACTGTTCCTGACCGGGTAAACAGCCGCCGTTTTCGCCCCCTCGATACCCCCGAAGGAAAAGCTGCCGCCGCACGCTTAAAAGGCGAATTAGGTATTCCCTTAGACCGCAAAGTAGTGGTATATTTAGGATTACTAGCCCCCTACCAGGGGACTGACCTGCTACTTCAGTCCGCCGCACAATTAAAGGATGAAGTACCCAACGCCCACTTTTTGATAATGGGCTACCCCGGCGTAGATAGTTACCGGGAGTTGGCGAATTACCTGGGTCTGGAAGGGCGCGTAACCTTTCCGGGACGGATTCCCTATCAGGAAGCAGCCCGTTATCTGGCATTAGGGGATATAGCGGTTGCCCCCAAGATGTCGGCGACGGAGGGGGCGGGTAAAATTACCAATTATATGGCGATGGGCTTGCCAACCGTAACCTTTGATAGCCCCGTCAGCCGGGAATTGCTGGGCGGGCTGGGGGTTTACGCCCGCTATGGCGATGCCCAATCGCTGGCCGAAAATATCAAGAGCTTATTGCTGAACGATAGTTGGCGGGAAACATTGGGGCGGCAGGTGCGCGCCAAAGCCGTCAACGAAATGGGGCTGCATCATTCTCGCCACCAGCTTGAAGAAATTTATGCTCAGGCGTTGGCAAAAACTCGCAAGACTAGCTCCCAAAATGCCGGATTTGAGGGAAAAGCCAGTTATGCGGCGGATAGCAGTAATCTGGAATTTGGTGAAACCGTGCCGTTGGTTGCAAAAGTAAAAACCAGCCTGGAAGATTAATCTATCTATCTGTAGTTGAAATCAGGTAAGTTTTCACGAACCCTGTCATTCTGAGGCGAAGCCGAAGAATCTCAATGTTTTGAGCAAGACCCTTCGCAAGCTCAGGGTGACAATCAAGCTGTATCTTACGAAATCAGGGCAAGGGGATGGCCGAAGAATATATATTAATAGTGGATGATGAAGAACTCATCCGCAAACAAGCCGAAGTGGCCTTACGCAAGGGCGGGTATAAGACTGCGACTGCGGGTGATGCCCAGACCGCTTTGAGTCTTATTCGGCAACAACCTCCCGACCTCCTGCTTACCGATATTCGGATGCCCGATATGGACGGCTTGCAGCTTTTTGGGGCCGCCCGCAAAATTACCCCCGACCTGATGGCGGTGATGATGACCGCCCACGGCACGATTGATACCGCGATTAAGGCGATGCAATTGGGCGTACAGGGCTTCTTGCAAAAACCTTTTACCGCCAGCGAGCTTGAACGGGCGGTACAGGACGCTTTGCAAAAAAGCCGGGTGGCCCGTGAAGCGGTGCGCTTGCGGGTACTTAATCCCTTGCTGGAAGCTCGCCGGATGCTTGCCACTGAATTTGACCTATCGGCCTTTTGCCGCACAATGGTCGAAGTAATTGCCCGCGAAACCCAAAGCGATTATTGCGCGGTTTTCCTGCCCGCCGAGGCTGGCACTGCCTTGAACTCCGAGGCCACTTTTATTAGCCCCAACAGTGTCAAATCATTTTCCCCCAAAGGTTTCCCGGCAGGGCGGCTGGCGGCCCGTTCGGTGGAATTAAGCCGCACCCTTAGCTTGCGCCGAAGTGCCGGAACCGAGAACCAACCCCCCGAAACCGAGGCCGTGCCAGGGGTGGTGATTGCCGTGCCCTTGCTTATCGGCGGTAATGCGTTAGGGGCTTTGCTGGTGGGTCGGGCGCAGGTTGAAAATACTTTCTCGCCAGGGGAGCGCGAACTATTTGAGGTTATTGCCGGACAACTGGCGAATCTGGTGGAAAATCGCCGCCTGTTCCGGGCAGTGGCAGAGCGTGAGGAGCGTTTGCGACTGTTTATCGGCAAGTTTGTAGCGATTCAGGAGGAGGAGCGCAAACTCCTGTCGCAACGTATTCGAGATGATTTGCTGCCCCTGCTTACGGGTGGTCGTCAGAATTTACAGGGCTTTATCGAGAAAGTCCGCCCCAGTAACAATAGCGAATTGATGCAGGCCGAGCAGCGTTTCAAGGAATCCATCTCCGAGGCTCGCCGCCTGATGTATAATCTGCGGCCTACCGAGTTGGACGAGTTTGGCCTGACCGCCGCCTTGCGCCAATATGTCCGCGACCTCAACGACGACCCCGACAGCATTTGCCGCCCCAACTATCGGTTGGAAGGGCAGGAAGCCCCCCGCATGGATAGTGCCGTTGAAACCGCCCTTTATCGCGCCGTTCAGGAAGCCATTACCAACGCCTGTAAACACGCCAAAGGTAGTCAGGTCGAGGCCCTTGTGCGGGTACAGTCGGTTAAAGGTAAGCCTACCCGTATCCAGATTGAGGTACGCGATTGGGGTCGGGGTTTTGATACTAACTCCTTGCGTACAGGCGAGCCTTCGCGCAAGGCTGGTTTACTGGCAATGCAAGAGCGGGTGGCCTTGATTGGCGGAACTTGTCAGATAGAATCTGCGCCGGGGCGCGGCACGGTTGTCACTATCACCTACGACCTCACCTCCTGAAATTCGCAAACCTAACCCCCTAGCCCCCTTCCCTGATTCATGAAAGGGGGAACATGAATACATCAAGTTGATTTAAAGTTAAAAGCTGGGATAAAACCTTGAAATATTGCTGGGGTTAAGGT
>Ga0209724_1001168_pt1 | contig 24143 bp, 23 predicted proteins | sample grotaG_FD_184143 | JGI IMG/M metagenome (GOLD analysis project Ga0209724, IMG submission 184143) | Glacier valley bacterial and archeal communities from Borup Fiord, Nunavut, Canada, to study Microbial Dark Matter (Phase II) -... | ecosystem: Environmental > Aquatic > Freshwater > Ice > Glacier ...
GCCGGCAACTACGGGATGTGCGGCCGCGGCTTCGGCCCGCGCTTCGTGTTCGCGTGGCCCACCGCCCGGACCGCCGTGATGGGCGCCGAGCAGGCCGCCGGCACGATGGAAATCGTGATGCGCGAAGGCGCGGCGCGAAAAGGAGCACCGGTCGACGAAGACCAGCTCGCCGGCCTGAAGGCGAAGATCGTCTCGACCTTCGAGCGCCAGAGCGACGCCTTCTACACCTCGGGCCTCTTGCTCGACGACGGCCTCATCGATCCACGCGACACGCGCCGCGTGCTCGCCCTCGCCTTGCAGGTGTGCGGCGAAGCGTCGCGCCGCAACCTTCACCCAATGCAGTTCGGCGTCGCCCGCCCGTAGGATCACATCATGCAAACCACCCACGAACACGAAGAGATCCAGCGCACCTTGAAGCGCTTCATCGACGAAGAGATCAACCCGCACGTCGACGAATGGGAAGCCGCCGAAGCCTTCCCGGCACACGACGTTTTCAAGCGCCTCGGCGAGCTCGGCCTGCTCGGCCTGACCAAGCCGGAGCAGTACGGCGGCATGGCGCTCGACTTTTCGTTCTCGGTGGCGATGGCCGAGACGCTCGGCCACATCGCCTGCGGCGGCGTGCCGATGGCGATCGGCGTGCAGACCGACATGGCCACGCCGGCACTCGCGCGCTTCGGCCACGAGGCTTTGTGCAATGAATTCCTGGTGCCCGCGATCACCGGTGCCGCCGTCGGCTGCATCGGTGTCTCCGAGCCGGGCGCCGGCTCCGACGTGGCCAGCATCAAGACCACGGCGAAAAAGGACGGCGGCGACTACCTCATCAACGGCTCGAAGATGTGGATCACCAACAGCCTGCAGGCCGACTGGATGTGCCTGCTCGCCAACACCTCCGAAGGCGCGGCCCACAAGAACAAGAGCCTGATCATGGTGCCGATGAACGCGAAGGGTGTGACGCGCGCGAAGAAGATCAGGAAGATCGGGATGATGTCGAGCGACACCGGCCTCATCCACTTCGACGACGTGCGCGTGCCGCAGACGAATCGAATCGGCGAAGAAGGCATGGGCTTCACCTACCAGATGATGCAGTTCCAGGAAGAGCGCCTGTGGGCTGCGGCCCATGCGATTCAGTCGCTGCTCAACTGCATCTCGCAGACGGCCGACTACGCGCGCGAGCGCAAGATCTTCGGCAAGAGCGTGCTCGATCACCAGGTCGTGCACTACAAGCTCGCCGAGCTCAAGACCGAGGTCGAGGCGCTGCGCGGCCTGGTCTACATGGCGACCGAGAAATACGTGGCCGGTGGCGATGTGACCGAGTGGGCTTCGATGGCCAAGCTCAAGGCCTGCCGCCTCTCGCGCCTGGTGCCCGACGCCTGCATGCAGTACTGGGGCGGCATGGGCTACACGTGGGAGAACCCGGTCGCGCGCTACTACCGCGACGGCCGGCTCGGCTCGATTGCCGGTGGCGCCGACGAGGTGATGCTCGGCATCATCGCCAAGTACATGCACGTGCTGCCGGCGCGGCAGTGACCTGCGCGCGTTCGATGCGATGACCTCAATGGCGACGCTCGGGCCGCTGCTCGTCGCAAACCGCGGCGAGATCGTGGCCCGCATCGCGCGCACGGCGCACCGGCTCGGCATCGAGACGGTCGCCATAGCTTCCGATGCGGATCGCGACGCGCCGTTCACGACCGCGTGTGATCGGGTCGTCGCCATCGGTGGCCAGCGCGCGGTCGACTCGTACCTGCGCGTCGACGCCATCCTCGAAGCGGCGAGCGCGAGTGGCGCCCGAAGCGTGCATCCGGGCTACGGCTTCCTCAGCGAGAGCGCGGCATTCGCCGACGCCGTGATCGGCGCCGGCCTCACTTGGGTCGGGCCACAGCCCGCAGCGATGCGCGCAATGGCCGACAAGGCCGCGGCACGCCAGCGCATGGCCGCCGAGGGCGTGCCGGTGCTGCCAGGCTACGACGGCGAAGCGCAGGACATCGACACATTCCGGCGCGCGGCCGCATCGATCGGCTTCCCGCTGATGGTGAAGGCGGCGGCAGGCGGCGGCGGGCGCGGCATGCGACTCGTGGCCAATGCTGCGTCGCTCGATGCCGCCGTGGCCTCGGCCGCCGCCGAAGCGCGAGACGCGTTCGGCGATGCGCGCCTGCTGCTCGAGCGCGCGGCCACGAACGCGCGCCACGTCGAGATACAGGTCTTCGCCGATGCACACGGCCACGTGATCCATCTCGGCGAGCGCGATTGCTCGCTGCAGCGGCGGCACCAGAAGGTGATCGAGGAAGCGCCCTCGCCCGCTGTCTCGCCTGCGCTGCGCAGGCGCATGGGCGAAGTGGCGGTGCAGGCGGCGAGTGCCGTGGGCTACATCGGCGCGGGCACGGTCGAGTTCCTGCTCGAGCCCGGCGGTGCCTTCTGGTTCATCGAGATGAACACGCGTTTGCAGGTCGAACATGCGGTGACGGAAGCGCTGGTCGGCGTCGATCTCGTCGAGTGGCAATTGCGCATCGCTTCAGGCGAGGCCTTGCCTGTGTCGCAAGCCGAAGCGCTCGATCGCTTCGAGGCCGGCGGTCACGCCATCGAGGCGCGTTTGTGTGCCGAAGACCCGGGCCGCGGCTGGCTGCCGCAGTCGGGTCGCGTCGAGCGCTGGCAGGCGCCGCCGCACGTGCGCTGCGACCATGCGCTGGCCGATGGTTGCGCGGTGCCGGCGTTCTACGACTCCATGCTGGCGAAGGTGGTGGCCCACGCGCCCACGCGTGCCGAAGCGCTGGCGCAGTTGGCTGCCGCGCTCGACCGCACCGTGTGCCTCGGCGTGTCGACCAACCGCGCTTTCCTGGCAAGGCTGCTGCGCGAGCCGGCCGTTGCGGCCGGTGATGTCGACACGGCTTTTCTCGCCCGCCGCTATCCCGACGACGCCTCGCGCACGACGCCGGCACCGTCGTGGCTGGAAGCGCTCGCAGCGGCGGCTGTGGCGCTGCTGCCGCGCACGGCCTTGCCCGCTTTGTGGGTCGGTTGGTCGTCTTCGCCGAACATCGACGCCGCCGTGCCTGTCGCCGTCGGCGAGACCACGTCGACGTGGCAACTCGCGGGCATGCGACGAGAACTCGTCGCGACTTGCGCAGAACGTTCGCACCGCATCGTCGGTCTCGCACGCAGCAGCGACGGCGAACGGGTCGAAGCCGAGCTCGACGGGCGCCACGTGATGGCACACGTGGTCCATCGCGGCGAAGACAGCTACTGGCTCGTCGACGGTGCAGAGCTCGCGCTGCGCGACCGGCGGCTCGTCGGCCGCGCAGCCGAACGCAGAGGCGCCGGCGGTGTGCTGCTGGCGCCGATGCACGGCCGCGTCACGCGGGTCGCCGTCGCAGCCGGCACGAAGGTCGAGGCGGGTGCGTTGCTCGCCGTCGTCGAGGCGATGAAGATGGAGCACGCCGTGATCGCACCGCATGCCGGCACGGTGGCCGCCGTGCACGTGCGCGCGGGCGAGCAGGTGGCGGCGAGGCAGGCGTTGCTGGAGATCACGCCATGAACACGTCGAGCCGCGTCGATACCGATGGCGATGGCGATGGCGAAGACCTCGCCGCCCGCGACGCCTTTTGCGCCAGCGTGCGGCGCTTCGTCGAGCGCGAGATCGAGCCGCACGTCAACGAGTGGGACGAAGCCGGCAGCTTTCCTCGCGAGCTCTATGCCAAGGCTGCCGCGGCCGGCCTGCTCGGCATCGGCTATCCCGAGCAATACGGCGGCACGCCGGCTGGCATGGCATGGCGGAGGATCGCCAGCGAAGAAGTCGCGCGAGCGGGCAGCGGGGGCCTGATGGCGAGCCTGTTTTCTCACTCGATCGGCCTGCCGCCGATCCTGGCCCATGGCAGCGAGGCGTTGAAAGAGCGCATCGTGCCGGCCGTGCTCGCAGGCGAAAAGATCGCTGCGCTCGCCATCACCGAGACCGGCGGCGGCTCCGACGTGGCCCGGCTCGCATGCCGTGCCAGGCGAGAGCATGGCGACCACGGCGACTGGATCATCGACGGCGAGAAGAGCTTCATCACCTCCGGCATGCGTGCCGACTGGATCACCGTGGCCGTGCGTACCGGCGGGCCTGGGGCAGGCGGCATCTCGCTCGTCGCCGTACCCGGCGACGCACCGGGCCTCGAGCGCACGCCGCTGGCGAAGATGGGCTGGTGGTGCAGCGACACCGCGCTGCTGCACTTCAGCGGCTGCCGGGTTCCGGCCGATCACCTCATCGGCCAGGAGAACGCCGGCTTTCGCGCGGTGATGGAGAACTTCAACGCCGAGCGGCTGCTCATGGCGGCTGGCGCGTGCGCGTTCGCCGGCGTGTGCCACGACGAAGCGCTCGCCTGGGCGCGCCGGAGGAAGACCTTCGGCCAGCCACTGGTCGAGCACCAGGTGGTGCGCCACAAGCTGATGGACATGGCGATGCGGCTCTACAGCACGCGCGCATGGGTCGACGCTCTGGTGGCGCGGCATGACCATGACGACACCGGCCCCGAATGGGTGGCCGAGCTGTGCCTGCTGAAAAACCACGCCACGCAGACGATGCAGTTCTGCGCCGACCAGGCCGTGCAGCTCCAAGGCGCGATGGGCTACATGCGCGGCACCAAGAGCGAACGCATCTACCGCGAGGTGAAGGTGATGATGATCGGCGGCGGCACGGAAGAGATCATGAAGGAGCTGGCGGCACGGCAGCTCGGCGTATGAGCAAAGCCGTCGTGTTCGAGCCCGAGTTCGTCGAAGCCTTGCGCCACCTGTTCCAGGAGCGCATTCCCTTCAACCGGGTGCTCGGCCTGGCCATCGACACCATCGAGGCCGAGCGTGTCACTGCGCATCTGACGATGCGGCCCGATCTGGTGGGCCACGAAGCGCACCAGCGTCTGCACGGCGGCGTGATCAGTGCCGCGCTCGATGCGATGGGTGGCCTGGCGGTCATGGCCGCGATCGGCGCGCGCCACCTGGCCGAGACGCCGGCCGATCGGATGAAGCGCTACGCCAAGCTCGGCACCATCGACCTGCGCGTCGACTACCTGCGTCCCGGCATCGGCGCTCGCTTCGAGCTGCGCGCCGAGGTGCTGCGGCTCGGCTCGCGCGTTGCTTCGACCCGCATGGAATTGCTGTCATCGGCGGGGGTGCTGCTCGCGCTCGGCACCGCCGCCTACATCGTCTCGTGAGGTACGCGCAGCAAGCGGTCAGTTGCCAGGCTTGACGTAGTCGGAGACCGGCTTCCAGCGCCCGTCCTGTATCTGCGAAAGGCGCGAAAGATCACTGCCCAGGTGCTTGGTCGGCGAGAAGCTCCCCGGCGCGCTGCCGAACATGTCGGTCTCGAAGACCATGGTGTCCATCGCCTTGATGAACGTGTCGGTCGTGAGGTTGGTTCCGGCCTTGGTGGCGGCGCGGGCGAAAGCGTCGACCGCGTTGTAGCCGTAGATCGAGAACACGGTCGGGTCTTCGTTGAACTTGGTCTTGTACTTCTTGGCCCAGAAGCTGATCTGCTGCGAGGCTTCGTCGGTATACGGGTTCTGCACCGTCATGGTGGCGTAGAGGCCGTCCATCGCCTTGCCGCCGAGCTTGTGGATCAGGTCGGTGTACGAGGCACTGGTGCCCATGAAGGTGGGTGAGAAGCCGGTCTTGCGCGACTCGGCGATGGTGCCGATGGTCTCGCGGATGATGGTGCCGAGCAGCACGAAATCGCAGTTCGCGGCCTTCATGCGCGCCACCTGCGAAGAGAAGTCGGTGGCGCCGCGCTTGAAGCTGGTCTTCTCCGCGAACTCCATGCCGAGCGTCTTCATGGCGGTCTCGCCGCCGCGCAACACCTCGAGGCCGAACTCGTCGTCCTGGTAGATGGTGCAGATCTTCTTGGCGCCCTTGTCCTTGATGAGCTTGGGCATGGTGCCGCGCACCTGGTCGTAGTACGGCGCCGCAAAGGCGTACTTGAGTCGGTTGAACGGCTCGTACATCTCGCGTGCCGCCGTCACCGGGAAGAAGTTGACGATGTTCTTCTCGAACTGCACCGGCATGGCGGCGTTGTTCTGCGCCGTGCCGATGTGCGCCACCATGATGAAGATCTTGTCCTGGTTGACGAGCTTCTGCGCCGCCAGCACGGCCTTTTTCGGGTCATAGCCCGAGTCTTCGACGATCAGCCGGAGCTTCCTGCCGTGGATGCCGCCCTGCTCGTTGATCTCGTCCACGCGCAGCATCATTCCGAGCCGGTCCTGCTTGCCGAAGCCGGCCAGCGGCCCGGAAAGATCCTGGATCGAGCCGATCAGAATCTCGGTCTTGCTCACGCCCTGCTGCTCGGCGAGGGCCGGCGTTGCAATGGCGAGCACGAGGGCGGCGGCCGTCAAGGCGCTTCGAATCGATAGCTTCATGTCGTCTCCTGGTCGTTGAATGGCAAAACTAAGCTTCAGGCTCGGTACATCGCCTCGATGCGATCGGCGTACTTCTTCTCGACGAGCTTTCTCTTGAGCTTCATCGTCGGCGTGAGCTCTTCGTCTTCGGCGCTCAGCTGCGTCTCGAGCAGCCAGAACTTCTTGATCTGCTCGACGCGCGCGAACTTGGAATTCACGCGCGCCATCTCGGCTTCGATCAGCGCCTGCACTTCCTTGGCGCGCGTGAGGCTGGCGTAGTTGCTGAACGGAATGTCTTGGTCCTGCGCGAATTTCTCGACGTTCTCGAGGTCGATCATCACGATCGCCGTGAGGTAGGGTCGCTTGTCGCCGACCACCACCGCGTCGGTGATGTAGGGCGAAAACTTGAGCTCGTTCTCGAGCTCGCTCGGCGTGATGTTCTTGCCGCCCGCCGTGATGATGATGTCTTTCATGCGGTCGGTGATGCGGAAGTAGCCGTCGGCGTCGACCGTGCCCACGTCGCCGGTGTGCAGCCAGCCCTCTGCGTCGATCGTCTCGGCCGTCTTCTCGGGCTGGTTCAGATAGCCCATGAACACGTTCTCGCCGCGGATCAGCAGCTCGTTGGTGGCCGGGTCGAGCCGCACCTCGTTGTACGGGCAGGCCGGGCCGATGGTGCCGGGCTTCATGCGGGTGGCCGGCGTGTACGTCGAAGCGCCGCAGCTCTCGGTCATGCCCCAGACCTCGACCATCGGCACGCCGAGCGCGAGATACCAGCGCACCAGATCGGGCGAGATCGGCGCCGCACCGGTGACGATGAAGCGCGCGCGGTGGATGCCGATGAGCTTTCTGACGTTGTCGAGCACGAGCAGCCGCGCGACGATGAACTGCGCGCGCAAGGCCACATCGACCGGCTCGCCGGCGAGCACCTTGGCCGCCACGCGATGGCCGACGCCGATGCCCCAGGCATACGTGGCCTGCTGCGCGCGGCCCGATTCGCGCAAGGCGATCATCACGCTCGAATAGAACTTCTCCCACACGCGCGGCACGGCGGTGACCACGGTGGGCGCGATCTCGCGCACGTTCTCGGGCACGGTCTCGGGGTTCTCGACGAAGTTGAGCACCGAGCCGGTGTAGAGCCCGAAGTACTCGCCGCCCAAGCGCTCGGCGATGTGGCAGAGCGGCAGGAAGCACATGCGCTCGTCGTGCTCGTCTTGCCCCACGATGCGGTTGTAGCCGCGCACGGTGTAGACCAGCCCGTGCTGCGAGTGCATGGCGCCCTTGGGCTTGCCGGTGGTGCCCGAGGTGTAGACGAGGATGGCGAGGTCTTCGGGGCGGCAGGCGGCGATGCGCGCGTCGAGCGCTTTCGGCTCGGCCTTCGCATGTTCTCGGCCGCGGGCGCGCAGGGCGTCGAGACCGATCACGCGGGCATCGGCGAAGTCGCGCAGGCCATCGGTGTCGAAGACCACGATGGTCTCCAGCATCGGCAGCCGCTCGCGCACGGCGAGCGCCTTGTCGAGCTGCTCGTCGTCTTCCACGAACAGCACCTGGGTGCGCGAATCGAAGCACAGGTACTCGACCTGCGCTGGCGCATCGGTCGGGTAGATGCCGCTCGATACGCCGCCGCACGAGAGCACGGCCAGATCGGCCAGCACCCACTCGACGACGGTGTTCGACAGGATCGAGGCGCAGTCGCCGGCGTTGAAACCGAGCGCGAGCAGCCCGTCGCCGATCTCGCGCACGGCTTCGGCGGTAGCGGCCCACGTCCACTCGCGCCACAGGCCGAGCTTCTTCTGCCGCATCGCCACCTTCGGGCCACGCAAGGCGGCCGCGTTCCAGAAGACGGCTGTCATCGTCTCGCCCGGCACGACGACGTCGGGGTTGGGCTTGAGCCGCGAGGTATCCCAAAGGTTGCTCATCGGGTCATCTCCACGTCTTCTTCTTCTTCCAGCGCCGGTCGCCGCGGGCGCCGGCTTCCTTCATGCCGAGATAGAACTCCTTGATGTCGTCTTTCTCGCGCAGCCGCTCGCAGGTGTCTTCCATGACGATGCGGCCGTTCTCGAGCACGTAGCCGTAGTCGGCCACGTTGAGCGCCATGTTGGCGTTCTGCTCCACCACCAGCATCGTGGTGCCGCGCTCGCGATTGATGCGCACCACGATCTCGAAGATCTCGCGCACCAGCCGCGGCGAGAGGCCGAGACTCGGCTCGTCGAGCAGGATCATCTGCGGCGCCGCCATCAGGGCGCGCGAGATGCTGAGCATCTGCTGCTGGCCGCCCGAAAGCAAACCGGCTTCCTGCGCCGCACGCTCCTTCAGGATCGGAAAGTATCCGTACACGGTCTCGATGTCTTTGGCCACCGCATCGCGGTCGCGGCGCGTGTAGGCGCCCATCATCAGGTTGTCTCGCACCGTCAGCAGCGGAAACACCTCGCGACCTTCGGGCACGTGGCTAAGGCCCTTCTGCACCACCACGGCCGGGTCGTTGGCGGTGATGTCGGCGCCGGCGAACTCGATGCTGCCCTTTCTCGGATCGATGATCCCGGAGATCGTCTTCAGGATGGTCGTCTTGCCGGCGCCGTTCGAGCCGAGCACGGTGCCGATCTGCCCGCGCACGACCTCGAGGCTCACGCCGCGAATCGCGCGGATCGGCCCGTACGCGCTCTCGACGTTGGCCAGCCGCAGGATCGCGGCGCTCGTCGTTGCAGCGGGCGTGGTCATGCCGGCCTCCGCCGGGCCGCCCCGAGGAGGCCGGGAGCCCTCTCGGGAAGCAGCGAGCACAGTGAGCGCGGGGGCATCGTCACGCCACCTTCACGCGACGCAGCGAGGAGGCGTCTTCGGCCGAACCGAGATACGCCTCGATCACGCCGGGGTGCGACTGCACCTCGGCCGGGGTGCCGAGCGCCAGCACCTGGCCCTGGTTCATGGCGAGCACGCGGTCGGAGACCTTCGAGACCAGCGCCATGTCGTGCTCGACCATCAGCACCGTGATGCCGAGCTCGCGCTGGATGTCGTCGATCCAGAACGCCATGTCGTCGGTCTCTTCGACGTTCAGGCCCGAAGACGGCTCGTCGAGCAGCAGCAGCTTGGGCTCGGTGCAGAGCGCGCGCCCGAGTTCGACCACCTTGCGCACGCCGTACGGCAGCCCGGCGACGAGCGACTCGCGGTGGTGCTGCAGGTCGAGCAGGTCGATCACGCGCTCCACCGCCTCACGCGCCGCGACTTCGGCACGCCGCACCTTCGGCGTGAAGAAGAGCTCGCTGACGAAGCTCGTACGGCGCTGCGTGTGGCGGCCGATCAGCAGGTTCTGCAGCACGCTCGCGTGCTCGAACAGCTCGATGTTCTGGAACGTGCGCGCGATGCCGAGCCCGGCGATCTCGTGCGGCGCGCGGTCGCCGAGCAGCTCGCCCTCGAACTGGATCGTTCCCGAGGTCGCGGTGTAGATGCGGCTGATGAGGTTGAACACCGTCGTCTTGCCGGCGCCGTTCGGCCCGATCAGCGTGAAGACTTCGCCGCGGCGCACGTCGAAGCTCACGCCGTCGACCGCGAGCACGCCGCCGAAGCGCACGCTCAGGTTCTTGGCGGACAGCAGGACGTCGGAAGTCATGACGCCCGCCGGGCCGCCCCAAGGGCGGCAACGCCCCCTCGGGGGGCAGAGCAGCGCCGCAACCGCAAACGTGGGGGCATCATTTGAGCCGGTCGGACTTCAGGATGCAGGTAGGTGCGCAGCTTCAGCCAGCGGCCGTAGAGGCCGAGCGGCTCGAACAGCACGAAGGCGATCAGCACCAGGCCGTAGACCGTGCCCTGCAGGCCAGGCGCCTGGCCGATCGCGGCGGGCAACGCGTCTTTGGAGAGCGCGATGAACTGCGGCATGGTGATGAGGAAGATCGCGCCGAGAAAGGCGCCGTGCACCGAGCCGATGCCGCCCACCACGATCATCAGCACCAGGTCGATCGACTGCAGGATGTCGAACTGGTCGGGCGAGATGAACTTGAGCTTGTGGGCGTAGAGCGCGCCGCCCACGCCGGCGAGCGCAGCCGAGATGGCGAACGAGAGCGTCTTGGTGCGGGCGAGGTGGATGCCCATGCTCTGCGCCGAGACCTCCGAGTCGCGCACGGCGACGAAGGCGCGGCCGGTCGGGCTGCGCAGGATGTTGAGGATGGCGAGGGTGGCCAGCACGGTGGTGGCGAGGCACACGAAGTAGAAGGCGCGATCGCCGTCGGCGTTCCAGCCGAAGGCGACGAGCGGCTTCACGTGCGCGCCGGCGTTGCCGCCCGTCACGCCTTCCCAGCGCGCGAACACCTCGGCCACGATGAAGCCGAAGGCGAGCGTGGCGATGGCGAGGTAGATGCCCTTCACGCGCAAGGCCGGCAAGCCGACCACCACGCCCGTCGCGGCCGAGAGCAGGCCTGCCGCCGCGAAGCTGAGCGGGAACGGCCAGCCCTTCGCGCCGAGGTAGGCCTCGGTATAGGCACCCACGCCGAGAAAGGCCGCATGTCCGAGCGAGAACAGGCCGGTGTAGCCCGAGAGCAGCATCAGGCCGAGGCCGACCACGGCGTAGATGAGCACGAAGGTGAGCTGCGCCAGCCAGTATTCAGGCACGAGCCAAGGCGCGGCGAGCAACGCGAGCAGCAGGAGGCCGTACCAGAACGCCTGCCCGCCGTGCCTGACGAGGCGGATGTCCTGCACATAGCTGGTCTTGAAGATGAAGCGCATGTCGGGAGCTCGGGACTCAGACCTTCTTGCGCAGCTTCTCGCCGAACAGCCCGTTCGGTTTGACGACCAGCATGATCAACACCACCACGTACGGCGCGATGTCCTTGAAGCCCTCGGGCAGATAGAAGCCCGAGAGCGACTCGACGACGCCGATCACGAGGCCGCCGACGATCGCGCCGGGCAAACTGCCGAATCCGCCGACGACGGCCGCCGGCATCGCCTTGAGGCCGATGAAGCCCATGTTCGCGTACACGAACGTGATGGGCGCGAGCAGCAGGCCGGCGATCGCCGCCACCGCGGCCGCGAGGCCCCACACGAGGCCGTTCAGCCGCCGCACCGGGATGCCCATGTAGTAGGCCGCGAGCTGGTTCTGCGAAGACGCCTGCATCGCGATGCCGACGCGGCTGTAGCGGAACATCGCGTAGAGCACGGCACTGAGCACGGCCGTGGCCGCGATCACCACCATCTGCTCCACGTTGAGCACCAGCCCGCCGAGGTGCCACACCTGGTCTTTGTAGGGCACCGGCAGCGTGTGCGTCTCGGTGCCGATCTCGGGGATCATGGTGACGAGGCCGCGCGCCACGTAGCCGATGCCGATGGTCAGCATCACCAGCGTGAACGCAGGCTGCCCGAGGATCGGCCGGATCACGATGCGCTCGAGCGCGATGCCGAACAGGCCCATCGCCACCACCGTCAGCAGCGCGGCGAGCCAGAACGGCAACCCCATCAGCGTCATGCCTGCGTAGCCGGCGAACGCGCCCAGCATCATCAGCTCGCCGTGCGCGAAGCTCACCGTTTCGGTGGTCTTGTAGATGAGCACCAGCCCGAGCGCGATGAGGCCGTAGATGCAACCCTGCGCAATGCCGCTGATGACGATCTGCAATGCCTGCACGGGTTCCTTGGGGTCTCGTCGGAGGGCGGTGGCGCGGCTATGCTCGGCCTTGCTTTGAAAGCTGCTGGGTTGTAGCCAAGATGAACACCGAACGCGAGCGTGATTACCCCAGAACCGTGCGAGTGGATCGCGACGGTGACGTGTGGACCGTGACCATCGACCGCCCCGAGGTGAGGAACGCCGTCGACGGCCCGACCGCACGCGCGCTCGCCGCTGCCTTCCGTGCGTTCGATGCCGACGCCGATGCGAAGGTCGCGATCCTCACCGGCGCGGGCGAGCACTTCTGCGCCGGCGCCGACCTGCGCCGAGTCGCCGGCGGCAACGCGAACAGCGAGCTGGGCGCCGAGAGCGACGGCCTCGCGCTGACGCTCGACGACGACATGACGCACGACGGCCCGATGGGCCCCACACGACTCGAACTCACGAAGCCGGTGATCGCGGCCGTCGAGGGCTATGCGGTGGCGGGCGGCATCGAGCTCGCGCTCTGGTGCGACCTGCGCGTCGCTTCCGCGACCGCGACCTTCGGCGTGTTCTGCCGCCGCTTCGGCGTGCCGCTGATCGACGGCGGCACCGTGCGGTTGCCGCGCCTCATCGGAGAGAGCCGCGCCATGGACCTCATCCTCACCGGCCGGGCGGTCGACTCGCAGGAAGCGCTCGCGCTCGGCCTCGCGAACCGCGTCGTGCCGGCAGGCGAGGCGCTCGTGGCCGCGCAGGCGATGGCGCGCCAGATCGCCGCGTTCCCGCAGCAGTGCCTGCGCAACGATCGTGCGAGCGCGCGGCTGCAGCACGGCCTCTCGCAGCGCGACGCACTCGCGCAGGAGTTCATGCTCGGCCGCCGCACGCTGGGCGCAGGCGAAGCGATGGAAGGCGCGCGGAGGTTCGTCGGCGGCGCCGGCAAGCACGGTCGTTTCGAAGGCGGCTGAGCGTCGAACGGAGCGGCGCGGGATGTGTCCGGAAACGGCGAGTCGCATCGGCGTCGCGCGCCACAATCGTGCCGATGACGATCGACGACGACGCGGCCTACCAGGTGCTCCTCGCCCACGACGCGCGCTTCGACGGGCGGCTGTTCGTAGGCGTCACTTCCACCGGCGTCTACTGCCGGCCGATCTGCCGTGTGAGAGTTCCGGCGCGCCGCAACTGCCGCTTCTTTTCCACACCGGCCCAGGCCGAAGCCGCGGCGTTTCGGCCTTGCATGAAGTGCCGGCCCGAGATCGCGCCCGGCCCCGGCCTCGCGTGGACGGTGATGGACGCATCGCGCACGCTCGCCGTGCAGGCCGCCCACGCTCTCGACGACACGGCCGCGAGCGGCGAGGTTCCGGGCTTGGAGGCAATCGCCGCACGGCTCGGCGTGAGCGGCCGTCACTTGCGGCGCATCTTCTTCGCCGAGCACGGCGTCACGCCGCTGCAGTATCTGCAGACACGTCGCCTGCTGCTCGCCAAGCAGCTGCTGACCGACACGCAGATGCCCATCGCGCAAGTCGCGTTGACGAGCGGCTTTCGCAGCCTGCGCCGCTTCAACGCGGCCTTCGCGGAGGGCTATCGCATGAATCCGACGCGGCTGCGTCGCGCGGCCGCGACGCCGAAGCCCGGGAGCGCTCGCCATGCTCCGACCGCAGGCGGCGATGCAGATGCGCCATCGCCCGAAAGCGAGGCGCCGATGGCCGTCACCCTTGCCTATCGCGCCCCTTTCGATGTCGACACCCTGCTCGCCTTTCTCGCCACGCGCGCCATTCCCCATGTCGAGACGGTGCATGGCCTCGCCGTGCGGCGAAGCTTGCGTGCCGGCATCGCGGGTCCGCATGCGGGCTGGCTCGAAGCGCGCTTCCTGCCCGAGGTCTCGCGCGTGCGCCTGTCGTTCGCGCCGGCGCTCGGGCTCAGGAGCGGTGCGCTGATCGCGCTCGTGCGGCGCTGGCTCGATCTCGATGCGTCGCCCGCGACGATCGACGAGGCCCTGGCGGGCCTGCCCGGAGCGCCGGGCCTGCGCCTGCCCGGCAGCGTGGACGCGTTCGAGCTCGCCGTGCGTGCCGTGCTCGGCCAGCAGGTCACCGTCGCCGGCGCACGCACGCTGGCGCGCCGCGTCGTCGAGCGCTTCGGCCACGACATCGCTACGCCCTGGCCCGAGGTCACGCGCAGCTTCCCGGCACCCGAGGTGCTGGCGCACGTGCCCGTCGAGCACATCGCCGAGCTGGGCATCATCAGGAGCCGCGCCGGCGCGATCCAGGCACTCGCTGCGCACTGGCCCGAACTCGCGCCTCTCGTGGCCACGGGCGCATCGCCCGAGGTGCTGGTCGAGCGACTGTGCGCGTTGCCGGGCATCGGCCCGTGGACGGCTCACTACGTGGCGATGCGGGCGCTCGGCTGGCCCGACGCGTTCCCGCCCAACGACGTGGCGGCACTCAAGGCGATGAAGCAGCTCATGGGAACCGCTTCGCAGCGCGAGGCCGACGTGCATGCGCAAGCGTGGCGGCCGTGGCGCGCCTATGCGCTGCTCCGCCTGTGGAACTCGCTCGCCCCGTCGGGACCGCCGCCCGTTGCCGTACCGATTTCACGCATTCGAAAGCAGACCCCATGACTCACGCCACCGACGCCATCCTGACCCGCTGCACAGCGCAGAGCCATATCCACACACCGCTCGGCCCGCTCCTGCTGGCACGCACCGCAGACGGCTTGGCGGGCGCCTGGTTCGATCTGCAGAAGCATCACCCCGACGCCATCGATGCGCCCGAAGACGATCGCGATCCGTTGCTGCGTGAAGCCGGCGGCCAACTGGGCGCCTGGTTCCGGGGCGATCGCATCGACTTCGACTTGCCGCTCGACCTGCACGGCACCGCGTTCCAGCGTGCGGTGTGGGCCGAGCTGCTGCGCATCGCGCGGGGCACCACCTGCAGCTACGGCCATATCGCCGCGCGCCTCGGTGCGCCATCGGCGAGCCGGGCCGTGGGCGCTGCCGTCGGCCGCAACCCGGTCTCGATCATCGTGCCGTGCCACCGCGTCGTCGGAAGCGGCGGTGCGCTTACCGGCTATGCAGGCGGGCTCGATCGCAAGGTGCGCCTGCTGGCGCTCGAAGCCGAATGCGCCACCTTTGCCGGACAACGAGGCCAGATGGAACTGCAGTGAAGCCGCGCGATCTCGCCGACCTGGCGATGCTGGCCGCGCTCTGGGGCGCTTCGTTCCTGTTCATGCGCGTCGCGGTGCCCGAGTTCGGTCCCGTCGCTCTTTCCGCGGTGCGTGTGGCCGGCGCCGCCTTGCTGCTGGTGCCGTTGCTCGCAGCGCGTGGCCAGCTCAATGCATTGCGCGCGCACTGGCGCCCGATCGGCATCGTCGGCCTCACCAACTCGGCCCTGCCCTTCCTCGGCTTCGCGTACGCCGCCGAGTCGCTCGATACCGGTCTCTCGTCGATCTTCAATTCGACTTCTCCGCTGTTCGCCGCGGTGATCGCGTGGGCATGGCTGGGCGACCGGCTCACGCGAGCACGGATGCTGGGGCTCGTGATCGGCTTCGGCGGCGTCGTGTGGATCGCATGGGATCGCGTCGGCCTGAAGGCCGGCAGCGCCGGTTGGGCAGTGGCGGCGTGCATCGTCGCGTCGTTGTTCTACGGCGGGTCGTCGGCCTTCGCCCGGAAGCACCTGGCCGGCGTGCCGCCGCTCGCCGTGGCGGCCGGCAGCCAACTCTCGGCGACGCTGGCGCTTGCCGTGCCGGCCGCCGTCGCGTGGCCGGCGGTCATGCCGTCGGCGTTCGCCTGGAGCATGACCGCCGTGCTCGCCTTGGCTTGCACCGGTCTGGCCTACATCCTCTACTTCCGCCTCATCGCCAACGTCGGCCCGGTGAACGCCATCGCGGTGACCTTTCTCGTGCCGATCTTCGCCGTGCTGTGGGGCGGCCTGTTCCTGCACGAGCGGCTCACGCCGCCGCTGCTGGCGGGCTGCGCGGTGATCTTTCTCGGCACCGCGCTGGTCACCGGCCTTGTGCGCCTGCCGGCGCGCGGCGCATCACCGGCATCATCGTAACGATCGTTACCAAAGCGGCGTGCCTGCGCTAGAGTGACGGCTCCCTGCCGAGCGAAGGAATTTGCATGCGAACCGCCCTCTACGAGCGCCAGCGCAACGAGCGCGTCCACGTCTTCGACGCGAGCACCATGCCGTGGGAGGAAACGGCCCGTCCCGGCCTGCGACTGAAGACCATCCGCGTCGACGACGCGCATGGCGAGTTCCTCGGCCAGATCTCATTCGCACCGTATGTGCGCAGCGGCGTGCACCAGCACCAGGGCGTGGCCACGAGCTTCATTCTCGAAGGCGGTCTCACCGACTACCAGGGCCATGTGAACCTGAACGAGATGGGCATCAACTACCTCGGCTCCACGCACGACGCCATCGCCTACACGCCGACCGTGCTGGTCTCGAAGCTCGAAGCGCCGGTCACGTATCCACCCGAAGACCGGCTTATCTCCGGCGTGCATGCCGGCTCGGTCTACCGCCCCTTCCGCAACGACAAGCCGGAGGTCATGCCCGAGATCAACGTCGTCGTCGACCGGGTCGTGCCCGCCGCCACCGGCATCGCCGGCCTCGGTCGGCAAGACATCTACGACTACGCCGGCAGCGGCCTCGCGCGCCGCCTGCTGCAGTGGCAGGTGCGGCCCGAAGCGGTATTGCCGGCATGGCAGGCAGGCGACTGGGTCGAGCTCTGGGTGCGCGGCGGTGAGCTCGTCGTCAACGGGCTAAAGGCCCACGCCAACTGCTTCGTCGTAATCGAGCCGGGCGCCACGGTGCGCATGGCTGCGCCCTTCGGCGCGCTGGTGCTGGCCTGGTCGCAAGGCCGCGAGAGCTGGCCGGACGCCGACAAGAAGGCGAACCTGTTCGGCTTCTGAACGCCGCCTCTGCCGTCGCGCCGTCAGCCGGGCGCGTCGGCCGAGAGCCGGTGCGCGATGAGCTTGTCGAGCGTGCGCGCGAGGCGCGTCTGTTCGGCTGTACCGAGCACCGAGAACAGGTCGTTCTCGCGCGCCTTGCCCGAGACGCCGATGCGCTCGTAGACCCGCTCGCCGGCCGCGCTGAGCGTGATGAGCACGCGACGCTTGTCGTCGGGGTCGGCGCGGCGGGCGATGCGGCCCTGCCGCGCGAGCCCGGCAAGTGCGCGGCTCACCGACATCTTGTCGAGCCCCGTGTACGAGGCCACTTCCTGTGCTGCGCAACCGGGGTGGCTGGCCAGCACGATCATCACGCGCCATTCCGTGAGCGAGAGCTTGTTCGCATGACCGATGCTTTCACCGAACGGCCGTGCCGTGAGGTTGACGATGCGCACGAGCTTGAAGAACAACGAGTCGTCCATCGGCAAGGCCGATGGCGCCTCGCCAGCCGCCTGTGTTTGCTTGCCGGCAGTAGCCACGCTCAGCCCTTGCGCGTGCGCGCGACGATCTCTTCGATGCGCGACACCAGCTGCGGCTGCGTCTGGGCCTTGTAGCGCGCGTAGGGCCGGCGCGCGGCGATCTGCCACGCCTCCATCTCGGGGGCACTCGGCACGTGCACGGCGACGCCGAGCGCGCCGACTTTCGCGACGTCTTCGGCAAACAGCTTTCGCACCAGCGCGGTCTGCTGCTTCGCCGCGTCGACCGCAGCTTCACGCACGATCTTCTGATCGGCCGGCGTCCAGCTCGCCCAGACCGGCGCCGCGATCGCGAACAGCAGGATGTCGTTCGAGTAGTTCCACTTGATCACGAACTTCTGGCCGAGCGTCTGGATCTTCGCGGCGAGGAAGACCTCGAGCGGGTTCTCCTGGCCGTCGATGGCGCCGGAGGCCAGCGCCGGCTGCGCGTCGGCAAAGCTCATGAAGGTGGGGTTGGCGCCCATCGACGTCATGATGTCACCGTACATGGGGCTGCCGACGACGCGGATCTTCAGCCCCTTCATGTCGTCTGGCCTGATCACCGCGCGCTTGCTGTTGCTGATCTGCCGGTAACCGGTCTCGCCCACAGCCAGCGGCTCGGCGCCGGCTTTTCTCACCAGCTCGAAGTAGTCTTTCATCAACGGGGCGTCGGCCATCACCGCGTCCCATGCCTTGTGGTCGGGCATGAGGAACGGCAGCGTGAAGATGCCGAGCTGCGGCACGGTCGAGGTCCAGTTGATCGGCGCGCCGCAGAGCACATCGATCACGCCCTGACGCATGGCCGAGAACTCGCGGTCCTGCTGGCCCTGCACCAGCGAAGCGCCGGGATATTGCTTGATGACGATGCGCCCGTTGGTGCGCTCCTTCACCAGCGTGAGAAAGATTTCGCCGCCGCGCCCCCAAGCGAACGCCGGAGGCACCACCGTCGACATCTTGTATTCGGCCTTGTAGGTGCCTTGCGCGAACGCGAAGCGCGGCGCACCTAGGGCGGCAGCACCGAGGGCAGTGACGAGGCGACGGCGATTCAGCATGGCAGGACTCCTTGAGCAGGCGACGAATCAATAACCCAGTCGGCGCGGCAGCCAGAGCGCGATCTCGGGGACGAACAGCACGAGCAACGTGGCCGCGACGAACGAGACGATGAGCCAGCCGACCCAGGGCACGGTCTCGTCGATGCGCACCCGCGCGAGCCGGCAGGCCACCATGAGGTTGACGGCCATCGGCGGCGTGAACTGGCCGATGGCGATCTTCATCGTGAGCAGCACGCCGAACCAGACCGGGTCCCACTGGAAGGCGAGCATCAGCGGGTAGAGCAGCGGCAGGAACACGAGGAAGATCGAAACGCCGTCGAGCACCATGCCGATCACCGTCATCACGATGAACAGCAGGATCAGCGTGCCCGTGGAACCGAGCCCGAGGTTCTTGACGAACGCCACCAGCGGCTCGGCCACCCCAAGCGTGTTGACCGAGTAGGCGAAGATGCCCGCCAGCGCCAGCACCAGCATGATCACTGCCGAGATCTCGCTCGCTTCGCGAAAGATCGGATAGAGGTCGCGCCAGCCGATCGAGCGATGGATGGCCATGCCGATGAACAGGCCGTAGGCGACGGCGACGACCGCCGCCTCGGTCGGCGTGAACCAGCCCACGCGCATGCCGCCGAGTATCAACACCGGCGCGGCGAGGCCCCACGATGCTGCGGCCAGCGAGCGCCAGAACGGCGGCCGCTTCGCCGCGCGGCCCTCGGCACCGAAGCCGTGGCGGCGCGAGATCAGCACGGCCGGCACGATGAGCGCGAAGCCTGCGAGCAGCCCAGGGATCATGCCGGCAGCGAACAGCGCCGGCACCGAGGCGCCGGGCACGTTGACGCTGTAGACGATGAAGGCGATCGAGGGCGGGATCAGGATGTCGGTGGCCGCCGCCGCGCCGACCACGCTGGCCGAGAACGCGCCGGGTAGCCGGCCTTGGCCATTGCCGCGATCATCACGCTGCCCACGGCGGCGGCAGTGGCCGGGCCCGAGCCCGAGATGCCGCCGAGCAGCATCGCGACGAGGATGGCGACCATCGGCAGCATGCCCGGCCCGTGGCCGACGCAGGCCTGGGCGAACGTCACCAGCCGCCTGGCGACGCCGGAGCGGTCGAAGATCGAGCCGACGAGCACGAACATCGGCAAGGCGAGCAGCGGGTACTTGGCGATGCTCGCGTGCATGTTTTGCGGTGCTGCCAGCAAGCCCCACCAGGGCGCATCGCCGTTGGCCGCGGCGATGGCGACGATGCCGCCCAGGCCGAGCGCCACGGCGATCGGCACGCCGGCCAGCATCAGCAGCACGAACAGGCCGACGAGCAGCGCCGTGATCATGGTGTGCGCCGAGCGGTCAGGTTGTCTCGTCGGCCGGGTCGGCGATGCGGCCTTGCCAGGCGCGCCGACCGGCCTGCATCGCGCGCGCCGCGATGGCCAGGCAGAGCGGCGGCACGGCCACCGTGAACCACCACCGCGGGACACCCAGGCCCATCGAGGTTTCGTTCCAGCGGATCTCGCCGGCGACGGTGACGGCGAACAGCACGGCGAGCACGAGGAACAGCAGTGCCGTCGCACCCGCCGCCACGAGACGCAGCAAGCGCTGGCGCGCCGGGTTGCCTGCATCGTAGAAATACTCGATGCGGATGTGCCGGTCGCGCGCGGTCACCGCAGCGGCGCCGGCAAGCGTCATCACGACTATCAGGAAGATCGAGATCTCTTCCGTCCATGCGAACGACTCGTCGGTGAAGTAGCGCGTGAGCACGTTGCCCAGCGTGATGAGCGTGAGCGCGGCCATGCAGGCCACGCCGAGCGCTTCTTCGACAGTCGTTCGCAATTTCAAGGCCGTACACCTCGCCGCAACGGTGCCGCACGGTGTGCGACAGAGCGCCGCGATAGTAACGATCGTTACGGTATGGTCCGGCCGCGTTTTCCCGGACGGGCGAGCCGCGCGGGCGCCGCGGGCGCGGCTTCAGCCCGAGGCGCTACAACGCTGCGACCGGAACGGGCGCCACGGTAGGGACGGCGGCGCTCGCCGTGATGCCTTGCGCGAGCAGCAACCAGCGCCACTTCGGCACGGCACGGAACGGACGCGTCACGTTCTCGGGCCCGGGCACAGGTGCGCCTCGTGCCATCTGCAAAGTGATGGAGCGTGCGGCGTCGGGGCAGACCTTGCACAGCCAGTTGCGCCCGTCCTGGATCGTGCAATCGTTGAACCTGCCGGAATGCTCGTGCGAGCCGACCGTCCAGAAGAGCACTTCGCCGTGAGGTTTCAGCGCGCGATAGCGATAGCGCGGCCCCGTGGCGACCTGGCCGTTGCAATGCTCACCTTGCCAGGCGCCGTTCGAGCAGTCGACGGTGTAGATCGTGCGCTCGCCCTGCATCGTCACGAAGTCGGAAACCCAGGCGGCACCGCCCAGGATCGCCAAGATTGCCGCAACGCCTGCCCATACTCGAACCATCGACGAAGCCTCTTGCCCGCCCGGGGCGTCGCGATTGTGCTCCTGCAGCGAATCCCGCAAACCTGTGGTTCACCCGGGCGTCGGCTCAGGCTTTGGGTCCTTCGACCGGTTCATGGCCCGGAGCGTCGGACGGCATGGGCAACGGGGCGTTGCCATCGGGCTCGACCGGCAATGCGTCGGGCTCGGGCTCGTTGGTCTGGGGCATTCCGGGCAAAGTGGCCATGGTGCAAACAACAACGCCCGCAAGAGCGGGCATTGGGGGAAAAAGGTTGGCGGAGTGGACGGGGCTCGAACCCGCGACCCCCGGCGTGACAGGCCGGTATTCTAACCAACTGAACTACCACTCCTCGATCTTCTAACTTTGCTTGCCGCCGCTTCCGCCCGCACGGAGCGGGGTTGGAAAAGGTGGCGTCCCCTAGGGGATTCGAACCCCTGTAATCACCGTGAAAGGGTGGTGTCCTAGGCCTCTAGACGAAGGGGACTCTGACCTTCAGCGCCGGCTTCTTCAGGCCGGCTTCTTCTCATCTTTGGTGGAGGTAAGCGGGATCGAACCGCTGACCTCTTGCATGCCATGCAAGCGCTCTCCCAGCTGAGCTATACCCCCGTCGAATCTTGCTGCAAAGCCCAAGATTATAGCCAGCACCCTGCTCAAGCCACCCGCAATCGCCCGAGCACCGTCGAGCGCTCCATCACGGAGAGCACCGCATCGAGCGAAGGCGTCTGCGCGCGGCCCATCACCAGCACCCTGACCGCCGGTGCAAGCTGCGGCATCTTGAGCGCGTGCAGAACGAGCACCTCCTTGATCGCCGCAGCGATGGCGACTGCATTCCACTCCACGGCAGCGAGCTTGTCGCGCAGCGTGGCGAGCGCCGGACGCACCGCATCGGTCACGTGTGCGAGCAGATCGGCGCTCCCGGGCGACACGTCGCCGAACACCGCCCCGAGCCACGAGGCGAGTTGTTCGCCAGTGCTGCAGCGCTCCCTGAAGACCAGGGCGGCCCGCAGCACCGCGGCATCGTCGGCCGGGTGCATGCCGCGCCGCGCGAGTTGAGCCTTCGCCAGCGCGAGCAGCGCCTCGTCAGGCAGCGCTTTGAGGTAGTGCGCGTTGACCCATTCGAGCTTGGCCGCATCCCATTGAGCCGGGCTCTTCGAAAGGTGACTGCCGTCGAACCACTCCACGATCCGCTCGCGCGTGAACAGTTCCTCGTCGCCGTGGCTCCAGCCGAGGCGTGCCAGATAGTTGAGCATCGCGGCAGGCAGAAATCCCTGCTCCTCGTACGCGGTGACGCTCACCGCACCGCGCCGCTTCGAGAGCTTCTGCCCGTCGCTGCCGAGGATCACGGGCACGTGCGCGAAAACGGGCAAGGAGGCGCCGAGTGCGCGGAAGATATTGATCTGCCACGGCGTGTTGTTGACGTGCTCGTCGCCACGGAACACGTGGCTGATGGCCATGTCGCAGTCGTCGACGACAACGGCGAAGTTGTACGTCGGGATGCCGTCGGCACGAACGATGACGAGGTCGTCGATCTCGTGGTTCGAGATCGTGATCGGGCCCTTGACCATGTCGTCCCAGGTGACGACACCATCGAGCGGATTGCAGAAGCGAACCACCGGTGGCACGCCGCTCGGCACCGGCGGCAGCACCTTGCCGGGCGCAGGCCGCCAGCGCCTGTCGTAGAGCGTTTTCTCGCCGCGCGCGCGCTGCTGCTCGCGCATCTCTTCGAGTTCGTACGGCGTGGCATAGCAGTGGTACGCCGTGCCTTCTTCGAGCATGCGGGCGACGACTTCGCGGTAGCGGTCCAGCCGCTGCATCTGGTAGATCGGGCCCTCGTCGACATCGAGGCCGAGCCAGCTCATCGAGGCGAGGATCTGCTCGACCGACTCCTGCGTGGAGCGGGCGACGTCGGTGTCTTCGATGCGCAGCACGAACTCGCCGCCGTGATGGCGCGCGAAGGCCCAGGAGTAGAGCGCCGTGCGTGCCGTGCCGAGGTGCAGGAAGCCCGTGGGCGAAGGTGCAATGCGCGTGCGCACCTTCTGCCCGGGCGCCACGGTCGGCACGTGCAGATGCGAATGCGCAGACGGGTGCGTGCTCACGGGGCGCCGAGGCCGCGCACGAGATCGGCCTGGATGTCTTCGATGTCGTCGAGGCCGACCGCCACGCGGATCATTCCCTGCGTGATGCCGGCGGCCGCGCGTTGCGCTTCGCTGAGCCGCCCGTGCGAGGTGCTCGCCGGGTGCGCGATGGTGGTCTTGGTGTCGCCGAGGTTGGTGGTGATCGAGCAGACCTGCGTAGCGTCGATCACGGCAAACGCGCCCGCCCGCTCGCCGCGCACGATGAACGAGACCACCGCACCACCGACACCGCCCTGCTGCTTCATCGCCAGCGCGTGCTGCAGGTGCGATTCCAGCCCCGGATAGAACACCCGCTCCACGGCCCGATGGCGTTCGAGCCAGCGCGCCAGCACGAGCGCGCGCGCGCTCTGCGCCTGCATGCGTATGGAAAGCGTCTCGAGCCCTTTCAGCACGACCCAGGCATTGAACGGCGACAGGGTCATGCCGGCACTGCGCATCACCGGCACGAACTTCGCATCGATCAGCTCTTCCGGGCCGCAAAGCGCGCCCGCAATGACACGACCCTGCCCGTCGAGGTACTTGGTGCCCGAGTGCATCACCATGTCGGCACCGAGCGAGACCGGCCGCTGCAACGCGGGCGAACAAAAGCAGTTGTCGACCACCAGCAGCGCGCCGCCTGCATGCGCGATGTCGGCGAGCGCGGCGATGTCGCACACCTCGGTCAGCGGATTGGTCGGTGTCTCGGCGAACAGCAGCTTGGTGTTCGGCTGCACCGCCGCGCGCCACGCGTCGACGTCGCTCTGCGGTACGAAGCTCACCGTGATGCCGAATTTCGCGAAGTCCTGGAACAGCTTGATGGTCGAGCCGAACACGCTCTGCGAGCACACGACGTGATCGCCGTTCTTGAGCAGCGCCATGATGAGCATCAGGATCGCCGCCATGCCGCTGGCGGTGGCGATGCAGCCGGTGGTGCCCTCGAGCGCGGCGAGACGCCGCTCCATCATCGTCACCGTCGGGTTGGTGAAGCGCGAGTAGATGAACGCTTCTTCCTCGTTGGCGAAGCGCGCCGCGGCGGTGGCTGCGTCGGGCTGCACGAAGCTGCTGGTGAGAAACAGCGCCTCCGAGTTTTCGCCCCACGCGCTCGGCGGCAGGCCTTCGCGCACGGCGAGGGTGTCGAGGTGCAGGCCCTTCGGCAGGTCGACGCGAGGAATCTTCGTGCGCATGTCAGAGGCCCTGCCGGCTGCCGGGCCGCCCCAAGGCCG
>Ga0209724_1001171_pt1 | contig 24118 bp, 21 predicted proteins | sample grotaG_FD_184143 | JGI IMG/M metagenome (GOLD analysis project Ga0209724, IMG submission 184143) | Glacier valley bacterial and archeal communities from Borup Fiord, Nunavut, Canada, to study Microbial Dark Matter (Phase II) -... | ecosystem: Environmental > Aquatic > Freshwater > Ice > Glacier ...
TCGGCCAACGCCTGGGCGGGTTGGCCCTGCCCCCAACGGGCGCGGGCTAGCTGGTACTGCGGCTCATACCAGCGGGGACGGCTGGCGAGGGCGGCGGTCAGGTCCGCCACCGCCTGCTCAAAGCCGTTGACCTTGCCCTGCACCCGGTTGAGGACACCCTGGAAGAAGTTGTCGCCTGCCGCAGCCTGCCCTTGCACGATATTGAGGCGGCCCTGCCAGTATTGCGCATTGCCGAGACTGCGGTTGAGGGTGAGGATGCGGTCGGCGATCTGCTCCGTCGGCTCGTTCTTGTTCTTCTTCACTGCCTGGGCGGTGTTCAGTTCGTTCAACCAGCCTTCCAGCAGCCCGCGCCCCTTGCCGAGGTAATTCTGCGCCTGGCCCACGTCGTTCAGCCGCGCCAACCAGAGCGCACCTTCGCCCACGTAAGCGTCGGCGTACTCCGGGTCACGGCTGATCGCGGCCAGATAGTCCTGGCTAGCTTGCTTTGCGTCGCCCTTACGCGCTTCGAGGTCGTAGCCGAGCCGGGCGCGGTCATAGAGGGCGGGCGCAAAGTTGAGGTTGAGCTTGAGCGCGAGGTTGATGTCCTCCAGCGCACCCTGGCGGTCGCCAAGCTGCTCCTTCGCCAACGCACGGTTGCGAAGCGGGTAGAGGCCACGAGCCGGGGCATTGGTGGTGCCACCCAGGCGGTTGATCGCGTTGTTGAAGTCGGCGAGGGCAGCGGTCGGGTTGCCGCTATCCAGCAGTGCCACCCCGCGGTTGTTGAGAGTAGCCGCGTCGTCCAACCCACCCGCTTGCTGATACTCTGCCACCGCCGCCCGGTAGTTGCCCAGCATGGCGAGGGCGTTGGCGTGGTAGAAGTGGATCGCAGCAGCGGCTAGCGGCTTGTCAGTCAGCTTCGCCAGTTCGCTGGCTGCGCTAGCCGCATCGTCGCGCCCATAGTAGGCGAGGGCTGCGACCAGGGCTACCACATCGGCCTGGCGGCTGCGTGGCTGGCTGCCGAGCGAGAGGTTGTTGAGGTTGAGTAGCTGGCTGGCAATACCCTGCCGTTGGTAGCGATTGGGCGAGTCGTCGAAGTTGATCGTAATGTGTGGGCTGAAGCTGCCGCCCCCCTCGTCCGCCACCCCCCAGAGCAGCAGGTCTGCATTACGGCGGTTTGCAGCGGCTATTGCCTGCTGCGGATCCGTGATGCTCTCGCCGAGTTCGTAGACGTGCAGGCTGGCGGCCTGCTGGCGGCTGAGGGCGGCGGGCAAGTCGCGCTTGAGCAACTCGTCTGTCAGTCGGTCGCTGGCGGTGCTGCTGCCGAAGCGGGCGACGTAGACCGCGAACTGCTCACGCGGGGCGGGTCGAGCAACAAAGGTGTTGTAGCCCAGCCAGCCAACCCCGCCAACTACAGCGAGGACTGCGACCAGCAAGAAGATAGCGAAGGGAGTACTGGCTCCAAGTGCGCCCTCCTCGTCTACTGAGCGTAGTCGTAGGCGGCCAGTACGCGGGCGCGCTGGGGCCAGTTCAGGCAGGTAGGGGCGGTTGCGGTTGGCTTCTGCTGCCGTCACTGCCTGGGCCAGTTGAGCGTCGTCGCTACCGAGCGTGCCACTTGGGTTGTCAGTCAGGCGGCGTAGACGACCGCGCAGGGGACGAGCAGGCGTAGGCGCAGGGGTGAGACGGGTGATCTCGCGGGTAGTCTGCCCTGCAAGCGGGAGGCTAGCTAGTTGGGCCGCCAAAGCTGGGCCAGTGGCAAGTGGCTGGCGGCTGAAGCTGCCCGTTGCCGGAGCGACAGTGCGGGTTGTGCTGCGCGAGGCCACAGCGGGGATTGGATTGCTGCTGCGGCGGATTGCTGGGCTAGCTGGGGTGCTACTGCGCTGCGCTGCGGCTGCTAGCGGGCTGCTAGGCTGCTGCATAGCAGGAGCGGGCTGGCTCTCTACTACCCCTTCGCGCAGGGGGCTGCTGGCAGTACGCGACTGTGGGCGGCGTTGCTGTGGGAAGAAGCGGCGGTAGACCACCCAGCCAATCCCGCCAGCAACCACCACCGCACCCAGAGCGATCAATAGCACAAGCACTGCGTCCATCAGTTCGCCTCCACTATCCAGCTTTCGTCTTTACATAATTATAGCACAGCTAGCCAGCAGGGGGCAAGGGGGTAGCGCGATTGATTGTCTTGCAGTGGCGGCAACGCAGTACGGGGTAGATTATGCATGACGGCTCGCGCTGATAACGGGCCAGGTAGCAGAGCTGCAAAGAACGGCTGAGAGCAAGAACTTGAAACTCAACCCTCTGCTTGCCCGCCCTTGCGCCAGCGTGGTATAATTGTGGTCAACCAGGGTGGGTGAGCCGCAAGCAAAGCAGCAGCCAGCCGATCACGACTACATGATAGGGAGCATTGCTATGTCTGGACATTCTAAATGGGCAACGATCCGCCGCAAGAAGGAGATCACCGACTCGCGGCGCGGCCAGATGTTTACCAAGCTAGCCCGTGAGATCACCACCGCTGCCAAAGAGGGGGGGGCTAGCGTAGACACCAACTTCCGCCTTCGCCTCGCTGTGCAGAAAGCGCGGATCGAGAGTATGCCTTCGGAGAACATTGACCGCGCTATCGCACGCGGGGCCGGGGCCAGCGCAGAGGGGAGCAACTACGAGGAGATCACCTACGAGGGCTACGGCCCGGTCGGGTCGGCGATCATTATCCAGGCTCTGACCGACAACCGCAACCGCACCGTTGGCGAGATTCGCGCTGCAATGAGCAGGAGCGGCGGCAATCTCGGCGAAAACGGCTCAGTGATTTGGATGTTCAAGAGCCAGGGCATGATCGCTGTTGAGCCAGAGAAGTACAGCGTGGATGAGATCGAGCTAGCCGCTATCGAAGCCGGGGCCGACGATGTGCAGAGTGATGAGGAAGACAACGTGATCGTCTACGTCCCGCTCGCTGGGCTGCGGGCTACCACCGAGAGCCTCAACGCTGCTGGCTTCAAAGTCACATCCTCTGAGCGCACCATGACCCCCACCACCACGATGGAACTGGATGCGAACGACACCGCGAAGGTGATGCGCCTGGTCGAGAAGTTGGAGGAGTTGGACGACGTGCAGCAGGTCTACACCAACCTTGAGTTTACCGAGGCGGCAATGGCCGGGCTGGAATAACGATGCGCGTGCTTGGTCTTGACCCCGGCACTGCGATCATGGGCTGGGGCGTGGTAGATGCGGACGCAGGTGGCAGCAACCTCCAACTGGTCGAGTACGGGGCGATCACCACGCGGGCTAAGGCACCGCTGACCGAGCGGCTGCCAATCCTCTACGCCGGGGTGTTGGCTGTTATTGACCGCCTGCACCCCGAAATCATGTCAATCGAGGAACTGTTCTTCGGCAAGAACGTGAACACTGCAATCAGCGTCGGCCAGGCACGCGGCGTAGCGGTGCTGGCTGCCGCTCACCGTAGCCTCAACGTCTTTGAGTACACGCCGATGGAGGTCAAGCAGGCGGTGGTTGGCTACGGCAGGGCCGAGAAGCAGCAGGTGCAGGAGATGGTGCGGATGATCCTCAAGCTCAAGGTTGCGCCCACCCCCGATGATGCCGCAGACGGCGTGGCCCTGGCTATCTGCCACATCCAGTCCGCCCGCTTCAGCGCGTTGTTGGAGAAGAACAGGGCGTTAGCCGCCCGCCGTCAGTTGTTGCTGTGGAATGTACAGGGGGAGCGTTATGGCAGACTACACCCTGGCCGTCGTGGGCGCAGACGAGCAGTTCCCGCCCACCGTCGTCGCCGACTACCAGGAGCGCACCGGCTCCGATCCGCTCTCCAATATCTTCCACGCCTGGCACCTACCCATCGTCAGCCGCCTGCTGTTGGAGGACGATGGCCGGGCGCGGGGCTTCCTCCTCAGCCGCCAGTCGCACCTGGCCGCCGACGCACAGCAAATCCTGTTCTACCACGCCCTGACCGACGAGGACGCAGACGCGCTGCTGCCCACCGCGCTTGGCTACCTGCAAGAGAAGTACAGAGCGATAGTTAGCTCCTTCGCCCCGGCCAATCCAGCCTGGCTGCGCCACTTTGCCGCCTTCACTCGCAGCAGCGAGCAGCAACTCACGCTGGCGATGGAAAATCGCCCAGCCCCCGCCTCCGACCTAATCGGCTACAGCCTGGCTAGCCTGCTACCCCGCCATGTCGGCGACCTCACCCCAGTCTTTGCCGCCACGATCCGTAGCACCCCTGGCTACCATATCAATCATCCCAGCCCAGAGTTGATCCGCAGCACGCTGGCGAACTATGCGGGGCGCAGCGATCAGTGGTCACTGCTGGGTAATAGAGTGCTACTCGCTCAGGGCGAAGCAGTCGGCTTCAGCGTGGCCGAGGCGGGCGACAGTGCAGAGGCTGCCCACCTGCGCCATCTGGTCGTCGCGCCAGCCCACCAGCCTGCCACCATGATGCTGCTGGCCTGGGCCTGCCAATCGCTGGCGAGCGGCTACCACACCCTCACTGCCGATGTTGCCACTGACGACCCCGCCTTGCCCACCTACCTCGCTAGCAACTTTCGGCTGGTCGGGCAGTATGATAGCTACTACTGGTGGCACGGATGACCGCTAAAGCAAAGAAGGAGCGGTTGGACGTGCTGCTGGTCGAGCGCGGGCTGGCCGAGTCGCGGTCGCAGGCGCAGGCAATGATCATGGCTGGGCAGGTTTACAGTGGTCAGCAGCGCATGGACAAGGCGGGTATGGCGATCCTGCCTGACCTGCCGCTGGAGGTGCGCGGCGGCATCCCCTACGTCAGTCGCGGCGGCCTCAAGCTCGCCCACGCCCTACAACACTTCGGCTTGCGCGAGCAAGTGGTGGGCAAGGCCTGCGCCGACATTGGCTCCTCCACCGGCGGCTTCACCGACTGCCTCTTGCAGAACGGCGCAATCCTTGTTTACTGCATAGATGTTGGTACAAACCAGCTTGCCTGGAAGCTGCGTAATGACCCCCGCGTGGTGGTAATGGAAGGGGTGAACATCCGCTACGTGGCACACTTGCCAGAAGCGGTGCAGCTTGCTACAATAGACACCTCATTCATCGGCCTCAACCTCGTGCTGCCCGCCGCTGCTCGGCTACTGACCGCCGACGGCTGGATCGTCGCTCTGGTCAAGCCGCAGTTCGAGGTGGGTAGAGAGCAGGTGGGCAAGGGCGGAGTGGTGCGCGAACCCGCCCTGCATCGGGCAGTGCTGCGCGACCTTGCGGCCTGGCTGATCAGCTACAACCAGGCTAATCCAGAGCTAGCCCTCTACCTGCGCGGCTACGTGCGTTCGCCAATTACAGGGCCAGCGGGCAACGTCGAGTTCCTGGCTCACCTGACCCGCCAGCCAGGGCCACCGCTGGATGTGGCCGCCGAGATCAAACAGGCCGTCAACAATCCGATAGTAGAACAAGAAGGAAGCCAACCTTGAGCGACAATCACCATAGCCAGCCGCAGCCTAAAATCAAAGAAGTAGGTTTCGTGGTCAACGAGAACAAGGCGGGGGCCGTCCAGCTTGCCAGCGAGATGCACGGCGCGCTGGAGCGGCAGGGAGTCAGTGTGCGCGAGTGCCACGACTCGGAGATCGACCACTGCTTTGGGCGCGGAGATCGCCTGGACTTGATCTTTAGCTTCGGCGGTGACGGCACCATCTTGCGAACCGCCCGCGTCGCCGCCCCGCTGGGCATCCCTATCGTCGGCATCAACCTGGGCAAAGTCGGCTTCCTGACCGAACTGGTCGCGGAGCAGGCGGTTGCCAGCTTGCCGCGCTTCGTCGCAGGCGATTACTGGATTGAGCAACGGCTGATGTTGCAGGGTGAGTTGATCCGTGGCGGCAAGACGATCAACACCTTCCACGCCTTCAACGACATCGTAGCCAATCGCGGTTCGCTCTCCCGCGTGGTAGAGTGCATCCTCAGCGTGGACGGCGCAGTGCTGACCACCTACGTCGCCGACGGCATCATCTTCGCCACCCCAACTGGCAGCACTGCCTATTGTCTGGCAGCGGGCGGCCCCATCGTCACCCCCGATTCGCGGGCAATCACTGTGATCCCTATCGCCCCCTACCTTGCCCTCGTTCGCAGCCTGGTGCTACCCGAACAGGCGATCCTTGAACTCCAGATCACCAAAGCGACTGACGCACTGATTACCGTAGACGGCCAGCAGGACATCCAGATGCAGATTGGTGACACTATGCGGGTGCAGGCCAGCCCAATCACCGCGCTGATGGCCCGCATCCAGCCGCGCAACTACTTCGCCGCCACCCTGGTAGACCGCCTGCGCCTGCGCGGTTAGCCCCCGGAGGTCAAATGCCTACAGCAGACACCCTGATCCTGACCATCAACCCTGGCAGTACCAGCACCAAAGTAGCCCTGTTCTCTGCGCTTGCTGCACCTCAGCCCGAAGGGGTAGACGAACCGCTACGCGAGGTGTGGGCGGAGACGATCACCCACAGTGCGGCAGAGTTGGCGAAGTACTCGCGCATTGCCGACCAATTTGGGATGCGCCGGGCTGACATTGCTGCCCTACTAGATAGGAAGCAGACGAAGCTGGCGGAGGTTGGCATGGTAGTTGGGCGGGGCGGCCTCTTTCGCGCCCAGGTAAGCAGCGGCACCTACGCGATCAACCAGGCGATGGTGGACGAGATGCAGGCGGGCGACCCTGGCGGCCAGCGCGAACACGCCAGCAATCTCGGCGTGCCACTCGCCACCAGCTTCGCGGATGAGGCAGGCGCGGGCAGCCACTATGTACCACGCTTCATCGTAGACCCACCGCCGGTGGATGAGATGCCGCCCGTAGCCCACCTGACTGGCTGGCCGGAGATCACCCGCCGCGCTCTCGCACACGTCCTCAGCGTCAAGGCAGCAGGGCGCAAGGCTGGGCGGCAGCTTGGCAAGCCCTACAATCAACTAAATCTGGTGATCACCCACCTGGGCGGCGGTATCTCCGTCACCGCCCACCGTTTGGGCCAGATGGTAGACGAGAACCAGGCGTTGGACGGCGAAGGGCCGTTTTCGCCCGAACGAAGCGGCGGCCTGCCCGTTGGCGATCTCGCCCGCATCTGCTTCAGCGGCCAGTACACCTATGCCGAGGTAATGAAGAAGATAGCAGGGCGCGGTGGCCTGGTTGCTCATCTAGGGACGAACGATGCCCGCGAAGTAGAGCAGCGGATCGCAGGGGGCGACCAGCAGGCCGAGCTAGTCTATCGGGCAATGGCCTACAATATAGGCAAGGGGGTGGGCCACATGGCCGCCGCCCTCGGCAGCCGCCCGGATGCGCTGGTCTTCACCGGCTCGCTCTGCTACTCGGCCATGCTGATTAGCTGGATTAGCGCACAGGTGGAATGGATCGCCCCGCTGATCGTCTACCCTGGCAGCCTGGAGATGCAGGCGTTGGCGGCGGGCGGCTGGCGCGTGCTGCAAGGCACGGAGCAGGCTAAGGAATATGTGGACGGGGGCGCAGCGGCGAAGTAACCGCCCTAGCAGCCCGGCTAGCAGGGCGGGCAACTGGTCTACGTGTTCGATCACGGCGGTAGCCCCACGCTGCTGCCAGGTAGCGAATTGCTCGGCTGGGGCGATCATCACCGCGTGGAAGGGGGGCATAGGTGGGCCGAAGCTGAGGTCACCGAGGGTAGATGGCACTTCGCCCAGGCTGAGGCTACGCTGGGGGCGAACCTGCGGGGCATAAGGGTTCGCTTCGCCCCGCAGCACCGCCGCGTAGTGCTGCACCAGGCTGAGGTCATCTGCGCTGTCGCCGACGTAGAAACCACCACTGCTGCCCAGCTTGCGGGCGACGTAGAGCAGGGCCTGTGGGTTTGGCTTCCGCATGATGTCGCTCGTCACCCGCACTGGCGGCTGCTGGAAGGGGTGGGGCAGCAGACCAAGAACAGCATCCAGTTCCAGCGTTACTCGCCCAGTGATGATCCCCCACTTGGGCAGGCCAATCCCTGCCAGCCGCGCCAACAGGTCGTGGCCCACCAGCGGCACGTCGTCGTAGACACGCCCTGGGTGATCGGTGTAGAGCGGCTCCTGACCGAGGTGCTGGCGCACAATCGCTGCCCCCCAGTAGATTTCGGCGCAGATGCGCTCTATCGTCGGCCAATCGGGGCGGGCAGCGTCGGGCAGCGTGGCTAGCAGGGGGCTGAGGCCGCCACGCTGCTGAGCCATCAGTGTGCCAAAGTCGGGGCCGATGGCAAGTAGTTGCGCTGTATCAGACACCTTCGGCTGAGTAAGGCGGGCTGCATTGTAGAGGCTGCTAGCGGCATATACAATGTCGAAGTCGTCATTGAAGCCACCAGCAGCCTTGAAAGACTTGACTGCTGCGGGCGGTAGTAGGGAAACGCCACTATCGGCCAGGCCGTAGAGGTGGCTGAAGATGAAGCGCACTGCCTCGTCATCGAAGGCGATGATCGCCGCGTTGTCCATCAGCACGCCGTCCATATCGAAGACGACGCTATCGGGCTGGGAGTCCAGCCTGAAGCCGGGCCGCAACCACATCACGCGCTGATCGGGATCAGGGTGGTTAGCTTGGTGCCGCGCCCCACCTCGCTCTCCATCTCAAAGCGACCGCCCATCATCTCCACCCGCTGGCGCATATTGGCAATGCCCATTGCCTTGCCCTGGCCCTGCTTCAGCCGCTCACTGGCGTTGAAGCCACCACCGTTATCCTCAACCGTCACAGTCAGATCACCCTCCTCCAATTCGAGGCCGACATTGACCAGGCTGGCATTGGCGTGGCTACCAACGTTGTTGAGGGCTTCTTGCACGATGCGGAAGACGGCCACTTCTACGTGCTGCGGCAAACGGCCTTTAATGCCCGAAACCTGGATGTTGGCCTCTACCTTCGTCTTGTCGGTGAAGCTGGTCAGGTAGCGGCGCAGGGTCGGTTCGAGGCCGAGGTCGTCGAGGATCATCGGGCGCAGGTCGAAGATAAACTGGCGGGTAGCCTGCAAGGTGCTGTTTACCAGGTTCTTGAGGCTGGCAAGTTCGCCCCGCGCCCGTGCCACGTCCATGTCTATCAGCCGCTCACAGATTTCGGCGCGCAAGACCAGATTAGAGAGCGACTGAGCTGGGCCATCGTGCATCTGTCGTGAGATACGTAGCCGCTCATTCTCCTGGGCCTGGATCACTTGCGTCACCATTTCCTGCTGGGTAACGTCGCTGCCCAGGTCGCTGGCGGTGCGCGCCCCGCCGCCCGCGCGGGAGGGAGCAAAGCCTTCCGGCGTGCTACTCAACAGGTCGAGGATGTGGGTCATCTTCTGCTTCTGGTCGCTAAGGGCCTGCCGCTTGGCCTGCAACTGCTCAATTTGGCCGCGGTGCATGGAGAGGCGGGCCTGTATCTCCTGCGACTGGTCGTAGATTTGCTTGATGTTCTCGCGGGTATAGTTCTCCAGGTTGATCTCCATGTCGCGGATGCGGTTATTAACCGCCGTCTCGCGGTTGGTGAGGCTGTCCACCTCGCGCTGTACCTGGCGCACCAGCAGGTCAACCTCATTATACTCGCGGGCGGCCCGATCCTGATCGCCACGTAGTTCGCTGGTCAGGGTCTCCAATTGCTCGGCAAATTGTGAGGCAGTCAGGGTATTAGCCATTGCGGTCTCCTTCAAAGGCAGTTTGCTGCTCTGGTTGGCGCGACAATCGCAAGCCAATAACTGATTATAGCACATTTGCCTGCTGCTGAGCAGGGCTGGGATCGTCGCCCCTACTGCTGATGCTCGTGGTCATGCGAATGGCCGTGGGCAACACCCTGGGCGTGTTGTCGCTCGTGTTCGCTAGCAAGCTGGCGGGCGGTCTCGCGCAGGTCGTTCATCCCACCGCTGGTAGTTAGCACGTTGGGGAAGCCCGCGTGCTGCAAGATGCTCGCGCTGATGCTGGAGCGGAAGCCCGCAGCGCAGACAGTGAGGATGGGTCGGTCACGCGGCAGTTCCCCCAGCCGCTCGGTCAGCAAGCCCGCTTCGAGGTGCTGGGCCTGGGGCAGGTGGAAGTCCTGCCACTCGCTCTCGTTGCGAACATCCAACAGCAGCACTTCGGGATTTTGCTCAAGGTAGGACAGCAGGTCGTGAGCCTTGATCTGCTCTGTAGTCTGCACTGGCAGACCTGCCGCCCGCCACGCTTCCAGCCCACCCGCGAGGTGGCCCGCCACCTGCTCATAGCCGATGCGGAGCAACTGGGTGTTTGCCTCATGCCAATCCTCCTCCTCATTGCCGAGGACAAGCAGCATGGGGGCGTTGAAGGGGGTAATCCAGCCCACCCAGGAGGCAAACTGGTCGCCAAGCTCTACATTGTAGGCGCGCGCGATATGCAGGGCGTTGAAGTCACGCGGCCTGCGCCCGTCTACCAACAGATGGTCGCGGTCAAGCAGTTCCCTGACCCGCTCGACGCTGAGAGGGTGGGGATCAGGCAGGCGGTGCAACAGGCGCGGCCCGGCGGTGTTGATCCCCCGCATGAACTGGTAGTAGCTGGGGAAGGAGCCGAGGCCGCTGGTCTGCTGCCGCACAAACTGCTCCTCGCTGAGGTCGCGCAAGGCGGGGTTACTGAGCCGCTCGCGGCCAATGGTGCTGCTGCGTTCGTCGCCAGTGCTGCCGCTAGCGCAGAAGGAGCCGCTGCCATGCGTGGGGTAGAGGATGGTGCTGGCGGGCAACTGAGCCAGGCGGCGCAGAGTGTGGTAGAGCAGGCGGGTTAGCGCGTCGGTCTGGTCACTGCCGAGCAAGTCGGTGCGCCCTGCCGTGCCGACCAGCAGGCTGCCACCGCTGAACAGCACCTCCGCGCGCCTATCCTTGACGATGAAGCTGACATGGGCGGGGGTGTGACCAGGGGTGGCAATCACCTCGAATGCCAGTCCACCCGCTTGCACTACTTGCCCCTCGCGCAAAGGAAGAAACTGGTAGCTGATGCCCGACTCGGCGGCGGCACACACCTGCGCCCCAGTCGCACTCGCCAGTTCCAGGCTGCCAGAGACGAAATCGTTGTGGTTGTGCGTCTCAAAGATGTGGGTGATCCGCACTCCCCGCCGCTCCGCCGCCGCCAGGTAGTCCCACACATCGCGCTTGGGGTCTAGCACTGCCGCCGTCTGGCTGCCCTCAGCGTAGATCAGATAGGACGAGTGGCCCAGCCCCCTGACCACGAAGCTCTCTACTTGCATCGTCGCTCCTCCTTGCATAGCTGCTCTGCTACACTCAAGGCAATGATAGCATAGTTGATCGCCAGCGGCAAGTTAGCGGATACGCTGGTAGAGGTAGCCCAGTGGTTCTTGCTGCTGGCTGCTAGCAACGTACTCGGTTAGCACCCGCCGCCAGCCGCTACCCTGGCGGTTGAGCAGGGTGACCAGGTTCTTCTGGTAAGTCGCGTCCAGCACAAGCCAACGAATGTCGCCGTAGTCGGGGTTGCGGAGGAGCAGTTGCCAATCGGCAAAGCCAGCCGATATGCGGATGTAGTCCTGCCAGACGTTCTCGGTACGAGCCTCGAAGCGGCCATCAATGAACATCTGCTTGCGGGGATAGAGGCGGTACTCCAGGTAACCGCCCCATTCCATGTAGTTGAAGATGCGTCCTTCCAGGCGACCCGCCTCCACCTCCGCACTGAGGTAGTCGGCAATCGCCTTCGGGCGCGATGCGTCGTAGTAGCCCGCTTCGCTGTCAGCAATCAGTGGCACCCGCCAGTAGGGGACGAACAGCAGGCAAACCGCCAGCAACATCCCAGCGATCAGGTAGTTGAACAGCGGCCTCTCCACCGTGCCAGCCAGCGGCTCCGCCTCCTCCGCCTGCTGATCGGCAGTGGGCAGGGCAGGCGCAGTCTGGCGGCTGCGGTAGGCAAGGTTGGCTGCAATGATCGGGCCGCTGATCAACCCCCACCAGACTACGTTCCGCAGCGAGAGGAGCGAGAGGTAGAGGAAGGCCAGGGTGAGCAGTGCGTCGGCCAGGTTGAGGCGGCGGCGCGAGTAGTAGAGCGAGAGGCCAAAGACTAGCAGGTTGAGCAGAAACAGTAGCCCTGTACCATTGTAGATCGTCGGTGGCTGCCACTCGCTGTTCAGGCGGCGAGCGGTTGGGTCGCTGGTAGCAACAAAGAAGTACTCGATGATGCCAAACAGGTAGGGGTTGACGAACACTGCCAGCCCGGTAAGGGCAAAGGCTACCGCTTGGCGAATGGACTCCCCGCTCCGCAGCCACGCCCGCTCCCCGGGCTGGCGCAGGTGGTCGATCAGGGTGGCAACCACGTAGATGCCAATCAGGATCAGGCCGAGGAAGTAGCTGCCGTGCATATTAACCCACAACACCATCAGCGGTGGCAGCAGAAAGACCTTCCAGCCGAGCCTGGGGTGCAGCGGCCCGCTGGCGATGCCAAAGACGCTACCGCGCTCCGCCAGCAGGCTGTCTCCACTGGGCTGGCCGCTGCTGGCGATGCTGCCCCGGTATGGGCTGGCAAAGAGGATGAAGTAGTAGCTGATAAACAGGGGGAAGACGAGCATCTGCGGGCGGATACCCATGTTGGTGAAGCCGGTAAAGATGGTCAGCACCCCGATCAGGCTGGCGATGCGATAGGAGTTGCTGCGCCGTAGGCTGTGCCAGATTGCCAGCCCGATCACGAAGCTGAACAAGAGGGCGCGGAACAGGAGCAGGGTAGCTGGGCCAGCCGCGTAGAGCAGGTAGAGGATCACCTGGGCCAGCCATTGCGGGTTGTAGTACGTTCCCGCCCGCGCCGGACTGTAAACCAGTATGTCCTTGAGCAGAATCTGCCCTTGTTGCACCATCCACTCGCCACTCTTGGCGTTCCACCAGAAGTCGAAGGTCTCGATCACATCTCGCGCCGCAAGGACGAAGATCAGGGCCAGGGGAACGAGTAGCCATAGGTGAGCCAGGCGCAGGCCCGTTCGGGCAGCAGCGGTTGTTGCTGGTTGCGACAAATTACTCTCCACATCTCTCCCCACAAGGTTAGCCTGATTGTAGCACAGCCGCTCCCAGCTGACAACTGGCAGGCGGCGAGTTGGTCTCCAACCAGCATGGCTAAACCAACAAAATCCCCTCCCCCGAAAGCAGGAGAGGGGTGGGAGTCAGAGGTCAGCGGCGTTCCTCAGCAGCTACTGTGGTGTCTGCTATGCTGCCGTTGCCGTTCAGTGCGCTAGTGGTGTTCGTGCCATTAGTGCCGTTCGTGCCATTCACTCGGCGGGTTGGTGGGCCACCCAGCCTACCAGTGGGGATCGGTTGCAGGCCAGTAGTAGCGCGGGCGCGCACGTCTTTCTGGCGTTCGAGGCGGCTGGTGTGCATCACGTCGGTCACAGCACGGCCACAGTGTGGGCAGGCTTGCCAGCGCAGGTTGATCGGGTGGTGGCAGTTCTCGCAATCGCGGCGCAGGCGGGTACGGCAGTTCGCGCAGTACATCCAGTCTTCCTGCACCCGATAGCGGCAAGTGGGGCAGACTTCTGCCTCCTGGATATCCTGCATCAGGTATTCTTCTTCCAGGCTGCGCTCGTAGGACTCGGCTAGTGTCTCCTTTGGCCGCAGGATCATATAGAGCGGCCAGCCGATGAAGGGTGGGATCGCAAGCAGCATCGCCATCACCACTGAGATCGGATCGTGGCTGCGGGCTGTAATGTCTTTGAAGGTCCAGACCAGCAGACTGAGCCAGAAGGCAACCAGGTAGGCACCAAAGAAGGCAAGGACGACAGCAATAATTTGTAGCCAGTTGATGCCCCCAGCACTGCTATTGGTGCTGGTCGTAGCCTGCAAGATGGGATATGACAAAAGATGCTCCAAAACTAACTCCTTGCTTTGGGTTGGCTCTGCGCCCAACCCCTGTGCTTCGCTGGTATGGGCAGCCCGCGTATCGTCCTCGGTCGCGAAGTCGGCCATCTCCTGTGGCAGCCAGGCAAAGCGGATGTTGCCTTCGCCATCGGTCAGTGGTGGGCGGGAGAAGGCACGCCGCTTCATCATCGTCTGATAGTGGTAGCAGCCCTCAAACTCGCGCTCGGAGAAGCAGACGGTAGGTGAGGGCAGGTCGTCCGGGTCGTTGTCGCGCTCATACGGCACTGCGCCGCAGATGCGGATGCTAACCTGCACGCTCTCTACTGTTGTTCGGGTGGCGATGCCAACAAAGGGACAACTCATCCAGGCCCCCTACCCTCTCTATCGGAGAGGACGATAGTACAACCCGGCCCTGTATTGCCGGGGCAAGACGTAAGATGCGCTCGAAACGTTCTACCTCGACCACGAAAAGGTTAGCCCCACCCACCTGTACTTCAATCGGTTGGGGCAGAAAGAACTCGCTTGGCTCCATCAGGGTGGGCATCGGGTTGAGGTAGCGACTACGGGTGCGGCAGACTTCGCCAAAGGTCTGCACCAGGACGGGCCACTGCTCGTCGGCGATCCCGATCATCAAAGTAGAGTTGCTCTCACGCAGGAAACCACCCGTGCTGGTAATCACCGTTGCCCCAATCCGTAGCTGGGCCAGGCGGCTGAGGGCAGCGTCTACATCACGCCCCTGAATTACGGCAAGTATGAGTTTCATGGCAGTGATTATACCACACTTCTCGCTGCTTGGCGCAACTCGCCCCCTGACTGCACTTCACGCTGGCACAGCCCGCCGCCAGCGGATGGTAGGCCCGGTCGGCAGCAGCAAAAAGGCCTTGCACTAAGTACAAGACCCACAAGCATAAAGCTTCGCAGTGTGCTGGAGCCGACAGTGGGATTTGAACCCACGACCTGCTGTTTACGAAACAGCTGCTCTGCCACTGAGCTACGTCGGCGATCAGCACAATTATAGCGCACTAGTGTTCATCTGTCAAGGCTAGTGGTTGATTATCTACAACATCAAAGGCCAACGAAACCAGCGGGCTACGATCCAACTTGCCGTCGTGGGCAGTCACCATAATGTAGCCATTGGTACGTGCATCGGGCGGGTAGAAGTCTGGGGCCGCCTGGTTGAAGCGAGTGGTGGCCATCTCGATCAGCCCCTTTGTGCGTTCCGGGGTGGTGATGATCACAAAGTCGTCACCACCTTCGTGGCCGAGGAAGTCGCTGCCATTACCCTCCTGATCCATTACTTCGCGCAGGATAGTGGCAGCGGTGCGGATCATCTCGTCCCCCTCAATGTAGCTAAAGGTTTCGTTGAAGTCGGTGAAGCGATCAATATCGATGTAGACGATTGACCAGGGTTGCTCTGCTGACTCGGTGCGCCCCTGGATCGCGTCTTCAACTGCCTGGCTACCAGGTAGGCCGGTTAGCTCGGAGACATCTTCATGATAGAGGTGGTGCAGTTGGGATCGCACCCGCACCAGCAACTCGTCCGCGTCGAAGGGCTTGGTGATATAGTCGTCAGCCCCCTTCTGGTAGCCCATCACCTTGTCTGGAGTAGAGGAGCGCGCCGTGAGCATGATCACAGGGATATGAATTAGGCGCACATCCTGCTGCATTTGGCGACATACTTCGTAGCCGTCCATGCCGGGCAACGTCAGGTCAAGCAGCACCAGGTCAGGCTGCTCCTGCGGCATCATTGCCAGAGCCTCCTCGCCAGAGTGCGCCCGCACAGTCTGGTAGCCCTCGCGCTTCAGGTTCTCCTCGATCGCCTCAATGATATTTGGCTCGTCGTCAACAACCAGTATTTTGCTCATAACCCGCTTCTCCTTGCACTTTCGCTTGGTTTGAGGTCAAGACTTCTGAATCAAGGATTGTTCGCCGCCAGACCGCTGCTAGCCAACCGATTCCTCAGAGTGGGCAGGCTGATAGTGTAATGCAGGCTGGCCCGCCCCTGATCGTCGCCTACCTGTTCGGCCTTGAGTACACCGCCCATTACTTCAAGCAGGTTCTTAGCTATGTAGATCGCCTTGTTGTCGCTATCCACGGAGCCGTCAACAGCCTGGCGCAGGTGGAAATTAGCTACGTCAGTGATCAGTCCTGCCTCTTGGGCCAACGCCGCATCCAGCAGGAAGCGGACAGCAACTGCACCGGCTATCTCTGTACCTTCCTCGTTAAGCTGGGTAGTAGTCAACTCTAGAGGACCGAGACGGCCAAAGCGGTGCAACAGGTCGGTTAGCAGGGTGCGTAGATATTGGCTATCCCCTTCGCAGATCGGCAGGTTCGGCTCCAGGTTGAGATGCACCACCGCTGGTTTGTTAATCGCCGCCACATCCAACAGGCACTCATTAATCATATTGTTGATGTTGATTACTTGCACTCGCATCTCCACCATCGCCACCTCCATCTGCGAGAGGTCGGTCATGTTGGTGATCAGGTCGGCAAGGCGGTTGGTTTCGCCGAGGATCGTGGTGCCATAGCGGGCGGCATTAGTACCCCCAGTGGTCGTGTTCTGCTGGCGCACCAGCAACTGAGCGAAGCCCTTGATCGAGGTGAGCGGGGTTCGCATCTGGTGTGAAACGAGCGAAGCGAACTCTCTCTTGTAACTTGCGAAGCAATCCTGCTTGCGCCGACTTGCCTCCTCTACTTTATCGAGGTTCGAGCGATCAATCAGCATCGCGGCCAGTGCTGCCAGGCCGTCGAGCATCGTTTCCTCTGCCGCTGAGGGCTGGCGGTCGGAGTCGGCCCAATATAGATTGAGCAGGCCAGCAGTGAGGGTGCCAGAGCGCACGGGCAGGCCGTAGTAGCTGTCGAAGCCAACCGCAGCGGCGAAGTCGCGGAAGGGAGAGGGCTCGGTCGCCGTGATGTTCGTGCTGGTGATCGGGTGGGCCGCAACGGTGAGCAGGTCGATCAGGCGCGTACCCCAGGGTACTTGCTGGTCGGCAGTGAAGCGGCGGTCAATGTTGTGACCTTCGCGCACGAAAAGCCGCCCCGCATCCTCCTCCACTACCATGAAGGAGGCACCCTTCGCCTGGGTGAGCATGGCAGCAGCCTGCACGATATTGAGGGCGACAGCACTGAAGTTAACCCTGCCGCTGATCTGGCGGGCAATGCGGGCGAGGGTTTGCAGGCGGTCATCGTTGGGAGTATCACTTTGTTCGGCAAGTGATGGGCTGGATTGCGCCATTGCTAGATTGTCCTTTTGGTTGCATAGATATAATAGGGTTCAAGTAATATGGATTCTGCTTGCAAAAAGCGTGCCAGTGTGAAGAACGACGAGTCCCCAGCCGCTTACCTGGTTCAATAACAAATCTAATAGGCTGGTGATGTTGCACGGCCCTCTTTTGCGGTACAATAAGCGTGGAGGTAAGCGGATGAGCGAGAACGAGCAGGTGGGCGGAGTGAACGAGTCCTTTGAGCCGGTAGCCCAGCAGATGGTTGCTACTCTCAGCGGGGTTGGTAGGCGGCAGTTGGTAGCTGCCAGCCAGATTGGCCGAGCGCACCTGAAGAAGGGCGGCCAGCGCGAGGACAGCGTGCTGCTCCAAGTAGCAGCAGGCTGGAACATCCTTGCTCTGGCTGACGGCGCGACCCCCGTGCAGTTCCCTCTGCAAGCCAGCAACGTAGCAGTCGCCGCCGCCAGCGCACAGCTTGCCGCCAGCCTCTGGCAGCACGGCAGCCTGGTCAGTGTTGGCACAATGCGCGAGGTGATGCTGGCGGCGGTGCAGGCAGGCCGTGATGCCCTTGAGCGCGAGGCCGAGCGGCGCAAGGTTGGGGTACGCACCTTCGACACTACCCTGCTGCTGCTTGCCCACCAACCGGACAACAATATGGTGGCCGTTGCCTCTATTGGGGACGGCGCGTTGGCGGCCTTGCTGGCTGACGACACCATCGCCTACCTCGGCCACCCAACCGTGCCGATCCGCCACCTGACCGCCACTGGCCTCGACGACTGGCGCAAGCTAATCTGCATTTACGATACATGGCCCAGCCCACCCCGCCTTTGCGCCTTGTTCAGCGACGGGGTCAGCAATGACTACGACAAGCCGCCTGCGAAGATGGGTGCCTTGTTGCGCGACTGCGCCAACCTGCCAACCGCCACCGCTGGCCCCCGCCTGCTCGCACTGATCAGCTACCTCGAAGGCAGCGATGACGACCGTACTATTGCCCTGATCCTGCCCCAGGTGGCCCAGGAAGTGCTGTGATTGGAGCTATTAGCCAGTTAACCAATCAGGAGGAACCGATGACCAGCCAGCAAGAAGTACCCTGCTCCCACCTCGATCAGATCGCAGATGTTAACCCCGGCGCAGAGGGCTGCGAAGATTGTCTCAAGATAGGCGACACCTGGGTGCATCTGCGGATGTGCCTGGAATGCGGCCACGTCGGTTGCTGCGACTCGTCGAAGAACAAGCACGCAACCAAGCACTTTCATACCACCCAGCATCCGCTGGTGCAGTCCTTTCAGCCCGGCGAAGACTGGGTGTGGTGCTACATTGACGAGGTGATGATGGAACCGGCCTGAGCCGGGTTAGCCAGCCGCAGTACGGAGAAGCGCACGGTTTGTGCGCTTTTTCTGTGGTATAATCTAGCAATGCAAGATACTATGCCACCACTTATCGCCCCCAGCATCCACCTGGTAGACACCCACGCCCATGTAGATCAGGCGGCCTTCGATCAGGATCGCGGGGCGGTTGTTGCGCGGGCGTTGGCGGCGGGGGTAACTTTCGTGCAGGTCGCCTTCGAGCCTGAGGGCTGGCGGCGTAGCCTGGCTTTGGCAGCAGAGTACCCCTGGCTACGCGTCACCCTGGGCCTGCACCCCAACGATGCGAACCTCTACAGCCCGGCGGTCTGGGCCGATCTGCGGCGGTTGTTGACTGCCAACCGCAGTCTGGTCGTTGGCTTGGGCGAGACGGGGCTGGACTACTACCGCGACTGGACCACTCCGACCCAGCAGCGGGCCAACTTCGCCGCTCATCTGGAGCTTGCACGAGAGTTTGACCTGCCGCTGGTCGTCCACAACCGCGAGGCCGACGCAGATGTGATCGCCTGCGTGCGCGAGTTTGGGGCCGGCACACGGGGGGTAATGCACTGCTTCAGCGGCAGCAGCGAGATGCTTGAGCAATCGTTGGCCCTCGGCTACTACATCTCCATTGCTGGGCCAGTCACTTTCAAGCAGGCGCAGGCCCGCCATGAGGCCGCCCGCGCCGTGCCGCTGGATCGCCTGTTGTTGGAGAGCGACTGCCCCTATCTCACCCCCGTGCCTTATCGGGGGCGGCGCAACGAACCGGCCTACCTCACCTACACCGCCGCTGCCGTCGCAGAGTTGCGTGGCATTAGCCTCGCGGCCCTGGCAGCAGCGACCACCGCCAACGCCTACCGCCTATTCAGCCTACCGGAGGGTCAGCCGTGATCAACCTCTACCAGTTGGAGATTTTCCTCACTGTGATCGAGGAAGGCAGCTACAGTGCGGCGGCCAAGAGGCTGCACATGACCCAGCCTGCGATCAGCTTGCAGATGCGGGCAATGGAGGATCGCTTCCAACTAAAGCTGTTCGAGCGCAAGGGGCAACGGTTGGAGCCAACCGAGCAGGGCCGCCAGTTGATCGTCCCCACCCGCCAACTGCTGGACAGTGCTGGGCGCACCGAGCGTGTCTTCCTCAGCGTCAACGAGGCGCAGACGGGTGGACGGCTGACCATCGTTCTGGTGACCAGCTTTGGTCAGCGGGAGTGGCCGCGCCTGTTCGCCACCTTCCAAGGTGTTCACCCTGCCATCAGTATCAGTGCGCCAACCACGAGCGAGGAGGTGGCTCTGGCAAGCCTGAGGGTAGGTGAAGCGGACGGGGCGATCTTCGGCAGCAGCCCTACTGGGCGTAGCTTCGAGAGCGTGCTGCTGGTCACCGAGGAGTTGGTGCTAGCGGTGCCAAGCGGCCACCCCTGGGCTAATCTGCACGACAGTGAGCCGCTGGAACTAGGCGAACTAGCGATGCAGCCCCTCATTCTCCCGCTGCCTGGCAGCGAGGTGCGGGCTGCCATTGAGGAGGCCTTCGAGGAGCGCGGCCTGATTAGCCGCGAGGTGAACGCCAGCCTGGAACTGGCAGCGGGTGAGGAGATCGCGTTGGCGATTGAGGCAGGAGCGGGGGTTGGCTTCGTACCGCGTAGCCGCCTGACCGCTGCTCTTTGCGCCATCGAACACCCTTTCAGCAACGTAGATGCTGTGGCTACTGCCCTCAATGTGCCGCTCGCCGCCTACCTGGTGCGCTCCACCCGCCAGCAGCCCAGCCCGGCAGCGGTGGCCTTCTGGCAGTTCGTCAGCTCAAGATAAGGAGAACATAATACAAACCGGTCAGCCTCTCAACCAGCAACGGTAAGCAGGTCGCCAGATTGCCAGCCACTTGCAAACCAGGCTAGCCATCCCTATACACTATCGCACGCCAGTACTGCCTGTCCAGTGCCGCTGCAAGGGCCAGAGGCTTTTTCCTCGGTGGGCCGCAACCAACACCAACCAACAATCCCTGCACGAGCGCGGTGTGGGCAGCAGAATTGGTGGCGGCAAGTGGCAGGGTGATCGTGATGGCTTACCAGTAGCCAGCCTGCGAGCAGTGAACAACTGGCGCAGGGGTGCATCCTGGTGGATGCACCCCTGCCACTGACCGTGCTACCGTTCGGCCTCCACGGTCTTGCTGATTGCTACCTGCGGGCTAGCGGCAGACTGGCGACGGAAGGGATTGAGGGCGGTCAGGCTAACCCACTCTGGCTGCACATCGCCAAAGAACAACAGGATCAGCATCGTGCCGTAGATCGGCAGATGACCAACCAGTTCGGGCCAACCGAGGTAGACGAGGGTGAGATTAAAGGGCAGCCAGAGGAAGAAGGTGAGGAAGCGCAGTAGTCGCCCGTTCAACACCAACACGCCGAAGACGAACTCGACGATCCCCGCTGCGTAGATGAAGAACTCCTTGCCCAACCCACCGAGACCAAGCGCAGGCAGGAAGTAGAAGTCGGGCCGCTGTTCCAAGAAGGCAAGTGCCTGCTGGGGGTTCCACAACTTCTCCGTCAACGCAAGGACGATCAGGGTGATACCCGTGGCGACGCGCAGGGCTGGCACCGCCAGGTTCACCATCCTGTTCTGCCCTGGCAGGCCAACCAGATTATCCACCGAGAAGCGGCCTCGTCCCAGCAGGTAGAAGAAGGCGGCGATGCCAACGAAGTTGAAGTGTTCCAGCACGTAGAGCGGTGGGAAGAACAGAAAGCCGCTGAAGAACAGCACCACCAGCACCACCGCCACATAGCGAGTCAGTGCGCCGTAGATAAAGCCGAGGGCAACCACCACCTGGGCCAGTGCAACGAAACCGCCGAGGATATTACCGGGCAGCGCAAGGTTGGGGGCGAACAGGTGTAGAGTAATCCCGTTGACGATCAGCGGCACCGCCACGTGGATTGCCATGATCATGGGTATCCAGTCATAGATCAGTTGCAGCCGGTCGTTGGAGAAGGTGGCAGGCAACGACTGACCAAGGATCGGGAACTTACGCTTCATCCACGGCTCAATCAACCGCACCAGTAGCACGGCCAGCCCCGCCGCGCCAATAGCAAGCAGTGTTTGCAGGGAGAAGATGTACTTCGAGTCAATCGGGTCGGGGGTATGGTCGGCAAACCACTTCTCGTGCGCGCTAGCCAACCCCGGTAGCAGAGCCAGTCCCAGTGCAACCACGCCGCTCAGCCAGCGCATCTTGTTTGTGTTCATCATTCAGCCTCCTTCAACTTGCAGCAGCCACCATGTTCACCCTTGAACCCGCCGCTCGCCTTTGAGCCTGCCTCGTTTGTTACAATTATAACAAAGCCCCAGCCTGGTTAGTGTATGATTTGCATGAACAGGCCATAAACAAGCACGGGCCTTGCCATAGCCCCCACCTATCGCTAGCATAGGTTGTAGCAATAGCTGTGCCGAGCGGAGAACGTGGCTGCCTGCTATCTGTGCCAATAATAAGATGCTGGGGTAAATACAAGTGAGCGCAGGTAAGAGGCGGGTAAATAGCCGCCGCACCCTCGCCTGCTCAGGGAGCGCGGCGGCTGGCGACCGAGGGTTGCTGCACGGCGGAGGCAAACAGGCCACTCCACTCGCTATCCGTCAGGCTACGTTGCTTGTAGAAGATACGGATCGGCGGGTGCGAAGCGTCCATGAACGACGCATCAACCCAGCCGCCGTCGTCGGCAAAGCTCAGGCCACCGATGCGTGGGTAGGATGTGGCGGTCAGCAGGGGAGCGAAACCCAGTTGCCCAGCCTTCAGCAGCGCATAGAAGCGCGCCTGGACTGGATAACGCCAGGGTAGACGCGGCACCGTCAGGTCGGCCTGAGTCAAGTCTATCACCAGGTAGTCGCTCTGTTGCAGCCAGTCGCGCAGGTTGGTCGCCGCCTGTGGGCTGGGGAAGTCGGCCAGCGGGTCGAAGGGAACGATCTTGTACTCCTTCGCAGGCTGGTGGCCGGGCAGCGGCAGCGGTAGCCCAGTCGTCGTCGTCTCGATACCGATCCGCGCCCCCAGCGGCACGTTGGCGTAGAGCCACTGCGAAGCCGCAATCTGCGTGTGCGTGGTCAGGTAGATCGGCATGATCGCCACCGCCCCTACCATTGCCGAAGCCAGCAGCACCCCCGCCACGACCCAGCCTACTATACCTCTCCTCGCCGCCCGCGACAGGGGAAGCAAGGTGGGGGTGAGCCACACGCAGAGTGCAGTAGCGAACAGGCAGCAGTAGGGGGTGAGCGGCAGCAAATAGCGCACCCACTTGATCTCTACGAAAGCCACGCTAAAGAAGTAGCCGAAAGCACCCAGCAGCAGCAGCCAGTCCGCTGCCGCCCTTTCGCGCACTGCCCGTAGCGCAACCAGGATCGCCCCGGCCAGCCCCGCCAGCCCGACCAGCGGCCCGACCGCCAGCAGGATCGCCTGCCCACCCAGATAGAAGAAGGGGAGAGTACCTACGTACTTGCGGCTGAACCACTGGTCTACCACCCCATTCTGGATGTCCGCCTGCGTACTCAGCACCGCCAGATAGGAACGCGCATCCAGCACGGCGTAGGGGTCGGCCAGAGCGAAGGCGACCACCGCCCCCAGCAACAGCAATCCGCCACCGCCAAGTACTCGCCGCCAACTCAGCCCAGCGCGCAGCAGCAATGCGGCAAGGGGCAGCACTGCTACTGGCGCAGCACTGACTTTGCAGGCCATCGCTAGCCCCACTGCCACCCCCGCCAGCAGCAACCACTTCGCTCCATCCAACCGCGGGGTAGCAGGAGGCGGTGAGTAAAGGTAGAGAAGGCTGCACAGCAGGGTAGCGGTCATGAAGGTAGTCATGAACACATCCACGATGTAGAAGTGGCTGTGCTGGATTGGCACGATGGCAAAGGCGTAGAAGCTGGCTGCCAACAAACCGGGCCACCGCCCCCACAGCCGCCAGCCAACCAGCCCAACCAGCAGCAGGGTGAGGGTATCGAAGGTGGCAGAGAGGATACGGCCCGTCTGCAAGATGCCGTCGTAGCCGCTGAAGTAGCGGTCGCCGCTGACTGCCGTGAGCAAGGAGACAGTAGCCCGTACCAGGTAGAGCGGCAGGGTGCCGTAGACGTAGAACTCGCCGCCGCGCCGAGGGTTGAGCGGGCTGGCCTGAGGGTCGAGCAGGGTGGCGGGGTCGGTGGGCCACTGCACCCGCTTGATCACCTCCTTTGCCACAAACATATCATCGGCATTGAGGTGCTGGTTCGCGTCCCAGTTGTGGCCCCAAACCCTCAGCGTCAGGGCAACGAGCAGAAGCAGGATGCTGGCGGGCAGCCAGCAGCGTTGCCAGCGAGGGGGGGGTGCGGCAGCCAACCTCAGTTCGGCTGCGCAGTCTGGCGCGTCGCCTCATAGAGCTTGTAGCCGATCTCTCGCGCTGCGCCAAGCCCCTGCTTCACCAGGTAGTCGTCGGTGATCTGGTCGAGTTGGCGCAAGACAGACTGACCTACTTTCACCTTCATCCAGTCGCCGTTGGCTGCATCGCGCTCCGCTTCGAGGCGGGCAAACTTCTGGTCGAGAAACAGCTTGATCTCGGCCAGGCTCACGGTGTCAGCCTCAGCACTGTCGGCTAGCCGCTGGTGATCCTCAATACTCAGGCCCGCCATGGGGTCGTCCTCCTCATCCTCATCCTCAACGATGTTCTCCTCAATGAAGCTGCCCACTACCATCTGCAAGAACTCACCCAGGCTCGCCTCACCACGCACTTGCTCTAGGATGTCGTACTCCTCGGCACTAAGCTGCACCTTTACCTCGCGTTCACCAGCCATAATCGCCTCCTCTCAATCCTGCGCCGCCCGCAACCACCCGCAACCAAAGGCAGGCGACC
>Ga0209724_1001174_pt1 | contig 24099 bp, 19 predicted proteins | sample grotaG_FD_184143 | JGI IMG/M metagenome (GOLD analysis project Ga0209724, IMG submission 184143) | Glacier valley bacterial and archeal communities from Borup Fiord, Nunavut, Canada, to study Microbial Dark Matter (Phase II) -... | ecosystem: Environmental > Aquatic > Freshwater > Ice > Glacier ...
CACTTTTCTGCCACTTCTCTACCAAATCAAACATAGCCGATTCCTTTGATGCTTCTTTCATGATTTTTTTGACACAAAGCTATGTCTTCAGGTAAAGGTGGTCAAGATGGGTTGGTCGGACGGATACGTTTGTAGTTTGGTATTTAATTAATTGTTTGGTAAGCTTAAAACCGAAAATTGATTTTATTCACTTTCCTCTTTTCCCAAAAATACCTCTGATATTTTCGCTTTTAGTAATTTGGCTTATTGAACTTGGTATTGCTATTAGTGCTTACCTTAGAAAAGGATTCAAAATGCGTTCAAATCGATCCTCTTTTATTACTGATTTAGCTTATGACCCCAAAATTAAAGAACAAAAAGATTCGCTTGGATTTGAACATTTTGCCCAACGTATAGCCGATGAAGCTATGAATATTTCTTCCTTGGAATCGGTCGTCTTTGGCATTAATGGAGAATGGGGCGAAGGTAAAACCTCAATGATTAACATGATACGTCATAAACTTGAGGTTGAAAAATATACGGTTGTTGATTTCCATCCCTGGAAAACCAACTCGGGCAAAGCAATAACCAATCTGTTTTTTGATATATTGAAAGAAGGTTTAAAATGGAAAATTGTTGGTATTAACTGGAAGATTAATCTCTACACTGAGGCTCTGCTTCATCTTGATAAAACAGGATTTGGAAAAATGTTATGGCAAGTATTTGCTTCATCCGATTCAGTTGAAGAACAAAAGGAGAAATTGCGTGATAGCATGAAAATGTTGGACAAAAACCTGATTGTAATTGTGGACGACCTTGACCGACTATCCAAAAACGAAATTTCCGATGTGCTGAAATTGATGCGCGACACCGCCAACTTTCCCAACTTAGTTTTTATTGCTGCTTACGACCGTAAATACCTGAATGAAGCTATCAAATCAGAGATCAATCCATACAAAGCAAAGAAATACATGGATAAAATTGTGTTATGGGAGGCTCAGATATACAAGCCACAGCCAAGAAATTATTTGATATCATTAAGGGTCAATTTGCAAGATAAATTATCTGATAATTTACACCCTGAAATCGATAAAATCTGTTCAATTGAACAAGAAAAAACAAAGTTATATGATATCAACATTTCTCTTTTTCTCAATTTGCGAACAGTAAAACGGTTTACAAATGAATTTATTTTCAACTTTCGGATCGTTGCAGATAAAGTTGAACTTAGTGATTTTTACTATCTCTCATTACTACGTTTTTTCTTCCACGATCATTATTTGGCATTTGTAAAAGTATTTTCAGATGTAAACCTTAAAAGTGAAAACACTCGTATGCCCGGGACAATTGAGCACAATGTGAAAACCTACTTCTCCAAAATGAATATCAATAATGAAGTGAATAATGAAAAAAATTCTCATGCTCAAACAATATTATCCCTGCTATTAGCTTCAGATCATAAATCAGAGAAAAATTTTGCCTATTACCACAATTTCCCAATTTATTTCCATTTAGGAAATTACTTTGACATAACCAGAACAGATTTTGCGCTTTTGATTATTGGCACCAATTTCAAGGAATACAAAGAGAAAATTCTTTCAGTGACTGAAAATCACAAGGATTCAGTTTTGAAACTTGGTTCTTGGATATGTTTGGATATACTATTTCAAGATATGTCCAAAATTAAATTGGATATCATTGAACAAGTAAAGTTGTTAATTTGGTTTAGTGCAAAAATGAAAAATCCATTGTTTTTTGATGAGGCTTACAGTTTGATAGATAGGTTTTTTGTCGATACACATTATTTTGCTGAAAACACTGAAAAAAAGCAAACAGAGCTATACGATTTTATAATGATGGAAAATCTGGATGATGATATTATTTGGTTTTACCTGTATCTTGCCAGGTTCTATAAAGAAAGTCCAACTAAAGAATCCTTCCTTTCTGCTTGTGTTGTATTTGCTTACATAAAAACTAAATTCGAGGAATATATTAAAACGGTTAAGGGAATTGATCAAGAATGCATTCTTTTATACTATTACAGTTACCAATTCTTAAATAGTAATAGAGAGCTTGAAAATGATGTGGACGTAATCAATTCAATGAGAGAAAAGGCTGAAAGATATCCTGGTGACTTTATTAAATTCATAACTGTTCAAGATGGGATTACACCTCATAGCTCAAATCCTATAAGGCATTATCAACGGTTTGTTGATTTCCTTTTGGAAATATTTAAGGATTTAAATAAATTCAAAGACTTCCTAAAACTAAATGATTTTAAAGAGGAAGCCAATCGCTCGAAAGTTTATTTAAAATTTGCAGAAAATAGTGGCTTCGATGATATTGATCGTCCTTTAACAAAGCCATTTTTACCAGACGATAATGATTACGAAGAATATTTTTCTGATACATTTACACAAGATGAATTGACAAATTGGAAGTATAAAAAATTTGAATAGGACAGCAGACGAATAGTATTCAACGATAAAAAAAAATTGGATTTCGCCTTCGCAACTATTCCTGTATTGGAGGGTAAAACAACATAAACTATAGAGACGCACGGCCGTGCGTCTCTAAATACCATGCATCTCTGCATATTTTTCGGTTGGTGCCGCCAACAGTTATTTTCGGCCAGTCATTTTTCAGTTGGGCCCGTCAACAGCTAATTCTAACCTCCCTGATTCCAATCCGACCTGTCAACAACTAATTTCAGTCACTCTTTTTCCAGTTGGGCCCGTCAACTGCTAATTTTTGCCATCTTTTTTTCAGTTGGACCTGGCAACTGCTAATTTCTGCCCCTATTTTTTCAGTTGGGCCTGGCAACTACTAATTCCGGTCGTTATTTTTTTAGTTGGACCTGTCAACAGTAAATTTTCATTATTATTTTCTCAGTTGGGATCGTCAACACCTAATTCCGGTAGCTATTTTTCCTGTTGGGACCGTCATTTATATAAACTGTCCTAAAATCCGGAATTATTTAACATTTTTTATACTATTTCTGACATAAATATCAAACAAACTTTATTTTTTTTCTTAAATATCAGTATGATCCGAAATTATTTGCTTATATTAGCTCATCTTTTCTTAACAATTAAAAATCAAATATCATGAGTTTGAAACTTGAACCGTTAAACGCATCAGTTTTGACCAACATGGAAGCTGGTCAATTGATGAACAGGCATGAGAAAGACCTGGCTACGATCGCTCCGGCGATGCTAACCGATGCCCCTTACAATCACTATGTAAGGCAAATTACTACGAAATCTGCTACTTATCAAAAGGGTCTGGCACAGGTGCAAAAAAACGAGGAGACCGATAAAATTGCACTTTTAGATGGCGTTCGCGACAAGTCAGTCAACGCTTTTTCGAGAGCATTAAAACTTTATGATCTTTCCGACGAACCGAAAGAGGTGGAAGCGAGCAAAGCACTCGGGATTTTATTCAGGACTTTTAAAGATCTGGCCGTGCTCAACTATGAGGCAGAATCAATCGGGATTGACAAGCTTGTAAGCGAACTCGAAAGCGAGAAATATAAAGGCCATGTTGCGCTTTTGAATATTGAAAGATACGTCACCCGAATGAAGGTATCAAATGAAAATTTCAAAGTACTATTCGGCAACCGAATGGTTACCGGAGCAATGACCGAATCTTACGATCTGAAAGTCATTCGCAAAGAAATGCTGAAATTATACAGCGATTTTGCAGCTTATGTGCTCGCGATGGCAAAAACGGACGACGCTCCTCCTCTGTTCCTTACAGCGCTAACACTGTTGAATACTGCCCGTAAATATTATGCAGACACATTGGCACGAAGGGTGGCTGTAAAAGAGATAAAAGAAAAAAAATCCGTATAACAAGACGTGTCAGGTTTGAATCCATATAAAGGTGCCCCAAATACGGAGCACCTTTTTTATTTAAGAATATAATACGTGTGCCCTTTTGCAAGGATCGTTACATTCAAAGTGATCTCATATTCACGGTTGATCAAAGCGATTTTGACCTTTCCGTTGTAAATATCATTTAAACGTTTTGCCGTTTCCATCATTGCCTCCACCTGATGGTGATAGGGACGATCGGCGACGTCAACCAACCCGCAGTTATAGTTTTCGCCATCCCGACGGCCAGTTAGATCCTGATCGACCATTTAAAACAGGGGGTTCCGATCAATCCCGGATGGGCATAAGCACGCTCGGTATAATACCTGTAGGCGACACCCCGCTCTTCCTGCAAATTTACCTGCCACAGCGATTGCGCCATTCCCCTGTCAACTGTTCCAAAATAATATTCGCCGATGATCATTGGTAATCCGTTTCCTGCAAGTATCTGTTCCATAAATTCTTTTATCGGATACAGATCTTAGCAATTGAAGCTGAATACGTCAAAAACATCTATGCAAATATCCAGTATCTCCTTACCAGGAACGTGTCCGAAACGCATCCCAGGATTCAGGTGATTAGGGTCAACTCGTTTTACAGCGGCATCCACCGTTTTGAGAAAGATTCGGAAGGTATTGTAAATAAACTGTTTCCTGCGTTCGGGAGTATCTCCGGCAGCCAGGTATTTTGTTAATTCGCTTTTGATGGGTTTGTCGGTACCATCGAGGATCAGTCCGCAAAGTCGTTCTTCATGTTCCAGCCACGAAGGTTCTTTCCCTGTGAAATAAACGATTAACCAGGGATTTTCCTTGTAAGGTTCAACAAGAGCTTTGCAGGTGCCATCAATTTTGGATGCAAATCCCGGACTGTAAACATCGGGCAAACCCATTATTCCATCTTCAATACCAATTCCGTGCATCTATAGCATAAATGCTTTTTGGTTCAGTTTGGAAACTTCAGGACTCGACCAGTTGGCGATTGTATTAAGACCCCATTTATCCATGCGTTTAATAATCATCGATTTAGATTTGGCTTGATATTCATTGACATACCTGCGAAAAAGGTTCCAGGTACCGAATGATGCAGAATTCGGTCTTTCGGGATTTGATCCGATTCCATCAGGGGGTAATTCCTTGAATAAGTTTCTCCGTTTGTCAATATTGATGGCATTCCCGCCACCTCCCGGATTCACAAAATCAACCCCAACTGATAGAAAAAGGCAGCCTTCCGGATCGACAAACCACCAATGTTCATCAATTTTTTCTATCCTGAAAAAACCTGTTGCCTTAACTTTTGAGTTGAAGTAACCACCGAACTTGGAGTAATTATAGGCTTTTGTTGAAACTTTTTCATTCTCTTCTGCTGCCCACTCTTTTTTAAGCTGGATTTCTGATTTGATTTTTCCTTCAAAATCGCCCAGGTTCCATTGCCCAAATTCATCGACAACCGGAATATTTCCAAGGTATTGGTCGCCTTGATCTTCTACCGAAAGTGCGATTGAGCGGAGTTCGATAACCGGGTTGTTAATTGGCGCTTTCATTCGGATGCCGATTGTATCGACACCTCTAATCGGATCACGTTTCCCTCCGAGATTGATTCATCCTGTGTAACGGGCCTGATTGTAAGTTGCAGCTAAATCGAGCGCAGCACCCGACAATTCCTTGTAAAACCTCAAAGGAATTGCATGTTTGCTACAGCCATTTGCGGTGTAGCTCATCACTCTTAGTTCGTTGTAGCCTGTTTCAGTCGTAAACCCAACCTGGAACCGTTGCGGAGTTGTCGATTTAAATTCCAGAACTACAAAGTTATGCTTGTCCCAGTTAGTGGGAAGTCCGGGAGAAATATCCTTGATTGCAAATTTTTGACCTGAAACCTCTTTATTACTGTCAAACTGTATCCTGACAAACTTTTGGGCATTGCACTGCGTAACAGACAATACAAATAAAGAAGCAATCGTCTATAAACCGAAGAAGCATATTTTTTTCTTCATAGCACATTCAATCAATTCATAATTTGATAGTTATAATTTCAGGTATTTCAGAAGAATTAATTAGAATTTCATTCGTCTGATTTTTCAGTTTATTTTGATATGTAAATATAGCCTTTATTGTCAAATGAGAAGGCCGGGACATGAACAGAAAAATGAAATAAATTAAGTTTGGATGGCTTTAACTGCAAAAAAATGGGTGATGCCGTTTTTTCGACAACACCCATCATGACTAAAATAAAGGAGATATTTATTTAGATATCATGTTAGTTCTTATATTTGGCAACTCTTTTATCGTTAATAAAGCCACTCCAGTTTAAGCCAAAAGCAAAATCATAGGTATTCCCATCAGCATCCACATAGCATTTCATATCACGCGGTACATCTTCAAATTGTTCCTCAACGGTTTTCATATCAATTGGCATCTGGAAGGGTAACAAACCCGAAGGTTCTGCAGCACCTGTCAGGATATCCATTATGGCCTGATCCTGAACTCCCATATGAATCAATATGGCACTTGCACTTTTTTCGATTTCTGCAAAAACCAAAGGATTCGAAATTTTAACAACAACAACTACGGGTTTTGTACCCATTTTTGCCTTCGTTTCCGTAATTCTAATCATATCGTTTGTATTTGACGCTACGGATGTTTTTTCTTTGTACGAGCGATTGGTAAAATTTTCGAGTGGACTACCACCTGCAATACTTGTCTCCAAAGCTTCATCCGCTTTATATGGACTATATTGCAAACTGATTGGCACATAACCATTTCCTTTCTTTTTTACATCTTCCTGCGAATAGCCCACCCCACCTTTCGGACTGTCGACACACACCAGTGCGAAATCAGCTTCTTCTGGCTTTTCGACAACCTGGAAATATTTCTTTGCAACTTCCGGATTGACCGCATCTTTCCAGCTTTCGGGTGTTTCAACCCCAAACCAGTTTCGTCCTGCAGGAACAAATTTTTTCGGGATGTAAACTTTCAATTGTTTTTTAAGCGGCAATGTTTTTTGTTGATTTTTCAACATCACCACCGAACGCAATTGGGCATCGTATCCGGCCTTCATAAAATCGGGATTGCCGACGGTTTTAATGGTTTCTTTCACATCAAGATAGGGATTCTCAAATAGCCCGACTCTGAAGACGTTCCGAAGTAGGCGGACAGCCGACTGCTCAAAGCGTTTGCGCATAAATGCAGAGTCGTGTTTTAAAACTCCCATTTTATAAGCTTCTATCACGGGACCCATTTCGTTGTTTCCGCCAAATTGGTCAACACCCGCCTCAATGGCTTTGTAATGACGTTCGGCTTCGGTCATTTTTTCAACGCCCCAGCATTTCCCCTGGAACTGGTCAATCGCTGTTACATCCTTGGTAATTCCCCAATCGGTACAAACGACACCATCGTAGCTGTATTTGCCACGAAGCAAGTCCGTGATCAGGTATTTATTGTAGCTGTTACCCACATTTTCGTTGTTCAGCGTATCCTGATTAAAAGATATTGTGTAATAAGGCATCACGGCTGCAGCCATTTTTGTGGCGCCTTCGAGTTTGAAAGCACCTTCGGTAAATGGCTTCGTGTGATCTTTTAAATTATTGCCCGGATAGACGGCATAGGCACCATATCCAAAATGTGCGTCGCGACCGCCTTCTTCGGGACCACCACCCGGCCAGTGCTTAACCATGGCATTCACACTTTTATAGCCCCAACCGCCTGCTATTTTCGCAGTTCCGGTCGAGGTTTGAAAACCATCCACATAAGCCCTTGCCAAATCGGTGGTCAGATCTGGATCTTCACCCATCGTTCCGTCGAAACGGCTCCAACGCGGTTCGGTGGCTAAATCAATTTGCGGCGAAAGTGCAGTTGTAATTCCCAGCGCACGGTATTCAGCAGCGGCAATCTGACCAAACTGTTTCATTAATAGCGGATCGAATGTTGCTGCAATACCCAATGTTCCGGGCCACATGGAAATTTTACCACCCGCCCCGGCATTGAATTCAGCATACGAGTCGCTACCATGACGTGGATCGGAACTGTTATTGTCCGGAATACCCAGACCAATTCCTTCGACCAAGGCCTGTGCGTTATTGTTCCACTCCGCAGCAATTGCCGGACTTTGAACAGAAGTAATGAGCACATGACGTAAATTGTCTTTGGTCAGAAAACTTTTTTGCTGATCGGATAAATCGCTTGCTTTGGCGCCACTTTCGGGAAAAGGTTTACCGTTGTAGGTTCCGCCGAACCGTCCACTTCCCATCACCGGAATTGACTGATGCGCACTGTACAACATCAATCCGGCCATTTGTTCAACCGTCAATTTGGAAGCAAGGTCTTTGGCCCGCTCGTCAACCGGCAAACGCCAGTCTTCGTAGGCATCGAGCTTCCCGTTTTTATTCAGGTCTTTAAATGCCAGACGATCAATTGTGAGAATCTTTACTCCTGAAGTTGACGAATATCCCAATATTTGCCCACCTTCGTTGCTGATCTGTTTAAATGTTCCTTTGTCATTCTCTGTCCATTTCGGACTACAGCCAAAGCTTAAAAGAACAAAAATGGCGCAAAGCTTCGTTAAGTTTTTCATTATAGGCGTATTTTCAAATAAAGTATTAAATGAGGAAAATTAACCACATAGGCACATAAAAAAATGAAAGATAACTATGTGTCTATGTGGTTTTTGAGCTTATTTCGAAACCAGCTTATTGATTTCATGCGTTGGCACCAATGCTTTGGTTACTTTACCAGCTTCGAGTTCTTTGGCAATTTTGAAGGTTGCCGTTTGTTTGATAGCCAGTGAAGAAGCACCGATTTTCAGGTTATAAGTTCCGGCTTCGGCAATCCAGGTGGAGGTAGCTTCGTTGAATGAAGCGAAATCCCTGGTTTCGATTTTGAAGCTTAAAGTTTGTGATTCACCTGCTTTCAGAAGTTTTGTTTTTCCGTAAGCTGCCAAAGTTTCTGCTGGTTTATTCAGTTTTCCGTAAGGTGCACCGATATAAAGCTGAACGACTTCGCGTCCTGCAACTTTACCCGAGTTTTTCACATCAACCGAAACGGTAAGCTGCCCCTTGAAATCGGTAGTTACTGATTTTAGTTTGGAGTAATCAAATTTGGTGTAAGATAATCCATAACCAAACTCGTATGCTACAGGTACTTTAAACGTGTTGTAATAGCGGTATCCAACGTAGATATCATCTTCGTAGACCATTTCCCATGGTGTGCGGCGCATAAAAGAGAATCCTGAAAGGTCGGCAGCATCATCTTTTTTATCCGATTTTTCAGCAACTCCAGGGAAATTCTTTGCACTTGGAGCATCAGCATAAGACATCGGGAAAGTAACGGCCAGTTTCCCTGATGGATTCACTTTTCCACTTAGTACATCAACTACAGAATTTCCACCTTCCTGTCCGGGCTGCCATGCAACAAGAATCGCATCCGGCACATCGCGCCAGCTGGCTACTTCAACAACACCGGCCACATTCAATACAACAATCGATTTTTTGCCTTTTGCATGGAAAGCTTCTGTCACATTTTTCATCATATCCTTTTCGGTTACTGTCAGCCTGAAATCACCTTCTGTATCGGTCCGGTCCTGACCCTCACCGGCATTACGACCAATTGTAATTAACGCCATATCCGACTTTTCAGCCATTGTCTTGGCCAGTTCAGGTGTAACGATCATTTCAGAAACGGGATCTTTTGCTCCCATCATAGCAGCAATAGGGTTCTTTGGTTTTCCTTGCTTTGCTTTCGCCTCCTTTACGTAAGAATTATAGGTATTGGTCAGTTTGGCATCAGGAGTGTAGCCACCATTGGTCAAACCTTCGAACAATGAAATGGTATACGCTTCATTCACGTCGCCACTACCGGTTCCACCTGCAATAAAGTCGTAGGAAGTATTTCCAAAAGCTGCAATATTTTTTATTCCGGCCTTAATTGGTAATGTATTTTCTTTATTCTCAAGCAAAACCATTCCATCTGTCGCTGCCTGACGGGTAACAGCTGCATGAGCGGTTAAATCAGGAGTGCTTGAATATTTGTAATTGTTGTAGCGGGGTGCTTTCAACATGATTTTCAGTATCCTGCTGACGTTACAGTCCAGAATTTTTTCGTCGAGTCTGCCACCTTTTACGGCATCAATTATATCCTGTATCTGCTTTGGCTGACCAGGCTGAATCATATCATTCCCGGCTTTCATCTGGGCAACTATATCACTGCCACCGCCCCAGTCGGTCATCACATAACCTTCGAAACCCCAATCGTTACGCAGGATTTTAGTTAGCAAATCATTGCTCTCAGAAGTATAAGTACCGTTAATTTTATTGTAAGAAGACATCACCGTCCATGGCTGCGCTTCTTTCACAGCAATTTCGAAACCTTTCAGGTAAATTTCGCGCAGGGCACGTTCACTCACAATAGTATTAACTGACATACGATTGGTTTCTGAGTTGTTGGCAGCAAAGTGTTTGATAGAAGTTCCGACACCATTCGACTGAATCCCTTTCACCATTGCAGCAGTAGTTTTTCCTGCAACCAATGGATCTTCAGAATAATACTCAAAATTACGACCGCATAGCGGATCGCGCTGAATATTCAAAGCCGGAGCAAGTAAAATGTCGGAGCCATATTCTTTTACCTCATTTCCCATGGCCTGGCCAACTTTATAAATCAGGTCTGTATCCCAGGTTGAAGCCAGAACGGTACCAATCGGGAATGCTGTACAATAGTATGTCTTTGTATCGCCTTTTCTTGTTGGCTGAATTCGTAATCCGGCAGGTCCATCGGTTAAAACCTGCGATGCAATCCCAAGTTCAGGAAATTCAGAAGAAACACCGCCAGCTCCGGGCAAATACTTCCGGATACGTCTAACCATCTCGTTATATACCGGATCTTTAGTATTAATATCACCACCAAAACCCGGTGGCATTTTTGCCCGCATTGAATCGGGCATCTCAAAATACATCCCCGTTCCGATTACGAGCTGTGCTTTCTGATCGAGCGTCATCTTTGAAATGATGCCTGTAATCTTTGAATTATCGGCAGAACCATCTTTCCCTGCCGGATTTTGAGCATATGCTCCACCGACTACCATCAATAGGATGATAAGTGCACTTCCCAAGTTGTTTTTAATTCTCATTCTTTAATAATTAAAGATATCTGACTGATTTATATTTATTTAAAGTGTTCAGGATCAAAGACATTTGTTGCTTCACCCAGTGTGACCATCATCGGATGATCGCTGCCAATCGTAACTTTTTGAGGGTGTGGTGTTGCTGTTGGAGCTTTCCCGTTAACAAGCGATTCAGCCAGGGTTCGCATATCCGTAATATACTGCTTCGTGTATGCCTTTTTCACATATGGATAATGGCCGCAGTAGATTTTGGTAATTCCACCGTCCATCAATTTTTCCATCTTTTTGCACGATTCTATTTAAAAAGTAAGGGGGCAAATTCCGATAAATAAACGCGCCAGTTGGTCCATGTATGACCGCCTTCACTTTCCCGATAGGTATATTTCATCCCCATTTCATCTAGTTTTGCACGGTATTCGGAAACATTTTTATAAAGGAAATCGGCTTTGCCAATCCCAATCCAATAGAGTTTGTAGCCGTTTTTCATCTGGGTCTTCAGTGTACCATCAACAATGTCATAAACTTTTGAAGTGACTTTTGCATCAGCTATGATCGCGGCTGAGAATAAACCTACATAATCGAATGTGTTGGAATAATACCTTGAAATATGCAGCGAATGAAAACCACCCATTGATAATCCGGCAATTGCGCGACCCGATTTTTCAGCTTTCACGCGGTAATTGCCCTCAATGAATTTAATTACATCCATAAATGTCTCTTCAAATTTTCCATCCATCGTATTGGGTAACTGGAAAGTGGGCTTGTACATTCCGAGGGTTGATTCACCCGGAGCTGCTTCCTGCGACACGTTTCCATTGGTCATTACAACGATCATCGATTTTGCTTTTCCCAGTGCAATCAGGTTGTCAAGGATTTGAGAGGCACGACCCAAAGCAATCCATGCTTCTTCGTCGCCACCCATTCCGTGTAATAAATACAATACCGGATATTTCACTTTGCTTGTTTCGTAACCTGCCGGTGTGTAAATGGTCATGCGACGCTCCATTCCGTTTCCGGGTGAGTTGTACCAGCGGCGGGCAACCGTTCCATGTGCCACTTTATTGACTTTGTATAAATCGCCTTTATCGCCATTCACAATAAAAACATTGGTTACAGATGCCACATCGCGAATCAGGTAAACATTGTTTGGGTCGGTGGTTTTTAATCCGTCAACCATGAAAGAATATCCATAAAGGTCTGATGGCAGGACTGATGTTGTATAACTCCACACACCCTTTTCGTCTTTTGTCATTGTTTCTGAACCGGCTATCCAATTTTTGCCTGGTATCCAGTCGCCGGAGATTCTAACCTCTTTGGCATCGGGAGCCTGAAACCGGAAAGTAATCGTATTATCTGATTTTACTTCAGGCGAAACGATATTGGGGGCTCCCCATAAAGCCTGTTGAGCGTAAGAACTTAAACATGAAGCCAAAACAAAAGCCAAAACGAATAAAATTTGTTTTTTCATTACAATTGAATTGAAATTTTCTAAGTTTGTGTCACATCGACGCAATGATAGTTTTTTTATTTCAGAAATCAAAAGAAGCAAGATAAAATTTTACTTTTGTTTAAAGATTCATGGCAGTGACAAGAAATTTCAATTTTTACGAACAGCATTTTCTGAACCATATTTCGCTTGATTGCGTTGTATTCGGTTTTCACGACAACCAGTTAAAAGTGCTGTTGATCAGGAGGAAATTTACAAAAGAATGGGCCCTGCCTGGGGGGTTTGTCCGCGAAGATGAATCGATCGAAATTGCCGCAACCCGTGTTCTTCAGGAGCGTACCGGCTTAGATGATATCTTTCTCAAACAGTTTAAAGTATTTAGTGAACCGGAAAGATCCAGGCTAAATCCTACTGTACAAGACTTAATTGATTCTGGAGCAAATCCTGATCTCGAATGGTTTAAACAGCGATTTATCTCAGTTGGTTTTTACGCACTGGTTGATTTCTCAAAAGTTGAACCTAAACCTGATAGTATTTCTGACCTGTGCGCCTGGAAAAACCTGGATGAAGTAGATTCGCTAATTCTTGATCACAATCAAATATTGAATAAAGCACTCGAAACCTTGCGTTTACAGCTGAATTATCAGCCATTAGGCTACAACTTACTCCCCGACAGATTCACGATGCCTGAACTTCAAAGGTTGTACGAAACAATCCTTGCGAAAGAACTGGACAGGCGTAATTTTCAACGCAAGATGTTATCCTATGGAATCCTCAATAAGTTAGAAGAGCGCAAAATGGGAGGAGCTCATAAAGCCCCTTACCTGTATGAGTTTAATCTTGAGAATTACCAGAAAGCCCTTCAAAACGGGTTGAACGGCGGATGGTAAAAGGAAATCAATTTAGGTTATTTTAATTCCGACTCAATCCGCTAATCTTTTACAAAAAGCACATCATAATCCTCTTTAGAATTTACCATCCAGAAGGAGAAGACATTCAGATAATTCCAGAATGGATGGAGCACTTCTTCCGGTATTTCAAGTTTTGATAGTACCTGAATATAGCATTGCAACCAAACAACGCGCACTTCGGGAGTGATTGATCCGGCAGCATGTCTTTTGGCAAGCATGGGCTGACCACGGTTCTCGAGGTAGTAAGTGGGGCCGCCACAAATCTGAATAAAAAAGTCGGCAGAATTTTGTTTTGCTTTATTCAGTGCCTCTTCATTCCGGGGGAATAGATGCTTTATTTCGCTATTAATCAACAAATCGTAATGATCGCTTACCATCTTTCGAATTCCTTCTTCTGTAAGCGCTTTCAGAAATTCGGGAGTTGGTTTAGTAACCGGTGGTCGCTGCCTATATTCAAACTGGCTGATTGAAAAATCCATTATCTAAATTAAATTTCTAAGGTCATGCGTTCGGTGGCCTTCATATAATACCTGGCAAAATTATCATCGGTCATGTACTCATGTAATTTAAACTGCCATTTTTTGGTTCTTTCAGAGAGCAAAACGATGTTCTTATTATTCTCGTAATTTTCCTGATCGACCTTCTGAATTCTGATGACCTCAATGAACTCATCCATCCATTTCTCGTATTCATCCATAAAATCTTTTTGCTCTGGACTGATATTCATATCTTTGTCCGTATCGATGATGTTTGCCGAGATCAATGACGATGCTGTTAAAGTTCCGCCAAGGGTGAATCCCAACCTGCGCAAAAACCACCTTCTGTTATCTTCGTAACCGTCCATGTTTCTTTCGTTTTTAGTTTTATAACAACAGATACAGCGTTTTGGTTGCTTAGTATTAATAATTGAAGTCTTCAGGCTCTCCGCAAAATTTTCTGCCATTGAGGATCGCCTTGCGATAATGTGCGCAGATGATATCCTTGTGATTCTTCTTGTGGATTTCTTCGGTAGTTAGATTTCCGGAGATGCCCAGATCTCTTCTTAACAGGTACTCTTCATAGGCAGCATCCAACGCTTCGGCTATTTTGGTTGCCTTGTATTTATTTGCTCCTTCTACAATTGCGTCATCCCATTGCAGATGACTTGACAAATATACCGGCCTGTCTGCATTCGACAATGTATCTATTGCACTTTCCACGTCATCTTCCGAACGATGATTCTTGTCCGTGTTCGCATAGTCGTAATATTTAAAGAGTTCCACAAAGTGGGCATCTGTTTCGCAGGAATTGATAAATTTGGTAAGTTCTTTCCCGTATCCGGAGAGGTAAGGCCGGGAATCATAAAGGATGGGATTCGTTGTCGGAGGGTTTTCCTGTTGCATTGCTTTGGCGTTATTTTCCATGTAGTAGTCTTCCTTGGCTCCTTTGTGGTTAGGCAATATTAAAAGCGCACTTGTTCCCATTCTCATATCATAATAGTCATACCATGCTGGCATATCATCAGGCAACCCATCTTTGTCTTTTTCCATGATGGTATCGTAATCTTGCCACGAAAGATAAGAATGCTCCAACATATCTTCGTAATCACTGGAACGCAATAAAAAATCTTTCAATATTTCCACTTCATGCTCCTCAATGGGTGCGATAAAAGGACAGGAAGCAATATGCGATTCCCAAAACTGAAAGTCATAGGCGATATCAATACCTTTGATATTCAGTTTCCCGGCTCTCCACTGCAATTGCAAGTTAAACAATTTCTTTTGAAGAATAAGCTCCAGCAATTCTTCAGCTCGATTCTGAAAACCAAGTTCCAGTGTTTCTTTTTTATTGTACAGTCGCTCGTAATATTCATACGACTGTGCCAGCGATATTTTCTGACTGACAACAGAATTAATAAAGCTGCTTATTGAGCCAGGGTTATATTGTTTGAAATATTCTATTGCCGCATCGGAATTGGCAATTTCGTCCTGAAATTGTTGTTCAAGATTTTTAAAGAATTCAGTTTTTTCGGTGGCGTTGTCAGGAATCCGGGCTTTGTTGTAGATAAAATCGTCGAAGTTAATCATGGTTCAATTTTTTATCATTGTGATTAATATTTACTTCTGAAGGGATTTTCCTAACAAATATAGTTAGTAATTCATTCCCAATGAAAATAGTATGGGAAAAAAGTTTTTCTTTAAGTTGCACCGAATTATCGCCGGAGAAAATGTTCAATTTAGCTTCAAAACCGGCTTTCTGATCCTTCGCTCGTCCTTCGCTCATCCTTCGGGACACTAACTATCGTCATAGCCTACTTTTCATAATACTATTTATTTTGCTGCGCACAAAAGAGCCCCTTCCAAATCTGAAAGGGGCTGCATCGAAATCCAATATTAATCGAATTTATTTTGTCTGGAATGGTTATTATCTGTTTAAACCTTTAAGATAGTCTTATTTTCCAGTTAGTTTCTTGATTACCTGTACCTCATCTTCCATGTAGGGTGTACCATCTTTTCTAAAGATCTCGTGAAACCAAAGTTTAGGTTCTGAACCATCGGCAATCGGCTGGTCCCACGCATATTTGGTATTTGATTTCCCATCAACCAATCCCCAGTTGATCGCGCCGATGTTGTTTTCTTTCAGCATTGGCATGATGTTCTGAAACAAGCTGTTATTTCGGCGAGCCATGTATTCGCTGCATACCAGCGGACGTCCGTATTTCTTCAATGAATCAATAGCTGCCTGGTGTTTTTCAGGACTTTCGTAGTTGTGGTAAGTGATGATATCCGAATTTTCGACCTGAAATTTGTTGAGCTCTGTTAAGCCTAAACTCCAAACTGCAGAAGACAAAGGTTGTGTAGGATTAACTTCGCGACCCCATTGAAAAGCTTTTTCAAGCAAAGGCAGCGACCTGTTTCCGTAACCTGAGTTTCCGGGTTCATTGTACATGTCCCAAATTGCGATGCGCTTGTCATCTTTAAACGTGGTCAGAACGTCTTTCACATAGGTCTCCAACGTTTTAATAAGGGTCGTGTCGGTATAAAGCAATTCACCCGGATCGCGCACCCAGCCTGAATTATGGACGCCCGGTTTCGGATCTGGCTGTTTTCCTGCCTGGTAAGTTGGGTTCCAGCAATCATCAAAGAATACAAATACGGTTTTGATGCCATGCTTGCTGGAAATTGTCAGGTAGGTATCCATTCTCTTTTTGAATCCTTCCTTGTCAACCTGCCATGCCAGGTGATGAAGATAAACCCGCATCACATTCATACCAATTCCCTCTGCCCAGCCAAGTTCGCGGTTGATGGTAACGGTGTCGAATGATTCGGCCTGCCAGTTTTCCAATTGATTGATAGCCGTACTCGGGTTAAAATTGCTGCCGCGAAGCCAGCCGTTTTCGGTTCCCCATTGCTGCGCTTTTTCGGTCGTCCAACGTGTTGCAACAACCTGCTTTTCTTTGGGTTTTTGTTGACAGGCTGTTAAGGCCATTGTTCCTGCAATTGCCAGAATTAAAAGGATTTTTTTCATTCGTCTGAGTTGTTTTAATTTGAATATTGAGATATAAAATATTGATCCTAATCAGCTTATTTTTATTCTATTCAGCCTGGCCTGAAGGAATATTCAGCGCCTTACCTGCCGGTTCCGGATTGCCAAAGTTAGGTGTTTCATCTGTATTCCATTTAAAAGATTGCATCCGGACATCGCGTTCCCAGCCTGAAGTTGTGCTTTTCTTGGAATGGTAGATAATCCAATCTTCGCTGTTATCGGGCGATTTGACGAATGAGCAATGTCCGACTCCGTAAACCTGTGAATTTCCCTGGAATACCGGGCCAGATTTTTTCCAGTTGGCCGGATCCAATAAATTGCCATCGGGATTGATCAGTTGCAGCATTCCTTGCCGGTATTCCACCAACCACGATTCGCGGCACGAATAAACGACGAATACCTTATCTCCATTCTTCAAAATTTCAGGCCCTTCGTTCAGATTGAGCGGGCCCCCGGTTTCCCAGCTTTCGACAGGCGATGAAAGTTTAACGCGTTTTCCCTTCATCGTGTAAGGGTTTTCCATTTCGGAAATATAGAGATGCTGCTGCGTTGCGTCGGTGGTTTCCTGTTTGATCCAGCCCGACCAAATCGCATACAACTTATCTTTGTGTTCGAGAATGGTCATGTCGATCGCCCAAACATTTGTTGATGGATCGACTGGATTGTCGCCGGTGTACAAGACACCCATATCTTCGTAATCGCTGAAAACATCCTCGGTTTTCGATCGTAAAACCCCTGTGCGCTGATGAATAAATGGTGGCCCAGCCTCACCGGCGGCATAATAAACATACCAGCGATTGGCGATGAAATGAATTTCGGGAGCCCAGACACACGAGCGGTTCCACCCTGTTGCCGGAGCTGCCCAGATGTTTTTCAACTCACCCTTTTGAATCATTTTTTGGGATTTGGAGAGTACAATCGAGTTATTGACTGAATAGCAATAAATATAATCGTTTCCATGCTTGACCATCCATGGATCGGCACCATCCCATACCGGGTTGGTAAAGGTTTTTATTGCCTTGTCGCCTGAAATGGTCTCACTCTTGCTGCAGCTTGAAAATGTGATAATTAAAAGCAATGTTAGTATTGAAGTCTTAATTTCCATCATTTATTATTTGTTTATCCAGGTTGGGATACTAAAGTTTTTATCAACTACCATAATGTCTTTCCCTCCTTTGTTTTCGAAACTGACGGTACTGATGTACATGTGCCGGGGATGAATATTTGTTGTACTGTTGTGCGCATGGAAAACGATCCGCAGTTTTCCCTCTTTATCGGTGAACATAGCACTGTGTCCAATACCAACCAGCTTGCCTGGTTTCTGAAGGATAGGATTGCCTTCATATTTTGTCCACGGACCGTTTATGTTTGTGGCTGTTGCCACCCCAACACCATAAAATGGACTTTCGTAGCTGTTGGCCGAATAAGTCATGTAATATACGCCATTCTGTTTGATGACAAAAGAACCTTCATTTACACGTGGCCATACTTCTTCCCATGGTTGGGAAACATTGATACACTTTTGCATTGTTTCGGGTTTTAGGTCGATGAGGTTATCCTTTAATTCAGCCACCCAAATGTTTAGCCCATCGTTGAATCGGTCGAAAAGAAGATAAGCTTTTCCGTCATCGTCCATAAACATCGTATTGTCGATGCTCTTTTCATCTGCGATCATCGGTTTCTGAACATCCTGTTTGAAGGGGCCGAGGGGACTATCGCTGGTTGTAACGCAAATGTGTTCGTCAGCCGAATAGTACATGTAAAACTTCCCGTTTACGTGATAAACTTCGGGTGCCCAAAATGATTTGTCTGCCCAGACATCGTCTTTGTGTAGTGCCAGGCTGGTGGTGCTATTCCACGTAAGCAGATCATCAGAAACAAACACTGCAATGCCGTCGGCGGAATAGGTTCCGTAGGCGTAGTATTTTCCTTCCCAAAGCATAATAAACGGATCGCCAAGCGGGACTTTAACCAATTCCGGGGTGATGTCGTCGATGGGCAGGTTTTCTTTATCCTTTTCCTTGCAGGAGACCACCTGCATTAAAAATGTCATAAACATCAATGTGAACAAGAAACTCTTCATTGTCATAGTTTTATCTGCTAAAAGAACAGCGCTTATTTTATAGTACTAATCAGTTCTTTTCGTCAATACCAAAGTGGCTGACCAGTTTAATATATTCGTCTTTTGAAATGGTAATCATGCAGCCATGACGGACAGACGCCGGCAAACTGTATTTATCCCAGTCGCTGTAAAAGGTATAACCCGAAGCCTGGAACCAGGGGCCATTCATATTATCGGCAATCGATAAACCGTAAGATATGCCAGGGTATTGCTCGTAATAGAGATACCAGATTTTCCCGTCAGGAGATGGAATTAACATGGGAGCTTCCCTGAAATTAGGGCTGATTGAAACTGATGGTTCTGAGTAAGGCCCTAAAAGTGAAGGCGATTTGGCGATCCGAATGGTTTTGCCGGTTGCCCAATAGAGGGTCGGATAAGTTTCATCTTTGATTACCGCATAATAGCTTTCACCTATTTTTCTGATAAATACATCGATTGTGCCCATGTCCCAATCAAATAACCGGGTTGGATGATCTGAAAAAGTTTTCAGGTCTTTTGACAATACGTACAACGTGCGCTGACTGGCCCAATATATTTCACCACCTTCTTTATGAGGTGTATGCCACGACATAACGTATTGTTTTGAGCTTTCATCGTAAAACAATTTTGGCGCACCAATGCGTTGTAAAGCATTCGAATAGTCAGGCGTGCTTTTGAGATCGGGTGTGTAGGTGCTGAATTTCTTCCAGATAATCAAATCATCGGACACCCAGATGTTAATTTCGGGGGAACTATCACCGGTATTGCCAGCTATGTAATATCTTCCATCGTGACCTTTACAGATATCAGGGTGACCCTGGTATTCATCGAACACCCTTTTTTTATTATTGAGTGAATACCAATGCAATCCATCGAGACTAACCGAATAATATAAACGGCCATAATCCTGGTGGGTCATATGGGCAAATAAATAGGCCTGGTTTTTGGCATCTTTTGGATTCTCAACCTGTCCGGGAGGGTTGGGTTGCTGGGCAAAAGTCGTGACCGAAAACACAAGCAATGCCAGCAATAAAATCTTATTTAATTGGATTGTTTTCATAATTCATAGTTCTTCATATGCAATACACTGAAGGATGGAATAATACTCAAAACAGTGGAAAAATGAATGAAGATACAGGGTCTTCCGGTTCCGGAAGACCCTGTAATCATTACTATTAAAAACCTGTTAGTACAATGGGTTTTGCTTCAGGTTTGGATTGTTATCCACTTCGCTTTGAGGGATCGGCAACCTGTTTGTTTTACCAACAGCAAAATTCGAAAAGTCTGGATCACGGCTGATTAACTCATTCAATCCGGCAGCAGTATTCCAAAGGTTCCATCGTTTCAGGTCTGCCCATCGAACACCTTCATAACAGAGTTCAAGCGAACGTTCCATCTGTAATCTTTTCAGGAAGCCTGCTTTTGTTAGCACGGCGCTTGAATAAATTGTACTGCTCTCCAGTTTCGTTAATCCAGCGCGTGCACGAACGCGGTTGACACAATCAACGGCCAATGCAGGAGGTGTTCCAGCTGACAGTTCGGTAAGACATTCTGCATACAAGAACAAAACATCAGCATAACGGATAACCCGGAAATTGATTGGCGAGTAATAGTCCTCATTATTCCGGTAATAATCGCCCTGGTATTTTCTGAAAAAGCAATCACTTCCCCAATCAGCTTTCCAATCACGTCCATAAATCTTCTCTCCTGGAAAGTCTGCCTGTAATTCAGGATAAAAAATGTTTGCCCTTAAGCGGGGGTCAATCTGACTATCCGCTGTTTTTTCTTTTTTATACTCATCCACCAGCCACCTTCTTGGTTGACCATCACACCAGCCAATGCTGCGCGGTGCGAAAAACTGAGCACGGTTTGAACCTACGTTTGGATTTGGCTGATCTCCATCTCCATTTGGGTTGATGTCTGAAAACTGAATTTCAAATACCGATTCCGAATTGTTTTCGGTGGTGTGTTTAAAATTGTCTTTGTAATTGGCGACAAGACTATAATTTGCTTTTCCATCACCTTCAACCAACCAGCCTAAAGCATCTTTGGCTTTTTGCCATTCATGCATTTGCATGTGGGCTTTTCCCAGCAAAGCATAGGCTGCTCCTTTTGTCGGGCGGCCAAGATCATTGTCGCCCCATTTAACGGGTAGGCTCTTTACAGCATCCTCCAGATCAAGTATTACCTGTGCAAAAACTTCGGCTTCAGTATTTTGTGCCGGGGTATCACCCGGGTTGGATATGGAAAGTACAATTGGCACATTGTCGAACATGATTGCCAGGTTGTAATAATAGAAAGCACGTAAGAATTTAGCCTGGGCGAGAATCTTATCTTTGTCAGCAGCAGTAGCAAATTCGATTTCAGGAACATAAGTCAAGACCTGGTTCGCTCTGAAAATTGCCTTGTAATGGTCGCGCCACATCCATGCATTCCCTTCCCAAAAGTTGTAATTGAAATAGATAAAACGGGTCCATTCTTTTAACTCATTCCAGGGACTTTGACTGAATCCTTCATCAGATGTCAGGTCATAACGGAAATAAATCCACCTGTTCCAGCTTCCCGATTTATAAAACATGTTATAAACTGCATCTAAACCAGCTTGCGCATCAGCAGGGCTCTTCCAGTAAGTATCCGTTGTAGGCGAATTCGGATTGGGAATTTCGATTAATTTTTCACTGCAGGAAACGCACGACAGCATTACTGCAAAAAAACTATATAATAATATCTTTTTCATAATATTTCAAAATTAGAATTGAACAGAAAGTGAAAACACAATCGTCTTTGGCGAAGGATACGAAGCATCATCATGCCCCTTAACCCAAATGCTCGGTGCCTTAAATTCAGGGTCAAGTCCTGTATATTTAGTAAAGGTGATCAGATTCTGACCTGTTATTGAAACGCGCAGGTTATCAAATACCTGTTTGATACGGGGAATGTTAAATGTATAACCCATCGTCATCTGCCTGATTTTAAAATAAGACCCTTTTTCTATCCATCGGCTTTGGTCTCCTCTTGCATTCCGGTTGTCGGCATAAAGTACTCTTGGATTATTTGTGGGATTATCTTTTGTCCAGCCTTGATATCCTGATAAATGGTTGGTATTATCTGAAAATCCACCCATCCAGCTGGACGCACCGTTAAAAACATCCTGGCCAAATGAGCCAAAACCGGCAATACTGAAATCAAAGTTTTTATAAGATGCCTGGCCGTTTATGCCAATTTCGAACTTTGGCCATGGGTTGCCGCATATTTCGCGGTCATCATTGTTGATCTGCCCATCTCCGTTTACATCCTTGTACCTAATGTCACCCGGTTTAGCGTTGGGTTGGATGACCTTACCGGCTGCATTTTTATGTGCAAGTACTTCAGCTTCATTCTGGAAGATGCCATCGTCGATGATGGTATAGAACATTGCTAATGGTTGTCCGATTTCGGTTTTTGTAATCCAGGTGTACTGTTCAACTTTTCCGTATCCAAATTCAAGGACTTCATTTCTCAGGCGTGTGAAATTGACTCCGACCGAATAATTAAAATCACCAACCTCATCTTTCCAGTTACCTGATATTTCAATCCCTTTGTTCCTAAGACTTGCGGCATTGACAAACGGATTACCTCCGTCGTTCCCCGTTGACATTAAGATCTGCATTGGCGTAAGAACATCCTTGGTTGTCGAAATGAAATACTCTGCGCTAAACTGTAATTTATTTTGAAGAAATGCGATATCAAGCCCGAAGTTGTCCTGCGTCTTTTTTTCCCATTTCAGATCCTGGTTTACTAACTGAATTTGAGTCATACCTGAATTGAGATGCTGGTTGCTTCCAAATACGGCGACAGGAAATGAATTGAGAATGGCTGAATAGTCCCAGTTTCCAATATTCGCATTGCCCAGGGTTCCATGACTGAAACGTAATTTTAAATCACTGATAGCATCAATATTAAAGAATTTTTCCTTGCTGATACGCCAGCCTGCAGAAACCGAGGGGAAAAAGCCCCATTTGTTTCCTTTGGCAAATTTTGATGAACCATCACTTCTGAACGTTGCACTTAAAATATACTTCTCATCAAACGTGTAATTTAAACGTCCAAAATAGGAAAGCAGTGCGCTTTCGCCAATATTTCCCCACGCATTTGGGTCGGTTGTACCAGCATCAATCACATCAAAATAGTGATCACCAACTTTTACGAGGTTCTTTTTCTCTGCGGCAATCATTTCGTAATAGGTATTCTGATAGGAATTTCCCACTACTGCATTAACGTCATGTTTTCCTATTATGTTTTTATAAGTGAGGGTGTTTTCAATCAGCGTGGAGACAAATTTTGCTTTGTTCTCATAATGGTCTGACGGGTCGTATGGCTGATTGAGCGTCCAATTGCCTAATTTCCTCAAATATTTGTTGTTATCTGTACTTGTTTCGAAACCCACATTGACTTTGTACTGTAATCCTTTCAGAATATCAAGGGTAGAAAAAATATTCCCGCGGATACGAAGATTTTCATTCGTAGTGTTCATTAAATCTTCTGAGGCAATTGGATTTGTCCCAAAAGTACGGGCTGTAGCTTCGTTTCCATATCCATAACCTCCAAAGTTATTTGTATCATAGATAGGAATAATCGGAAGCATACGCAATACATCAATGTGCTTTGAGAATACTGAATTTTGTTCTTCAACAAAAGTATTGCTGATCGCCATATTTTCGCCGATGGTAAAAATGCCTTTTTTACCTTCTGTATTTACCCTGAAGGTGTAGCGTTTCATTGAGGTGCCGTATACCGTACCGGGATTGTCAAAATAGTTCAGCGAAACCAGGTATTTCTCATTTTTGCCACCACCTGAAAATGACAGGTTATGATCTTGAATGATTGCAGTGCGGAAAACAGCGTTATTCCAATCTGTGTTACCATCCATCCAGTTTGGAACTGATTTAACATCCGGAACACCGTCAGCTATTGAGTTTTGATAGGCTTGCGATGTGATTTTGATCCATTCATCCCGACCCATCAGGTCCATCATTGGCAGATTGTCGATACTCACCTTTCCGGTATAGTTTACTTTCATCTCGCCCGAAGCTCCTTTTTTCGTCTCGATAATGATTACACCATTTGCCGCACGTGAACCGTAAATCGCTGCGGCAGAAGCATCTTTTAAAA
>Ga0209724_1001175_pt1 | contig 24088 bp, 24 predicted proteins | sample grotaG_FD_184143 | JGI IMG/M metagenome (GOLD analysis project Ga0209724, IMG submission 184143) | Glacier valley bacterial and archeal communities from Borup Fiord, Nunavut, Canada, to study Microbial Dark Matter (Phase II) -... | ecosystem: Environmental > Aquatic > Freshwater > Ice > Glacier ...
CTGGCCGTCGGTGACACCGGTCGCGACGAAATAGGTGTTGTCACTCGTGACGAGGTCGTCGATCTCGAGGATGCGCTCGAGATCGTGCCCGGCATCGATTGCCTTCTGGCGCTCGTCGTCGTTCTGCGGCGCGAGTTTGGCCTGGATGAATCCGCCGAGTCCCTTGAGTGCACAGGCGGTGATGATCCCCTCCGGGGTGCCACCCCGGCCGACACACATGTCGATGCGGGCGTCGTAGCGTGCGGCATTGATGCCGCCGGCCACGTCCCCATCGAGCAGCAGGCGCGTCCCGGCTCCCGCCTCGCGGATGTCCTCGATGAGTTGCGCGTGGCGCGGACGGTCGAGCACCGCCACGACGAGATCCGCGACATCCTTTTTCATCGCCTTCGCGAGGGCGCGGATATTCTCGCCGATCGGCTTTCGGAGGTCGACGACTCCGTGCCCCTCGTGACCGGTGACGATCTTGTCCATATAGAAGACGGCGGAGGGGTCGTACATGCTGCCGCGGTCTGCCACGGCGATCATTGACAGGGCATTCTGCCGGCCGGCTGCGGTGAGTGAGGTACCGTCGATCGGGTCGACCGCGATGTCGCAGGCCTGCCCCCGTCCCGTGCCCACGTTCTCGCCGTTGTAGAGCATCGGAGCGTGGTCCTTCTCGCCCTCGCCGATCACCACCAGGCCGTCGAAGTCGACGGTACCGAGGAACTTGCGCATGGCATCCACGGCGGCCCCGTCGGCGGCATTCTTGTCCCCGCGCCCGATGAAGGGCACGGCGCGGATCGCGGCGGCCTCGGTCGCGCGCACCAGTTCCATTCCCAGGTTGCGGTCGGGATGTTGGAAGGTCGATCCGGTGGCAGTATTCACCCGCTAAGGGTACCGAGCGGCGGCGGACCGCGGGGTGGGGATTTCCCGAAAGATCACAGGTTCTTTAGTTCAATAGACTCGGGATCACACCGGATCCACATGCACCGCGCGCTCGAAGGAGATTTCCATGCCCATCGCGACCCCCGCACAGTACGCCGACATGCTCGACAGGGCGAAGGCCACTGGCTTCGCCTATCCGGCTATCAACGCCTCGTCATCGTCCACGATCAATGGCATCCTCCAGGGGCTCACCGAGGCCGGCTCCGACGGCATCATCCAGGTCACGACGGGCGGTGCGGACTTCTTCGCCGGTCACAGCGTCAAGGCCCGCGCATCCGGCGCCCTCGCGTTCGCCGCCTTCGTCACCGAGGTGGCGAAGAACTATCCCATCACCGTCGCTCTCCACACCGACCATTGCCCGACCAACGCGCTCGATGACTTCCTCCTTCCGCTCATCGCAGCGTCCGAGTCCGAGGTCGCCGCCGGTCGCCACCCGATCTTCCAGTCGCACATGTGGGACGGCTCGGCCGTGCCGCTCGAGGAGAACCTCCGTGTGGCCACGCAGATCCTGCCTCGGATGAAAGCGATCTCCTCGATCTTCGAGGTGGAGATCGGCGTGGTCGGCGGCGAGGAGGACGGCGTCAGCCATGACATCAACGAGCACCTCTACACGACCCTGGATGATGCGATCGCGACCGTCGAGGCTCTCGGCCTTGGTGAGCAGGGCCGCTACATCGCGGCTCTCACCTTCGGCAACGTGCACGGCGTCTATAAGCCCGGCAACGTGAAACTGCGCCCCGAGTTGCTCGGTGAGATCCAGGCCGGCATCCAGGCACGGTACGGCACCGGAGCAAAGCCCCTCGACCTCGTCTTCCACGGCGGATCAGGTTCGAGCGACGAAGAGATTGCCCTCGCCGTGGCGAACGGAGTCGTGAAGATGAACATCGACACCGATACCCAGTACGCCTACAGCCGCTCGGTCGCCGACACCGTGCTGAAGAACTACGACGGTTTCCTCAAGGTCGACGGCGAGGTCGGGAACAAGAAGGTCTACGACCCACGCTCCTGGGGCAAGCTCGCCGAGTCGGCCCTCGCAGCTCGTGTCGTCGAGGCGACGAAGCAGCTCGGATCGGCCGGCCACTCGATCAGCTGAGCGGTCCACGCAGCGCCCTACGGCCGCGTGCGGTCCAGGAGAGCGGTGAACGCCGGGTCCGACTGCAGCAGGATCACGACGAAGACGAGTGCCACGATTGTCGCGACCACCCCTCCAGCGATCGGTACCCAGAAGGCGACGCGGCCGCGTCGCAGCATCCACGTGGTCACCAGTACCGTGACCACGAAAAGCGCGAGCGTGATGACGTTGAGCGTGTTGCCGAGACTCGTGGTGAGGGCGGTCGGGGTGTAGTCGCCGATGCCCTGGGCGGTGAAGAACTGCGTGGCGATCGTTGCAAGGGTGTCTTTCGCGAGCAGTTGGGCGATCACATTGATGGTGGCGTAGCCGAGGAGCGCGGCAGTGAGGATGATGTCCCAGCGGCGGGGACGACGTCCGGGCACGCCGGGCGCCGGCTGTGCGCCCACTCGGGCCGAGGCATCCGGGGTCTGCGGTGTGCCGGGGACCGCCGGAGGTCTGAGCACGGGGGGCACTGGCACGGGGAGCACTGGCACGGGGGGCACCGGCACAGGGGGCACTAGCAACGGAGACACCGGAGGCAGCGAATCGGCGATGATCTTCGCTTGCTCCTGCGGAGTGGCGTATTCGCCGTACTGCGGCTTCGGGCGACGCTCACCGGATTTCGGACGCTCGGGCTGGTCGGTCACTTCTGCTGCCAATCGAGCTGGCGGATACGACCCCCGAGCCCCCGATCGTCCTGGCCGTTCGCGTCCTTGCGCAACTCCTTCGGCAGGGAGAACATCAGGTCCTCTTCCGCGGTGACGACCTGACTCACGTCGGTGTAGCCGGCGTCAGCGAGGTCGTCCAGCACCTCCTGCACGAGCACTTCCGGTACGGATGCCCCGGAGGTGACGCCGACTGTACCGATGCCGTCGAGCCAGTCCTGCTGGATCTCGCTCGCGTAGTCGATGCGGTAGGCGGCCTTCGCGCCGTTCTCGAGGGCGACATCCACGAGTCGAACGGTGTTGGAACTGTTGGCGGAGCCCACCACGATCACGAGTTCCGCCGATTCGGCGACCTTCTTGATGGCGACCTGGCGGTTCTGGGTGGCGTAGCAGATGTCGTCGCTCGGCGGATTGCGCAGGTTGGGGAAGCGCTCGCGCAGCAGGCGAACCGTCTCCATCGTCTCGTCGACGCTCAGGGTGGTCTGCGAGAGCCAGACCAGGTTGTCAGGGTCCGCCACCTCGAGGGTCGCGACATCCGCGGGACTGTTCACGAGGGTGGTGCGCTCGGGCGCATGACCCATGGTGCCCTCGACCTCTTCGTGGCCGGCATGGCCGATCAGCAGGATCTGGTAGTCGTCGCGAGCGAAACGCACGGCCTCGCGATGCACCTTTGTCACCAGCGGGCAGGTGGCGTCGATGGCTTCGAGCTTGCGCTCGGCTGCGGCCGCTACCACCGCCGGCGAGACGCCGTGCGCGGAGAATACGATGTGGGCGCCCTCTGGCACCTCATCGACCTCGTTGACGAAGATGGCGCCCTTCCTCTCCAGGGTCGAGACCACATGGATGTTGTGCACGATCTGTTTGCGCACGTAGACCGGTGCTCCGTAGTGCTCGAGAGCCTTCTCCACTGCGATGACCGCCCGGTCCACTCCTGCACAGTAGCCGCGCGGGGCCGCGAGCAGTACTCGCTTGCCTCCCGTGACGGGGTTGTCCCGTAACCTGTTGCGTACCGCGGGAACCCGCGGCATATTCAGGCTGACGGCCTCGCCGTTGGTAATCGTGCTCACCCCCCAGATTCTACGTGGGGTGCGCTGGCGACGAACTGGGAGGGCTACTCGTGACGATCGATGTCGGGCCCTCTACGGTGGATGCACCCTGGCCCGTCGCGCTGCTCTCCGCGAAAATCAAGGGCTGGATCGACCGGCTCGGGGCGGTCTGGGTCGAGGGTGAAATCGCCCAGTGGGGACTTTCCGGCGGCAATGTCTACGGAAAGCTCACAGACCTGGCTGCCGATGTGACCGTGGGTTTCACCGTCTGGTCGTCCGTGAAGGCGAAGTTACCGAACGATCTCAAGCAGGGTGACCGGGTTGTCGCGCTCGTCAAGCCGAATTACTGGGTCAAGGGCGGATCGCTCACCATGCAGGTCTTGGAGATGCGCCATGTCGGCCTCGGCGACCTGCTCGAGCGACTCGAGCGACTTCGCCGGACCCTGCGCGCCGAGGGACTCTTCGACCTCGATCGCAAGAGGTCCCTGCCCTTCCTCCCCAGCTGCATCGGCCTCATCACCGGCAGGGATTCGGATGCCGAGAAAGACGTCTTGCGCAACGCCCAGTTGCGCTGGCCCGCCGTCGAGTTCCGGGTGGTGTACGCCGCCGTGCAGGGCGAACGCGCCTCGGGCGAGGTGACCGCGGCACTGCGGAAACTGGATGCGGACCCCGACGTCGACGTGATCATCGTGGCACGGGGCGGGGGCGACTTCCAGAATCTCCTCGTCTTCAGCGATGAGACGCTCGTGCGCACCGCCGCCGCCTGCGTCACTCCGATCGTGAGCGCGATCGGGCACGAGGCTGACCGTCCCCTGCTCGACGAGGTGGCCGACCTCCGGGCATCCACCCCCACCGATGCGGCAAAGCGCGTTGTGCCGGATGTCGCGGACGAGCTCGCCCGCGTGCAGCAGGCCCGTGCCCGCATCGGCAACCGCATGACCGGGCAGGTACGCACGGAGATCGATCGGCTCGAACAGTTGCGGTCCCGCCCGGTGCTCACTGGATCTTCCTGGATCGTCGACTCCCGCGCCGAGGAACTCGGCCGATACATCGGCCGAAACGCCGAACTCATCGAGCGCCTGCTCGAACGGTCGCACACGGGCGTGCTCGATCTGCGGTCCCAGTTGCGCGCGCTTTCCCCCCAGCGCACCCTCGATCGGGGCTACGCGATCGCCCAGTTGCCCGGCGGTGCCGTGCTGAGGAGTTCGGCGGATGCCGTTCCCGGTACTCCCCTCCTCCTCACCCTCGCTGACGGCTCGGCTTCGGCGACGGTCACGCCCCCGCCGGATGCGCGAGGTACGGCCGGGTAGAATCGTCCCGTGGCATCCACCCCCTCCGCGTCTCCTGCTGTGCCTGGCGTCGCGTCCACCGGCAGCACTTCCACCGGCAGCACTTCCACCGCCGGTGTCGCCGAGCTCTCGTATGAACAGGCCCGTGATGAGCTGATCCGGGTGGTGAACGAACTCGAACAGGGCTCGTCCACCCTCGAGCAGTCGCTCGCCCTGTGGGAACGCGGCGAAGCTCTGGCCCGCCGCTGCGAAGAGTGGCTCATCGGCGCGAAGGCCCGTCTCGATGCCGCTCGCTCGGCCCCGGCTTCTCAGCCCTCCGCGGGCGACGCTGGCGCCTGACGCCGTACACATCTGAAATTATGGCCGCCGAAAAGAATCGCGAACCCCGCATTGTCGCGGAGCTCGGTCGACCGGAGACGGCGGAGGAGACTGCCGCCCGCAAAGCGGAGAACTCGCGCAAACACCGCGCAAACCAGACCCTGCGGAACCTCGTTTTCGCCCTCCTTGCTTCCCTCGCCGTGGTGCTCGTGCTTGTGCTCGTCGTGGTGCGCCCGGATGGTACTCCGCGAGAAGCAGTGGACTACCGCGCAGACGCCACGGCGTCCGAGGCCCAGGCCGGGCACATGCTCGCCGCGCCGCTCCTCCCCGTCGGCTGGAGCGCGAACGGTGACGGCATCACGACCGGCTCCGATTCGGTGCTCGCCTGGAAGGTCGGATTCATCACCCCGTCCAACCAGTACATCGGCCTGGTGCAAGGTATCAGCGCCAACCCCACCTGGGTCGCGAATGAACTCGCAAACACCCGATCAACCGGCTCGACGTCCATCGGCGGTCGCGACTGGACCGTCTACGATCGCCGCACCGAGCAGGGCCCGGGCAATTACGCCTATTCGCTGAGCACGGTGATCGGATCCAGCAGCATCGTCCTGCACGGCACCGCGCCGACCAGGGAATTCACCACTCTCGCCAGGGCGGTCGCCGCCCAGCTCGGCGAAGGCACCGGATGACCCCATCACCCCACCAGCCCACCGATCGCCCGGCCGGCGGTCGCACCCCGGCGCAAGCCTGGGCCGAGTTGAATCGCGGCAACAGGCGATTCGTCGAGGGCGAGCCGAGTCATCCGCGGCAGGATGTCGAACGGCGCGAGCAGCTGGTCGGTGCGCAAACACCTCACGCCGCTCTCTTTGGCTGCGCCGACTCCCGGCTGGCAGCCGAGATCATCTTCGACAACGGTCTCGGCGACCTGTTCGTGGTGCGAAACGCCGGCCAGGTCATCTCTGATTCGGTGATCGGCTCTCTCGAATACGCCGTCGCTGTGCTGCATGTTCCACTCATCGTGGTGCTCGGGCACGACGAATGCGGCGCAGTGAGGGCCGCGATCGACTCCCAGGCACCGGATGCCGTGTCTCTGCCCCCGCATATCCACCAGCTGATCGAGAAGATCATTCCCGCCGTCAAGAGAGTCACCGCCCGCAATGGGGGCCCCACCGTCACACCCGATTCGACGGAGGTGGGGCGCGAACACCTGCGCGACACCGTCGCCGAACTCCTCGACACCTCGAAATTGATCAGCGAGGCAATTGCCGCCGGTACGCTGGCTATCGTCGGCGCGAACTACCGACTACTGGAAGGCACGGCCGTCCCAGACATAATCGTCGGGGCCGTGTAGAGCACAGACTCCACCGAACAAGCACCCTCTCCACCACACAAGCAAGGACGCACACTGCCGTGACTGAATCCGAGTACCGCATCGAGCACGACACGATGGGTGAAGTCCGCGTGCCGGTGTCTGCCCTCTACGGAGCGCAGACGCAGCGCGCGGTCGAGAACTTCCCTATCTCCGGAAGCGGTCTCGAGTCGGCCCAGATCGTGGCGCTCGCGCGCATCAAGCGTGCTGCTGCGGTCGTCAACTTCGAGCTCGGCATCCTCGAAGCCGCGGTGTCTCAGGCGGTGGTGCTCGCCGCCGACGAGCTGATCGCGGGTCGTCACCACGACCAGTTCCCGGTCGACACCTACCAAACCGGCAGCGGCACCTCGTCGAACATGAACATCAACGAGGTGCTCGCCGCCCTCGCCACCAAGTTCGCGGGCGCTCCGGTGCACCCCAACGACCATGTCAACGCCTCGCAATCCTCCAACGACGTCTTCCCCACTTCGGTCCACGTCGCCGTAACCGGAGCACTTCTCGGCGACCTTGTTCCCGCCCTCGATCACCTTGCCGCGGCCCTCGAATCGAAGGCCGGACTGTGGAAGACCGTGGTCAAGTCCGGACGCACCCACCTGATGGATGCAACCCCGGTGACGCTGGGCCAGGAATTCGCGGGCTATGCGGCGCAGGTACGCTACGGAATCGAGCGAGTGCGCTCGACCATCCCGCGCGTCGCAGAGGTGCCGCTCGGCGGCACCGCCGTCGGCACCGGCATCAACACTCCGCCCGGTTTCTCGCAGAAAGTCATCGCCCTGCTGGCCTCCGACTCCGGGCTACCGCTCACCGAGGCGCGCGACCACTTCGAAGCGCAGGGTGCCCGGGATGGCCTTGTCGAGGCATCCGGAGCCCTGCGGGTAATCGCCGTGAGCCTCACCAAGATCTGCAATGACCTGCGTTGGATGGGCTCCGGACCGAACACCGGACTCGGCGAGCTCAACATTCCCGACCTCCAGCCCGGCTCGTCGATCATGCCCGGCAAGGTCAACCCGGTGATTCCGGAGGCCGTGCTGATGGTGGCCGCCCGGGTGATCGGCAACGATGCCACGATCGCCTGGGCCGGAGCATCCGGATCCTTCGAGCTCAACGTCGCGATCCCCGTGATGGGCACTGCGCTCCTTGAGTCGATCCGCCTTCTCGCCAACTCCAGTGTCGCCCTCGCCGACAAGACCGTCGACGGCCTTGTCGCCAACGTAGAGCACGCCAAGGCCCTCGCGGAGTCCTCACCGTCGATCGTCACCCCGCTCAACCGGGTGATCGGCTATGACGCCGCGGCGAAGGTCGCGAAGAATGCGGTCGCCAAGTCCATCACAGTGCGTGAATCGGTGATCGATCTCGGCTTCGTCGAGCGCGGTGAGGTCTCCCTCGAGCTGCTGGACAGCGCACTCGATGTGCTCTCAATGACCCGTCCGCCCGCCCGCTCCTGAGGCAGAGACTCCTACTGGGAGGTCGCTTTGGAGATCGATGTCCCCTCGAGGTTCAGGACCGCACGCGTGCCCACTGCGGCGCCAAGCTCGATCGGGATGAGCACTGACGACGAACGGGCACCCGGGGCCTTCGGGTCGCAGGGGGCGGCGAGGGCCTTCGCGTCGAGTGACTCACCCGCCGGGCGGCCGTAGTAGACCGCGATGGCGATGGCGGTGTTCGATTCGACCACCAGCACCTGCTGCGGAGTACAGCGGCTGTCGGCGCGCACTTGCACCACGATATCCGCGGTGTCCAGTGCGGCGAGTCCGATCGCAGGGTAGGCGCCGAGATAACCGTCGGTCGGACTCGCATGGGGCCGGACGTAGGTGGCCAGGCTGAAGAGATAGGCCGGGCTGCGGTTCTTGGGGTTTACCGTCTGGTAGCGCAGCGTCGGAGTGCGAATGAGTCCGGTTGGAGGCCTGTTCACCGGCACGAACACCCGGTTGACAACCGTCGGACCCGGAGTGCCCCAGAGCAGCCCGACGGGGTCGGTGATGGTGCGTGCCCTGGCCTGGCTGCTCGGGTCGAGGAGGCCACCGACCACCGACGCTCCCCCGACTGCGAGAGCCACAAGAGCCATGCCCGCGACGAGACGATGGATGCCGACGATGACAGCCCCGGGCTCTCCACCGGTCGGCTCCCGGTGGCTCCAGCCGGTGAGCGCGCGCCACTGTGAGCGCGGGGCCACGAATCCCCAGAGGGTGAGAATCGTCAGCCCGCCGAGCACGACGACGAGCGGCAGGTTCACGCTTAGAGCCTAAGCTGTCTACCCTGCGTCGTCGCGCCCGCACGCGTCAATCTGCACGCGTCAATCCGCACGCGTCAATCCGCACGCGTCAATCCGCACCGGAGAATCAGGCCAATTCGTTCGATTCGAGCATCTCGGTGACGAGAGCTGCGATCGCCGAGCGCTCCGACCGGGTCAGCGTGATGTGCCCGAAGAGCGCGTGTCCCTTGAGCGTCTCGATTACGGACGCCACCCCGTCGTGCCGACCGACTCGCAGATTGTCGCGCTGGGCGACATCGTGGGTGAGCACGACCCGCGAATTCTGGCCGATGCGGCTGAGCACGGTGAGCAACACATTGCGTTCGAGCGACTGTGCCTCATCCACGATCACGAAGGCATCGTGCAGAGAGCGCCCGCGGATGTGCGTGAGCGGGAGCACTTCGAGCAAGCCGCGCTCGACAACCTCATCGAGCACATTCTGCGAGACGACGGAACCGAGCGTGTCGAAGACGGCCTGAGCCCAGGGATTCATCTTCTCTGAGGCATCCCCGGGCAGGAAGCCGAGCTCCTGGCCTCCCACGGCGTAGAGCGGACGGAACACCATGATCTTCTTGTGCTGCTGCTTCTCGAGCACCGCCTCGAGGCCGGCACAGAGCGCGAGGGCCGATTTGCCGGTTCCGGCCCGACCGCCGAGCGAGACGATTCCGATCTCCGGATCGAGCAGCATGTCGATGGCGAGGCGTTGTTCGGCCGACCGCGCGTGCAGCCCGAAGATGTCGCGATCACCTCTCACGAGTCGCATCTCCCCTCGCGCGGTGACACGACCAAGCGCCGAACCGCGATCGGAGTGGATGACGAGACCGGTATTGATCGGAGTGTCACCGATCTGCCGGATGGTGAGCTTTTCGGTGTCGTAGAGCTTCGCCATCTGGTCAGAACCCAGGGTGACATCCTCCATGCCGGTCCAGCCCGAGTCGACGGCCAGTTCCGCGCGGTATTCCTCCGCGGCGAGACCGATCGATGCGGCCTTCACCCGCAGCGGGAGGTCTTTGGAGACGACCGTGACATCCAATCCGTCGTTCGAGAGGTTGAGAGCAACAGCCAGAATGCGCGAGTCGTTGTCGTTGAGCTGAAGGCCAGAGGGGAGCACCGACATATTCGAGTGGTTGAGTTCGACTCGCAGCGAGCCACCCTCACCGACGGAGATGGGAAAATCGAGGCGCTCGTGCTGCACACGCAGTTCGTCGAGATTTCGCAGGGCCTGACGCGCAAAGTACCCGATCTCCGGATCGTTTCGTTTGCCCTCGAGCTCCGAGATCACGACCACCGGAAGCACCACCGCGTGTTCAGAGAATCGGAAGATGGCCTTCGGATCAGACAGCAACACCGAAGTATCGAGCACATAGGTTCGCTCGGATTGCTTGGCTTTGGTGTCTGTCGCCCCATCACTCTGAGAACGGCGGGCGGGGCGGGTCTTGTCGAAAGCGGCCACGTGAGCTCCATCCCCGGATGCATTCAGCATCCGGAACTAGTCCTCGTGACGGCCACCACACGTTTCGAGACGAACTTGCGTGGCCGTCTCGATCAGGCGCCATACCTGATAGTTCGTACGCTACGGCTGCTGACCACCGGCCGATAACCGACACGCCCGGCACTGTGTTACGCGAAGATTAATGTTTGCCGAACTGATCGCCACCCTCAGACCGTGATGGCCGATGCATAGTTCATGAAGGCCGCGCGCAGTGCATCGAAGCTTTCTTCATTGGTCGATACGTGCGGGCTCAGGCGCACCGTGCCGCCACTTACGGTCGCCGTGACCCCGTGATTGAAGAGGGATACCGTGAGCACTGTGAGCTGGTCGGCAGCCGGTTCGAGCACGATTATCCCCGCCCGCTCGTTCTCGGCTCGGGACGATGCCACCGGCAGCGCGTACTCGTCGGCGAGGTCGATGACCCTCGACACCTTCTCCGCCAGACGGGCGCTGATCGCCGGAACTCCGACGGCATCGATCTCCTCGAGGACCGCGGCGAACCGGGCCTGGTCGATCGGGCTCGGGTGGCTGATGCTGTACGCCGCGGCACCGCGAGCGGGCGGCGGAACCCCATCGAGAGAAAGATCCTGCACGTCCGTGTGGGTGAAGCCGCTGAAAACGGGCGTGAGTCGTTCGAGGGCACGATCGCTCAGCGCCAGGAAACCGGTGCCCCATCCGGCCCGCACCCAGGTCTGCCCGCCGCTCGCGATGACATCCGCCAGTTCGAATGGCGCGTCGACGACACCGAAACCCTGCATCGCGTCGACGATGAGCAGGCGATCGCCGATCACCTGGCGGATGCCCTCGATGTCCGAGAGATAGCCCGTGCGGTAATCGACGAGGCTCACGGCCACCGCGACGATGCTCGGGGTGAGCCGGTCGCGAATCACTCCCGGGGTCACCGGACCTCCGGCCGTATCGAGCCAGTGGGGCGCGAGTACCGACAGGGAGTCGGCCGCGCGCACGGCGGCGAACGGAAGTGCCGGAGACTCCGCCGCCGAGAGCAGCACTCCCCCGGTGATGCCGAACATCGCGTGCATCAGGCCGGACCCCGTGTTCGGCTGGAAGACCACCTGGTCGGCGCGGAAGCCGATGAGCGCACCGACGGCGGCACGCACCCGCGCATCCTGCCCGGCGAGGCTCGCGAGACTGCCGAACCGTGCACGACGCATCAGCTCGACCTGGGCGATCTGCTCCTCGATTGCGGCGCGCCCGAGAGGGCCGACCGAGGCAAAGTCGAGATAGCCGGGTTCCTCGGTGAATCCGGCACTGAAGTCATCGATGGTCGTCATGTGTCACTAACTGCCGAAGCGGCGCTGGCGCCGGGCGTAATCGCGGAGGGCGCGCAGGAAGTCGACCTCACGCAGGTCCGGTCCGAGTGCTTCCACGAAGTAGAACTCGCTGTGTGCGCTCTGCCACAGCATGAAGTCGCTGAGGCGCTGCTCTCCCGAGGTGCGGATCACGAGGTCAGGGTCGGGCTGGCCTCCGGTATAGAGATGGTCACCGATGAGCTCCGGGGTGAGGATCTCCGCGAGCGCGTCGAGCGTGCCACCCTCCTCCTCGTGCTTGGTGACGATGCTGCGCATCGCATCGGCTATCTCCCGCCGCCCTCCATATCCGACCGCGAGGTTGATATGCATCCCGGTATTGGCAGCGGTGCCCGTCTCGGCGTTCTTCAGCGCGTCGATGAGGTGCTGGGGCAGGCCGTCAAGCGATCCGACATGCTGCACCCTCCAGTTGCGAAAGTGAGAGAGGTCTTCGGCGAGGTCCGCGATGATCTGCAGCAGCTCATCGAGTTCCTCTGTGGTGCGCCCGGTGAGGTTGTCGGTCGACAGCAGATAGAGGGTGGCGGTGGCGATTCCGAGGTCATCACACCAGACCAGGAACTCGCGGAACTTCGCCGCTCCGGCACGATGCCCGTGGGCCGCTGTTTCGAGCAGCCGTTGCCGCGCCCAGCGCCGATTGCCATCCATGATCATCGCGATGTGCTTCGGCAGTTCCTGGGTGGCCAGAAAGCGACGGATCCGGTTCTGGTAGAGCCCGTAGAGGATGCCTCGTCCGAGGGGAACTTCCCGCTGTGCCACACCAATACGCTAGTGCACGAGCCGTGGAGAGCTCCCCTGGAGAGCCCATCGGTCGACACTAAACTTGGGAACCATGGCTACGGAATCGGATCACCGCCCGCTCGACCCAGCGCTCGACCCGTCGGCCGGCACGGTGCAGGACGGACCCGACCTTCCGAACATCCCCCTGCTCGATGACGCACTCGCGAACCGTGCCGAACTGCTGGACCGCAAACCCACCTGGCGGGGCTGGATTCATGCGGCGACTTTCCCGGTGGCGATCGTTCTCGGCGTCGTGCTCATCGTGCTCGCCGACGGTGTGCCAGCCAAGGTGTCGAGCTCCGTGTTCGTGCTGTCGTCACTCCTGCTGTTCGGGGTCTCCGCGCTGTACCACCGCTTCAGCTGGAGTGACCGCACGAAGCGCTTGCTCAAGAGACTCGATCACGCCAACATTTTCCTGCTGATCGCCGGGTCGTACACCCCCATCACCGTTCTGGCCCTCCCACATGACAAGTCCGTGCTGCTGCTCTGGCTGGTCTGGATCGGTGCGGGGCTGGGCATCGGATTCCGAGTGTTCTGGATCGGTGCGCCGCGCTGGCTCTATGTGCCGCTCTATCTGCTGCTCGGGTACGCCGCGCTCGCTTTCATCGTGGACTTCTTCCAGGCAAATGCCGTGATGATGACGCTCATCCTGCTCGGGGGCGTCTTCTACACGATCGGTGCGGTGATCTACGGATTCAAGCGACCGAACCCTATGCCCGGCGTCTTCGGATTCCACGAGATCTTCCATGCGCTCACGCTGCTGGCATTCCTCTCCCACTGGACGGCGATCTTCCTGGTGGCCACGAACCCGCCGGTCTTCTAGGGCCAGCCGGGCATCTAGGCCTGGCCCGGCGTCTAGGCCTGGCCGGGCATCTCGGAGCTGGAGGGGCGTCTAGGGGCTGGCCGGGGGCTGTTCGGTTGCCGCGGCATCCCGCTCCGCCTCGAGCTGTTCGCGGATCTCCCCGCGATAGCGGACGCGACGCACTCGGCGCACCATGTCAATGCAGAGCAGCACCACGATCGCTGCCACCCCGAAGGTCGCGGCGAAGCCGACCCAGGTCGGCGTGACCGAGTTCTCATTGAAGTTCGGTTGGGGTGTTGGAGTGGACGCGAGAATCACGATCGCGCTGTACAGGCCGCCGCCGACACCACTCATGCGCTGACCTCCTCGGCGACGATTCCCGCGAAGAGATCGGTCTCGGGCAGTGGTGACTCCACGCGGGTCAGGGCGAGCTGGAAGTCCTCGAAGGGCCAGGCCTGACGCTGCAGGTCGTTCGGCCAGAAAAAGAAGGCGCTGTCCGGGGCGACCTGGCTGGCATGCGCCCGGAGGGCCTGGTCACGGGCGTCGAGGAAATCCTCCACCCGCACCTGCGTGGTGGTGAGATTGGGACGGTCCTTCATCCTCTCGCGGATCTCCTCCATCTGGGCCAGCTGCGCGGTGTCGGGTGCGTTCGCCACCAGGAACTGGTACATCGCCTCGATTCGTGGGGCGTTGAAGATGCGGTCGTAATAGACCTTGGAGACCTGCCAGGGTGCACCGGCATCCGGATACCGCGACGCATCCGCCGCTGCCGCGTAGGCGTACAGCGAGATCTCATGGGTGCGGATGTGGTCGGGGTGCGGGTATCCGCCCATCTCGTCGTAGGTGACAAGCACCTGCGGTCGGAACTCGCGGATGATCTTGACGAGCGGCTCGGCAGAGATTTGGAGCGGGATGACGGCGAAGGAATTTGCCGGCACCGGCTCGTCATTCTCGGGCAGGCCGGAGTCCTGGTATCCCAGCCAGCGGTGATCGAAGCCGACGGCCGCCTGGGCGTTTGCCATCTCGAGACGCCTCAACCCCGCCATGTCGCGGTTCGCCATCGCCTTCAGCTCGAGGGCTTCATTCTGGATGTCACCGCGCTCGCCGCCCGTACAGCTGACCACGAGCACCTCGGTGCCGATGCTGCGATAGTGGGCATAGGTTGCTGCACCCTTACTCGACTCGTCGTCGGGATGGGCGTGCACGGCAAGCAGGCGCTGTGTCACCGAACTCCTTGGATTGGGGCATATGCAGGGATTGGGGCATATGCAGGGGTTGGCGGATATGCAGGGATTGGCGCATACCCTTGAGGTACAAGAATAGGCGTGCGGGGATGTGACATGACTGCGATAGACGAGGATGCCCTCGAGGTGCGACCCGTCGCTGCGCCCGAATCCTCGAGCCTGGCCGCGCGCTACGGCCGCACCCCGGCGAAGAGGAGCCGGGACCGTCTCATCTACCTCGTCGCCGGCGCCGTCGCGGCGATCATCGTAATCGCGTGGGTGCTCTGGGCGGGCTTCGACCAGGCCAGTGGCACGCTGGACGCCGAAGACAAGGGTTCAACGATCGTCAACGATCGCACCGTGAGCATCAGCTACCAGGTGTCGATGCCGGTGGGCCAATCGGCGAGTTGCGCCCTGCAGGTGCAGAACAAGGCCCATGGCATCGTCGGCTGGCGCATCGTGCCAGTGCCGGCATCCACGCGCTACACGACCTCCTACACCCGTACGGTGCTGAGCTCCGAGCGGGGCGTCACCGGCTTGATCTACCGGTGCTGGCTGACCTAAACTGAGAGTAATGATCAGAGACCGGCCACGCGGCCGGTCTCATTTGTATTTCGAGGGAGCACATCGTGTCTACCGAGACCACCGAGACCTGGCTGACCCAGGAAGCCTTCGATCGTCGGAGCGCCGAGCTCGAGCTGCTGTCGACCACCGGGCGCACCGACATCGCCAAGAAGATCGAAGCGGCGCGCGAAGAGGGCGACCTCAAGGAGAACGGCGGGTACCACGCCGCCAAAGAAGAACAGGGCAAGATGGAGGCCCGCATCCGAGTGCTCACCGAACTATTGCGCCACGCCAAGGTCGGCGCGGCTCCGACAAGCACCGGTGTGGTGCAGTCCGGAACGGTCGTGAGCGCGCGCATCCTCGGTGACACGAGCGTCTTCCTGCTCGGCAGTCGCGAGATCGTCGGTGAAGACAGCGATCTCGACGTCTACAGCGAAGGCAGCCCGCTCGGCGCCGCCATCCTCGGCCATGCGGTCGGCGAGACGGTGTCGTACACCGCACCGAACGGCAAGGAGATCACCGTGCAGATCGACAAGGTCGAGACCTACCTGCCGTAGGTCGAATGCGCACCAGCGTCAGAAATCGATGCGCGGCTCGTAGCCCGCTTCGATGAGCACACCGAGCACACGCTGCACGTGCTCCGGCCCTCGAGTTTCGATGCTCAGTTCGAGCTCCACGTCACCAAAGAGGGCGTTGCGACTATTGCGGGTGTGCAGCACCTCCACGACGTTCGCGTTGGCCTCGGAGACGAGTTCGGCGATGCGCGCGAGCTGGCCAGGGCGGTCGGGCAACATCAGCCGCAGTTTGAGGTACCGATCGGATACCGCGAGCCCGCGTGAGATCACGCGCTCCATCACGAGCGGGTCGATATTACCGCCACTGAGCACCGCCACGGTGATACCGGCATCCTTCACCTGGCCGGTCATGATCGCTGCGACGGCAGCGGCGCCGGCGGGCTCTACTACGAGTTTCGCCCGCTCGAGCAGCACGAGCATGGCGCGCGCGATATCGTCGTCCGAGACGGTGATGATCTCGTCGACCGCGTGCTTGATGATCTCGAAGTTGAGGATGCCCGGCTTGCTCACCGCGATCCCGTCGGCGATCGTCGGCAACATCTTGATCGCGGTCGATACGCCGTTCAGGATCGACGGGGGATACGCAGCCGCATTCTGGGCCTGGACACCGATGATGCGAACGGCACGGCCCTGGAGCGCGAACTTCTGCTTGAGCGCGCTGGCCACGCCCGAGATGAGTCCCCCACCCCCGATGGGCACGATCACTGTCTGGAGCTCGGGAACCTGGTCAAGAATCTCGAGACCCACTGTGCCCTGGCCGGCCACGACATCCGGGTGGTCGAATGGCGGGATGAAGACGGCGCCGGTGTTGGCCGCGAACTCGGCCGCCGTACGCAGGGCCTCGTCGACCGCGTTGCCCCGGAGTACGATCTCCGCGCCATAGTTGCGGGTGGCCTGCAGCTTCGGGAGGGCCACTCCGACCGGCATGAAGATGGTCGCGGAGATGCCGAGCTCGCGGGCGGCGAAGGCCACCCCCTGGGCGTGGTTGCCCGCGGAGGCGGCGACCACCCCACGGGACTTCTCTTCGTCGGTCAGCCGGGAGATGAGGTTGTACGCCCCGCGGATCTTGTAGGAGCCCGTTCGCTGGAGGTTCTCACACTTGAGGTAGACGGGAGAGCCGAGCAGCTCACCGAGAAAACGGGAGCTCTCCATCGGAGTGATCTCGGCGACTCGCGAGACGACGGCCCTCGCCGCTTCGAAGTTTGCGAGCGTCGGGCCCACGAGAGTCAGTTCAGGCATTCTTCTCCGCGCGGGTTCCGGGGTCCGGACGCACCGCCTGTGTCAGGTTCGGCTGTGGGATTGTGCGCCACTGCCCGCTCGCCACGAACTTGACCATAACATTCAGAGTTGCGACGACCGGCACCGCGAACAGGGCTCCGGGGATGCCCGCAAGGAATCCGCCGGCCGCGACCGTGAAGACCACGGCGAGCGGATGCACCCTGACCGCTGTGCCCATGATGAAGGGCTGAAGCACGTGGCCCTCAATCTGCTGTACGGCAATCACGACGCCGAGCATGATCAGGGCCGCGAAGGGGTTGAGGTACACGAGTGCGATGAAGATGGCGAGCACTCCGGAGAACAGTGCACCGACGACCGGGATGAACGATCCGAGGAACACCGCGACAGTGATCGGGATCACGAGGGGAAACCCTCCGAAGAAGAGCCCGATGATCCAGGCTCCGAGTCCGATGCCGATGGCATCGACGAAGGCGACAAAGATCTGCACGCGCACGAAATTGGTGAGTGTGACCCAACCGGCCCGCCCCGAGCCGTCGATGGCCGGACGCGCCTTGCGCGGGAACAGTCTCACCACCCAGGCCCAGATGCCTGTGCCGTCGATGAGCATGAAGAGCGTGGCGAAGAGAACGAGCAGCGTTCCCGCCAGCACGTGTCCGGCCGTGGTGCCGAAGGACACCGCGCCGGAAACCAGTGCCTGGCTGTTTTTCTGGATCGCCGCCCACGCCTGGCCGAGGTAGGCCGTGATATCCGAGTTCGTCAGATGCAGCGGCGACGCGAGCAAGTACTGCTTGAAGTTGCCGTATGCCTCGACGCTCTGCCTCTGCAGATCGGGAAATCCGCTGCGCACCTGCGAGATGACGAGAATGACGAGGCCGGCGACCACGGCCAGCAGCCCGATCTCCACGAGGGCAACGGCCAGCCACTTGGGCCAGCGATGGCGCACCAGAGAGTTCACCAGCGGTACGAGTAGCGCTGCGAGCAGGATCGCGATCATGAACGGCACCACGATCTCGCGCAGGGTGATCACGAGATAGACGAACAGGGCGATCACAGCGGCGACCGCGAGCACCCGCCAGGACCACGCGCCGGCGATCCGGATGCTGGCCGGGAGCGTCGCATCGGCCTGCTCCCTGGCCGAGGTCGCCTCTGCCGGGGCGATCACCGCCGGGGTGCGTTTGGGCAATCCGAACTTCATCGGGTCAGTCTATGCCGCCGTACTTGGGCAAAACCGTTGTACATGCAGTGGCGGGTATGTACTTCAGCCATCGATGCCACTTACCGAGACGGCGTTTCCGCGCAGCCGAACTCCGAGGCTTTCCCCCGGCTGCGGGTGCTCCGATACGGCGTGCTGCACTGACACGAGGGTGCCATCCCAGAGCGTCAGCCGGGTGCGCCGCAGGGATCCGAGGAAGCTCGAGGCCACCACGGTCGCCGCGATGCTACCGGGGGTTGCGGGTGGGACCAGGAGCAGGTCTTCCGGGCGCACGAGCGCAAGCACCGGCCCGTTTGCCCTCCCGTTCACCCGGGGGGACCCGAGCACCCCAAGGGTCTCGCCGTACAGTGTCACCTGTCTGTCCGACAGTGTGGCGGGCATCCGATTGCTCAAGCCGACGAAGGCGGCCACGAAGGGAGTGGCGGGGGCCGTGTAGAGCTCCTCCGGCGAGCCGATCTGCTCGATGTTGCCCTCTCTCATCACCGCGACCCGGTCGGCGACCGCCAGCGCCTCCTCCTGGTCGTGGGTGACGAAGAGCGTGGTGATACCCAGGTCGGTCTGGATGCGTCGGATCTCATCGCGCAGCTGCACCCGCACCTTCGCGTCGAGGGCCGAGAGCGGTTCATCGAGGAGCAGCACCCGCGGCCGCGTCACCAGGGCTCGGGCGAGGGCGATTCGCTGTTGCTGGCCACCGGAGAGCTGGTGTGCGTAGCGCCCGGCGAGGTGGCCGAGACCGACGAGATCGAGTGCCCCTGCCGCACGAGTGCGGCGTTCGGCGGTCGGGATCTTGCGCATCCGAAGCCCGAACTCCACGTTCTCGATCGCCGTGAGGTGAGGAAAGAGCGAGTAGGACTGGAAGACCATGCCGATGTCCCGCTTGTTCACCGGCACGTCGACCACGTCGACGCCGTCGATCAGGATGCTGCCACCGTTCACCTGCTCGAGTCCCGAGAGTGCGCGCAGGGCCGTGGTCTTGCCGCAACCCGACGGGCCGAGCAACGCCACGAACTCCCCCGGTCGCACCGAGAGGCTGACCCCGGTGAGGGCCTGATGTCCGGCGTAGTCCTTCACGACATCGATGAGCTCAACGGTTGCGCCGTAGTTCGGAGAGGGGGTCATGAGGCCTTCTTCTGGGCGCGGGTGCGACGGTCGGACGCGAGGCGGCCGATGAGCAACAGCAGGACGAATGCGAACGCGAGAGCGAGCAGGGAGAAGATCACGGCGACGAAGGGATCGCTCTTCGAGACCTGAACGAGAGCAGTCTGCAGATTCACCCGGTTGAGCAGTGACGCAATGGTGAACTCACCGAGCACGACCGCCACCGTGATGAACGCGGCGGCGAGGATGCCCCGCCGCAGGTTGGGCAGGATGACCCGCCACAGCACACTGGCCCAGCCGGCACCGAGCGAGCGCGCAGCCTCGGCCAGGGTCACGACATCCACCAGGCTGAGGTTGGACTGGATCGCACGATACGCGTAGGGCAGCACGGTGACACCGTACGCGAAGGCGAGCGTCCAGATCGAGGAACCCGCAAGTCGCGCCACGACCGAATAGACGGGGGCGAGACCGACGACCACCACGATTGCGGGCACCGTGATGGGGATGATGCAAATGAATTCAAGAACCCGCCGGAGACGCGGAAACTGCAGTTGAACGAGGATCATCGTGGGCAGCAGGATCACCAGGATAATGACGACCGTCACCACCGCCAGCAGAAGCGAATTGCGAAGGCCCGTGAAGACGACAGCGTAGGTGACGGTGGACGCCGGCGAAAACACTCCAGCCCAGTGGGCGAACGTGTAGCCGCCGGCGAGGTTGCGGAGGCTGAACTCGAGCATGGCGACTATCGGGATGGTGAACAGGATGCCGACCACACCGAGAATCACTGTGCGAGCAACGCGCCCCGGGGCAGCCCCGACCGGGCGGACGCCGCTCACTTCTGCCACCGCGTCGTGCGGGACTGCAGGGCGGAGTAGCCCCACATCAGCACAACCATGATCACGATCATGCCGAGCGCAAGCGCGCCCGCCATGTTGCTGCGGCCGAGCACGGTTTCGCTGATGAGAGCGGCACGGATCCGCAGCGGCACGATCTGAGCTCCCTGGCTGATGAGAGCAGCTGCGGTGGCGTAGGACGAGAATGCGTTGGCGAACAACAGGAGCAGGCTGCCAAGGAAGGACGGCGCGAGCACGGGCCCGGCGATGCGCGCCCAGTAGGTGAGACGAGTGCCCCCGAGGGTGGCGTTGGCCTCGGCCCACTGCGGCTTCAACCCCTCGAGCGCCGGCATGAAGGTGATGATCATGAGCGGCACCTGGAAGTAGATGTAGGGCAGCAAAAGACCCGGCACCTGGTAAAGCCAGACGCCGTTCGCGAAGATGTTGATGCCGAGGCCCTTGAGGAAGACGGTGACAAAGCCCTGGATTCCGATCGTCGCGATAAACGCGAAGGCGAGCATCACCCCGCCGAACTGGGCCAGCACACTCGCCGCGGAGTCGACCATCGATCGGAGGGTCCCCTGCGGATTCAGGCCGAGCAGGGCGTAGCACACGAGTGCGCCGACCACGGCTCCCACGATCGCGGTGACGGCCGACACCCAGAAGGAACTGGCGAAGGTCTTGAGGATGTCGGGGGTGAAGAGTGCCGCGACATTGGCGATGGTGAAGCGCCCCTGGGCGTCGAACAGCCCGGAGAGCACCGCGAGCACGGTGGGGATCGCCAGAAAGAGCAGGACATACAGTGCAAACGGCGTGAGCCCGAGCACGGCGGGTGGCACAGAGACGAGCCGCCGCGCGCTGCGCGGTCGACTCGTCTCGATGGTCACTGCGATGGTGTGGTCATTTGAATGAGAGTTACTCGGGTCAGTTCGAGGCTACTGGCTCATCGCCGCGGCCCACTTTGCGGTGAGCAGGGCTCCCGCGGTGGTGGTCTCGGTTTCCGTCGGAGAGACGAACTTTGAGGGCATCTTGCCGGCGACCGCCTGTGCTTTCTTATCGGTCGTGCCAGCCTTGTCCATCGCGGCGATCTGCACGGGGAAAGCGCCTGCGGCCAGGTAAAGGTTCTGTACGGTGGGGCTGTAGACGAATTCCTGCCAGAGGCGCGCGGCGGCGGGATGCGGGGCATCCTTGTTGATCGCCTGGTTGTAGTAGCTGCCATAGGCGCTGCCCGGGAAGACGACGGTCTTCCAGTTCGGCGTGGTCGCGGCCTGGGCCAGGTTGTTGTAGCTCCAGTCGAAGACGACCGGGGTCTCACCGGAAGCAATCGTGGCGGGGGTCGGGTCGAGCGGAAGGAAGTTGCCCGCCTTGCTCAGCTTGGTGAAGAAATCGACACCCGGCTGGAAGTCGGCGGCTGAGCCGCCGCTCTGGATCGCCGCAAGGCCGACGGCGGCGAACGCCGCTCCGGCCTGCGTCGGGTCGCCGTTGATGGCGACCTTGCTTCCGTAGGAGCTGCCGAGCAGGTCGGAGAGCTTCTTCGGCGCGGTCTTGATCACCGAGGAGTCGTATCCGACCGACATCAGTCCGGTGTAGTCGTTGACCCAGAGGCCGGTCTTCTCTTTGTTGGCCGCGGGCACGTCGGCCCAGGTCGCGACCTTGTATGGCGCGAACTTCGCGGTGCTGGCGAGGGTGACCGCGGGTCCGAGGTCGAAGACATCCGGAGCAGTGTCCTGTCCGGCGAGGTCATCTGCCGCCTTGATCTCTTCGGCGCTCGAGCCGTCGGGGTTTGCGGAGTTCACCGTTATCTTGGGGTACTTCTTCTTGAATGCGGCGATGATCTTGCCGTAGTTGGCCCAGTTATCGGGCAGGGCGATCACATTGAGCGCGCCCTCCTTGTTCGCTGCCTTCACCAGGCCAGCGATGTCACCGAATGCGGAGACGCTGGTTGCGGTCTTCGCGTTGGTGGCACCGGATGCTGCCGGCGTCGGCGTGCTGGAGCACGCGCTGAGAGAGACGGTGATCGCGGCGACTGCTGCGATACCGACGATGGTGCGCTTGTTGAACACTCTTCCTCCGTTCGGCCTTGTGGCCGCCTGCGCTGTGAGCAGACAGTGGGTGCCGTCACGACCTCAGAGGAGGTTAGGGAACTGCGCTGTCCGCCATGGGTCCCGTCGGTGAACGGGAGACTAACGACGACCCTACGGCACCCAAACATGGCAGCGGAAAGCCGATCAGTCTCGATAGTGTCAACGGGTGCCGGATTGTGTCAAGACGTGAGAGACCAGACCTTGTCCGCGGCCCAGGCCAGACGCATCGCACTCACCGCCCAGGGATTCGGCACGGCGGTGCCGACAGCGGTCGGCACCCGGCAATTGAATCGGGCACTCGACCGCCTCGGCCTCGTGCAGCTGGACTCGGTGAACGTATTCGAGCGAAGTCACTACCTTCCCCTGTTCGCCCGGCTCGGCTCCTACGACAGGTCGCTTCTCGACCGGCTGGTGTTCGGTCGACGCAGCGATTATGTGGAGTACTGGGCGCACGAAGCGGCGATAATCCCGATGGAGTCCTGGCCGCTGTTCCGTTGGCGCATGGAAGCGAACCGCGCCCGCTATTCCCAGCCCGGCGGCTGGGTGGCAGAGAATGGCCCGATGCTGGACTGGTTACGCGCTGAGTTGGGCGCCCGCGGTGCCGTAGCCGCGAGCGAGATCGAACACGATTCCGGCAAGGGAGCAGGCGGCTGGTGGGGCTGGTCGGAGGTCAAGACCGGGCTCGAGTGGCTCTTCCGGTTCGGCGAGGCGGTGTCGGCCGGTCGCTCGCGGTTCGAGCGACGCTATGCACTGGCGTCGTCGGCGCTTCCTCTCGCCGTCTTCGACCGCGAGGTGCCACCGGCCGACGCGATCCGCGAGCTGCTACTGCTGTCCGCGCGCGCACACGGCGTCGGTACCCTCACCGATCTGGCCGACTACTACCGCATCAAGACCGAACCCGCCCGGGCCGCGGTGCACGACCTGGTGGATGCCGGCGAGCTGCAGCCGGTGACGGTGGCGGGCTGGAACCGGCCGGCCTTCCTGCATCGCGACGCCCGCATCCCGCGCCGCATCGAGGCGACGGCGCTGCTCTCCCCGTTCGACCCTGTGGTCTGGGAACGCAAGCGAGCCGAGCGCATGTTCGGGTTCCACTACCGGATCGAGATCTACACGCCCGCGCCGAAGCGGATCTTCGGCTACTACTCGCTGCCGCTTCTCGTCGATGACCGCCTGGTCGGGCGGGTCGATCTCAAGAGCGACCGCCAGAACCGCGTCCTGCGGGTGCAGTCCAGCTGGACTGAGGTGGATGCCCCACCAGAAACAGCCGCACGCCTCGCTCCACTGTTGCGCGAAACAGCCGCCTGGCAGGGGCTCGAGAGCATCGACGTGATGGCGCGGGGTGACCTCGCGGGGCCGTTGGCCGCCGAACTCGGCGTCGCGATCCAGAACGCCTAGAACTCCCCACCGATCTTGTGAAGGCGTGCGATCCGGTCTTCGATCGGCGGATGGGTGCTGAAGAGGCGGCTCATGAAGCCCGGCTTGGTCGGGTCCGAGATCCACAGGTGCGCCATCGACGAGTTCTGCTTCTGCATGGGGCGGCCGTACTGGCCGAGCTTCTGGAGCGCACTGGCCAGTGCATCCGGATTTCGCGTCGTCAGTGCGCTGGTGGCATCGGCCAGGTATTCACGCTGGCGCGAGATCGAGGCCTGGACGCCGGCGGCGACCAGGGGCGCGACGATCATCGCGGCGATGCCGAACACGATGACAATAGGGTTGCCACCGCCTCCGCCCCCGTTACGGTCGTTGTCGCGACCGCCCCCGAAGAAGGCGAAGCGCAGGAAGAGGTCGGCGATGAAGCCGATCGCGACGACGAGACCGAAGACGATCATCGACACGCGGGTGTCGTAGTTCTGCACGTGGCCCATCTCGTGCGCCATCACGCCT
>Ga0209724_1001176_pt1 | contig 24086 bp, 24 predicted proteins | sample grotaG_FD_184143 | JGI IMG/M metagenome (GOLD analysis project Ga0209724, IMG submission 184143) | Glacier valley bacterial and archeal communities from Borup Fiord, Nunavut, Canada, to study Microbial Dark Matter (Phase II) -... | ecosystem: Environmental > Aquatic > Freshwater > Ice > Glacier ...
GAAGGTGCGCATCATGGCTGGCGGGCATGCCGAGCCGCCGACCACGGTGCGGCGCATCGTCGTGAACTTCAGGTCGTTCGCTTCGACGTAGCCGAGCAGGCCCTGCCACACCGTCGGCACGCCGGCCGAGAGCGTGACGCGCTCGGTCTCGAACAGCTCGTAGAGCGACTTGCCGTCCAGGCCCGGGCCAGGGAACACCAGCTTCGCGCCCGTCATGCAGGCCGCGTATGGCAGGCCCCAGGCGTTGACGTGGAACATCGGCACCACCGGCAGGATGGTGTCGCGGGCCGAGCAGTTCAACGCGTCGGGCAGGGCGATGGCGAAGGTGTGCAACATCGTCGAGCGGTGGCTGTACAGCACGCCCTTCGGGTTGCCGGTGGTGCCCGACGTGTAGCAGAGCGACGAGGCCTGGTTCTCGTCGAAGTTCGGCCACTCGAAGTGGTCGTCTTGCGCGTCGACCAGGTCTTCGAAGCACAGCAGGCCGGCGATCTTCGGCGCCGCCGGCATGTGCGCGCGGTCGGTCATCGCAACGAAGTGGCGCACGGTCTTGAGGCGCTCGGCCACCGCTTCGACGAGTGGCAGGAAGGTCAGGTCGAAGAACAGCACCGCGTCTTCGGCGTGATCGGCGATGTAGACCACGTGGTCGGGGTGCAGGCGCGGGTTCAGTGTGTGCAGCACCGCGCCCGAGCCCGACACGGCGTAGTACAGCTCCATGTGGCGGTAGCCGTTCCACGCCAGCGTGGCCACGCGCTCACCGCTGTTCACGCCGAGCGCGGCCAGCGCCTTCGCCATGCGGCGCGAGCGTGCGGCGAGCTCGCGGTAGGTGCTGCGGTGAATGTCGCCTTCGACCCGGCGCGACACCACTTCCTGCTCGCCGTGGTGGCGCTCCGCGTGCACCAGCAGCGAAGAAATCAGCAGGGGCTGCTGCATCATCGAACCGAACATGATCGTCTCCCGAGGTGGTTGTGATGGGGGCGCTTGCCCGCGGGCGATTGTGCCGCCCCCGAGTGGCGCCGCGCTGCGGCGTGGGCATCCACCAGATGCGCCCGCTCGGGGCCGGCACGGTTTTCAGGCGCGGCGGCGCGGGGCATCATGTTGCATGGCCCGCATCGTCTTCACGCCGCAGTTGCGCCGGTTCATCGACACGCCGGAAGTCGACACGCCCGCCGCCACGTTGCGCGGTGCACTCGACGCCGCACATGCCATCAACTCGCGTCTGCGCGGCTACGTGCTCCGACGACCAGGGCCACCTGCGCGCCAACGTCGTTGCCTTCGTCGCCGGCCGGCGCTGCGCCGACCGCGTGGCTGGTGTACAGCCACGGCCTGGCCGTCGACGCCAGCGGCCACCGGCTGATGATGGGCAGCACCACCGGCGGCCTGTGGGCCAGTGACGACGGCGGCGACCGATGGGCCACCGTGGCGGCGCACCTGCCGCCGATCTACGCGGTGCGCTTCGGGTAGACCCTCCCGGTCCTTCGTGAAGGCTTGCCGTCACTGTGGCGAACAACGCACAAGGCCCCCTTTGAACATGGGGGTCACCCCCGTGCGTGGGGTGTGTTGTCACGGACCACGCCGGACAATTCGACATGCGCCGCACCTGCTGCCGTGCACCCAGCCCGTGGAGTCGTCATGCCGCAAACATTCAACGTCGGAGCCCGTTCACTCTTCGTCACGCTCACGGCGTGGGTGTTCATCGTGCTCGCGTTGCTGGCCAGCGCATCGGCCGTGGTGCAGAACGCCGCAGTGGCCTCGCTGATGCCGGGCCTGCCGCTTAGCCCCGAGCGCAACCCGCTGCCGCTGCTCACGGGCTTGCTGGTCGGCTACCTGCCGTGGGTGGTGGGCACCGGCCTCGTGATGTCGCTGGCCACGCTCGCCTCGGCCATCGGTTTGCTGCTGCGGCTCGACTGGGCGCGCCGCACCTTCATCGGCCTGCTCGTCGTGGCCATCGCGGCCAATCTGCTCGGCCTGTGGCTGCAGCAGGAGGTGCTGCAGTCGGTGGTGAGCAACACGCTCGCAAGCAGTGCCATCCCGCAGCAGGCGCTCGGCGTGTTCGGTGGCTTCGTCACTGCGGCCCGCGTGATGGCGGTGGCGATGACGCTCGTGGGCTGCGCGCTGCTCGGCTGGATCATCCGCCGCCTCATGTCGCCCGGCGTGCGGCAAGAGTTCGCTTGATCAGACTGCGACGGCTCGAACGTTCAGGCCGACTCACCGTCGAGGTAGAACCAGCGCCCGTTCTCACGCACGAAGCGGCTCGTCTCGTGCAGCCGGTGCGCCCGCCCGCCGAGCTTGCTGCGCGCGGTGAACTCGACTGTTGCATGGTCGGCGTCTTGCACCGCATGGCACCGCACCTCCAGGCCCAGCCACTTCAGGCCGGGCGGGTCGGGCTCGACGAACGCGGGCCGCGTGCTCGCATGCCAGGTGTCGCGCAGGTACGCGGTCAGGCCGAGCACATAGGCGCTGTAACGCGACCGCATCAGTGCCTGTGCGTCCGGCGCCCGCAACGCCAGTTCGCCCACGTGGTAGCGGCCGCAGCAGGCCGCGTAGGGCTGCGCGTCGGGCGCGGTGCGGCACGGGCAGAGGTCAGGCGGCGCCATCCTCACGGCGAGTTGCTCACGGGGCATTCATTCGAGCGCGAGTTCCCACGTCTCGCCCACCATCGCGTGGCCGAAGCTGTGGTGCGCATCGCTTCGCACGAGGACGTAGCCGCGGCGCTGGTAGATGCCGCGTGCGGCGAGCAGGCAGGCGTTTGTCCACAGCGTGATGCGGTGGTAGCCGGCGGCGCGCGCAAAGCGCTCGCACTCGGCCGCGAGCGCCACGCCGAGCCCGAACCCGCGTGCGGCCGGCTCGACGAGCAGCATGCGCAGTTGTGCCACGCCGTCGCGTGGCGCCTGCGTGGCGGCGTCGCGCGCCTGCACGAGGAACACGCTGCCGAGCGGGGAACTGGTGGGCAGCCCGCTGCGCTCGGCGATCCAGCAGGCTTCGCGCTGCGCGTCGAAACGGTCGATGAAGTCGGCCGCGATGCGCGCCACCAACGCCTCGAAACGCATGTCCCAGCCGTACTCGGCGGCATACAGCGCGCCGTGGCGCGAGACCACCCAGCCGATGTCGCCGGCGCGGTGCGGGCGCAGGGTGAAGGGCAGGCCAGCGGCGGAGTGTTCGGGGTCGGGCATGGCGGCGGTGGCACGATGTCGAAGACGATTCTGGCGCAGATGCGGCACACAGGAACCGAGGCTTGAACGCGCTGTGCTTGCACCAAAAGCTGTATACATATACAGTAGTTAAATGGACGTTGTGCCCGCTGCTGCGGCCCCTTTTGCGCTGTTTGCCACCCAGGTTCCCACCCAAACGCCGCCGTGCGCGCTGGCCGCGCCGCGCCGCGCCGGCCCGTTGCGCCCCGAGGCGCTGCACCCCGCGCTGTGGCTGGGCCACCAACTCGGCCGCCATGCCGAGGTACCGCACGCCAGCGGCTTTGCGCTGCTTGATGCACAACTGCCCGGCGGTGGCTGGCCGCGCCGCGTGCTCAGCGAGCTGCTGCTGCCACACCCCGGCGTCGGCGAGGTGCGCCTGCTCGCGCCGTGCCTGGCTGCCATGCAGCGCTCCGGCCGGCTGGTGATGCTGTTCGACCCGCCGGCGGCGCTGTCGGCTTCGGCCCTCGCAGAGCTCGGCTTCGACGTGGAGCAGCTCCTCATCATCAACACCCGCACCCGCGGGACCCCGGGCAGCGACAGCCTCTGGGCGCTGGAGCAGGCGCTCAAGAGCGGCCATGTCGGCGCGGTGCTGGCCTGGTTGCCGCCGCGCCTGCGCGCCGAGCGCCTGCGCCGCTTGCAGATCGCCGCGCAGGCGCACGACGGCCCGGCCTTCGTGCTGCGTGAAATGAGCGCTGCGCAGCGCCCCACTGCCGCGCCGCTGCGCCTGGCCTTGCGCGCGAACGGGGCCGATGTGCTGGCCGTGCGCGTGCTCAAGCGCCGCGGCCCGCCGCTCGAAGCGCCGCTGCAGCTCGAACTGCCGCCGGTGCTGGGCGAGGCCGCGCTGCAGCGCGCAAGCCTCGGCGCCACGCAGCCCACCGAAGCCCGCCCCACGGCCTTGCGCACGGCCACGTTCGTCAACCTCGCTGCGGCGGGTTGAGATGCAGAACCTTGGCTCTGGGTGAATGTCGCCATCTTCCCGCCAGTGTGATGAACCGCCCCCGTGCTCTGGATCGCCCTGCACCTGCCCCTGCTGTCGCTCGAATCGTTCGCGGCTACGCAGGCCATTACGCCGGATGCGGGTGATGCGGGTAACGCGGGTGACGTGGGTGACGTGGGCGATGCAGCCCACGCGAACGAGCCGCCGCTGGCCATCATCGACGCCCACCACATCGCCAGCGTCAACGCGCCGGCGCGTGCGCTCGGCATTCGCCCCGGCATGCAGCGCGCCACCGCCCTGGCGCTGGCACCGAGCATCACCCTCGGCCCCGCCAACCCGGCGCGTGATGCCGAGGCACTGAGGGCCGTTGCCCACGCGGCGCTGGCTTTCACGCCGATGGTGGCGGTGCAACCCGGCAACGATGCGGTGGCCGCCGCGAACCGCTCGCCCGACACCGTGCTGCTCGAAGTGCACGCCAGCCTGCGCTACTTCGGCGGGCGCGAGCGGCTGCTGCAACGCCTGCATGCCGCGCTCGCGCCGCTCGGCCACTGCCTGCACACCGCAAGCAGCCCGACGCCGCTGGGCGCCGCGCTGCTGGCGCGCGTGCACCGCGAGCTGCATTGCGATGACCTCGCCGCCACCTCGCAGGCGCTGAATGCCGCGCCGGTGTGGTTGCTTGGCCCTGGCCGGGCCCATTGGGAGGCGCTGCAGGGCATGGGCCTGCGCACGCTCCGCGACCTGCGCCTGCTGCCGCGCACCGGCCTCGCGCGGCGCTTCGGCGAGGCCTTGCTCGACGAGCTCGATCGCGCGCTCGGCAGCCGCCCCGACCCGCGCGTGGCGCTGCAGTTGCCGCCGCGCTTCGACACCCGGCTCGAACTCTTCCACCGTGCCGACACCACCGAGCAGCTGCTGCACGGCGCCACTGTGCTGCTCGCGCGGCTCGCCGCGTGGCTGTCCGCCCAGCATGCCTTCGCACGCCGCTTCACGTTGGTGATGGCGCACGAGCCTCGCAGCCGGCGCGACACTGCCACGCCTGCCGAGACGAAGCTCGACATCGCCCTGGCCGAGCCCTCGCGCGACACCCCGCACCTGCTCGTGCTGCTGCGCGAACGCCTTGCGAACCTGCCGCTGCCGGCGCCCACGCTCGAGCTTCGCTTGCACTGTGATGACATCGCCCAGCGCGCGCCGCCCAGCGGCGAACTCTTCCCCACCGCGCACTCCGAGCAAGAAGGGTTGACGCGCTTGATCGAGCGCCTGCAAGCGCGCCTGGGTGTCGAGCAAGTGCAGCGCCTCGTCAGCGTACAAGACCACCGGCCCGAGCGCGCCACCCGCACCCAGCCCGCCGATGCGCGCACCGTGCTGCGCCCCCGGCCTGCGTTGCCGATGTCGATGCTGGTGGGAACGCCGTCCGCCACGCCCGAACATCGAACCCAGGCGGTGCGCCCAGTGTGGTTGCTGGCCCAGCCCGAGCCGCTGGTCGAGCGCGCCACCGGCCCGCTGCTCGATGGCCAGCCGCTGCAGTTCGTCAGCGGCCCCGAGCGCATCGAGACCGGCTGGTGGGACGCCGGCCTGGCCGAACGCGACTACTTCATCGCGCAAAAGCCGTGCGGCTCACTCGTGTGGGTCTACCGCGCGCGGCGCCTCACCGACGCGGCGGGGCCGGGGTGGTTCTTGCAAGGGCGGTTCGGGTAGGGCGTGGGCCAGCGCCGGCGAAGCAGCCACTCCTCACGCCACGCGCCCGAACCACCACACCGACAACCCCGCCGCCAGCATCACCAGCAAGGCGCCGGCCGCCGCGAACAGGCCGCTGACTTCGGTCTCTTTCTTCTCGACGATCAGGCGCGTGCTCAGGCCCTGGTACACCTTCTTCAGGTCGGCTGCGGTGCCGGCATAGAAGTACTCGGCGCGCGTGAGGTTCGAGACCGCCTTCAGCGTGTCTTCATCCAGCCGCACCCGCATCGACCAGCCTTCGAAGCCGATGGTCTCGCCGTCTTTCGTGCCCACGCCCACGGTGTAGATGCGCACGCCGCGGTCGGCGGCCATCTTGGCGGCTTCCAGCGGGTCGGGGCCGGTGGTGCGCTGGCCATCGGTGAGCATGATGATCGCGGCCGACGAGTACGAGCCCGGTGGCACCGGCGTGAATTCGGGCTTGGGCTTGTCGCTGGGTGCCGGCGGCATGTTGCGCTGGCCGGTGATCTGCGACAGGTCGATGCCGGCGTCGGGGAAGATCGTGGCCAGCGACAACAAGATGCCGCTGCCGGTGGCGGTGCCGCGCTGCAGCTGGAAGCGGTCGATCGCAGCGGTCACGTCGTCGCGGCTCAGCGTGGGCGCCTGCACCACGGCGGCGGTGCCGGCGAACTGGACCACGCCGATGCGCACGTTGCGCGGCAACTCGGTCACGAAGGTCTTGGCCGCTTCCTTGGCGGCGGTGATGCGGTCGGGCAGCACGTCGGTCGCGCGCATGCTGCCCGATACGTCGATGGCCAGCATGATGGTCTCTTGCTGCGACGGCAGGCTGATCACGGCCATCGGCCGGCCGGCCGCGACCAGCAGCGCGGCCACGGCCAGCAGCATCAGCGCCGGTGGCAGGTGGCGACGCCAGGCCACGCTCTTGCCCATCGCCTCTTTGACGAGCGCAAGGTTCGCGTAGCGCAGGGCTGTCTTCTTGCGCCGGCGCAGCAGCCACACGTAAAGCAGCACGACGAGCGGCACGAGGATCAGGCCCCACAACAGCTCGGGCCACAGGAACGTCATCTTCGGCATCGCTGCGTTCATGCGCTTGCTCCCGCTGCGCTCCAGGCCGACAAGTGCGTGGCCGCCCCGCCGCGGCCGGCCTTGCCGCTCCAGTTGGCGAGTCGGCTGCGCTGCTTGCGCAGGTCGGCAAAGCGCAGGATGGCGTCCATCAGGTCGTCGTCTGTTGCCAGTTCCAAAGTGTCCACGCCGGCCCGTGCCAGGCCTTCGCGCAGCGCTGCTTCGCGCTTCTCGGCGGCGGCGGCGAAGCGCGTGCGAAAGCCCTTGTCGTGCGTGTCGACCACGAGCTGCTCGCCGGTCTCGGCGTCGCGCATGGTGACCAGGCCGATGTCGGGCAGCTCCATCTCCAGCGGGTCGAACAGGCGCACGGCTGTCACCTCGTGTCTTGTTGCGAGTTGCGCCAGCGCCTTCTCCCAGCCGGGCGCACTGATGAAGTCGGAGACCACGAATACCGTGCTGCGCCGCTTCACGATGCGTTGCGCCGCGAGCAGCAGGTCGCGCAGATTGGTGGCGCCTTGCGGTGCTTGCTCAGGCCGCTTGCCGATGCGCTGCAACAGTTCCAGCACGTGCTGGCGGCCGCCGCGCGCGGGGATGACGGCGTCCACCTCGGTGCCATACAGCAGCGCGCCGACGCGGTTGCCGTGGCGCGTGAGCAGCCGCGCCAGCACGCCGACGAACTCGCGCGCCACGCGGCGTTTGGTGAGCTGGTCGGAGCCGAAGTCGACGCTCGCGCTCAGGTCGCACAGGAACCATGCGGAAAGCTCGCGGTCTTCGGTGAATTGGCGCACGTAGGGCTGCTGCAAACGGGCGGTCACGTTCCAGTCGATGTGGCGCACATCGTCGTGATGCTGGTACTCGCGCAGGTCGGCCAGGTCGAGGCCGGCGCCGCGCCAGAGGGTGCGGTAGTCGCCTTGCAGCAGGCCGTCGAGCTTGCGGATCACGGTCCACTCCAGGCGCTTCAAGAGCGCCTCGGACGAAGGCGTCGGTCCGGCCGCCGCGTCGTGAATGTCAGGCAGCGCTGTCATGGCTCGTCGCGAGCGGCTTGTCGGGCACCGGAATCTTCTTCATCACGCGCTTGACGATCTCGTCGGCGGTCAGCCCATCGGCGAGCGCTTCGTACGACAGCACCAGCCGGTGGCGGAACACGTCGCCGACGAGCCCGGTCATGTCTTCGGGCAGGGCATAGCTGCGCCCGCGCATGAAGGCCAGCGCGCGCGCGCCCTCGATCAAACCGATGGTGGCGCGCGGGCTCGCGCCGTACGTCAGGTACTTGGCGGTATCGGCCAGGTCGTAGCGCTCGGGCCGGCGCGTGGCGCTCACGAGCTTCACGGCGTACTGCATCAGCGAAGGGTCGACGTAGACCTTGCGGCACTCCTGCTGCAGTTCGGCGAGCTGGCTCATGCTGGCCACGGCGTTCACCGTGGTGTGCACGCCGGTCACGCGCTGCGCGATCACGAACTCTTCTTCCTCGCTCGGGTAGTCGACCAGCACCTTCATCATGAAGCGATCGACCTGCGCCTCGGGCAGCGGGTAGGTGCCTTCGGTCTCGATCGGGTTCTGCGTCGCCATGACGAGAAACGGCTCGGGCACCTTGTGGGTTTCACCGGCAATGGTGACCTGGCGCTCCTGCATCACTTCGAGCAGCGCGCTCTGCACCTTGGCCGGCGCGCGGTTGATCTCGTCGGCGAGCAACAGGTGCGTGAACACCGGGCCGAGCGAGGTCGAGAACTCGCCGGTGCGCGGGTTGAAGATGCGCGTGCCCACCAGGTCGGCCGGCACCAGGTCGGGCGTGAACTGGATGCGCTTGAAAGTGCCGCGCAAGGTGGCGGCGAGCGTCTTCACGGTCAGCGTTTTCGCCAGGCCCGGCACGCCTTCGACGAGCAGGTGGCCTTGCGCGAGCACCGCCACCATCACGCGTTCGAGGAAGTGGTCTTGCCCCACCACCACGCGCTTGACTTCGTAGAGGATCTCTTCCATCAGCGTGGAAGCATGGGCCGATGTGGTGTTGATGTTGTCCATGGGTTGCGAGTGAGGAGTGATCAGAACGGCGGCATGCCGATGGCCGACGCCGCGTTCTCGATCGGCACCGCAAAGCCGATGCCGATGAACGTGCGCTGCTGCGAGGGGTTGAGGATGGCGGTCACGATGCCCACCACCTCGCCTTCCATCGTGACCAGTGGCCCGCCCGAGTTGCCGGGGTTCGCGGCCGCGTCGAACTGGATCAGGTTCTTCATGTTCTGCCGGCCTTCGGGCGAGCGGAACTCGCGCTTCAGGCCCGAGACGATGCCCTCCGACGCCGACGGCCCGATGCCGAACGGGAAGCCGACGGCCATCACGCGGTCGCCGGGTGCCAGGTCGGCGGTGGAGCGCAGCGTGGCGGCTTCCAGGTCGTCGGGGATGGTCTTCGCGCGCAGCACGGCCAGGTCGTTCTCGGGCTGGGTGCTCATCACGACCGCATCGGACTCGGTGCCGTCCATGAACGTGACCCTGATGCGCTTGGCGCCGGCGATCACATGCAGGTTGGTCAGGATGGTGCCGTTGTCGATGATGACCACGCCGGTGCCGATGCCGCGCTCGACCGGGCCGCGCTCTTTGGTTGCACCTTTGGCATCTGCTCTGGCTTTGGGCTTCGGGTCGGCCCTGGCATCGGCAGCGGCGTCGCTGCCGTCGTCGCCCTCGGTCATCAGGCCGACCACGCGAACCACCGACGGCAGGATGGCTTCGTAGGCACGCGCTGCCGGCGAAGGCAGCGGCGTGTCTTCGATCGACTTGCGCATCGCGGCGTCGATCTGCGCCATCGTCAACGCAGGCTGGGCGCGCTCGTGGAAGGCGGTCCAGGCCCCGCCGCCAATGAGAAGCACTGCCATCGCACCGGCCCACAACCGGCGTTCGTGGCGTGCGAGCAGCGCCGTGAAGCGCGAACCGCGCGAGCCCCGAGTGGCGGGCCCCGCGCCCGGCGTGCCGGCCGCGGTGTCCGCAGGGGCGTTGGCATCGGGCGACGGGTCGGCACCCCGCGTTGACGCGCGTGAGCGGCTGTAGAGCGGTGCCTTCTTCATCGTCTGCATCCCGGTCGAAGCGTGTTGACGGACCCGTTCGCTGCGTCGCGACATCTTGGTCACAAACCAGGGCCACGAACGCGCTTGTCGAGAACGGTAGCACGGAGGCCATGTCCTGTCTCGGCGGCGCCCATGGGGCGGCCATGCGCTGCCGGCTCGCGAGGCATGATGTGCACATGTGGACCGACACCCATTGCCACCTCGACGCGCCCGAGTTCGATGCCGACCGGGACGACGTGATGGCGCGCGCCCGCGCCGCCGGCGTCATGCAGATCGTGGTGCCCGCCGTCGAGGCCGCGAACTTCGACGCCGTGCGGGCGCTCGCGCATCGGCATGGCGCGGCGTATGCCCTGGGCATCCACCCCATCGCCACCGGCCGTGCGGCTGAAGGCCACCTGGCGTTGCTGCGCGAAGCCTTGCAGGCGCAGCGCAACGACCCGCGCCTGGTGGCTGTCGGTGAGATCGGCCTGGACCACTTCCTGCCCGGGCTGGCCCGCGACCGGCAGGCGCACTTCTATGTGGCGCAACTGAAGCTTGCGCGCGAGTTCGACCTGCCGGTGATCCTGCATGTGCGCCGCTCCGCCGACAGCCTGCTCAAGCAGTTGCGCCTGACGCCGGTGCCGGGCGGCATTGCGCACGCGTTCAACGGCAGCGAGCAACAGGCGCTGGCGTTCGTTGCGCTCGGTTTCAAGCTCGGCTTCGGCGGGGCGATGACTTTCGAGCGCGCGTTGCAGATCCGCCGCCTCGCAAAGGTCTTGCCGCTCGACGCCATCGTGCTTGAAACCGACGCGCCGGACATTCCGCCGCATTGGCTCTACAAGACTGCGGCCGAGCGCGCTGCGGGCCACACCGCGCGCAACGAACCCGCCGAGCTGCCGCGCATGGCCGAGGTGCTGGCGGCCTTGCGCGGCCTGCCACTGGCCGAGCTGGCGGCGGGCACCGGCGCCAACGCGCGGGTTGCCTTGCCGAAGCTCGCCAAACTCACGACGCTGGGGCAGATCGATACCTTGCCGAGCGCTGCATGACGGCCGCTGGCGGCGTGCTGCAGGGCCTGGGCCCGGTGCTCGACGCGACCACGCGGCTCGTCGTGCTCGGCAGCTTCCCCGGCGTGGCGTCGCTTGCGGCGCAGCAGTATTACGGCCACCCGCGCAACCACTTCTGGCCGGTCCTGTCGGCGCTGTGGAACGTCGACCTGATGGCATTGCCCTACAGTGAGCGCATCGCCGCCGCACGGGCGAAAGGTCTGGGCCTGTGGGACGTGTACGCGCAGTGCCGGCGCGAAGGCAGCCTCGACAGCGCCATCCGCGCACCGCAGCTCATCGATCTGACCGAGCTGATGCGCATGGCGCCCGGGCTCCAGGCCATCGCGCACAACGGCGGCGAGTCGGCCCGCGCGATGCGCCACACTCGTGCGCTCGGCATGGCGGTGTACCGCCTCCCGTCCACCAGCCCGGCCAACGCGAGTTGGCATTTCGACCGCAAGCTGGCCGCCTGGCGCGCGGCCTTCGCAGAACACGGCCTCGCATGAGCCCCGCCCGGCCGCCCGAAGGGGCTCGCACCGCAGTGCGCAGCACGAAGGTATTCCAATGACCCCACGCAGCAAGACTTCAACGCGCGACATGGCCCCGGCCACGCTGTCGGAAGCCGACGGCGTGCGCTACCTTCACCTCGGCACGCCGTGGGTGCAGGGCGCCATGCGCACCGCCAAGCCGCAGGTGCTGGAGCTGGAGTACATCCAGCGCATGATGGCCTGGATGCTGCTGCGCCCGAGCCTTGAGCTGACCCGTGGCCACGCCGTGCAACTGGGCCTGGGCGCGGCCGCGATCACCCGCTTCTGCCACACCGCGATGCGCATGCGGTGCACGGCGGTCGAGCTCAACCCGAGCGTGATCGACGCCTGCCGGCTCTGGTTCCGCCTGCCGGCCAGCGGCCCGCGCTTCCAGGTTCTCGACATGAACGCCGCCGACTATGCCGCCGACCCGGCCCGTGCCGACACGGTGCAGGCCCTGTGCGTGGACCTCTACGACCACGACGCCGCCAGCCCGGTGCTCGACAGCGCCGCGTTCTACCGCGACTGCCACCGCTTGCTGGCCGACGGCGGTGTGATGGCGGTCAACCTCTTCGGCCGTGATGCCAGCTTCGAGCGCAGCGCTGCGCGCATTGCCAGCGTCTTCGGCGCAGCGCAGGTTCGGAGCCTCCGGCCCACAAAGGAGGGCAACACCATCGTGCTTGCGCTGAAGAACGCAGCGATGCCCGAGCGCGCCGTGCTGGCGCAGCGCGCGGATACCATCGAAGCCCGCTTCAAGCTGCCGGCGCGCAAATGGTTGCGGATGATTCGACCCTGGGCCGACGGGGCAGCCACCCTTGACGCCGCCCCTGATGCCCACGATTGACCGCTGATGAAAGTTGCTGCCACACCTCTCGTTCCACCGCCTGTGATGACCCACACGCCCGGCCCGCTGGAGTGGCGTTCGCTGCTGCAGTGGCTGCGCGACGATGCGCTCGTCAGCGCCGAAGAAGCCGACGCCACCCGGCGCCGCTTCAGCGGTGCGAACAGCGCACAGCACCCGCTGGTGCGCCTCGGTGCAGTCAACCTCACCCACACCGCGACCGGCAAGGCGCTCGACGTCGAAGCGCTGACCGAGTGGCTCGCGCTGCGCTGCGGCCTGCCCTACCTGCGCATCGACCCGCTGCGCGTGGACGTCGGCCGCGTCACCGAGATCATGTCGATCACCTACGCCGAGCGGCGCCGTGCGCTGCCCATCACCGTGGGCCTGACCGATGTGACCATCGCCACCTGCGAGCCGCTCGACGTGGCCTGGGTGCCCGAGATCGAGGCGCATGCGCGCAAGGCCATCAAGCTCGTGGTCGCGAGCCCACTGGAACTGGCGCGCTACACGACCGAGTTCTACACGCTGGCGCGCTCGGTGCGCAACGCCATCAAGACGGGTGAGACCTCCGCGCTGGCGAGCTTCGAGCAGCTCGTCGAGCTGGGCAAGACAACCAAGGCACTCGACGCCAACGACCAGGGTGTCGTGCAGGTGGTCGACTGGCTCTGGCAGTACGCGTTCGACCAGCGCGCGTCCGACATCCACCTCGAGCCGCGGCGCGAGCGCAGCGTGATCCGCTTCCGGATCGACGGCGTCATGCACACCGTCTACCAGCTGCCGCCCGGCGTGATGAACGCGATGATCGCGCGCATCAAGCTGCTCGGCCGGATGGACGTGGTCGAGAAGCGCCGCCCGCTCGACGGCCGCATCAAGACCCGCAACCCGCAGGGCGAAGAAGTCGAGATGCGCTTGTCCACGCTGCCCACCGCCTTCGGCGAGAAGATGGTGATGCGCATCTTCGACCCCGACACCACCGTCAAGGCACTCGACGGCCTGGGCTTCGGCAGCCACGACGGCAAGCGCTGGGAGGCGCTCGTGGCCAAGCCCCACGGGATCATCCTCCTCACCGGCCCGACCGGCTCGGGCAAGACGACCACGCTCTACTCGACGCTGCGGCGCCTGGCCACCGACGAGGTCAACGTCTGCACCATCGAAGACCCGATCGAGATGATCCAGCCGGCGCTGAACCAGACGCAGGTGCAGAGCAACATCGACCTCGGCTTCGCCGAAGGCCTGCGCGCGCTGATGCGCCAGGACCCGGACATCATCATGGTCGGCGAGATCCGCGACTTGGCCACGGCCGAGATGGCGATCCAGGCCGCCCTCACCGGCCACCTGGTGTTCAGCACGCTGCACACCAACGATGCGGCCTCGGCCATCACGCGCCTGACCGACCTCGGCGTGGCGCCTTACCTGATCGGCTCGACCGTCATCGGCGTGTTGGCGCAGCGCCTGGTGCGCACGCTGTGCGTGAGTTGCAAGCAACCCGACGACGGCACCACGCGGCTCACGCTCGACGAGGTCGTGAAGCCGTGGCGCCTGAACGGCGCGGTCAAGCCGTACAAGCCGGTCGGGTGCCTGGAGTGCCGCATGACCGGCTTCCGCGGCCGCGCCGGGCTGTATGAACTGCTGACCGTGAGCGACGCCGCGCGTGCACACATCCACCCGTTGACCGACATCGCGCGCCTGCGCCACCAGGGCCTGCAGGACGGCATGCGCCCGCTGCGGCTGGCCGGTGCGATGAAGGTCGCAGAAGGCCTGACCACGCTCGACGAGGTGCTGCGTGCCACGCCCGCCTGGGAGCCTTGACGCAGCGTCTTGACCCGTGACCGCCAGCGTCTTGTTCGGCTGTTCCGCGTACGTGATTGCCAAGGGTCGGCCGCAGGGCGCCATGCCTAGAATCGCGGGCCCCCGGGAGAGCGGGCGAGGAGAACATATTTGAAGATCAAAAGCACGCGGGACTTCCTGTCCGGACTCATGTTCATCGGCACTGGCCTGGTGTTCGGCATCGGTGCCACGAACTACTCGATGGGCACGTCGGCCCGGCCCGGCTCGGGCTACTTTCCACTGCTGCTCAGTGTGGTGCTCGCGCTGCTCGGCGCGGTCGTGCTGTTCAAGTCGCTGACCATCGAAACCGAAGGCGGTGACCCGATCGGGCCGATCGCATGGCGCCCCTTGCTCGTCACCGTCGCGTCGATCGCGGTGTTCGGTTTCTCGCTGCCCAAGCTGGGTATGTTCGTGACCATTCCGCTGCTCATCATCATGGTGAGCTTCGCCGGCAAAGAGTTCGGCTGGAAGGGCGTTCTGCTGAACGCGGTGGTGCTCACTGCGGGCGCCTGGTTCATCTTCATCTGGGGCTTGAACCTCACGATTCCGCTCAAGCCCTGGTTCATGGCCTGAACTCGAACAACGCGAACAACGAGACAGCCGATGGAACTCATCAACAACCTCATGCTCGGCTTCGGCGTGGCATTCACGTGGCAGAACCTGTTGTATGCCTTCTTCGGCTCGGTGCTGGGCACGCTGATCGGCGTGCTGCCCGGCCTCGGCCCGGTGGCCACCATCGCGATGCTGCTGCCGTCGATCTACGCGCTCGACGCCACGCCGGCGCTCATCATGCTGGCCGGCATCTACTACGGTGCGCAGTACGGTGGCTCGACGACGGCCATCCTGATCAACGTTCCGGGTGAATCGTCATCGGTGGTCACCGCCATCGACGGCTACGCCATGGCGCGCCAGGGCCGCGCTGGTGCGGCCCTGTCGGTGTCGGCGCTGGGGTCGTTCTTCGCAGGGTGCGTGGGCACGGTCATCATTGCCGCGTTCGCGCCGCCACTGACCGAACTGGCATTCAAGTTCGGCCCCGCCGAGTACTTCTCGCTGATGGTGCTCGGCCTGGTTGGCGCGGTGGTGCTGGCCTCGGGTTCGCTTATCAAAGCCATTGCGATGATCCTGCTCGGCCTGCTGCTGGCGCAGATCAACACGGACGTGATCTCGGGCACAGCGCGCTACAGCTTCGACATTCCCGAACTCACCGACGGCCTGGGCTTCGTCGGCATCGCGATGGGGGTGTTCGGCTTTGGCGAGATCATCACCAACCTCGGCCAGCCGGATGAAGACCGCGAGGTGTTCACGAAGAACGTGACCGGCCTGTGGCCCACGATGCAGGACTTCAAGGAAGCCTGGCCCTCGGTGCTGCGCGGCACGGCGCTGGGCTCGATCTTGGGCGTGTTGCCGGGCGGCGGCGCGCTGCTGGCGTCGTTCGCGTCGTATGCGCTCGAGAAGAAGATCGTACGCAACCCGCGCATCCCCTTCGGCAAGGGCGCCATCCAGGGCGTGGCAGGCCCCGAGTCGGCCAACAACGCCGGTGCGCAAACCTCGTTCATCCCGATGCTCACGCTGGGCATTCCGCCCAACGCGGTGATGGCGCTGATGGTCGGCGCGATGACGATCAAGGGCATCCAGCCCGGCCCGCAGGTGATGACGAGCAACCCGCAACTCTTTTGGGGGCTGATCGCGTCGATGTGGGTCGGCAACGCGATGCTGGTGATCCTGAACCTGCCGCTGATCGGCATCTGGATCAAGCTGCTGACGGTGCCGTACAAATACCTGTTCCCGGCCATCGCCCTGTTCTGCTGCATCGGCGTCTACACGCTCAACAACAGCACCTTCGACGTGTTCCTCACCGCCATCTTCGCCGTCGTCGGCTACATCTTCTACAAGCTCAGCTGCGAGGCCGCGCCGCTGCTGCTCGGCTTCATCCTCGGGCCGATGATGGAAGAGAACCTGCGCCGCGCGCTGCTGCTGTCGCGTGGCGACTGGAGCGCCTTCGTCACCCGCCCGCTGTCGGCTGGCCTGCTTGCAGCCGCTGTACTGATGATCGTGGTCGTGATGCTGCCGTCGATCAGCAAGAAGCGCGAAGCGACGTTCGTGGAAGATTGAGCAAGGGGGCTTCTTGCTGCTTCACAAGGCCGCCTCCGGGCGGCCTTGTGCATCCCGGCGCTACGATCCCAGAACACCCGAATCAGGAACGAACTGCCATGACCCACGCCTTCGACTGGACCGCCGGTTACGCCAGCCAGCGCCTGCCGATCTTCGGCCGCAACGTCGTCTCCACCTCGCACCCGCTGGCGGCGCAGGCGGGGCTGCACATGCTGCGCAGCGGCGGCAATGCGGTCGATGCAGCCATTGCCACGGCGGCCGCCATGACCATCGTCGAGCCTGTCAGCAACGGCCTCGGCTCGGACGCCTTCTGCCTGCTCTGGGATGGCCATGAGCTGCACGGCCTGAACGCCTCCGGCACGGCACCCGAGGCGTGGACGCCCGACTACTTCCGCCGCAAGTACGGCGCCGATGTGCGCACCCCGCCGATGCGCGGCTGGGACAGCGCCACCGTGCCCGGCGCGGTGGCGGCCTGGGTCACGATGAGCGAGCGCTTCGGCAAGCTGCCGTTCGCGCAGCTCCTCGCGCCAGCCATCGACATCGCCGAGCGCGGCTATGCCGTGCCGGTGGTGGTGCAGCAGAAGTGGGCCGCCGCCGTGCCGGTGATCGGCGATCAGCCGGGCTACCGCGAAGCCTTCATGCCGAACGGCCGTGCACCTCATGTCGGTGAGCAGTTCCGCTTCCCCGCCGCAGCCCGCTCGCTGCGGCTGATCGCCGAGACAAAAGGTGCAGCGTTCTACGGCGGCGAGATCGCCGAGGCCGCATCGCGCCACGCGCAAGCGCACGGCGGCGCCATGGCGGTGGCCGACTTCGCAGCCTACCGCCCCGAGTGGGTCGCACCCATCGGCATGAGCTACCCCGGCCGCCCCGACCAAGGCGCTGGCGGTGGCGACTACACGCTGCACGAGATCCCGCCGAACGGGCAGGGCATCGCCGCGCTCATTGCACTCGGCATCCTGAAGCACTTCGACCTGGCGGCCATGCCGGTCGATGGCGTCGATTCACAGCACCTGCAGATTGAGGCCATGAAGCTCGCCTTCGCCGATGCCTACCGTTTCGTCGCCGACCCATCCGGCATGACCGTGACGAGCGCGCAGCTGCTCGCACCTGGCTACCTGGCCGAGCGCGCGAAGCTGATCGACATGCAGCGCGCGCAAGACTTCGGTGCCGGCAACCCGGTGCGCGGCGGCACGATCTACCTGACGGCTGCCGACGAGCGCGGCATGATGGTCAGCTTCATCCAGAGCAACTACATGGGCTTCGGCTCGGGCATCGTGGTGCCGGACTATGGCCTGTCGATGCAGAACCGCGGCCACGGCTTCAGCATGGACGCCGCGAGCCCGAACGTCGTGGCACCGGGCAAGCGCCCGTTCCACACCATCATCCCGGCGTTCCTCACCCGAGGCTCGGGCGCACAGCGCCGGGCGGTGATGAGCTTCGGCGTGATGGGCGGCAACATGCAGCCGCAGGGCCACTTGCAAACCGCCGTGCGCATGCTCGTCTACGGCCAGAACCCGCAGGCGGCGTGCGACGCGCCCCGCTGGCGTTTCAACGCCGGCTTGGGCATCAACGTCGAGGCCGCCATGAACCTTGCCACCGTGGCAGGGTTGGTAGCGCGTGGCCATGTGGTCGACGTGATCGACGACAGCTACCAGGACTTCGGTGCCGGCCAGTTCATCTGGTGCCTCGGCGACCCGGCGGTCGAAGGCTATGTGGCTGCCAGCGACCCGCGCCGCGACGGCCAGGCGGTGGCGTTCTGAGTACCGCGAGCACCCGCGCCGCCCACACAGCCACGCCCCCGGCGCGCACCCTGTGGCCAGGGCTGGTGCTCGCGGCACTCGGGGCCATCGCGTTCTCGGGCAAGGCCATCATCGTCAAGCTGGCCTACCGGCACGGGGTCGACGCGGTCACGCTGATCATGCTGCGCATGCTGTTCGCGCTCCCGCTGTTCCTGCTGCTGGCGTGGTGGGCGGGGCGGGGCAAACCGGCGCTTGCGCGGCGCGACTGGCTGGCCGTGCTCGGCCTCGGCTTCACCGGGTACTACCTGGCGAGCTTTCTCGACTTTGCAGGCCTGGCCTACATCAGTGCGAGCCTGGAGCGGCTCATCTTGTACCTGAACCCGACGCTGGTGCTGTTCATGGGTGCTGCGGTATTCAAGCGCACTATTTCGGGCCGGCAGTTGGTGGCGCTCGGCGTGAGCTACTGCGGTGTGCTGCTGGTGTTCGCGCACGAACTCAGCTCGGTCGGGCCGCATGCGGCGCTGGGGGCGACGCTGGTGTTCGCAAGTGCCGTGTCCTACGCGGTGTACCTGCTGTACGGCGGCGAAGAGGTGCGGCGCCTCGGTGCGCTGCGCTTGACCGGCCTGGCCACCAGCGTGGCCTGCGTGCTGTGCATCGCGCAGTTCCTGGTGCTGCGGCCGGTCGACCTGGCGCTGGCGCAGCCGGCGCCGGTGCTGTGGCTGTCGGTGCTGAACGCCGTGCTGTGCACCTTCGCGCCGGTGTTGATGGTGATGATGGCCATCGAGCGCATCGGCGCACCGCTGGCGGCGCAGACCGGCATGATCGGGCCGCTCGCGACCATCCTGCTCGGCGTGCTGATCCTGGGCGAGCCGTTCACTGCATGGGTCGCGGCGGGCACGGTCGGCGTGCTGGCCGGCATCTGGCTGCTGGCGCGCGTGCGCTAGGCTGGATCGCATCGCATTGACAAGGGAAGGGGAAAGACCCGCCATGAACATCGAATCGGTCGAAGAACTGCGCCGTCTCTACGCCGCGCCGCAGCCGCGCGCTGTGCACAAGCAGATCGGCGCGCTCGATGTGCATTGCCGCAACTTCATCGCGCTGTCGCCGTTCGTTGTGCTGGCCACCGGCAGCCCGGCCCACGACATGGACGCATCGCCGCGCGGCGGACCGCCGGGTTTCGTCAAGGTCGCGTCGGACGGCGCGCTGCTGATCCCCGATTCGCCCGGCAACAACCGGCTCGACTCACTCGAGAACATCGTGGCAACCTCCCGCGCCGGGCTGCTGTTCATGATCCCCGGCTTCGACGAGACCTTGCGCGTCAACGGCCGGGCGGTGCTCTCGCAAGACGCCGCCGACGTTGCCCTGTGCACCGATGAACGCCGCGCGCCGAAGCTCGTCATCAAGGTCGTTGTGGAGGCCGCGTACCTGCACTGCGCCAAGGCGTTCATGCGCTCGAAGCTGTGGCACTCGAGCGCATTGACCGACCGGGCCATGCTGCCCAGCGCGGGCCGGATGATCAGCGATCAAACCGGCATCAAAGTGGCCCCCGAATCCCGCGAAGACATGGAGAAGCGCTATGCCCCTGACCTGTAGCCATGCCCGGTCGAGCACCTCGACCGCACCGACGCAACGACCGAACGGAGCCGCGCCATGGACCTGCAACTGACCGGCAAGTGGGCGCTCGTGTGCGCCGCGAGCAAAGGCCTGGGCAAGGGCTGTGCGCAGGCGCTGGTGCGCGAAGGCGTGAACGTGGTCATCACGGCGCGCGGCGACTCGGCGCTGCAGGCCACGGCCGCAGAGTTGCGCGCGTTCGGCGCAGGTGAGGTGCGCACCGTGGCCGGCGACATCACCACCCCCGAAGGCCGCGCCGCTGCGCTGGCCGCGTGCCCGCAGGTCGACATCCTCGTCAACAACGCGGGCGGCCCGCCGCCGGGCGACTTCCGGCAGTGGGACCGCGACGCGTGGATCAAGGCCATCGACGCCAACATGCTCACGCCCATCGAACTGATCCGGGCGACCGTCGACGCCATGGCGGCACGCGGCTACGGCCGCGTGCTCAACATCACTTCGGGTGCGGTCAAGGCGCCCATCGATATCCTGGGCTTGAGCAATGGCGCGCGTTCGGGCTTGACCGGCTTCGTGGCCGGCCTGGCGCGCAGCAAGATCGCGGCGCAGGGCGTCACCATCAACGGCCTGTTGCCCGGCGCGTTCGACACCGACCGCTTGCGCGTGACGATGCAGGGCGCAGCGACCCAGGCGAACGAGCCGCTCGACGCCGTGCTGGCGCGCCGTGCGCAAACCATTCCGGCCCGGCGCTTCGGCACGGCCGAAGAGTTCGGCGCTGTCTGCGCGTTTCTGTGCAGCCCGCTGGCCGGCTACATCACGGGGCAGAACCTGCTGATGGACGGCGGCCTGTACCCCGGCACGTTCTGACCTGAGGCGCGCCCGCCGGGTGCCACTACACCGGCATCGAGTCGCCGCAGTTCCAGCACTGCTCGAACGGCCCGTCGATCAGCTCTGCGCAGCCCGCGCACACCCAGCGCCGATGGGGCGGGTTGCGCAGTTCGTGCAGCAGGCGCTTGGCGTGGTCGAACTGCGCAGCGTCCTGCACCCACAGCTCGGGCAGCGTCTGGTCGGGCGGCACCTCGCCGGCAATGCTGCTCGCGTATTGCCGCTGCACCGTCGTCGGCACGCCGGTGTTCGACAGCAGGTCGGCCCAGAGCGTGGCCAGGGCCAGGTTGGGGGCGGTGGTGAGGCGTTTCATTCGTGCGGTGCGAGTTGGACGCACGGCCTGAAAGGCGCATGCGATCTGGCACGATAGCGGATACCTCACCCACTCACGGAGACTTCACAATGACCCAGACCAGCCCCACGATCCGCATCGACCAAATCGGTGGCCCGGAAGCCATGCACCTCGTCGACATGCAGGTCGGCGAGCCCGGCCCCGGCGAGGTTCGCATTCGCCACCACGCGTGCGGCTTGAACTTCATCGACGTCTACCAGCGCGCCGGCGTCTACACACTGCCGTTGCCGCTGTCACTCGGCATGGAGGCCGCTGGCGTGATCGAAGCCGTGGGTGAGGGCGTGACCCACTTGCAAGTGGGCGACCGTGCCGCCTACGCCAGCAACCCGCCCGGCGCGTATTCACTGCTGCGTGTGATGCCCGCAAAGTGCGTGGTCAAGCTGCCCGACGCGATCAGCTTCGAGACCGGTGCTGCGATGATGTTGAAGGGCCTGACCGCGCAGTACCTGCTGCGCAAGACGCTCCCCGTCGAAGGCTTGCAAGCCGGCGACTTCGTGCTGTTCCATGCTGCGGCCGGTGGGGTCGGCCTGATCGCCTGTCAGTGGGCCAAGGCGCTCAGCCTGCAACTCATCGGCACGGCAGGCTCGGACGAGAAGTGCGCGCTGGCGGCCGAGAACGGCGCGGCGTTCACCATCAACTACCGCACCGAAGACTTCGCTGCGCGCGTGAAAGAGATCACCGGCGGCAAGGGCGTGAAGGTCGTCTACGACTCGGTCGGCAAGGACACCTTCGAGAAGTCGCTCGATTGCCTGCGCCCGTTCGGCCTGATGGCCAGCTTCGGCAACGCGTCGGGCGTGGTGCCGCCGTTCGCCATCGGCGCACTCGGCGCGAAGGGCTCGCTCTACGTGACGCGGCAGACGCTGTTCACCCACATCGCCACCCGCGAGGCCACCCAGGCGATGGCCGACGAGCTGTTCGCGGTGGTGGCAAGCGGCGCGGTGAAGATCCGCATCGACCAGCGCTATGCCCTGGCCGACGTGGCGCAGGCGCACCGCGATCTGGAGGCGCGCAAGACGACGGGGTGCAGTGTGTTGATGCCTTGAATCTGACGACGACTCCACGTAAGGGCTCAAATGTCGAACTTCACCGGGTTTGCCGACCTTCGCAGCCCATGCGATCTGTTGCGCAAGCTGGAACATGACCAAGGGAGAATGGTCTCCGATCCAACGGACAGCTACGCTGCGTTTGACTTCTTCGTGACGGCTGAGCACATGCTTGATTGGCGGCGTCCTGATCCAGGAGACGCGCCCAAGCGCAAAGCCGCACGGGAGAACGAGCTCCTCTTGCAGATCACATCTCACATAGCAAACGGTGCAAAGCACTTTGAAGCGCGTGATCCTCGCCACAAGAGCGTTACTGGTATTGAGAGGGAAGGCTACGCGGACGACGACGTCAATTCCGGATATGTGGATGAATGCATCGTCATTGCACTCTCGCCAGCAGAAGCCATTGCCTTTGGGTGCACCAAAATCGACGCTGTGGTCTTGGGGTATCGCGTGCTCAACTCTTGGCAGGGAGAACTCGCGTGTTGACCGGGTTTCTTCCTTCTCGTGTAAGGGCCTTCGGCCGGTGGCCGAACTCAACCCTGCGCGCCACATCGGAAGTCGTGGAATGAACTTCTGCTCATGCGATACACAGACGGTGCAAGCCGGCCGTAGTGCCGCCGCCGAAGCCTCCGGGGGGTGGTGCATTCGGGCGAACTGAAGGTGTCCTGCTGGTGTGGCCGTCGGGTGACCGGCGCGGTGAAGTCAAGGAGGAGGGTCGGTACTCCGGGCCGGGGGACATGAACGGAGCCGGTCGCCCGATGGCCTTACCAGCACCGCGCCGATCCTTCACACCAACGGGCGCAGCGCGGTACTCGCTCAGCGCGCGCCGCGAACGCGGCGCAACTCGTCGAGGATCAACAGCGCCGCGCCGACGGTGATGGCGCTGTCGGCGATGTTGAACGACGGGAAGTACAGATTCGCGTAGTGCACCTGGATGAAGTCGACCACGTAGCCGTGCAGCACGCGGTCGATCACGTTGCCGACGGCACCGCCGAGGATCAGCGCGAGTGACCAGCAGAACATGCGCTGGCCGGCATGGCTGCGCAGCAGCCACACGATCACGCAGGCGGCGACCGTGCCCAGGCCGATGAAGAACCAGCGCTGCCAGCCGCCCGAGCCGGCCAGGAACGAGAACGCCGCACCCGTGTTGTGCCAGCGCACGATGTTGAAGAACGAGGTGACGGTGTGGCTGTCGTGGAGCTGCATGCTGCCCACGATCAGCACCTTGCTGAACTGGTCGAGCAGAACGGTGATGAGGGCGATGCCGAGCCAGGGGAGGAGCGTCGAAGGGCGTGCCGAGGAACGTGATGCCATGGTTCAGAAGGGTCGCAGTCGTTGGAGCAGCATGTTGGAGTCCGGTCGGGTGTGCCAAACCGCGACGACGGTGACGCACTTGTCGTCAAAGGCAAAGAAGATCGAATACGGGAACCGACGCAGCGCTACACACCGAAAGCGCGCAGTCACCGTTTTGAATGCAAGCGGCGTGGCTCGAACGCGATCAAGTGCGGAATTGAACGCAGCTTCAAACTGCAGGCCGATACCTGCGCGTCGTTGCTCGTACCAGCGAAATGCACTGCGAAAGTCAGCCCCTGCCTCTGGTGTGAAGACCAGCTCACGCATCCGGCTCGCGAGCCATTCGTTTGACGTCGTCCCAGGTCAGGCCACTCTCTGGGTTCGCATCGAACAGCGCCTTGCGCCGGGGCAACTCTTCGATGAGCACGTCAGACACCGGCAACGTGGGCCCTTCATCGGCGATGCTGTCCCAGAGATCGTGAACAAGTTGAAGTCGCTTTTCGACGGGCAGTTCAAACAGCGCGGCAATGTCTGGGGTGCGGTTCATCAACGGCTCCTGGCGCGACACCTCACGCAACTGTACGGCGTTCACCGGAGCCATACAAATTGCTCGTGCAGCGGCCGCAGATGGTCGGGTGCTCGGCGTCGGCGCCCACGTCGGCGCGGTAGTGCCAGCAACGGTCGCACTTGGTCGAGGTGCTGGCATCGGGCCTGACGCGGAAGCCTTCGTCGTCATCCGCGGCAAGTTCGATGAGATCGGCTTTCGATGTGATGAACACGAACTTCAGATCGTCCCCCAGGCTTTCCAGCAGCGTCAGCAGTTCGGGTTTTGCCGCGATAGTCACGTTGGCCTGCAGTGACGAACCTACCTTGCCGAGTCCACGGAAGACTTCGATCTGGCGATTCGACTCGTCACGCACCGCGCGCACCTGCTTCCATTTCGC
>Ga0209724_1001178_pt1 | contig 24051 bp, 17 predicted proteins | sample grotaG_FD_184143 | JGI IMG/M metagenome (GOLD analysis project Ga0209724, IMG submission 184143) | Glacier valley bacterial and archeal communities from Borup Fiord, Nunavut, Canada, to study Microbial Dark Matter (Phase II) -... | ecosystem: Environmental > Aquatic > Freshwater > Ice > Glacier ...
AACTCGGCCGTGGTCGACTACGACGCGGCCAACTGCGCGGCCTATGCCGAGCATACGGACGACGTGATGAGCGTGCCGCTGCTGCATGCGCCCTACCTGCAACCGGCTGCAGCCTCGCCGCTCGAGTCGCGCCCGATCGACATCCTCTTCGTCGGCAGCATGAACGAGCGCCGACATGCCTGGCTCGAGCGCATCCGCGCCACCGGCCGCACCGTGACGACGCTCGGCTCGGCGCTCTACGGCGCCGAGCGCGATGCACTGATCGTGCAGGCCAAGGCGGTCGTCAACGCGCACTTCTACGAGACCAGCCGCTTCGAGCAGACGCGCGTGGCGCATTGCCTGTCGCTCGGCACGCCGGTGATCTCCGAGCGCACGCCGCGCACGAACCCGCACCCGGCGTTCGAAGACAGCGTGCTGTGGCTCGAAGGCCCCGGCCAGCTCGAGCAGTTCTTCCGCGAAGACTTCGCCACGCCGGCGTACTTCGAGGTCGCGCGTGCCGCGCTCGAACGCTTTGCCCAAGCCGACCCGATCGAGGCGTATGCCGACCTGCTCGCCTTCGCCGGCGGCTACTTCGGCGCGCACACGGCCCGCCGGCCGACCACGCCGTGGAAGCCGACCCGCATCAACCTCGGCTCGGGCAAGGACTACAAGAGCGGCTGGCTCAACCTCGACGTGCAGGGGCGCACGCAGCCCGACCTGGTGCTCGATCTCGCCGGTGCGCTCGAGTTGCCGCTCGCGCTGCACGCCGGCAGCGCCGGCCCGGTCCGGCTCGAAGCCGGCAGCGTCGACGTGATCGACGCCAACAACGTGCTCGAGCACGTGCCCGACCTGCCGGCACTGATGACGAACTGCCTGGCGCTGCTGAAGACCGGCGGCGAGATGCACGTCGAGGTGCCCTACGAGGCCGCGCCCACCGCCTGGCAGGACCCGACCCATGTGCGTGCGATGAACGAGAACTCGTGGCTCTACTACACCGACTGGTTCTGGTACCTCGGCTGGTTCGAGCACCGGTTCCAGCCGACCGCATCGGGCTGGCTCGACCTCGCGCTCAAGCCGTGTGCCAAGGAGCAGGCCGCGTTCATGAAGCTGGTGCTGAAGAAGGTCGAGACCACGCCGGCCGAGCGCACGCAAGCGCGCACCTTCCAGCCGGAACTGCGACTGCCCGACGACGCGGTGCCGGCCGCGCTGCGCCATCCCACTCTCAAGGCCCCGACGCATGCACTTCAACCAATTCCAGCCTGAAGCCGCGCGCCTGGCGCCCGACGCTCTCGGCCTAGCGTCGCTGCTCGAGAGCGTTGCGCCGATCGCCGCGCCGGCCCGCGCGCCGAGGCCGGTGGCCAAGCCGGCCGATCCGATCTACGTCACCCAGCCGCACCTTCCCCCGCTCGACGATTTCCTACCCCTGCTGCGTGAGATCTGGGACAGCAAGGTGCTGACCAACGGCGGCCCGTTCCACGCCCGGCTCGAACGGGCGCTGTGCGAATACCTGGGCGTCAAGCACATTGCGCTGTTCGCCAACGCCACGATCGCGCTGCTCACGGCGCTGCAGGCGCTGCGCATCACCGGCGAGGTGATCACGACGCCGTACTCGTTCGTCGCCACGGCGCATTCGCTGCTCTGGAACGGCATCAAGCCGGTGTTCGTCGACATCGATCCGGTCACGCTCAACCTCGACCCGGCGCGCATCGAGGAGGCGATCACCCCGCAGACGACGGCCATCATGCCGGTGCACTGCTACGGCCACCCGTGCGACGTCGATGGCATCGAGAAGATCGCCGACACCTACAACCTGAAGGTCATCTACGACGCGGCGCATGCCTTCGGCGTGAAGTGCCACTGCGGCAGCGTGCTGCAGCACGGCGACCTGTCGGTGCTGAGCTTTCACGCCACCAAGGTCTTCAACACGTTCGAAGGCGGCGCCATCGTCTGCCCCGATGCGAAGACCAAGACCCGCATCGACCACCTGAAGAACTTCGGCTTCGTCGACGAGACGACGGTGGTGGCGGCCGGCATCAACGGCAAGATGAACGAGTTCCAGGCGGCACTCGGCGTGATGCAGCTTCGCGACATCGACGCGTTGATCGCGCAGCGCGGCGCCATCAGCGCCCGCTACCGCGCCGCGCTGCAAGGCGTTGTCGGCATCACCTGTGTGCCGCATGCAGGCGAACGATTCGCCAATCACGCCTACTTTCCGGTCATGGTGCAGCCGGGATACCCGCTCTCGCGCGACGCGCTGTACGAGCGGCTGAAGCAGCACGGCATCTACGGCCGGCGCTACTTCCATCCGCTGATCACCGAGTTCCCGATGTATCGCGGCCTAGCCTCGGCCAGGCCGGCCAACCTGCCGGTCGCCACGCGCATGGCACAGCAGGTGATCTGCCTGCCGATGTACCCGCACCTTCCGCACGCCGACGTCGACCGCATCGTCGACGTCATTCGCACGGCCGCTTGAGCGGGGAGCTCGGGTGTCTTTCTACAGCGACGAGGAATTGCGACAGCTCGGGCTCGGCGGTGTCGGCCGGGGCGTGAAGCTGTCGCGCAGGGCCTCGCTCCACAACGCCGCGCGCATCACGCTCGGCGACCATTCGCGTGTTGATGACTTCTGCGTCCTGTCGGCGGGCGCAGGTGGCATCGCGATCGGGCGACATGTGCACGTCGCGGTGTTCTGCGGCCTTCTCGGCCAGGGGCGCATCGAGCTCGGCGACTACGGCGGACTGTCGTCACGCGTCACGATCTACAGCTCGAGCGACGACTACTCCGGCGAGTTCATGTCGAACCCGACCGTCCCCGGCGAGTTCACTCGGGTCGAGAGCGCTCCCGTGCGGCTCGGTCGCCACGTCATCGTCGGCGCGGGCTCGGTCATCCTGCCCGGTTGCACGCTGCACGAAGGCAGCGGTGTCGGCGCGCTCTCGCTCATTCGCAGCGACTGCGAAGCCTTCTGCATGTACTTCGGCTCGCCTGCCCGGCGCATCGGCCGCCGCTCCGCCCGGATGATCGAGCTCGGTGGCAGGCTCGAGGCACAGGCGGCGCGGACATGAGCCGCATCGCGACCCTGATCCCGGCCTACAAGCCCGACTTTCTGGGCGACCTGTTCGCCAGCCTGCGCAGACAGAGCTTCAAGGACTTTCGCGTCGTCCTGTCCGACGACAGCCCGGACGCCACCATCACCACGTTGATTCGACAGGGCCGCTTCGATGTCGAGTCACAGGGCCTGGAGCTGCTCGTGGTCCGTGGCCCCTGCAGCCCGCTGAAGAATCACCAGCATCTGCTCGATGTCTGGGCCGAGTCCACGCCGCTCGTGCACCTGTTGATGGACGACGACGTGATCTACCCCGACTTCTACCGCGAGCACGTCGCGCTGCATGCGCGCGGCGCGCTCTCGGCATCGGTCAGCCAACGCTGGCTGACGCGCCCGGGCGGCGAGCCCTTCGCCACCTTGCCGGTGCCGCCATTCGTCGCCGGATCGGATGCACGGGTCGTCGCGGTGGATTCGGCAAGACTCTTCGCCAGCACCGTGGCCGTGTGCGACAACTGGCTCGGCGAGCTGTCCAACATGGTCTTTACGGCACGCGCGGCACTGTGCTTCCCGCGCCCGCCGGCGCGCGGCGTCTCCTACTTCGGACTGCCCGATGTGGGCCTGCTCCTGAACGCGGCGCAGGAGGGTCCGATCCTGTTCCTGCGTGATCACCTGAGCGGCTTTCGCCAGCACGCCGGTCAGACCACGGCCAACACGCAGTCGGTCAACCTGCAGATCGCGTTCATCGCCTGGATCGCCTTCGCCCTGCAGGCGCGCCGCGATCGACATCTCGACGACGCAGCGACGGTCCAGGCCGTCGCGATCGCCGCGCAGCGCTGCCTGCAGCACTACTCCGGCGTCGCGACGATGCTGCCCCTCTTCGCGGCAGTACGCGACCACCTCTTCAACCTGTCGCGCTTCGAGGCCGCGTTCTCTGCCTTCTGGCAGGAGCTGCTCGCTTCCTGCCCGGACACCCGGCCCATGCCCGACGTGCCCGCCTGAGCGACAACGGAGGCGCGTGCGCGGAATGGTTCGGGCGCCGCGGCCCATCGAGGCAATCGGCCAAGCCGGCGAAGCGCTGTCGAGCGCCCGCGGGGACGATGTCGTCGGCGCGGTTGCCGTGGAAGCCGAACGAGGCGGTCCTGGAGGCCGACATCGTCGACGAACCGGGTCAGGGTCGGGTCCGCGACGTGCCGGTGGGCGCCGCGTCAGGCTTCTCGAACGCGAAGAAGGGTTCGCGCCGGTTGCAGCCGAAAGTGCGCGGATCAACGTCGGGCAGCAGCGCGTCGTGCGTCAGCGGTTCGCCGGGGAAGCCGGCGGCGTGGAAGTAGGTGGAGATGTCGGCACCGAACAGACGCACGTGGTCGGCCTGATCGTAGTAGCGGGTCGCGAAGTCGTGCGTCACCGGCTCGCTGAGCTCCAGCGTGTTGATGAGCTTGGGCGCGTAGGGAGTCTGGGCGATGAGCAGGCCGCCCGGCCGCAGGCAGCGGTACAGCTCTGCCAACGCGACTGCCGGGCGATCGACGTGCTCGAGCACGTGGTTGCAGATGATCAGCTCGAAGCTGCCATCGGCGAAGCCGAGCGCCTCCACGTCGAGGGCGAGATGGCCGCGCTGGTGCGGATGCTTGTCGCCGCGCACATAGTGCTTCGGGCCGGCACGTTCGATGAGGACCTCGAGGTGCCGCTCGGGTGCGATGTGCAGCACGCGCATCTCGCCGAGCGCCGGCGTGAGACCGGTAGCGCCCATGTACAGCCACAGGTGGCGATCGCGGTCGGTGCAGCCGCACGACGGGCACTGGTAGACCGACAGGTCGGAGCCTACGGCGTCGAGCAGCTTCATGAAATCGCTGCGGCGCTCGATGTGCGGGTGGGCCAGCCAGCTCTCCACGGGCTGCTCGCAGATCACGCAGCGGCGGGTCGGCGCGGCGAGCACTGTGGGGGCAGTCACGGGCGCGTTCGCAGCGAGGAAGGCTGCGTCGATGGTCCCGCAGAGCGTCGGGATCGGGCCGAAAGCCGGGAATTTGGCGGCGAGCGTGCGGGCCGAAGCGTGGAATTCGGCGGGCAGCGAATAGTCGTTGACGGAGTTGTGAAAGAGCGGCAACCGCAGGATGCGCGCGAACACACGGTGCTCGCAGATCGCGGCCAGGCACAGGTCGGTGGCCCACAGGTGCCAGCCCATCGCGGGGTCGATGCGATGCAGCGTGCGGCGCGAGACGACGATCGCCAGCTCGTCGATCGACACCGCGTTCGGTGATTCGCCTTGGTCGATGCGGTGCAGCCGGTCGATCACGAAGCCGGCTGGCGCGTAGCCTTGCCGCGGGGCGTCGACGCTCATGCCGGCAAAGCCGATGAGCGTCTTGTCGTGTGCTTCGGGGGCGATGGATTCGAGCACGGCTGCCAGGCGCGCGCCGAAGCCTTCGGGAAAGTAGACGTCCTGGTGGCAGAGCAGCAGCCACGGCGTATCGGTCTGCGCGAGGCCGCGGGCCAGCGCATCGGCAGGAGATTCGGCATCGCGGATGGCGACGACGGGTGCACCGATCTCCGCCAGCCCTGGCGATCGAAGCACGTTGAGGTCCAGCTGTCGCCCACGCGTGACGGGCACGACGACGGCGAAAGGCGCCCGCGCTGTCGCATCGCGCAGCGGCGCGGGCCCGAAGGTGCGGCTGGCCTGAACGACGCCACCGGCCATCGCGAGCGTGCGCGCCAGCGTGCCGCGCGGCAGTTGCAAGACGTCGGCGAGGGCCTGCGTCGCCCGGGTCAACGCGGCTTCGTCATGGCCCGAGGCGTCGGCCGGGCTGGTGAACGGTGCGGCGCAGTGTGGCATCCAGCCGGCGTCCATCAAAAGCTTGTAGGCCGAGGGCATCGAGGCCAGGGCGCGGCAGGCCGAAGGCAGGGCGGCATCGACGCTCAGGTCGCCTTCTGCGAGCCGAACCAGGTCGCCGAGCCGCGTTTCGCTGCGTACGCCGAAGACGAGCGAGGCACCCGGGGCGCAGCGCGCTGCGAGCACGCGCAGGACGTTGGGCACGTCGTGCGCACTGGCGAAACGGTCGGTGACGACCACCAGGTCGCAGTCGACGGCTGCTGCCGCAAGCGCCCCGACGCTCCCGTCGTGATCGCTCCAGGCCAGGCTGCACCATGCGGCTTGCGGGTGGTGCTCGCGGTAGGCGCGCTCGAGCGCGGGGCCGCCGTCGCCGAGGGCGAGTACGCGTTCGGCCGCTGGCAGGGCGTTGAACAGTGCGGCGTCGAAGGACCCGGCATCGGCGGGGGCAGAGTGAACCGCCGAAAACGCGAGGCGCGAAGCCTGGGCGGCGAAATGGGCGTGGCGCGGTGTCATCCACCCATGATGCGGAGCGGCGGCCACGCCGATCGCCCGAGTACGCCCGGTTTTGCGGCCCATCTCGCGACGGACTCCCGCAGCCGCCGCGGCGACTCGAGACGGATTGAGCGGACGCGTCGTGTACGACTTTGCCTGACACGCCACACCGAAGAACATGGACTCCAGCCACCGAGATGCCCTGATGGGCCATGGCAGTTCATCGCTTCAGAATTCTCCACATCGCAGGGCCAAGACCCTGTGCCACACGACCGAGCACCTGGAGCCACCGAATGAACGCCGACCAAATCCTGACCGAAATCCGCGAAGCCAACCTGTCCTACCTGATGCTCGCCCAGAGCCTGATCCGCAGCGACCGCGAGCAGGCGCTCTACCGACTGGGCATCAGCGAGGAGAGCGCTGCGCTCATCGCCCTGCTGACGCCGGCGCAGATGATGAAGATCGCCTCGGGCAACACGCTGCTGTGCCGCTTCCGCATGGACGAAGACGACCTGGTCTGGGGCCTGCTGCTGAACCACGGCAAGAGCGCCGCGAACGACGCCACGAGCCGCCTGCACGCTTCGATCCTCCTGGCCGGCCGTCACGAAGAAGCCGCCTGATCATGCGCACCAAAAGCATCCTCACAGAAGCCAAGCAGATCGGCCGCGCCGTCGCGCTGATCCATCTCGGCGCCCGCCTGCAGGTGCTCGAGTCGGAGACTGATCTCTCCTACGAACGGCTGCTGCGGCTTTACAAGGAAGTGGCCGGCAAGTCGCCCAGCAAGGGCCAGCTGCCGTTCTCGACCGACTGGTTCATGACCTGGCAGCCGAACATCCACGCCTCGCTGTTTCTGAACATCCACGAGTACTTGAACAAGTCTTCCGCGCTCGACGAGATCGACGCCGTGATCAAGGCCTACCAGCTCTACCAGGAAGAGACCACGGCGCAAGGCCTCGAGGCCATGCTCTCGGTGACGCGTGCCTGGCGCCTGGTGAAGTTCGTCGACAACGGCATGCTCACGATGACCAAGTGCTCCAAGTGCGGCGGCAACTTCGTGACGCACCCGCACGAGATCGCGCGCCACTACGAATGCGGCCTGTGCAATCCGCCCGCCCGCGCCGGCAAGGGCAAGGCCGCAGGGTCGATTCACATGCATTGAGCCCTCAAGTTCTTTCGGCGCACGCCGAAAGACAAGGCTCACGTTCCAGGTTTTTCTTGCTTGTCTCCTCCAGCACAGAACCTTGTGCTTTCAAACGGGCCTCTCGGGGCCCGTTTTTCTTTGGATCGACGCTCCGTTGCCGTACTCAAGTGACGAACGGTCGGGCCGATAAAGCAGAGGGCTCGTCGCCATTGCGCCGGCCGGGACGAATTCAAACACCACCATGCTCGTTCTGATCGGTTACGGCGTCGCGCTGGGTTGCATCTTCGGTGCCTACATCATGCACGGCGGCAACATGGGCGTGATCATCCACGCGCTGCCCACCGAGCTGATGGCCATCCTCGGCGGCGCGCTCGGCGCGTTCGCGGTCAACAACCAGCCGAAGATCCTGAAGGCCACGCTGGCCGCGCTGCCCACCGTGCTCAAGGGATCCAAATATTCCAAGGCGCGCTACATGGAGCTGATGGCGCTGCTCTACGACATTCTCCAGAAGGCGCGCAAGGAAGGCCTGATGGCGATCGAGAAAGACGTCGAGGAGCCACAGACCTCGCCGGTGTTCCAGAAGTACGCGGTCGTGGGCTCGGATCACCACGTGGTCGAGTTCATCACCGACTACCTGCGCATGATGGTCTCGGGCAACCTCAACGCGCACGAGATCGAGAGTCTGATGGACTCCGAGATCGAGACGCATCACAACGAGGCGCACGGCCCGGTCAACGCGCTGGCACGGCTGGCCGGCGCGCTGCCGGCGTTCGGCATCGTCGCGGCGGTGCTCGGCGTGGTGAACACGATGGGCTCGGTCGGCCAGCCGCCGGCGATTCTCGGCGGCATGATCGGCTCGGCGCTCGTCGGCACCTTCCTCGGCATCCTGCTGGCCTACGCGGTGGTCGAGCCGCTCGGCGGGCTGATCGAGCAGAAGGTGGAGGAGGGCACGAAGGAGCTGCAGTGCATCAAGACCACGCTGCTCGCCTCGATGCAGGGCTATGCGCCGCAGGTGGCGGTGGAGTTCGGACGCAAGGTGCTGTATTCGGGCGATAGGCCGACGTTCGCCGAGCTCGAGAACCACGTGAAAGGCAAGAAGACGTGACCCGTGTGGCCGTGTTCGAGCGGGATCGCGGCGACGGCATGGCCCGCCGTGCGACTGCTCTCCTGGCAGCCGGGCCCGGGCTCTGCCCGGGCGCCATTCTCCGTTTACGTCGCCCGTCGGGACGCCCCGCGCGAGCCATCCACAGCGAGAAGCTCTAGACATGGCCGGCGACTCCAAAAAGCTCCAGCCCATCATCATCAAGCGGGTGAAGAAGAGCGGCCACGCCAAGCATGGCGGTGCGTGGAAGATCGCTTACGCTGACTTCGTGACGGCCATGATGGCGTTCTTCCTGCTCATGTGGCTGCTCGGCTCCACCACCGAGGGCGACAAGAAGGGCATCGCCGATTTCTTCAACGCGCCGCTCAAGGTTTCGCTGATGGGTGGCAGCGGATCGGGCGATTCCTCGCACGTGCTCAAGGGCGGCGGCCAGGACCTGAGCCGCCAGGGCGGGCAGGTCAAGAGCGGCGAGCTGCCTCCGAAAAAGAAAGTCATCAGCCTGAAGGCGCTCGAGGCCGAGCAGAAGCGCGGCGAGATCGTCAAGCTGGAAAAGCTCAAGCAGAAGGTGGAGGAGGCGATCGCCGCCAATCCGAAGCTCGAAGCCATGAGGTCGCAGATCCGCCTCGACATGATGCGCGACGGCTTGCGCATCCAGATCGTCGATGAGCTGAATCGCCCGATGTTCGACAGCGGCAGCGCCATCGTGAAGCCCTACATGCGCGAGCTGCTGAAGGAGATCGGCCACATGCTTTCCGACGTGCCCAACCACGTCACCCTCGAAGGCCACACCGACGCGCAGCCATTCAGCGCCGGCGAGCGCGGCTACAGCAACTGGGAGCTTTCGAGCGACCGCGCCAATGCCTCGCGGCGCGAGATCATCGGCGGCGGCCTGCCGGAAGACCGCGTGCTGATGGTGCAGGGGCTGGCCTCGAGCAAGCTGTTCATTCCCGAGGAGCCGCAAAACCCGATCAACCGCCGCATCAGCGTGATCGTGATGAACAAGGAAGCCGAAGACCGGCTGCTGAACATCGTGCCCGACACGCCCGAGACCGACACGACCGGTCAGCCCGCGCCGCGCTGACCGCGCCCTCGAACGGTGGCCGACACGCCGCGCATCCTGGTCGGAATGCGCCATCGCGTGATGCGCTGCGTGCATTTTCCGGGGGCAAAGCCGTCGGCAGGCGCTGCAGCCGCGAGAATCTGAGCGCGAGAGCGGTCCCCGCCGTCCCGACACAACCGCACTCCGCCATGCCGTCGCCGAGCATTCCCACACCTGCAGCCGCATCCTCTTCACGCCGCCCGTGGGCGTGGTCGCGCGGCGTGTGGCTCGCGGTGCTGCTCATCGCCGTGCTGACCGCTCTAACCATGGCAGTGCGCGTGCGCCACGAGACGGCCACGCAGGGTGCCCTGGCCGAAGCGGTGACGCGGCTGGCTGCTGACGACGTGGCGCACTGGCTGGCCGAGCGCCGGCGCATCGCCAGCGTGCTGGCCGGCAGCCCCGACGTCGGCGAGCTCTACGTCGCCGCCACGGCATCGGGCGGGAGCGAACCCGCCGTGCGCCTGCAGCGCCGGCTCGCAGAGATCGGCCAAGCCGCAGCTGCCGAGTCGGTGCTGGTGATCGGAGCCGGCGGCGCCGTCGTGTTTGCCGAGCCCGGAGCCGAGCGTTCGGTCTCGCCGGTGCTGGCAGACACGGCAGGGCGTGCGCTGAAGGCGCATTCGGTGGAGAACAGCGGCTTCTACGTGTTGCCCGGCACGGTCGCGGCGAAGCGGCGCCTCGACGTGGTCGTGCCGCTGCGCTCGACCGCCGGCCTGGCCGACGCTGCAGCCGTGCTGCGCTTCGATCCGATGGCCCAGCTGATTCCTTCGCTCGACGAGTGGCCCGTGCCCACCCGCACCGGCAAGACGTTCCTGTTGCAACGCGAGGGCGACACGCTGGTCGGCGTCGAAGACGGGCGGCAGATTCCGCTGGCAACGCCCGATCTCGGCGTGGCACGCGTGATCCGGGGCGAGCTGCCCGCTGGCCGTGCGACCGAAGCTCCCGGACGGAACGGCGAGATGCAGATCGGCGCCGCGCTTCCGGTCGGCGGCAGCCCGTGGTGGCTGGTCGCTCGCATCGACCGTTCCGAGGCGTTGCAGGCGGCGGCGCCCGACCTTCTGCTCATCGCCGTGCTCGGGTTGATCGCCGCCGTGGCCGCGGTCAACGCGATCCGTCGTGCCGGCGACCGACTGGCGCTCAACGAGGCGCGTGAACGATCGGCCAAGCAGGGCGAGCAGCTGAAGGCCCTGCGGCTGCTCGATTCCGCCGCGGGGCAGTTGCCGGAAGTCATCTTCGCCAAAGACCTGGAGGGGCGCTACCTCTTCTTCAATCACGAAGGCGCCCGGGCCTTCGGCTTCGACCACGGGCAGGTCATCGGCAAGACGGTGCACGATCTCGTGCCGCCCGACACGGCCGAACAGAGCTCCGCCGAAGACGCGCAGGTCATGGCAAGCAACGCGCCCCTCGAGACGGAGTCGGTTCGCGACACGGTCGACGGCAGGCGCACCTTCCTCGTGACGCGTCATCCGCTGCACGACGAGCAGGGCCGGGTCATGGGCCTGTTCGGCATCGCGCGCGACATCACCGAGCGGCAGGCGGCGCTGGGCTCGCAGGCCCTGCTCGCGGCCATCGTCGAATCGTCGGCCGACGCGATCCTCTGCCAGGACCTGGAGGGCCGCGTGACCAGCGCCAACCCGGCGGCCGAGCGCATGTTCGGCTTCAGCGTGGCCGAGGTGTTGGGCCGCCTCGGCCACGAGCTGAGCCCGGGCACGCGGCTCGGCGACCTGAGGGAGCGCATCGAAGCCGGGCAGACCGTGCGCGTTCCGCACGTCGTGCGCCGCCATCGCGACGGTCACGACCTGCACGTCTCGCTCACCATGTCTCCCGTGCGCGACCCGGCGGGCAAGGTCATCGCGGTCTCGACGATCGCGCGTGACATCGGCGATCGCGTGGTCATGGAGCGGGAACTGCGCGAACGGGGCGAGGCGCTCGAACGTGCGCAGACGATCGCCCGGCTCGGCCACTTGATCATCGGCAACGGCGGCCGGCTGGAGAGTTGGTCAGCCACCATGGCCGTGCTCATCCGGCGCCGCGACGAAGAAATGCCGCCGACGTTGCGCAACTGGCTCGACTGGGTCGACCCCGAACAACGAGAGCAGATGCGCCGCAACCTGTTCGAGGTAGGCCGCTCCGGCAGGACCGGAGAGTTCAACTACAGGCTGAAGCGCGGCGACGGCGTGTGGATCGACATCCGCCATGTCGCTGTACCGATCGAGGCGGCAGCCGGCGATGGTCCAGTGCGCTGGTTCAGCACCCTGCAGGACGTGACGGCACAGAAAGCACTCGAGACCAGCCTCGAGCGGCACACCCATCACCTCGAAGAGCTCGTTGCCGAGCGCTCGTCGGCGCTGCAGCGCGCGGTCCGGACGCTGAGCGGCACCGAGAGCTTCCTGCGCACCCTGGCCGACCACCTGCCGGGCCGCGTCGCCTACTGGGACGCCGAATGCGTCTGCCGCTTCGTCAACAAGTCGTACTGCGAGCACCTCGGCCGCTCGCCCGAGCAGCTGGTCGGCCGGACCATGGACCAGATCTACGGCACGACGGCCTGGCCTGAGCGCAGCGCGCGCGTCGAGGCCGTGCTCGCCGGCGAGGCCCAGCACTTCGAGTCCGAGGACCTGAATTCCGACGGAACCTCGGTGGTCTCGTGGCTGCACTACATCCCCGACTTCGAAGGCGACAAGGTGCGCGGCTTCATCGTGCTCGCCAACGACATCACCGAGATGAAGCGGGCCGAGCGTTCGCTGCGTGCGTCCAACCAGGCGCTGGTGCAAGCACGCGGCAGCGCCGAGGCGGCGAGCGTGGCGAAGAGCGCGTTCCTGGCCAACATGAGCCACGAGATCCGAACGCCGATGAACGCCATCATCGGCCTCACGCACCTGCTGCGGCGCGACGTGCAGGAGCCGGTGCAGCAAGACCGCCTGCACAAGGTGGACGACGCGGCCCGGCACCTGCTCGGCGTGATCAACGACATCCTCGATCTCTCCAAGATCGAGTCGGGCAAGCTCAAGCTCGACAACGCCGACTTCGAGACCGACGCGCTGTTCTCCCGCGTGGCCGGCCTGGTGGCCGAGCAGGCGCGCGAGAAGGGCATCGAGCTGGTGATCGACATCGACGGCCTGCCCGCCACGATGCACGGCGACGCGACGCGCCTCTCGCAGGCCCTGCTCAACTACCTCAGCAACGCCGTCAAGTTCACGCAGCAGGGCTCGATCACACTGCGCGCACGCTGGATCGATCGCGAAGCGGAGATGCTGAACGTGCGCTTCGAGGTGCAGGACACCGGCATCGGCATCGCCGCCGACCGGATCGGCGAGATCTTCAACGCCTTCGAGCAGGCCGACAGCTCGACCACGCGACGCTTCGGCGGCACCGGCCTGGGCTTGGCCATTGCGCGCCAGCTCGCGCAGCTGATGCAGGGCGAAGCCGGCGCCAGCAGCGAGCCCGGCGTGGGCAGCCTGTTCTGGTTCACCGCCCGGCTGTCGCGCGCGGCCCGCAGCACCACGACTCGCTCGCGGGCACTGGCCGGCGTGCGCGTGCTGCTCGCCGACGACCTGCCCGATGCGCGTGACGCGCTGTCTCACATGATGCGGCGCTTCGGCATCCACGCCGACGCGGCCGCCGACGGCGAGCAGGCGCTGGCGATGGCCGAGGCCGCGGCCCGTGCCGGGACGCCGTACGACGTGCACGTACTCGACTGGAAGATGGCCGGGTTCGACGGCATCGAGCTCGCGCGCCGCCTGCACGCGCGGCATGGGGGTGGCACGCGATTCATCCTGGTGAGCGCCTACGACGACCCCTCGCTGGCCGCACTGGCGCACGCCGCCGGCATCCTGCGCGTGCTGCCCAAGCCGGTGGCGGCCTCGGCCCTGCACGACGCGCTGCTCGAGGTTCTGGCCGGCACGGCGCCGCGTGCGGCGGCACCGCCGTCGCGTACGCGGGCCGGCCCGGGCGATGCCTTCGAGACCTTGCGCGCCACGCGCGCAGGAGCACGTGTCTTGCTGGCTGAAGACAACCTCGTGAACCAGGAGCTGGCGGTCGAGCTGTTGCGCTCGGCCGGCCTCGAGGTCGAGGTCGCAAGCGACGGCACCGAGGCGATCGCGCTCGGCGCCCACGGCGACTACGACCTGATCCTGATGGACATGCAGATGCCCCGGGTCGACGGGCTGGAGGCGACGCGTGCCCTGCGCGCCGACCCGGCGACGGCCCAGACTCCCATCGTCGCCATGACGGCGAACGCCTTCGGGGAAGATCGCGCCGCCTGCCTCGCGGCCGGCATGAACGATCACGTCGCCAAGCCGGTCGATCCGCAAACGCTGTACGCCACGCTGCTGCGCTGGCTGGCTCCCCGCATGGCCGACACGCGCTCGGCTTCGCTCGACGAAGCCGTGGGCGGCCGAGCCGACGAGCCGGTCGAGATCGACGTCTACAGCCGGCTCGCGGCCATCGGCGATCTCGACGTCGCGCGCGGCCTGCAACTCTTCGACGGGCAGGCCGAGCTCTACCTGCGCGTGCTGCGCCGCTTCGTCGAGTCCTACGGCGAGGGCATGAAGCAGCTCGACGAACCGCTCGCCGCGGGCGACGCGGTGGGCATGGCGGCGGCCGCGCATTCGCTGCGTGGCGCGAGTGCATCGATCGGCGCCACGCGCGTGGCCGAGCTCGCGGGCGACCTCGAGGTGCTGGGCAAGAACGTCGCTTCCTCTGCGGAAATGACGCCGGCCGCCATGGCCCTGCAGCACGGCCTGGCCGAACTCATCGCGCGGATCGGCGCGGCGCTGGCCGCCGAGCGCCGAGCGCTGAGCGCGGCGAGCCCCGACCACGAAAAAACGCGGCCGTAGCCGCGCTTTTCATCGACGGTGAGAGCTGCTTATTTGGGCAGCAGCACCTTGTCGACGACGTGGATCACGCCGTTGCTCTGCACCACATCTCCGATGGTCACGTGCGCCATGCCGCCCGATTCGTCGGTGACCATGATGGTCGAGCCGCTCTTGCTGGCGGTGAGCGTGCCGCCGGAGACGGCGGTGAGCTTGGCCTTGCCGCCGCCCGCGTCGATCGCCTTCAGGATCGTCGCCGCGTCCATCTTGCCGGAGACCACGTGGTACGTCAGCACCTTGGTCAGGGCCGGCTTGTTCTCGGGCTTGAGCAGCGTGTCGACGGTGCCGGCCGGCAGCGCGGCGAAGGCCGCGTTGGTGGGCGCGAACACGGTGAACGGGCCCGGGCCCTTCAGCGTGTCGACGAGGCCTGCGGCCTTGACGGCGGCGACCAGCGTGGTGTGGTCCTTGGAGTTGACGGCGTTGTCGATGATGTCCTTGTTGGAGTACATCGGCGCGCCGCCGACCATGACTTGCGCCGAGGCGGTGATGGTGGCTGCGGAAAGCACCGCGGCCACGGCGACGGCCGTGAATGTCTTGCTGAACTTCATGTTGTGTTCCCTTGTCTCTTGCGATGGACCCCGGAATCCGGCGAGATGGCTGGATCGCCCGGTCCCGGCCTCCTACGCGGCGGCCGGCGGGCTGGATGCAGGCCGGCGCATGCGACCGAACAGCGCGGCGAAGGCAGGCTTGTTTTCGCGCGGGTTCCGGGCGCCGGTTGAAACAATCGCGGCGAACGCGACGCCATGGCCAACGATTCCGCCCAAGACCAGAACCTGCCCGCTTCGGCGAGAAAACTCGCCAAGGCACGCGAGGAAGGGCAGGTTGTTCGCTCGCGCGACCTCGGGCACTTCACCGCCATCGGCGGTGGCGGCGTGGCCATCGCGGCCATCGGCCCGCAGGTGGCGACGTGGCTGCAGGATGCGCTCGCCGCGTCGCTGCGCTTCGACCGGGCCACCGGCCTCGGGGCCGGCGCGATGGGCCAGCAGCTCGCCGCCTGGACCACCACGCTGCTCTGGGCGGTGCTGCCGTTCGGCGCGGCCATGACGCTGGTGGGCGTGCTCGGCAACCTCGCCATCGGCGGCTGGGTCTGGACGGCCAAGCCGTTCGGTCCGAAGTTCGCGTTCCTCGACCCCGTCGCCGGGCTGGGCCGCGTGTTCTCGAAGCAGCAGGTCGGCGACGCGCTCAAGGCCAGCGTGCTGGCGCTCGTGCTCGGGACCATCGGCGCGCTCTACCTGCGCGACCACCTCGCGCAGTTCACGGCCATGCTCGGCATGCCGCTGCCGGCGGCGGTCTCGTCGATGGCGTCCACCATCGTCGGCGGCATGCTGCTGCTGCTGCTCGCGCTCGCGCTCTTCGCCGCCATCGACGTGCCATGGCAGATGAAACTGCATGCCGACAAGCTGAAGATGAGCCGCCAGGACCTCAAGCAGGAACAAAAGGAGCTCGAGGGCAACGCCGAGGTCAAGGGCAAGGTCAAGGCGCGCATGCGCGAGATGACGCAGCGCCGGATGATGGCCGCCGTGCCCAAGGCCGACCTGGTGGTGATGAACCCGACCCATTACGCGGTGGCGCTCAAGTACGACGACAAGAGCATGGGCGCGCCGCGCGTGGTGGCCAAGGGCGCCGACCTGATCGCGCTGAAGATCCGCGACCTGGCGAAGGATTCGAAGGTGCCGGTGCTCGAGGCGCCGGTGCTGGCGCGCGCGCTGTTCGCGCATGCCGAGGTCGATCGCGAGATCCCGGCCGCGTTGTTCGCCGCCGTGGCGCAGGTGCTCGCGTACGTGTATCAGCTGCGCGCCGCCATGAGCGGCAAGGTGCCGATGCCCGGGGAGCTGCCGCCGCTCGACGTGCCGGCGGAGCTCGATCCGCACGGGGCTTGAACAACACACGGCTGCCGGGCCGCGGATCAGAGCCCGCTTTGCCCGTCTGATCCGCCTCAAGTTCCGGCGCCCGGCCTGAACAATGGCTGCAGCTTCATCGCGCACCCATGAACCCTCTCTCACAGTCTCTGCAGGCTTGGCTCGGCCCGAACGCCAAGGCCATCCGTGCGCTGATGGCGCCGCTGGTGGTGGTGATGATCCTGGCGATGATGGTGCTGCCGCTGCCGCCGATTGCGCTCGACCTGCTGTTCACGTTCAACATCGCGATGGCGCTGATGGTGATGATGGTCGCGGCCTACATGGTGCGGCCGCTCGACTTCGCCGCCTTCCCCTCGGTGATCCTGCTCACCACGCTGCTGCGGCTCTCGCTCAACGTGGCCTCCACGCGCGTGGTGCTGCTCGAAGGCCACACCGGTGCAGCGGCCGCGGGCAAGGTGATCGAGTCGTTCGGGCACTTCCTCATCGGCGGCAACTTCGCCGTCGGCCTGATCGTGTTCGCGATCCTCGTCGTCATCAACTTCGTGGTGGTGACCAAGGGCGCCGAGCGCATCGCCGAGGTCGGCGCGCGCTTCACGCTCGACGCGATGCCCGGCAAGCAGATGGCCATCGACGCCGACATGAACGCCGGCCTGATCGACGAGAAGGAAGCCAAGCGGCGCCGCCTCGAAGTGGGCGAGGAAGCCGAGTTCTTCGGCTCGATGGACGGTGCCAGCAAGTACGTGCGCGGCGACGCGATGGCCGGCCTGCTGATCCTCTTCATCAACATCATCGGCGGCTTCGTCATCGGCGTGGCGCAGCACGGGCTCAGCGCCTCGCAGGCAGCCGACAGCTACATCCTGCTGGCGGTGGGCGATGCGCTCGTCGCGCAGATCCCGGCTTTGCTGATCTCGGTGGCGGCGGCGATGGTGGTCTCGCGCGTGGGCAAGGAAGCCGACGTGGGCAGCCAGATCACGAAGCAGGTGTTCTCGTCGCCGCGCTCGCTGGCGATCGTGGCCTCGATCCTCGGCGTGCTCGGGCTCGTTCCGGGCATGCCGCACCTGGTGTTCCTGTTCATCGCCGCGGCGCTCGGCTGGGGCGCATGGATGCTGCGCCAGCACCAGGAAAAGGTGCGCAATGCACCCAAGCCCGCGCCGCTGCCGCCGGAGGCCAACGGCGAGGCGACGTGGGACGACCTGCAGCCGGTCGACACGCTCGGTCTCGAGGTCGGCTACCGGCTGATCTCGCTGGTCGACAAGGCCAAGCAGGGCGACCTGCTCTCGCGCATCAAGGGCGTGCGGCGCAAGTTCGCGCAAGACGTGGGCTTCCTGCCGCCTCCGGTGCACATCCGCGACAACCTCGAGCTCAAGCCGAGTGCCTATCGCCTCACGCTGCGCGGCGCGATCGTGGGCGACGGCGAAGCCTTTCCCGGCATGTGGCTGGCCATCAATCCGGGCGGTGCCGGTCTCGGCAGCGTGCCGCTCATCGGCACCGCCACCACCGACCCCGCCTTCGGCCTGCCCGCAACGTGGATCGAGGAACGCCAGCGGGAAGCGGCCCAGATGGCCGGTTTCACCGTCGTTGATTGCTCGACCGTCGTGGCGACCCACCTTTCACACTTGATGCAGGTTCACGCGGCGCGATTGCTCGGCCGCGTGGAGACACAGCAACTCGTCGAACACGTCACCAAGCTGGCTCCGAAACTGATGGAAGACGTGATCCCCAAGATGGTCGGCATCGCAGCGTTGCAGAAGGTGCTGCAGTTGCTGCTCGAAGAGGGCGTGCACATCCGCGACATGCGCTCGATCGTCGAGTGCCTGGCCGAATCGGCCGCCACCGTCACCGACCCGCAGGAACTCGCCCGCCGCATCCGCGTGCACCTCGCGCCTTCGATCGTGCAGCAGATCTACGGTCCGGTGAAGGAGCTCGAGGTGATCGCGCTCGAGCCCGATCTCGAACGCATGGTCACGCAGGCGCTGAATTCGCCACACGGCGCCGCGCTCGACCCGGGTGTGGCCGACACGCTGGCCAAGAGCGCCGCCGATTCCGCCAAGCGCCAGGAAGATCTCGGCCACCCCGCCTGCCTGCTGGTGCCCGACCTGATCCGCGCGCCGATGGCGCGGCTGCTCAAGCGCGCTGCACCGCGGTTGAAGGTGCTGTCCCATAGCGAGATTCCAGAGACTCACTCGATCCGCATCGCTTCGATCATCGGAGGTACCGCATGACCCCCACGCTCACATTCGTTCGCTGCCCCCAGCCGGGGCGCGCCTCCCTTGAGGCGGCTCGGCAGGAGGCCTCATGAACGTCAAACGATTCACCGCGCGCACCACGCGCGAAGCCCTTCGTCTGGTTCGCGAGGCACTCGGCGACGAGGCCGTCGTGCTCTCGACCAAGCCGTCGGCCGGTGGCGTGGAGGTGCTCGCGATGGCGCCCGAGACCATGGGCCAGCTCGAGTCCGCGGCGGCGGCTTCCGCGCTGCAGGGCGAAAGCCGCCAAGAGTCGCAGCTCGCCGCTTCGAGCGCCGAGCAGGACGCGGAGCGCCTCGAGATGAGCACGCTCTCGTTCCAGGACTACGTGAGGAAACGCATGCTCAAGCGCCGCCAGGTCGCGCTCGGCGAGGAGGCATCGCAGGCCGCATCTTCCGCCGCTTTCCCGGCCGCCCCACCGATCACGACCGCGACCCTGCCGGGGCCATCGGCGATGCTTGCGCACCGACTCGACGTGCGCCTCGACGACATCTCGCCACTGCCCGATCCCACGCCGCCGAACGGCCACGCCCACGGCCACCTCGGTGCCTACGCACTGGCCGACGAGCCCGAGCAGATCCGCAGCGCGCCTGCCGCACGCAGCGTGCCGATGGCCGACATGCCACACCCGTCGTCGTCGTTGCCCGCTGCCTACGCTGCCGACAGCTCGCCGGCACGCGATGCCGAGCTGCTGGCCGAGCTGCGCTCCGTCAAGGGCCTGATCGAAGAGCGCTTCGGCACGCTCGCCTTCATGGAGCGGCTGCAACGCCGCCCGGTCGAGGCGCGCCTGACGCAAAAGCTGCTCGACTGCGGCTTCTCGCCGGTGCTCGTTCGCAAGCTCGCCGACGGCATGAAGGGCGAGGTGGGCGACGAGAACGTCTGGGCCGCGCAGGTGCTCGAGAAGAACCTGCTCACGGCCCATGCCGGTGCGGCGATCGAGGAGCGCGGCGGCGTGTTCGCGCTGATCGGCGCCACCGGCGTCGGCAAGACCACCACCACCGCCAAGATCGCTGCGGCCTTCGCGGCGCAACATGGCGCGGCGCACCTGGGGCTGGTGACGCTCGACGCGTACCGCGTCGGCGCGCACGAGCAGCTGCGCGCCTACGGCCGCATCCTCGGCGTTCCGGTGCATACCGCGCACGACCGCGCTTCGCTCGACGACCTGCTCGATCTGCTCAGCGCCAAGAAGATGGTGCTGATCGACACGGCCGGCATGGCGCAGCGCGACGAGCGCACCAAGGAGCTGCTCGACATGCTCGTGCACCGCAGCGTGCAGCGCGTGCTCGTGGTCAATGCGTCGGCTCAAGGCGAGACGATCGAAGACGTGCTCGTGGCCTACCGCGCGGCAAGCTGCGCCGGCGTCGTGCTCAGCAAGATCGACGAAGCCGTCAAGCTGGGGCCGGCGATCGACGCGGCCATCCGCCACAAGCTCACCATCCTCGGCGTGGCCAACGGCCAGCGCGTGCCGGAAGACTGGCATCGGCTCTCGGCTTCGGCGCTGGTGCAACGCGCCATGCGCGGTGGTGGCAGCACCGCCTGGAAGCTCGACGCCGCCGAGATGAGCCTCGTCTTCGCTGGCGCACATTCCGCGCACGGCGCTGCCGATCACGCGATGGCGCACGCTTGATCGCAACCCGTCGCACCTCCTCTCCCGCGAACGTGATCGCTGCTGCCGTGCCCGTTTGCGTCGATCAGGCCGAAGGCCTGCGCCAGATGTTCGCGCGTGCCAGCACGAGCTTCGTGCCGGTCGTCTCCAACCCCAACGTCGCGTTCGGTGGCGTGATGCTCGAACGTCTCTGCACGGCGTTCGCCGAACGCGGCGCCCAGGTGCTGGTGATCGACGCCGGCGAGCGCGCCGGCCTGGCCGGCGAGATGGCGCGCATCGAGCTCGGCCAGTGCATCGAGCGGCTCTCGTCGCAGGTCTCGTTCCTCGCCGCGCGCGGCCTGCCGGTTTCCTTCGTCGACGCCGAAGGCTCGACGCGCGGCTTTCTGAAGAAGGCCGCCGAGGCCGCGCCGTACTGCGACGTGATCCTCGTTCACGCCGCGGCCACCGACCTGTGCCGCATGTTCGCGCGCGGTCGGCGCGGCATGGGCTACGCCGAGACCAGCGAGCGAGAGACGCCGATCGTCATTGCCGACGACCGGCCGGCCAGCGTGACGCACGCGTATGCCTCGATGAAGCTGCTCGCGCAGCGTGCGCATTTGGTGGTGTTCGACCTGCTGCTCGGTGCCGCCGCGCACTCGCCGCGCGCCGGCGCCATCGCCGCGCAGCTCGCGCAGTGCGCCGACTCGTTCTTCGGTGCCGTGCTGCGCTCCTCGGCACGCATCGACCCGGCCCAAAGCGCCACCGAGGCGCCGAGCCGCGAGCTGCGCCGCATCGCGGCCGACCGCTACGAAGGAGCGCCTGCGCAGCCTTCCCGTGTGCCTTCTTTCCTTCTCTCGACCAGGGCCTCCGGCGCATCTGCCGGACACGCGACCCCATGATTTCCGGAGCGAGCATGTATACCGCCAAAGGCCAGCTGGACCTGAACTCGACGCTGAAGCAATACAGCGGCCTGGTTCGAAGGCTCGCGCATCAGATGATCGCCAAGCTGCCCGCCAACGTGGAGATCGACGACCTGATCCAGGTCGGCATGATCGGCCTCACCGACGCGCTCTCGCGCTTCGACGCGGCGCAGGGCGTGCAGTTCGAGACCTTCGCGACGCAACGCATCCGCGGCGCGATGCTCGACGAGTTGCGCGGCAACGACTACCTCTCGCGTGGCACGCGCAAGCAGCAGCGCACCATCGAGCAAGCCGTGGCCCGGCTCGAGCAGTCGCTCGGCCGTGCGCCGCAGGAAAGCGAGATCGCCAAGGAAATGGGCGTGGGCCTGGCCGAATACCAGGAACTGCTGGGTAAGGTGCGCGGCACGCAGCTCGTGTACCTCGAAGACATGGCGGGCGCCGAGGGCGACAACGACTTCCTCGACCGCCACGTGGCCGACGAAGGTGCGAATCCGCTCGCACAGCTGCAGGACCACCGCATGCGCTCGTCGCTGATCGAGGCCATCAAGGTGCTGCCCGAGCGTGAGCAGTACGTGATGAGCATGTACTACGAGCACGACATGAACCTGAAGGAGATCGCGGCCGTGCTCAAGGTGACCGAGTCGCGCGTCTGCCAACTGCACAGCCAGTCGATTGCGCGCCTGCGCGTGAAGCTGCGCGAGCACTGACCGGCTCGCTCGCTGCGCTGTCTCGAAGGCTTCGACGCTGGTGGCCAGGAAGCGTGCTCGTGCCGCGGCGGAAGTGGCTGTCGCTGCCTCGTCGTATGCCGGCCCCGAGCGACGGCGCTTCGTCAACCGCAGCTGGCCATTGCCTGCGTTCGCCGCTTGGGGCGCGGCCTGGCTCGTGTTCGCGGCCTGCTCGCAGCTGGGCGCGCAGGCTGCCGTCGCGTTCGTCGCAGCGGGCCTGTTCGGCGCCGTGCTCTCGCTGCTCGGTGCCACGCCGTGGCGGAGGCTCTTCATCGGCTGCGGATTCCCGCTGTCGTTCGCGGCCTCGGGCAGCGCCGGCAGCGTGCCGGCGTGGCTGTGGCTGCTGCCGCTGGCGCTGCTCGCACTCGTGTACCCGTGGCGCACATGGCGCGACGCGCCGCTCTTTCCGACGCCGCGCGGCGCGCTCGAGGGCCTGGCCGAGTGCGTGCCGCTGCCCGCCGGTGCACGCGTGCTCGACGCCGGCTGCGGCCTCGGCGCAGGGCTCATCGAGTTGCATCGGGCGTATCCGCAAGCCGCGCTCGAGGGCGTCGAGTGGAGTGCTTTGCTGCGGGTCGCTTGCGCGTGGCGTTGTCCTTGGGCGCGAGTGCGCCAAGGCGACCTGTGGGCCGACGACTGGTCGGGCTATGCGATCGTGTATTTCTTTCAGCGGCCGGAGAGCATGGCGCGCGCGCTGGAAAAGGCGCAGCACGAGATGCGGGGCGGCGGGTGGCTGGCCAGCCTCGAGTTCAGGATCGACGCAAAGGCGCCCGCACACGTGCTCGCCTGTCCCGACGGACGCCGGCTCCACCTGTACAGGTTCGACGGATCGTGACGTAGGCCCTGCCTGCGCCCGAGTCGTTCACGGGAATCGATCGCATCGCGCATGGGCTCCTCGCTGGGCCACGGGATGGTGTTCGTCTCGGCGATGCGGGTGGTGATCCCTGCGCGGATCAGTGCGGTCGTCGTGGCCCGGCAGCGTACGTTGAGCGAGATGCTCTCGGCCCTCGGTGGCCGGGTCGACGACATCATCGTCTTCGCCGACATGGCCGGCATCTACCGCTGGGTGAACAAGACGCGCAGGTAGCCGCTTCAGTTGCCCGCTGAAACGCCGTAGCTCACCACCAGGCCGAGGTCGAACACGTTGCTGTTCAGGCGCCCGTCGAGTGCTTTCATGCGGGCCGCGCCAGCGCGCAGGGCCAGCGTCGGCGTGAGCTGCAGGCCGGCGTAGACGCGCGGCGCGAACAGGGCGCCGCGACCGTCGACGCGGCCACCACCGGCGGCACCCGCGAGCAGCTCGGCACCGGCATGCAGGCGCGACGTGCCGCCGAAATCGAACGGCTGCATCCAGCCCGCGCCGACGAGCGCGCCCGAGTAGCCGCTGGCCGCGCCGCCGGCCGCGCTCAGCACCTTGCCGGCGACGTATGCGTTCTTCGTCAGGTAGCGGTCGAGGCGCAGGGTGACGGCGGTGAGCGGGCGTTCGCTGCCGTCGTCGCGCGGCGCGTCGAGCCGCTCCGCGCCCACGCTGAAGTCGGTGCGAGCGGGTCGGGCGGCCGGCCCCGCGCTGCCCGGACCATCCAGCGCCCACACGATGGCGGCACTGCCTTGGAAGCCGCGGAAATTGCCGTTCGGCGCGCGCGCATAGCCGGCTTCGAGCGCCAGGCCGAACTCGTCGCTGATGCGCACGATGCCGTAGCCCGCGGCCTTCACGAGCAGCCCGCCGCCCGTCGAGACGCCGCCGCCGCCCGCCGCTCCGGCGGCCACGCGCACGCCCGCCGTGAGGCCGTTGCGCATCAGCTCGCGCTCGAGCCCAAGGGTGCCGAGGTATTCGGCATAGCCACCCACGCCGCCACGCCCCGCGCGCAGCGCCTCCACTCCCCAGTAGCCGTTCGAGCCCCAGGCCTGCTCGGCACGAACGCCCAGCGTGCTGATGGTGCGCGGCAAGGGTTGACCGTCGTTCAGCGTGCGGCCGGCCGGCGTGCGGTAGGCACCGCCGACGAGCTGGATGCGGTCGAAGCCGAGGCCGGCACGGCCACCTGCGAGCGCGGGCTCGCGCAAGCGTTCGGCCGGCACGAAGCGGAAGTCGGTGGCGGCATTGAGCACCAGCCCGAGCTGCGTGCTCGCGACCTTGCCACCCGAGATGTTCACGTGCGAGAGCGAGAGGCCGACGGCCATCGGGCCGA
>Ga0209724_1001184_pt1 | contig 23993 bp, 12 predicted proteins | sample grotaG_FD_184143 | JGI IMG/M metagenome (GOLD analysis project Ga0209724, IMG submission 184143) | Glacier valley bacterial and archeal communities from Borup Fiord, Nunavut, Canada, to study Microbial Dark Matter (Phase II) -... | ecosystem: Environmental > Aquatic > Freshwater > Ice > Glacier ...
TGCAGCACAGTATATAGAAGAATGCTAGAATCAGATAGCGTGCCAAACAATCATTTTCAGCTAACCTGTTATTAACATCCCTAAAGCACATATTTGTCGTATAATGTATCATCGGACACTTGCAGGCGCTGTCTTTGTACGATGCAAAAACGCATTTCCCGACAAAATCTGACAAGTTCGCAACATTGCACCAACAATTGGGCACTGCTTAACACGATTTAACATGATCGGTTGTTATGCTTACATCGGATAACTTTGGGAAGGGAGATAAGACGTTCTGTTGTTGGCAGTATTGCTGGCAAGGGTACGTTTAACAGAGCGATGACAAACACAATCTCGGTGATCATCTGCGCCTACACGGAAAAACGTTGGGACGATTTGATAGCCGCTATCGAATCAGTCTTGCGGCAAACGACGGCAGCCAACGAAATTGTCGTCGTCATTGACCATAATACACTACTGCTGGAACGTGTGCAACGTGAATTTGCGGGTCGTTCGCTGCAAACATTGGTGCAATTTGTAGCGAACGAACAACCTAAAGGACTCTCCGGTGCGCGTAATACGGGCATTGCCGTTTCAAAGGGCGATTGGCTGGCATTTTTGGATGATGACGCGACCGCTGATGTGGATTGGCTGGCGCATCTGAGCGTGTATTGTGCGCAACCTGCGGTGATGGGCGCGGGTGGCATGATCGTTCCGCGTTGGGAAGCTGATCCGGCCTGGTTTCCTGTCGAGTTCTATTGGGTGGTGGGCTGCACCTATCGTGGAATGCCCATCAACGCAGCGCCCGTGCGCAACCTGATCGGCGCTAATATGTTCATCCGGCGCGAAGTATTCGCAGCGGTCGGCGGCTTTCATGTTGGCATGGGACGCGTCGATGCGATTCCGCTCGGCTGTGAAGAAACCGAAGTGTGCATCCGGGCACGCCAACATTGGCCGGATCGCCAATTCATGTACGAGCCAGCCGCGCGCGTACATCATCGGGTGCCTGCGGATCGGATCACCTACCGCTATTTCCGTTCGCGCTGCTATGCGGAAGGGCTGTCGAAAGCGGCGGTGTCACGTTTGGTCGGGGCTGGTGATGGGCTATCGTCAGAGCGTTCGTATACGCTCAGGATTTTGCCGAGCGGCGTTTTATACGGGCTGCGCGATATGCTGTTCAAAGCCGATGTGAATGGTCTTAAACGTGCGGTTGCCATTGTAACGGGCTTGTTCCTGACAACATTGGGCTTTTTGGCTGGAACTATGCAACAATCACGTACGGTAGCAGCAGCTAGCGCACCTATCGATAACCCGGCCTGAGGCTTGCTTAGCAAGGACTTTCTATGCGGATTTTAATGCTGGCTCAATTTTATCCACCCATCATCGGCGGCGAAGAAACGTACACGCGCAACTTGAGCATTGCCCTGGCACAGCGCGGTCATGATGTGGTCGTTGCTACTTTGTGGAGTCCGGGACTGCCGGATGTGACGGTTGACAACGGGGTGCGCGTGTATCGCGTCAAAGGCAGCTTACAGCATTTGCCGGGCTTATATAGTGATGAAGCACGCCGCCACGCGCCACCTATCCCGGATCCGCTGCTAACGTTGGCACTGCGCCAGGTGATCGAACGCGAACATCCCGATATTGTCCACGCGCACAATTGGATCGTGCGCTCATTCTTGCCGCTCAAAGCATGGAGCGGCGCAAAGCTGATCATGAGTCTGCATGATTACAGCCTCATTTGTGCCAAAAAGAATCTGATCTACCACGACACTTTGTGTGATGGCCCGGCTTTCACGAAATGCGTGAGCTGTGCGGTCGATTTTTACGGCGTGCTTAAAGGGTTACCCACCAGCGTAGGCAACTGGATCATGGGCGCGTCCGAGCGGCATACGGTCGATATGTTCGTGCCAGTCAGCCAGGCCGTTGTAATTTTCGATCGCCTGGTCGAATCGAAAGTACCCTATCAAGTCATTTCAAATTTCGTCCCGGATGACCTCGCTGCGCTGACTAGCAGCGATGATCCACGGCTTGAACAGCTGCCCAAAGGTGATTTTTTGCTGTTTGTTGGCGATTTGCGTCCGGTCAAGGGGCTGGATGTGCTGCTGGCCGCTTACCGCAAATTGAGCAGCCCGCCGCCACTCGTCCTGATCGGTAGGCCGCTGCCTGATATGCCCAAAGATTTACCACCCAATGTGCATATCCTGAACACCTGGCCGCATGAACTGGTAATGCACGCCTGGAAACGGTGTGCAATCGCATTGGCACCTTCGACCGGACGCGAAACCTTTGGCTACGTAGTGTTGGAAGCAATGACGATGGGTAAGCCGGTTGTCGCTTCGCGCATTGGCGGTATTCCTGATCTGGTCGCAGACGGCGAAACGGGCTATCTGGTACCGCCCGGCGATGAGAATGCGCTGTGCAACGCCCTTCACAAACTGATCAACGACCCGGCCTTGCGCGAGCAGATGGGCACAGCAGGTAAAAAACGTGCTGAATTGTTCAAAGCCAGCAGCATTGTTCCGCAGATTGAAGCCATGTACGAAAAGGTTTCGCGCCCATCAACGCTTCAACAAACAGCTATTCAGGTAGATCGATGAAACATAAACTCGGCCTTGCGCTCGTGTGTGCGCTGCTTATCTTGTCACAAATGCAGCCCCATGTGCTCTCCGCACAGGGTGCGACTCAAGCTGTGGCAACGTCGCGCTTCGTTGGACGCGATGGTACGCATTTTACCTTGAATGGCAGCCCGTTCTATGTGGCTGGCACTAACACCCACTATTTATCGTGGGCCTCGGTTGGTGAAGTCGATCACGCGTTGGCCGATGCTGCTGATTTGCATATGAACGTTGTGCGTACCTTTATGGGGCCGGTGATTGGCTCGCTCGACAAAACGACCGTACCCACGATTTGGAAGCCGCTCAGCGATAACGTTTCGAGCAATCTCAACACCAATAATGTGTACGTCATGTATTGGGATACACAAACGAACCAAATGGCTTTCAACGATGGGCCCAATGGCCTGGGACGTATGGATTACGCAGTCGCCAAAGCGCAGGTATTGCATTTGCATTTGCTGATCTCGTTTCTGGACTTTTGGGAGTTCACGGGCGGTTCACAGCAAATGCGCGCCTGGTATGGCAGCACCAGCACGGCGGAGCGCTATACGTTCTTTTTCAGCGACCCGCGCACCCGTCAGGATTATAAAAGCTGGATTAAACACGTTGTGGAGCACGTCAATTTATACACGGGCGTTGCTTACAAGGATGATCCGACAATATTCGGTTGGGATTTGATGAACGAACCACAAATGAAGACGGTTGCGCTGGCGCAGCAATGGTTCAAAGAAATATCGGCTTATACCAAGTCTGTCGATCCAAATCACATGCTCGGCTCTGGCACAGAAGGTTTTTATGGTGGACAAGCGGGCAGCGACCCGGACAGTGAACTGGCAATCGCAACGCTTGATTTTGGCACCTGGCACATATACCCGGCGCATCATAACAAAACGCCTGATCAGGTCACTGATTTGATCGGCCAGCACTGCGCCACCGCCGTTAAAGATCAAAAACCAGTGTTGATGGAAGAGTTTGGCTACAGCCGTACCAACTCCGATCAAGCGACGGTTTATGATAAATGGACAGCGGCGCTCAATGGCAATAACGATTGTGCGGGCTGGCTGTATTGGCGACTGACTTCAATTCAGGATAACGGCAAATATCCGAGCGATGGTCATGATGGCTTTGATTTGCACGATGATGGCAGCTTGTCGATCGAACTATTCAAAGTTGCTGCTCTCGAATCGGAAGTGCGCAATCAACCGGCGCTTGTACCACCTGCTCAAATGCCGCTCGCAACCGCGCAAGTCACACAAATCTCACCCTGAATGGATGGAGAAAGCGCATCCAAAAGCGCGCGACCCAGAGTAAGGCGTTTCACTATTCCCACCACTCTCTGACAATTTCCAGACAATTCGACTGCTAATTTTAGCTGAGATTCCCGTACTATAGAACTATCGCAGAGAGTCTGGTATACTTTTCGATAGACAACTTCTCTATCTGGAGATAGACGTAATGCCCGAAAACAATCCACAACCCTTGGACAGCGCGCTCATAAACGCACTGCCACTTCACAAAAAACGGCGTGGTCAAGCGCTCGTTGAATATGTATTGATCGTTGTGCTGGTCTCATTGGCAGTAATCGCTGCTATCGCTGCTACTGGCCCCGCCATCGGCAACGTGTTCAGCAACACCGTATATAACCTTTTAGAAGAAACCACAGTTCCCTATGCGACCATCAACGCTACCGAGTTCTGGAAGTATGTAACGGCGGTCGCCTCTTATACGCCAGTCGTCCCAACAATCGCGGTCAACACACCCATTGGTCAAACCAGCACACCTACTCCGCCGCCAACTTCAACCGGATCATCACCGACACCAAGTTCGACGTCCACATCAACAACTACGCCGACCTTTGGCCCTAGCCCGACCCTGGTTGATCAGGTGTATAGCCTGCCTTTCATCGATACGGCGGAAGACCCGCTTGAACTCCCGAATCGCTTCCATACCCCATTCTACGACGCATTTGCGGCGCTGCCCTGGGAAGCGGGCTATTTCAACGGCAGTGTTTTCCATACCAAAGCCGACGTGAGCACGCCTTACCTGTGCAACGATCCAAGTGCGGGCGCTAATGCGTACAGTACAACGGTTGGCTGCGAAAGCGATGTGAACTACAAAAACATCCTGCCACCTCCCGTCGGCAGCCTCGACTCGATGAGCGCTGTTTACTTTGCGGATAACGTGCCATTCAACGGCCAACCCTGGCAGATTGCCATGACCATCGGCCAGAACGATTACGCTCAATTCAAAATTGATGGCAGCGTCGTCTTCACTATCAGCAGCGGCGATGCACAGCCTAAAACGCCAGTTCAGGTGACGCCTACCGCAGGTAATCACAGCATTGAAGCCGATTATTACACCAGCGGCTCTGCGGGTACTGTCGGCCATATCGTCAAGCTGGTACTCAGCCGCCTGGCCGATGAAGGCTCATGTGCCTGGACTAACGTACAATTTGGTCACCGTTCGCAGTTGTCCTGGCAAGATGCCAACAACAACCACCAGTATACGGTGTCGTCGAATTGCAACCTGCGCTTACGCGGTTCAATTGATCTGACCACTGCGGTGGGGACTGACCCGGTAGTGATGACTTTCTATGACATTTTCAGTCTCAATACGAACGCGACTGCAATGTTAGGTATCCGTGACTATGCGAGCACTACCGATGCCTGGACCTGGGTGAATATTCACAACACTGGTGAGCTTAACAAGAATTGGCAGACTGAACGCGTCGATTTGAGCAGTTTCGGCGGCGTAAACTTCTTGACCACGGGTTCGCGCAAGATTGAGTTTGCTTTCCGCGTCCTCAATGCCGACCCGGTGAACACTTCGAGCGGTTGGATGGTCGATGATATTAACATCGCGCAGGAGCATACACAGTCCTGGACTATCCCTGTTTCCGATGACTTTGAAGGTTCCAGCTCGCTCAAATGGACACCTGAATGCAACTGGGCGATCTCACAAGAAAATCCACCGGCGCGCAGCGGCAAAAACGTCTACTCGGACAGCGTCAACGATACCTACAAGCCGGACTCGAACTGCTCGCTGGATCTCAACGGCGTGATCAATATGTCGGTTTTCACAGCCACCAATCCAGATACGCCTGAATTGGTGATCTATGACCAATATGTTATCACAGGTGCCAATACCTCCACGGGAACGGGGTTGTATGTCGAGTATGCGCCGCTCAACAATCGTACGAGTTGGACGGCACTTACGCCTAGCAATACCAGCAATCCGTATATTGCCAGAGGCAATGCGACACACTTCGGGGTAAATCAATGGGCGCAGGAACGGTTTGACCTGGGTGCGTTGCGATCGACCCCTGCTTCGTTAGCCACTAATCCGACCAACTCATATTTCTTTCGCTTTCGGTTGAAAGCCGATGCTACTACACCGCCATCCGACGGGTGGTATATCGACGACGTTACCTTCCGCATCAAGCCACAAACTATCGTGGGCATTCCCTTCTACGAGCCTTTCAACAACGCGGACAACTGGACGCTGTCCGGCAGTTGGGGGTTGACCAGCAACCTTGATCCCGTGCCCCACAGCGCGCAGTATTCACTGGGGCAAAGCCCGAACGGTGCCAATTACACTTCAGGCACTGGCGTCACTTATGCGCAGCTAGCGTCGCAGATCAATCTGGCGAGCACTACCAATCCCTATCTGGAGTTCTGGTCACGCTGGGATACGACGAACGGCGTCAATCTGTATGTCGATGGGTCTATCGACAACGGTACAACCTGGCAAAGCACTGCCCTTTGGAGCCACTTGTATGGTGACACGACCACGCCAGCTTTCGCTATGCCTGGTGGCGCTAAAGGTAACTTCGACACCGACAATGCCTGGACGCGTTATCGCGTGAGTTTACCCGCACTGTATGTAGGTAAGCTGCTCTCGCTGCGCTTACGGATGGTCGTTGGTGCCAGCGCGGTACCCGCCCGTGGCTGGTTCGTCGATGATATTACGGTCGATGAAACACACGACGACGGCACTTACCCGGTACCATTTACGGACGGCTTCGAGACCGGTGCCAAAAACTGGTACGTGGGTGGCGAATGGACGCCTAACGGGACGGTCAAGCACACGGGCAGCGCTTCAGTGATGGCTTCCAACATCGCCAACACCCCTACCTACCCAAATCGTGCAGCGTCCAATATCGAGCTGAACAAGTCGCTCGATATGACAGGCATTACAACGCCTGTGATCAGCTTCTGGACGAAGTACGGCATCAATAGCAACCATGATTTGGCTGTTGAAATCTTGCCCGACGGTGGCCTTTGGTCACAATTGAACTGGATTTCGGCCACTACGGCGCCCGGCCCGACCTTACAAACGGGTACTAACCTGGGTTGGACGCGTCAGGTAATGGCACTTCCTATAGGCGCTGTCAAGCATATCCGCGTGCGCTTCCGCTTGCTGGCCTTGACGACTGACGCGCCAACCAATAACTGGTGGTTGGATGATGTATATGTAGGTGACTTGACGGGCCTTCCGCAGTACAACTCACATACGCTGCCCTATCAGGAAGATTTCGAGGGTGCTTCGCTTGCCCAAAACTGGGTCACTGAAGGCGATTGGCAAACGGTCACTGATTGGGGCGGCTGGCAATATTCAATGCCCACCGACAACTTTACCCCTAACTCTATACAGTACAGCCCCGGTGGATTGGTCAATTCGCAATGGGATGTGAACTACTACCATTACTACAATGGTGATCCGACCTTCCCGGTCGTGGGCGATATTCCAGCAGCACGGCTGTGCGGACTCACTGGCGGTAACCAGATCAGCAACGTTCAGAAGCTCGGTTCAGCACCGCTTAAACTATCGTATGCGAGCAGTCAGCAAAAGTTCAGTTTCAGCGGCGGTACTCCTAACGCCAATAATACTAGCATCCTCAAACCATATACAGGTATTAAGGTATCTAGTGCTGGCGTTGGCAGTGGACTGAAGTTCACAGTTCCTGCCGATACGAGCTTGCGCACCTTGAAAGTGTATGCAGGTATTCAAGGCGCGACGGGCACTTTCACTGCTGCACTCAGTGATGGCAGCGCAGCTGCCTATACGGACAGCAGCCTGACTGAACCTTCAGGCAACAGCTCAAACATCAAAAGTGGTGTGTACACGCTGAACTATCGGGCAGCGTCTGCTGGTCAAATCCTGACCGTTAGCTTTGCCGAATCAACAAACATCGTTCCTGGTAACGATGTAGTGATCCTGGAAGCGGCCACACTGGTTGTCGGTGTACCGCTCGCTACACCGTCACTCAGCGGCGCTTATGCATTAACAGCAGCTGCGGCAACCCTAGTAGCAGTGGATCTGACCGCCGAAGGAACCGCTGACTGGGCAGCTTGGGCTGTGTATTCGGACGTAGATTACACCCACAAACAATGCGTCCAGTCCATCTTGCATCAGAGCGACACGCAAGTCAGCCACACCTGGGACTCCGGTCACATCCCTGGTTACCTCCCTGGCGTAGCCGCTGGCGCAACGTGGAAAACGGATTTGTTGGATCAGGAATATTTCTCGGCAGTATTCACTCGACAAATGACGGTAAATGCAGGAACCTATCGCTTCTGGATGTCTGCCGACGACGGCGAAAAACTGCTCATCGACGGTGTGTTGCAGACCCCTTCGACCAACGCGCCAACTGATCCCAACGGGTTGCCCTATCCGTGGTGGTCGGGCGGAACCAATGGCTGGCAATATCAGGGGACAACCAGCTACTTCTATCAAATCACGATCGCAAGCACCGGCACGCACACCTTCCAGGTCCTGTATTTCCAGGGTTCTGGTGGCGCAACGCTGAACTTCCAGGTCGAAGAAAAGTCCAACGTATTGCACAGCAATGCATCCGGCGTTGCGTACACGAAGTTCCAGGATACGGCAGCGTATCTGACGGGATACCTGCTCGTGCCGCCCGCTGGCACCAAGAGCACGGTGCTCACTTTCAACGAGCGCTATCTGTTGGGCAGCACCAGCACCGTATCTGATCCGGTGACCGTTTCCATCTCGGTAGATGGTGGCCTTACCTGGACTGTTGTACAGGTCACTGACACGGCAACGGGCAGCAACATCAACTATGGCTACGATATGGCTGATGCGGCTGCCAACGCAGGTAAGGGTCTCGATCCATATAAGACAGGCCAGATGTGGCACTTGCATCAGGTGCTGTTGGATAACTATATCACCAAGACAATCACCAACAAGGTGAACATCAAATTCGAGCTGAACGCGACCGCCAGTACCAACCCGCAAGACGGCTGGTATATCGACGACGTGCAGGTTCTCCAGAGCTAACGTCGAAACTGATCACCCGATAGAAGGCGCGGAGATCATGATCTCCGCGCCTTTTTGTTTCTCCAAGGCCGCCGCCCGCGCAAGTTGACGGGTGGTGGCGTGTTATAATAGATTCAATCCCAACCAACCAAACGTAACTTTACAGGGAAATTTTATTTTGACCGTTACGCTTTTAACGGATGCGGCTGCGTCGGGCAAAACACAAGCCGCTGTCGAACAGGTCATTCGCACGCTGCGCCGCGATCCATTCAGCAAAATATGGGTATTGCTGCCCACTGATTTGCAGATCGCCAACTTTCGAGCGCGCTTATTGGATGGGCCAGGCGAAGGGTTGGGCAGCCGTGTTTATTTTGGCGTTACCTTTTTTGATTTTTACGCCTTGTACACGCGCCTTTTACAAAGTGCCGGGCTGCCACAGCGTCGCATTCAGGATACCGCGCGCTTTCACATCTTGCGCAGCGTGATTAGTAGCGCGCCCTTGAAACATTTTTCGGCCATCAGCACGACTCCCGGCTTTGTTGCGTTAGCTGCCGATTTTATTCAAGAACTCAAGCAAGCACGGATCACCCCCGCTGCTTTTGAGAGCGCCGCCCGTACCCCGCGCGATCACGATCTGGCGGCGATCTACACGGGCTATCAGCAATTTTTGCGCGATCAGAATCTGGTGGATAGTGAAGGCGAAGGCTGGTTGGCGCTCGAATATCTGGAGTCAGATAATGCCAACTTAATGGCTGATTTGGCGGTTGATCTGCTGGTGATCGATGGTTACGATCAATTCAATCTGGTGCAAGCCGCCTTGATCGGGCAATTAGCTGCACGAGTCAAGCAAACGTTGATCACGCTGACTTATGAGCGGGAGCGCGCCCAAACCGCCCATCGCCGCTTTGCGCAAACCTACGAACGGTTGACCCACTTTGTCAGCTTTGATAACCGTGCAATTAATAACAGTGCGATCGATAGCATAAATCCGCTGCCACGCCGTCCCGTCCCACCGCGTGATGCTCATCTGGAGTATTTATCGCGCCAATTATTTGAAACACACTCTACCGAAACACCGGTTGAAGACACGGCGCAGGACAACGAGTCGCTTATTTTGATCGAAGCGCCTGACATGCGCCGTGAAGTGGAAAGCGTGCTGCGCCGCGTCAAACGCGATCTGCAAAATGGCACACGCCCCGATGAGGTGATGATCGTTGCGCGCGATTTGACCCCGTATGCTGCGTATCTGCTGGAATTAGCAACCGCTTACGGGCTGCCATTTTCCACCCGCTTAGGAATGCCGCTCGCTGAAAATCCGGCGATCGCGGCGCTGCTCAGCCTGATCGATCTGGCGAGCGGCAGCTTTGCGCGGCGGGCTGTGCTGGATACGCTGCGCAGCCCTTATTTGAGCTGCCCTGATTTGAACGGCGCGCAGATCGATCAGCTTGAGCGGATCAGCCGCCAGCAAGTGGTGATCGACGGACGCCAAAATTGGTCGGCAGCGATCGAGCGCGCTGTGAGGTCGCTCACCGATGAAGACGGTGAGGTGCAAAGCGAGGCGCTGTCTGTCGAAGATTCTGCATCATTGCAAAGTGCCCTTGACGCTTTCTTTGCGCGCATCAGTCCGCCGCTCACTGCCACGCCTCGCGAATGGGTACGCTGGCTGGAAACGCTGATCGGTCGCGACGATCTGGACGATCAAGCGGCTGAGCAAACAAGCGCAACTGAGCAAACGCCGATCGCACAACTGCCCAAAACGCATTTCAACGTGATCGCCAACATGCGCACGGCGGAAGTCGAGCCACACATCGCAACCCGTGATCTGGCAGCGCTGGCTTGCCTGAAACGCGTGCTGAGCGATGTGCTGGCGGCCTATGAATTGTTGGACGCCTGGACGCCGATCGGTTGGGCGGTTTTCCGGCGCGAACTGCAAACGGCGATCGACAGCGCAAGTATCAACACGCAGCGCGAGCATACCCGCAATGGGCGCGTGCTGATCAGCAGCGTATTCGACGCGCGCGGCTTATCGCAGGAACGCGTGTATGTGCTCGGTCTGTCGGAAGGATCGTTTCCGGCGCGCGCGGTTGAAGATGGGCTGTATTACGACAGTGAACGGATTGCCTTTCGCGAGCGCGGCTTACCTCTGCTGACGCGCGCCGAACGTGCCGATGAAAGCAGCGTTTTCTACGAGATTAGCGCTTTAGCACGGCGCACGTTGACACTCAGCCGCCCATACAGCGAGAAGGGCGTGCTATGGCCGCCGTCGGCTTATTGGCGCGCGGTGCAATCCGTCTTGCCAGTACCCATCATGCGGATCGCAATGGATGCCGCGCCGGAACTAGCGCAAGCAGCCCGTTTCTCGGAGGTGGCAGCGGCGATTGCGCACGGTCTGAATAGTTCGGCGGCTGATCCGAAAACTTTGAGCGTGCATCAGTGGTTAACAATTCAGCCCGAACATGCGGCGCGCTGGCATAACGCGCAAACCGGACGGCATATCGAGACTCGACGGGCAAGCGCGGTGCAAGCTCAACTGCACGATCAGTACAGCGGCGTATTGGCGCATCCGCTGACGATGGCTGCTGCCGCCGATAAGCTCGGCGCTGAGCGGGTGTGGAGCGCTTCACAGTGGAACGAGTACGGCGCATGTCCGTTCAAATTCTTTGCGCGTCGTTTGCTGGATTTGCAACCGCTGCTGGAGCCAGAACCCGGCATGACGCCGATGCAGCGCGGCAACCTGATTCACGAGGTGCTTGAAGTGCTCTACGAACGCTTAGCGGATGCGAACATCTCGATCGCGCCATATAACAGCGATCAAGCGCTGGCGATGCTGGACAGCGTGCTCGCGGAACTGTTCGCGGACGCGCCGATCCGTCATGCCTTCGCGCCGGATGCGTTATGGGCGCAAGATCAGCAGATGTTCAGAAGTCGTTTGCGTGATCTGGTACGCGCCGACTTTTCAGAGAATAGTCCGATCAGTGCCCTGCTTCCCGGTGAACGGCGATCGGTTCGGCAAGAGGCGCAGTTTGGAGACGCGAACCGTGGCGGGCGCGGTAAGCAGGTGATTCTCGACGGTGCGGCGGGGCCATTGCGAGCGCAAGGCTTCATCGATCGCATGGATGAAGCGAACGGGCGCGTGTTCGTGATCGACTACAAAAGTGGCAGCCAAAAATTCAAGATTGATGATATGGTGGAAGGCCGCAACGTGCAGATGTATGTGTACGTGTTGGCCGCGCAAGCATTGGTCAAACGTGACGGCCATACGGTGATCGGCGGCGCGTTCTGGCATGTAAGCGATCGCACCTTGAGCGGCGCGGTCAGCGTGGAAGCCGATCAGGAAGCGCTGACTGAGGCCGCGCAAAATATTCATGCGCAGGTGATCGAAGCGCGGCAGGGGCATTTCCCGAATACGCCGAGCAAGCGTGAGGGCGGCAAATGCGCGCGCTATTGTGAGTTCAGCAAGCTGTGCCGCGTGGCAGCGCTGGATTAATTTGCCCGCTGCTTTGCACACACAATTACGCGCCGACTGCCTGAAGTATTGTCTGAAGCACGCACTGTTCGAGTCGGGTACGGTAGTCGTTGGCGTCTCTGGCGGCGCGGATTCGCTGACACTGCTGCATGTGCTGATCGCGCTGCGCAATGAATTGGATATTACGCTGCACGTCGCTACGCTGGATCATGGCATTCGCGGATCAGACAGCGCCGCCGATGCTGCCTATGTGCGCGCCATCGCCGAACAGTGGGGCGTCCCGATCACAGTCGGTTTTGCGGATGTGCCCGCGCTGGCTGCTGCTGAGCAGATCGGCTTGGAAGCGGCGGCACGGCACGCGCGTTACACATTTTTAGCGCGGGTGGCCGCCACCGTTGGCGCAGCGCGGATCGCAGTCGGCCACAATCGCGATGATCAGGCCGAAACAGTGCTGATGCACGTCTTACGCGGATCGGGGTTGGCGGGCTTGCGCGGGATGCTGCCTGCTGCGCCACTGTTTACCGAACCACTGCCTGCCGAATTAAGTCAATCAAAGCTGCCGCTGATCCTCGTGCGCCCGCTGCTGAATACTCCGCGCGCCGCGATCGATGCCTACGCTGCACAGCACAACCTTCAGCCGCGCACCGACGCCAGCAATGCCGATCCGCAGTATCTGCGTAACAACATTCGGCACGGCGTGCTGCCTATGCTCAAAACGCTCAATCCGGCGGTGGTTGAAGCGCTTACACATACCGCCGAAACCGCTCGCGCTGACTATGAAACGCTTACGGAGTCGATTGCGTTTGCAGCGCAGATCACGCGCGCTGATTTCTTACGCTTGCCGCTCAGCTTGCAACGCCTTACCTTACGCAATGCCATGCACCATTTTGTGCCGACTGCATCGCCACGCTTTGAGCCGATCGAAGCCGCGATCGATTGGATCGCGCGTGGCACGGCAGGTCAGCAGATCGCGCCGATCGCGGGCTTCTGTATACGCCTTACCTTTGACGCGGTGATATTCAGCGATCATGAAAGTACCGCGTTTTTTGACGCACCCACCCTTACACCATTGGCAGCGCCGATCGTGGTCACAATATCCAGCGACATTGTGCTGGCGGACGGGTGGCGCTGGCGGATCGATCCGCTGTCCTTGATCGATGGGCAAGCACTCGTATCTTACGACGATCCGCTGAATGGCGTCATAGCGCTGCCCACACAGGCCGCGCTTGAACTGCGCACGCGGCGCACAGGTGATCGCTTTTGCCCGCAAGGGTTGAGCGGCCACAGCCAGAAGTTGAGCGATATGCTGATCAACCTGAAAGTGCCGATCGCCGTGCGGGATCGCATCTCCTTGCTGATCATCAATAACGCGATCGGCTGGTTTATCGCACCAACGCCTGATGGACTCCGGGCGCGGGTGGCCGATTCGTTCGCCGTGCGGGGTGATGCTGAACAAAACATCTACCGGATAAGGTGCTGGCGAACGCTTGCGGAAAGCTAAGCACCTGACAGTTGTGTTCGCCTTGCCGTTGATCGGCTGACGATTAGCGCATTATGGCGCGTAATGGGGCACACTGTCTGTTGCATCAACTGCGCAGATCAGGGGAGTATGTACCATGACCATCCGCTTTATCGTGACGACCATCCTAATCGCTATTTTCACTTTTAGTGCGGCAAAACCAGCCACCAGCCAATCTAATCCGTTGGCGAACCTTGCGCCGATCACGGCGGACAATGCGCGCCGCGTCAAGCAGTTGGCGGGCTTAGGGTGGGGCATTTTGGGCAATGTTGCCTGGTCGCCGGACGGTAAAGCGCTCGGCGCGGCCAGTTCGCTCGGCGTCTGGCAATATGATGCAAATGCGCTCAATCAGCCGCCGCATCTGCTGGCAAGTCCACAATGGTGCAGTGACGCTGCCTATAGCCCTGACGGTACTACGGTCGTGTGCAGCAGCTATACGGGCGACCTGATCGTGTGGAACGCCAAAACGCACACGTTACGCTCTGTGATCGCGGGTAACACGCCTAACCAGCCCACCCCTGATAGTTTGTACCCACAGTTGATCGCGTTCAGCCCGGACAACAGCACGGTTGCCACCGCAGGTATTGGGGGCGTCATTCACATTTGGAACACAACCAACGGCACGCTGCAAAAAACCGTGACACCATTACACAACACGGTTATTTGTTTGATATTCAGCCCTGATGGAAAAATGCTGCTCGATTGCGATGCCAACTTTTTGACATTTTGGGATACGACGACCTGGACGCCAATCAATGGCTTGTTCGATACGAACCACGCTTTTGATTACGCATCCGGCACTGCGTTTAGCCCTGATGGATCGCTGTTGGCGACCAATGGCGACAATAGTATCAATTTGTGGAATCTCAAGGCTTTGAAGGCAGCGCCCGACGCAGTGTTGAGTGGTCAAAACAGTGGGGCACAGACGATTGCATTCAGCCCGGACGGTAAGTTAATCGCGGCAGGTGGTCATTCAGTCAATGACGCGAATGCGCGCGTGCGGCTTTGGAACGTCACGACTCACGTACCGCTGGTCGATCTGACTGCTTTACAGGGCACGGTGCGGACGCTCAGCTTCAGCCCGGACAGCAGCCAGCTTGCTATCAGCGCGAACGAGGTGCGCGTGTGGGATGTGAAGGCTAAGACGTGGCGCGCCGTACCCAACGGTTACACGCATCGGATCGAAGATGTGGTGATCAGCCCGGATAATTCTACGGTGGCCTCATGCGGCGCGGCGTTAACGTTGTGGGATGTGCCCACCGCAACCGTGCGCAAAGTTTTGAGCGATCACGATGATGTCGTATCGTATTGTGCGTCGTTCAGCCCTGATGGTAATCTGCTCGCGTCGGGCACACAAGATGGGCGCGTCAATTTGTGGGATGTCAAAACGGAAAAGTTAACGGGCGTCTTGCAGCCAAATAAACCAAATAGTAGTAGCGATCCCATTATCGCGATCATTTTCAGCCCGGACAGCAAAAAGATCGTGTCGAGCAGTCACAATGGATCGCTCTGGTTATGGGATGTCAGCAGCCGTCGCGGACATTTACTCGAAAAAGGTAAAACGGACGCCGCCTATGATGTGCGCTTCAGCAGCGACAGCAAAACAATTGTCGAGGGCAGTGCCGATAGTAAACTCAAGTTGTGGGATGCTAACACAGGTGCGGCGGCTGGCACGATCGAGACGGGCGAACTGACCATCAACCTGACCCTCAGTCCTAAAGGCACTTTTGCAGCGATCGACAACGCAAGGAAGGACAGCAGCGTTCATATTTGGAATCTCACCACAAAAACCGAATATGCCGTTTTTAAGAGTGACAAACCCTCGATCAGCGGACTCGTTTTCAGCAGCGATGGATCAGTCGTCGTAGCGGCCTATGTCGGACAAGGCTTGGCAGCACCCGCCGATATGCAAATTTGGGATATGCAGACGGGTAAATCATTGGTTGATTTGCAAGGGCACACAGGGGTGATTTCAAATTTGGCACTCAGTGCGGACGGCAAGCTGTTAGTGACAGGCAGCTATGACGGCACCGTGCAATTCTGGGGCGTACCCGCTGATAGTTGAGGGTTTCCACGGTACAAACGAAAAAACGGGGTGAGGAACCCCGTTTAGTGCTGCTTATAATCGATTGCAGGTTGTGCGCTGAAGAGGATTTGAACCTCCACGCCTTACGGCAATAGGCCCTCAACCTATCGCGTCTGCCAGTTCCGCCATCAGCGCATGTACTTTGGTATTATACATGACGGACAGCGGCTGTCAAGCGTGGGTTAACGTGGGGAGTGGCAACGACACGCTCACACCCACTTTTTTCGCCACCCCTTCTTTTAACGCATAGGCGACCAGCGCGATTGGCGGTACACTAGCTGCATTCTTATTTGGCAAGGGCTTATTTGGCAAACATTGCGTTTGCCATTTGGCAGGGCTTTTATCAAAGCAAAATGTCAGGAGTTTTAGGAATTTGACTACCTCATTTATCGAGCGCGAGATTGCCGAGCAACCGGACACGCTCCGTCGGTTGATCACAAAAGGGGCAGAAACAGCGAGCCAGATCGCCAGCGCAATCCGTGATTTCGACCCGACGTTTGTGCTGATCGCGGCGCGCGGCACGTCGGATAACGCCGGACGCTATGCGCAGTACCTGATGGGCATTCGCGCCGGGCTGCCGGTGGCGCTGGCTGCACCGTCCATTCACACGCTGTATGAGGCCACCCCTCGGCTGAGTCGCGCGTTAGTGATCGGTATTTCGCAGTCCGGGCAGGCCGAAGATGTGCGTCGTGTGCTGTCTGATGCGCGGGCACAAGGCGCGCTCACGGTGAGCATCACCAATCACGCCGACTCATCGATGGCGCAAACTGCGGCCTACCATATGCCGTTGTTGGCAGGTGAAGAAATCAGTGTAGCCGCCACCAAAACATACACCGCACAGTTGACGGCGTTGGCGCTGCTGACGGCGGCGCTCACCGGACAAGAAGATGGACTGGCCGATCTGCCTGCGCACGCTGCCGAGACTTTGCGCTTATGTGAGCCGATCGCGACATGGGCAGCGCACTATCAAGCGTTGGATCGGTTCATCGCGATTGGACGCGGCTACAATTATTGCACCGCCTTCGAGATTAGCCTGAAGATCAAAGAGCTGTGTACGGTAGTCGGCATGGAATACAGCGAAGCGGATTTTCGACACGGCCCCATGACGCTGCTGCGTGATGGGCTGCCGCTGATCATGGTCGCGCCAAGCGGGAAAACGCTGCCAGGAATGATCACGCTGCTTGAACAAGCCGCAGAACGCCGCGCGGAACGGTTTGTGATTTCCGATGATCCGGCGGCATTAGCATTGGCTGAGCGCGCGCTGCCGCTGCCGACTGGCGTACCGGAATGGTTGACACCGATCATCGCAGTGATTCCCGGTCAGATTTTTGCGATGCACTTAGCACTGGCAAAAGGTAACCCGGTCGATAAGCCGCGCGGCTTGAGCAAGGTGACGATTACGCTGTAGTTGGCTGTGCATTGTCGTTGACACACTGTGCGCCGATTCGTTGTGCTGCTCAGAAGAACTGCCCAACCGCCCACAAGGTAATCGCGCCTGTACCGCTGCCGGACGCCAACAAAGTGCCTTTGGCGTTGAATGAAAGTGAAGTCGCGGGATCAGGCGTAGTGCTCCCGGCGGTTGGCGCAGTTTTCAGCGTGACGAGCGATTTGCTGGTGCTGACGTCCCAAAGTTGGATGGTACCGTCAGCGCTGCTGGTCGCGAGCACGCTGCTATCAGGAGTGAAGGCGACGCCGAAAATCACATCATTGAATGTGTTCAACGTTGTAATGAGGTGTCCGTCGCTGACATTCCAAAGCCGCACCTTCTTATCCTGACCACCTGACGCCAATATTTTTCCATCAGGACTAAAGGCTATCGCGGTCACTTCATTTGCAGAACCGCGCAGCATCCTGATGAACTGCCTGCTTTGGACGTCCCAAAGGCGGATCGTTAGATCGGCACTGCCCGAAGCCAGCACTTTGCCATCCGGGCTGAACGCAACTTTATACACAATCCCTTTGTGGCCGCCCAACGTTGCCACCAGTTGCCACGTTTTGACATCCCACAAGCGGATTGTTTTATCGCTGGCGCTTGTCGCCAACAAGGTTCCATCGGGACTAAAAGCCAGCCCTGAAACAAATCCGGTATGGCCTTTGAGGGTGGTCACGAGTTGGCCGCGCTTGACATCCCATATGGATACGGACGAGTCGATGTTGCCCGAACCCAAAGTTTGGCCGTCAGGGCTAAAACCGACTACACCGACTGCGCTTTCCGATGCGCTGAGCGTTGCAGTTGCTTGACCACTGGCGACGTCCCACAAGCGCAAAGTGTTATCACCACTGCCCGACGCTAACAGCGCCCCATTGGGGCTGAAACTTACACTGTAAATTGTCTTGCTGTGGCCTGTTAATTGCCTGAAAGGTTGCACACTCGCTGCATTTTGTATAGATATGGGGATAAGCGCGGCAGTAGTGTCCAGCATCGGCAGCTTATCAGCTTGCGAAATGCTGTTCATTGCTGGCGCTCCTTGTACCGTATGTAAAGTTGCAGTATGTAAAAAAGGGATTGCACAGCACATAAGCGCAATTGCAATGCCTTTTGACCGTATCCGTATTGCAGGATGCATGGTAACCGCCTTCAGGGTGACATAAATAGTATTCATCACTTTGTATACTGTTCAGACCCGTTATAGGTTCGGATTCAGGCGTCCATAGAGCTGCGCCCAAACAATCTGTTTATTGTCGGTGACCCATTCCATCAAGTTTGGTGAAGCTGCTTCTTTGCCCCAGGACACTGGATTGTACCAATGTGAACCCCCTTTGCTGCGGAGCTGATCGTGCTTTTCAACGCCAATATTGAAACGATCTTTGAAATGTATGAAGAATTGTTCAACTTCGGGCGTAATAACAGGTTCAGCATCGCGCATAATGCCGTACATGAAATTGAAAACAGGTTGTCCACCCATGAATAGAGCCAGGTTACTTTCTGGAATGAGCGGTGCTGCGTTCGGCTCATGGCGAATTTGCTCCATCTCCTCGATATTCCATTCATGATCGGCCTGGTACTTAAGCTGAAAAACTTGTTGAAGGGCTTTAATCGTTTTGCGCAAGACCGGGCTATACCAGTCGAACCAGAAATCTGATAGCAGCGGAATAGCCGTCAGGAATGGCATGGCCGCGTCAATCAAATCGATCTTACCCTGGAACGTTTCCAGTTCGAGCGCGACACCAGGAATATCACCTTCTTTATGCTCTAGCAGCAGTTCTTTGAGCGCGTGTACCGCTTCAGCCGCTTGCAGTGCTCGCAACACACCGTCACGCAGCGTACCGTTCAGGCTTTTGAGCGATGCAAAACCTGCCTCAGCTTTTCCCGCACGTTTCGCACCGGCAGAGACGGCCTCGCCCGTGTCGCTGCTCATCAGCGCACCGACAGCACCCGCTGCATCACGCGCCCAACCCGTTACTTTGCCGATTTTGATCTGCACTAGAAACGTTTTTAACAGCGCTTTACGCATTTGTTCGGTCATGTCCGGCGTCATTTTATCAAGGGCAAACGCCATGTGCAGCTTTTCGCTCAGCTCGTTTTGGATGTCGGTCATATCCGGCGGTGGCGTGTTCGCCATTTGTTGCAACTGCTGATAAGCTGCGTTCAGCCCATTTTGAACGCTCCCATAGGCGCTGACCGCAACCTGACTCAGCGCTTGTAATTGTGCCAGGTCTTCGGCTGACAGATCAGAGCCGAGCACAGAGCCGCCCAATTCAGCCGCCGTTTCGCGTGAGAGAAACCCCATTTGTCGCTTACAGCCGTCAATAGCGCTGTTCAAAGGGCCAGCCTGATCGGTGGAAGCACTGCTGCGCATATCAAATAATTGATCGACCATGCGATCAAGCCGGATGACCGCATCATGACGCGTCGATACGGCACCGAGGCCAAAGGGCGCTTGCCATTGTTCGCCTACCATCGGCGCAGATTGTGAGGCGGCCGCACGTTGAACCGCAATCATCCGGCCGTGTATAGCCGGTTGCCATGCTGCTGCTGCATGGCAAGAATCGCCGCAGTACGTTGATCGGGAGCCATAATTGCTGCGGCATCGGTGGGGATTCGTGTTGGTTGAACGGCACGTTTGGCGGGATGGTCTATCTTAGTGGTTTTGATGATAAACGTCTCGTGAATGAGTCATTGCGTTGATTTAGGAGGCATTATAACGTAGTTTTGTTAGAAGCATCTGACTCGGATATAGTACACAAATCGTTATTCAGGAGAACAAAATGGATACACATCGTGATCTGCTCATCATATGGGAAATCGACTTTGAAAAGCTACCGCCCGATTATCGCTCGCTTGTAAACCCCGACGTACCGCTCCCGGCTGACGTTCAGTTTTTTGAAGTTGAGCGAACATGGGCAGACGTGATCAGGACGTTGCTCATTGGGGTTATTTTGATTATCGCTGGGATCGCGCTGGCAATCGCATATATTGCGGCAAAACGATCTGAAACCGATGTAAGCGCTTTTTTCGATCCGTGGAACTTTCTATTGATAGGAGCAGCACTAGGCGTATTGATAGGTGCTTTTTTGATCTATTCAATCCGCGCCAAAGTACAGATCATCAACGCACATCAGGCAGGCCACTCGATGCGCTTTGGCCTGTTTCTAGCGCCAGACGCGCTCCTGATCCGTGAAGAGTCCGGTGTTAGCGTGCTAGGCCGAAATCGTATTCAACGGATCGAACAAGATGCACAACGGCGTACCATCGTTTTTTACCGCCCGGATGGGGCAGCGACAACGCCACAAATAACGCTGCCTGATCAGCTTCACAACATCGATTTGCCAATGCTTTGGGAACGCGTGCAAGCGTGGTGGAAAGCAAGCCCCTCCCCATCGATATGACAGGGAAGGGCAGAGCGATTACGAATCTTTCCGATGCAGGGCGCGCCACACCCGTTCCGGCGTGAAGGGTAGCTCGCGAATCCAAACGCCCGTTGCATCGTGGATCGCGCTGGCAATGGCAGGTGCTACGCCGTCCTTCGGGATTTCCGCGACGGCTTTAGCGCCGAAGGGCCCGGTTTCTTCAAACGTCTCGACGAAGATCACGCGTAAATCGGGCATTTCGTCGGCCTGATAAATGCGGTAATCGCCAAAGCGAGTAGCTTGCAATTGGCCGTAGACATCGTAGGCCATCTCCTCACTATGAGCATAGCCGAGCGCTTGCGTCATGCCGCCTTCCACCTGACCGGACGCCGTGATCGGGTTGATCGCGATTCCGCAATCGACCGCCATGACCAGCCGATCAACGGTGACTTGCCCCGTTTCGGTGTCCACGCGCACCTCGGCGTACTGTGCCCCAAATGGTGGCGGTGAGTGCAACGACATATGCGAAGCGGTCGCCATGATCTGATGTTGGTCGGACTTGTGCAGCGATTCGAGCGCCACTTCTTCCAGCGTCACCGATCGGCCATCTGCCGTCCATACGCGCGAATCGGCCAGGCGCAAGGACTCGAAATCGGGCACATTCAGCAGCCGTCCTGCCACCTTCTGAATCTGCCAGCGCACCGCTTCCGCCGCTTTTTTGACCGCGCCGCCGCTGATGTAGGTGGTGCTGCTGGCATACGCACCCGTGTCGAACGGCGTAAAATCGGTGTCCGACGAGTAGACGATCACTTTGCTCAGCGGACAGCCGAGCGTTTCCGCTGCGATTTGTGCCAGCACCGTATCCGCGCCCGTGCCCAGGTCGGTTGCGCCAAACAACACGTTGAATGAACCATCATCATTGATCTTGATGCTGGCTGCGCCCATGTCCAGCCCGGCGATCGCCGTACCGTGCATACACACTGCCATACCCACGCCGCGCCGAATCGTCCCGCTGCCAGAGTCGCCGCGCTTATTGAACCAGTCGATCGCCTGCGCGCCCAGATCAACACATTCCGGCAGCGCACACGTCGTGATCGTCTGTGCAAAACCTTCGCGCGCCTCGCCTAACGCTTCCGCCAATGGCAGCGGATCACCGACCTTGACCCAATTTTTCGCTTTGAAGGCGAGTACGTCCATGCCGAGCTTTTCCGCGACTTCTTCCATGTGCGTTTCCAGCGCGAATAACGCTTGCGGCGCGCCATAGCCACGGTACGCGCCGGGCGTTGGGATGTTCGTATACACCACATCGCAGGTAAATTCGCGATACGGCGCATTATAGGTGCTCAGCCCGCGCATTCCGCTGACTGTCTGAACGGTCAGGCCGTGCGTGCCATACGCGCCCGTGTTGCCCAAAATGTACAGCGCCTGTCCGGTGAGCGTCCCATCATACTTGACGCCCGTTTTATAACGCAAAATCTGCGGGTGGCGTGATCGCGCACTGGTGAATTCTTGCTCGCGGGTGTACTCAAAACGTACCGGGCGTCCGGTTGCCAGCGTCAAATGCGCCGCCAAATCCTCGATCAGCATCTCCTGCTTGCCGCCAAAGCCACCGCCGATGCGCGGCTTGATCACCCGAATACGCGCAACGGGCAGCCCGATCAACGGCGCGATCATCCGCCGGACGTGAAAGGGCACCTGCGTACTGGTTCGCACGACAAGCCGCTCGTCTTCATCCCAATAGGTGATCACGATATGCGGTTCGATCGACGCCTGCTGCACCTGATGCACGCGATATTCCTGCTCGTAGATCAAATCTGCGTCCGCCCACGCTTGATCCGCATTGCCGATCAGCGCATGAACGCCGCACACCATGTTATGCGCCGCGTCTTTAATGCCGATCGCGTCCGGTTCGTCGTGAATCAGCGGCGCGCCATCTTTGAGCGCCTCCTGCGGATCGAACACGGCGGGCAGCAGCTCGTACTCCACATCGATCAGATCAATCGCCTGCTGCGCAATCTGAGGCGACTCTGCCGCCACGATCGCCACCCGATCGCCAACATGCCGCACTTTATTATCCAGGCTCACCTGATCATAGGGCGGCGGGTTCGGATACGATTGACCGCCCGATGCGTACACCACGCGCGGCACATCCTGATAAGTCAGCACGGCGTGAACGCCCGGCAAAGCGCGCGCTCGGCTGACATCGATATTCACAATGCGCGCGTGCGGATGTGGGCTGGTCTTGAGCGCGCCGTACAGCATCCCGCGCAGTTCAATATCATCCGTGAAAACCGCACGGCCTAGCGCGAGTTTGACCGCATCGACTTTTGGTTCAGGCTTGCCGACCACGCTGGTTTCGCGAGGCTGCGGCGGCGCGGCAACCTGTAAGCGGGTGCGCGTTTGCAGGTCATGCGTTCCATAGCGGCTGTCGTCGCCGTTATTGTTGTAATCGGGCGAGTCGTCGGTGCGCGGACGGAACAAATCTTCGGAAGCGGGCAGCGCGATCTCGTCAGCGGCGATCGGTGGCACGGATTCGCCACGTAATACCGCCGCCGCCCGCTGAATGGCCTGCACAGGTTTGGTATAGCCCGTACAGCGGCACAGCGTCCCGGCGATCGCTTCGCGCACTTCGGCATCAGACGGATCGCGGTTTTTGTCCAGCAGTGCCGCCGCCGAGAGCATTTGCGCGGGCGTGCAATAACCGCACTGAATAGCGCCCGTTTCGATGAACGCCACTTGCAACGGATGCAATTCGCGTGAAGTCGTGCCGAACGCTTCAAGCGTGGTGATCGCGTGGCCGTCCGCCTGCGAAGCCAGCAGGATACACGTTGGCGTCGGCTGACCATCCAGCAGCACGACGCAGCTTCCGCATTCGCCGGTTTCGCAGCCGTGCTTGACGCTGAACAACGCATGACGGCGCAGCGCATTCATCAGCAGTTCGTTGGCCGCGACCGTCAACGTTTGGGCGCGACCGTTCAGAGTCAGGTGAACATCCATTACTTTTTTTGCTGCCTGTGAGATATTTTATGTGAACGTATTTATATCGCGCAGATTGTAGGCGGTCACGCGCAGCGATGCAATTGTGAGGTTGGATGAAATTACATCTCGTGAAAATGTGATCAGGGCAGCACCGTTTTACGCAGTTCAGCCTTATTTGAAGTCTTGAATCCGCGCCAAAGAACTTGAGAGCCTTCAACACCAGCATTTATTTGAATAGGGTCATAGATTGTCAATACGCCTACAAGCATATTT
>Ga0209724_1001191_pt1 | contig 23943 bp, 26 predicted proteins | sample grotaG_FD_184143 | JGI IMG/M metagenome (GOLD analysis project Ga0209724, IMG submission 184143) | Glacier valley bacterial and archeal communities from Borup Fiord, Nunavut, Canada, to study Microbial Dark Matter (Phase II) -... | ecosystem: Environmental > Aquatic > Freshwater > Ice > Glacier ...
CATCCTGGTGCGGGGCCGACCGAGTCACCGCTTCACCCTACCGGCGACGCCGCGTTCGCCTCGGTGAGGCCCCTCGCACTGTGGACACCTACACTGTGGAAATGCCGCGCGACCTGCTCCGCATCGGTATTGCGGCCTTGCTCGTCGTGGTGGGATTCTTCGTCACGGTTTCGGTACTCAACGCGACCCTGTACAGCCCCTCGGGCTTCGTGCGCGACTACCTCGACGCCCTGGCGCGACACGATTCAGATGGCGCGCTCGCGCTAGCGGGGGAGACCGCCCCTGCCGGACGGGCCGCAGCCTTGTTGCAGCCATCCGCCATGGGGGAACTCTCCGACATCCGATTCGTCAGCGATACGACCGGCTCCGAAGGATCCCAGCAGCTGGTCTTCTCCTACACCGCGGGCGGAACGCGCGGCCAGAGTACCTTCGACGTGAAGCAGAACGGCGCACTCTTCGGGTTGTTTCCGGCTTGGCGCTTCGCCGCGAGCCCCATCGGAGCGATCCGACTCTCCGTGCTGCACGGGGAAGAATTCGCCGCCAACGGGGTGCAATTGCGCGCCGACAGTCCGACTGCCGAGTACGCGGCCTTCGTGCCCGGTGCGTACTCCTTCGACCATCAGTCCGAGTACCTGGCCGCCGACCCGCTACAGGTCGTCACGAGCGAGCCGTCGGCGACGGTGGTCGCAAGCCTCGACATTCGACCGACCCAGGTATTCGTCGACACGGTGCAGAAGCAGGTGAATGACTACCTCGATTCGCAGTGTGTCACGCAGCAGGTGCTGCTGCCAACGGGATGCCCGTTCGGCGCGGAGATCAACGATCGCACCGTCTCGTCGCCGATCTGGTCGATCGTCACCTACCCCGTCGTGCGGCTGGACCCGCTGGGAAGAGTCGACTGGCGGGTGCTGTCGAAGGATGCCGTGGCCCACCTCGGTGTGAAAGTACAGTCGCTGTTCGACGGGTCGATCTCCGCCCTCGAAAAGGATGTGCCGTTCTCGCTGACCTCATCGGTGAGCCTGCAGTCGGGAGTACCCGCCGTAACTGGCGGCAGCGGATAGCTGGCGCCGATCCGTCTCTTCACGCCGGCGCTACCGCCGATCCGCGAGCGCCCGTCGCGCGAGCATCTCGTTGTACTCCTCGAGCTCGGCATCGTCATCACGCGCGGCTTTGCGGTCGTAACGCTTCGATTCACGAGCATCGCTGCGCGACCACAACACCGCCACCAGGATCGCGAGGGCGACGGTCGGTATCTCCCCGACGCTCCACGCGATCGCGCCTCCCGATTGCTGGTCGGCCAGCGCATCGCGAGCATCCGGCCATCCCATTGCCCCGTACCAGTCGGCAAGCAGCAGCCCCGTGCCGGAGAGGAGGGCCAATCCGAAGAATGCGTGCATCGCCATGGTCGCCAGCAGCACGATCAGGCGCACGGGGTAGGTGGGCCGGTTCGGCGCGGGGTCGATACCGACCAGGGACTGCACGAACAGGTAGCCGACGCCGAGAAAGTGCACGATCATCCACTCGTGACCGAGGTGGTTGGTGGTCGCCCAGCGGAAGATCGGCGTGTAGTAGAAGAGCCAGAGCGAACCGGTGAACAAACCCGCGGCAACGAGTGGATGCCCGACCACGGCGAACGGTTTGGAATGCACGAGCAGGAGCAGCCATTCGCGGCCGCCGCGACTTCCGTCCTCTCGCTTGCGGATCGCTCGGAGAGCCAGCGTGATCGGTGCCCCGAAGACGAGGAAGAGGGGCACGAGCATGCCGAGCGTCATGTGCGCGAGCATGTGCGCTGAGAAGAGGAAACGCTCGTAGGCGTTGACCCCGCCATTCGTGATGTACAGCAGCAGCGCGATTCCGAGCATCCACAGCACCGTTCGATGAATCGGCCACGAATCACCGCGACGCCGGAGCCGGATGACGGCGGCGGCGTAGAAGAACACGGCAAAACCGCAGGCGAGCAGCCACACCGGGTCGATGTTGACGAGGGTGAACAAGTTCAGCGCGGTCGGCAGAGGCGGCAAGGTGCTGCCGGTGAGCAGTTGCGCCGGGGTGGGATCGGACAGATCGGATGCGGCAACCTGAGGGATCGGGGTCGCCGTACGAGCCAACGCGGTGGCGGCCCCGAAGGCCACACCCATGAAGCCGAGCTCGGCGGCGGCCACCCACCAGAAGGTTCTCGTACGCGCGGGGGAGGCCGCGAGCCGCCCGATGAGCGAGCGCCGATAGAGTGCTCCGAACAACCCGAGCATGAGCAGCGCCACGATCTTGACGACGATGAGCACACCGTAGGGCGAGAGCAGGCTCGACGGACTGTCGAGCCGGATCACCGCGTTGATGTACCCGGATGTGGCCACCACCACGAAGCAGACCAGTGCCACACTCGAATAGCGTGCGAGCACGAGCGGCAGGCGACCTTCGCCGAGAGTGGGTCGCAAGAGCGCGACCGTGACGAGGCCACCAACCCACACGGCCGCGAAAACCACGTGCAGAAAGAGCGCACTGGATGCGGCGTCGTGCTGGTCCGTGCCCCCGCGGTGGCCCTGCAAGGTGATCGGTAGCAGGCTGGCGATCGCGCCCAGCGTGACGAACACGAGCGCCGTGCGGTTGCGTACCGCCAGGCAGAGCGCGGTTACGGCGGCCGCCGCCAATAAGACGACAAGCCAGGCCTGGCCCAACTCGGTGCCGATGAAGAAGTTGGCCAGAAGCTGCCCGAACGAATCGGTGAGGCGCACCGGCTCTTGCAGCACCGTCGCGAAGGTGAAGAATCCGGCGGCAGCGGATGCCATCGTCCACAACGCGGCGGAACCGGCGGCGACGTTGAGGGCCCGGTCGAACTCGGGATGCGCCGGGTCGAGGGCGAAGCAGGCCAGAACCAACGCCCCGATGGCGACAGCAGCCCCGAGGTGGACGAAAAGCGTGCTGAGGGGCAGACCGTAGCGGGCCACGACTCCCGGGTCGATCAACAGGGGAGCGTCAGCACCGCCCCCGTACGCGAGACCCGCGAAGAGTGTGAACAGTGCCCCGAACGCCAGGAGGGAGATTCCGACCGGACGCGTTGCGGGTGACACATGCCCAGCGTACGGGCCTTACCTTATCGGGTGCCGAGAGGGCGGAACCCGATAGGGAGCGGAGAGCGGAGGGCGGGGCACCGTACGGGTGCCTCGCCCTCCCGGGCTGTTCCTACTTGGCTGCAGCCTTCAACTTGCTGCCGGCGCTGACCTTGACGCCGAAGCTCGCCTTGATCTGGATGGCTTCGCCCGTCTGCGGGTTGCGCCCGGCGCGCGCGGCGCGGTGGGTGCGCTCAACGGAGAGCCATCCCGGGATGGATACCTTCGTGTCGCTCCCGAGGGACTTGGCGAGCACCGCGAACAGGGCGTCGACCACTCCGTTCACGGCAGCTTGGCTCTGGCCGGACTCAGCGGCGACCGCTGCAACGAACTCGGTACGGTTTAGTGACTTGTCAGCCATGGGATGTCCTCCTCGGACGTCGTTCGGGTTTCGGTCGCCCAGCGGATGCTCAGCGGTTGCCTAGCGGTTGAACTGAATGATGCTCCGGTTTTCGGCCGGGAATCGCGAGAAATCTACCAGCTTGACTTGGTGATGCCCGGCAATTCTCCCCGGTGCGCCATATCCCGGAACCGAACGCGGGAAACCCCGAACTGGCTCAGGAGGCCCCGCGGTCGGCCATCGATGGCATCCCGGCCGCGCACACGCACGGGAGAGGCGTTGCGCGGCAGCTTCTGCAAACCGATGCGCGCCGCCTCGCGAGACTCATCGGTGCCGGCTGGGTTGACCAGGGCACGCTTCAATTCGAGTCGTTGGGCGGAGTAGCGCGCGACGATCACCTTGCGCTGCTCGTTACGGGCGATCTTGCTCTTCTTGGCCATTATTAGCGCTCCTCGCGGAATTCGACGTGCTGGCGTACCACCGGGTCGTACTTCTTCAGCACGAGGCGGTCGGGGTTGTTTCGACGGTTCTTGCGGGTCACATAGGTGTATCCGGTGCCCGCGGTCGAGCGGAGTTTGATGATCGGTCGAACATCCTGTTGACGTGCCATTAGATCTTCTCCCCACGCGAGAGAAGGTCTTTGACGACCGACTCGATACCGCGCACGTCGATCACCTTGATGCCCTTGGCGGACAGGGTGAGGGTCACGTTGCGACGCAGTGACGGAACGAAGTACGTCTTCTTCTGGATGTTCGGATCGAAACGGCGCTTCGTGCGCCGATGCGAATGCGAGATGTTGTGCCCGAAGCCGGGTACAGCGCCGGTCACCTGGCAGGTTGCTGCCATGGTCGTACTCCTGTTCTGATTACCGTGGGAATGCCTGAGGCGGCCCCACCCAAGATCACTTGTCGGCGGATGAGACGCCCTCGGGCGGATCATCCACGGTGCGAGCGAAAATGCTCAACCTTCGAATGCTATCCGTGGGCTTCTGCGTGCGCAAACTCCACGCTACTGATCTCGCGAGCATTCGGCGCAGTAGCCGAAGACGTCGACGATGTGGTTGGGCTGAGTGAAACCGTGCTCGCTGGCGATGCGGCGTGCCCAATCCTCCACCTCCGTCGCTTCGATCTCGACGGTGAGGCCGCAATTGCGGCAGATCAGATGGTGGTGGTGATTGCCGGGTGTGCATGCGCGATACACGCTTTCACCCTCCTGCTGCAGGGTGTCGGCGTCGCCCTCGAGAGAGAGGTCGGCGAGCGCACGGTACACGGTGGCGAGCCCGATCGGCGAGCCGGAGTGGCGCAGGCGCGTGTGCAGCACCTGCGCGCTGACGAAGCCCTCGGACGTACCGAGCGCCTCGCGCACCGCCTCACGCTGCCAGGTATTGCGCTTCATGAGGTCGATTTTACCGTCGGGGATCCGCGGGATTTTCTGGCTCGGCGGATGCCGTTGCGCCCCACGAACCAGCAGACCACGTAGATGAGGAACGAAATCGTCGTGACGTAGGGGCTGATCGGCAAACCGCCGCCGAGCGAGAGCAGGATGCCACCGACGATGGCGGTCACGGCGAATGCCACGCTCAGTACCGGGGTGAGTACCGGCGACGCCGTCACGCGCATCGCGGCTGCGGCCGGCGTGACGAGCAAGGCGAGCACCAATAGCGCCCCGACGATCTGCACCGCGACGGCCACGGTCAGGCCGAGCAGGATCATGAACACGATCGACAGGGCGCGGATCGGAACGCCCCGCGCGGTCGCGATCTCGGCATCGATACTCGCGAACATGAGCGGTCGCCAGACAACGGCCAGTGCGACCAGTACCACAACCGAGACGAGCACGAGCGAAAGCAGTTGCGGGTCATCCACGGAGACGATCTGGCCGGTCAGCAGCCCGAACTTGTTGGCGCTGCGGCCCGTGTAGAGCGCAAGGAACAGGATGCCGAGGCCTAACCCGAACGGCATGAGAACGCCGATGATGGAGTTGCGATCCCGGGCACGGAAACCGAGCGCGCCGATGACGAGGGCCGCGATCAGCGACCCTACGGCCGAGCCCACCACGACGTTGGCGCCGATCAGCAGGGCGCCGGCCGCTCCCGCGAAGGAGAGTTCGCTGATCCCGTGCACGGCGAACGGCAGATCCCGGTTCATCACGAACACGCCGATCAGCCCGCCCACAACGCCGAGAACGGCCCCCGCGAAAATCGAGTTGCGCACGAGTACGACGAGCTCGCCAAAGTTGTCGAAATTGAGGATGCTGCCCCAGAAGTCGGGAGCAGGGGCCGCGAGGAGCGCGAAAGCGATCACGCGACATCCGAACGCTCTGCCGTGCGATCGCGCTCGTCGGCATGCGCGCGAGGGTGCGTCGACGGGTCGTGATCGGCGTGGTGGGCGAGGGAGCCGTGGGCGGCATGCTCGTCGGGACCACCGACCACCGCGATGCGGCCGTGTGCACGGAACACGTCGACCGGAGTTTGGTACAGCTCGCTCAGCACCTCGGAGCGCAGCACTTCGTCAGCGGTCCCGATGCGGAACTGACCGCGGGCGAGGTACAGCACCCGGTCCACCATCTCGAGGATCGGGTTCACATCGTGGGTGACGAAGACCACGGCGCTGCCGAGGTTCTCGCGCTGTGCGTTGATGAGTTCGCTGACGGAGCGTTGGTTCGCAAGATCGAGCGAGATCAGGGGCTCATCGCACAACAGCAGGGCTGGCCGATCGACCACCGCCTGCGCAACCCGCACCCGTTGTTGTTCGCCACCGGAGAGTGTTGCCGCCGGAGCGTCTGCGTAGTGTGTGGCACCGACTGCTTCCAGCGCGGCATCCACCCGTGCTCTCACCGCGGGCGTGGGTAGCCCGAATCCCCACCGATGCCCGTTGATTCCCATGGTGACCAGGTCTCGCGCGCGCACGGGAGTGCCGGCCTCGATCAGCTTCTGCTGGGGGATGTATCCGATCCGACGTCGGGCACGGGCCACCGGTTCACCGAGGAAGGAGATCGTGCCGGTGGAGAGCGCCTGCTGACCGAGGATCGCCTTCAGAAGGCTGGTCTTGCCGGTACCGTTCGGGCCGAGCACCGCGAGAAACTCACCGGCAGCTACCTCGAGGTCCAGACCGGACCACAGGGTTCGGCTGCCGAAAGACAGGCTCGTGCCCGCCAGTCGCAAGAGCGGCGTCGTCACCGGTTGCCCGCTACCGGTTCCCATGCGGATCATCCTCCCAAAGAGGTTTTGAGAGCGGCGACGTTCGTGCTCATCCAGGTGAGGTAATCCGTATCGGCGGGGAGGGTTTCTCGAACGGGCACAACGCTGACCCCGGCGACTTTCGCGGCCGCGAGCACCTGCTCGGTCTGCGGGCCGGAAGTCTGCTCGTTGTAGAGCAGCACCGTCACGGATTTGCTGCTGAACAAGGCCAGTGTGTCCGCGAGCACAGCGGGTGGGATGTCGGTTCCCACCTCGATGGCGGCGCTGAACCCCTCCGGGGTCTTATTGACCAGACCAGCGGCCTCGGTCAGGTAGCCCGGTACCGGTTCGGTGACGGCCACGCCAGTGCCCGCGAACATGTCCTTGATCTCGTCGGTTCGCGCGATGAGACCCGCCAAGGATGCCTTGAAGCCCTCGGCATTCCCCGTGAAGGAGGATGCAGCATCCGGGCGGAGCGTCGAGAACTCCTTGGCAAGGGTGTCTGCCAAGCGACCCATCGCGGTGAAGCTGTAGAAAACATGCTCGTTGAACTGGCCAGATGCTGGCTTCTGGTCGAAACCCGACACATCGACCGCGTTGATGAGGATGGCATCGGGGTTGTTGGCCCCCGCGAGAAGCGTGTCGACCCAATCGTCGTACCCGCCACCGTTCTTGATGACCACCTCGGCCTTGGACAGGTTCAGTTGCACCCGAGCGCTGCCCTCGAACGAGTGCGGGTCACGGGTCGGGTCGGTCAGGATCGAAGAGACTTCGACTCGATCACCGCCGATGACCGCGGCGATGTCACCGTACACGTCGGTCGAGCACACGACGGCGATGAGGGAATCGCCAGTGCCCGCCGGTGCCGGGGTGCTGCTGGTGCATCCCGACAGTGCGACGGCGATCGTCAGGGCAGCACCTGCGACGATCGCGGCCGAACGGCCGGGGACGCTCGGCAACATGATGAGACCTTTCCGAAGCCCCGTCGCACAACGAGGCCGTGAGCCGGGCCGGGGGAGGTATGCCAATAATGAGACTCGTTATCAACACTGTGCCAGAAGCACCGAAAAGCCGCAAATCCCGCGCAACGGCATCGATGGGCGAGGCAACCTCGTCGGCGCGCCCGACGCGGAAGTGCACCGTCCGGCGTGATGGTGCGAACCGGCGCGGTTCAGTCGAGCAGGAGGGCAGGCTCCTCGAGAACGCTCGCGAGGTCCGCGACGAAACGGCTCGCGACATCTCCGTCAACGATCCGGTGATCGAAACTGGCCCCGACCGTGGTGACGAATCGAGCCCGCACCTCGCCGTCCACCACCCACGGCTTCTGCCGGATCGACCCGAGAGCGACGATCGCCGCCTCGCCCGGATTGATGATCGGCGTTCCGGTATCCATGCCGTAGCTGCCGATGTTGGTGATCGTGATCGTGCCGCTAGACATCTCCGCGGGCTGCGTTCTGCCATCGCGGGCCGTGATCGTCAGCTGCTCGAGCGCCGTTGCGAGCTCGAACAGGCTGAGTTGCTGCGCCTCTTTGATGTTGGGCACAATGAGCCCACGCGGGGTCGCGGCGGCGATCCCGAGGTTGACGTAGTGCCGAACGATGATCTCCGAATCCGTCCAGCTGGAGTTCACAGTGGGATTTCGCCGCACCGCCCAGATGAGGGCTTTCGCCATGATCAGCAGGGGACTCACGCGAACCCCCGCAAAATCTGCCGACGCTTTCAATCGTTTGACGAACTCCATCGTTCGGGTGGCATCCACGTCTACGAACACGCTGACGTGGGGAGCGCTGAAAGCGCTGCGCACCATCGCCGTCGCGATCGCCTTGCGCACTCCCTTCACCGGGATGCGCTCCTCGCGTTCGGCGCTCCACTCCGGCGTCTGGATGTTCCGGAAGACGCTGGCCTGGGATGCCTGGCGAATGACGTCGTCGCGGGTGATCTCCCCCGCGAGGCCGGTCGCGACAACCTCGCTCAAATCGACCTGCAGGTCTTTGGCGAGCTTGCGAATGGGTGGCTTCGCAATGATCGAGGATGCCGCCGCCGCAGGGATACTCGACGGTCGCGCGGAAGCGGTGGGGTGGCGCCGAGACGCGACATGGGCCGCCGAGCCGTATCCGACCAACACGGCACCGGAGCCTTCGTCGGGAGCGGCGACCGTGACGGCCACCTCCGCAGCGACGGGCGCCGCGGTCGTCCCGTTGGGATCCAGTGCGGCCGGGGAGGCTACTGCCGGGGTCGCGACGCCGGAGGTCACCGTGATGATCGGGGTGCCGACATCCACCGTCTGACCCTCGTTCACAAGCAGCGCCGAGACGACGCCAGCGAAGGGTGACGGCAGCTCGACGAGTGATTTGGCGGTCTCGATCTCGACGAGTACCTGGTTCATGACGACCGCGTCGCCCGGTTTGACCTTCCACGACACGATCTCCGCCTCGGTCAGGCCCTCTCCCACGTCGGGCAGTGAGAAACTCGAGTCTGTCATGGTGTTCTCCCTCGTGCGATCTGTCTCAGTACGCCATTGCGCGGTCGACCGCTTCGAGCACGCGGTCGGCGTCGGGTAGATAGAGCCCCTCGAGCTTGGCGGGCGGAAACGGAGTATCGAACCCCGTCACGCGCAGAACAGGCGCTTCGAGCGAATAGAAGCAGCGCTCGGTGACGGTCGCCGCGATCTCCGACGCGATGGAAACGAATCCGGGCGCCTCCTGACCGATCACGAGCCTCCCGGTCTTCTGCACCGAGGCGATGACCGGCGCGTAATCGATCGGCGACAGCGACCGCAAGTCGATCACCTCGGCGCTCGTGCCCTCAGCGGCTGCGATCTCCGCCGCCGCTAGCAACAGCGACACCATCGGGCCGTACCCGAGCAGGGTCACTTCTGAACCTTCACGCGCGACCCGACTGGCGTGCAGGGGAATGCCGCTTGCCGCATCATCTACGTCACCCTTGGGCCAGTAACGGCTCTTGGGCTCGAAGAAGATCACGGGGTCATTGCTCGCGATCGCCTCCTGGATCATCCAGTAGCCGTCGTGCGGGGTGGACGGCGTCACGACCCGGAGCCCCGGGGTGTGGGCGAAGTACGCCTCCGGGCTCTCCTGGTGATGCTCGATCGCGCCGATGTGACCGCCGTACGGGACCCGGATCACCACCGGCATCGTGAGGCTCCCCTCATGACGGGATGTGAGCTTGGCCAGTTGCGAGGTGATCTGATCGAAGCCGGGAAAGATGAACCCGTCGAACTGGATCTCGCACACCGGGCGGTAGCCCCGCATCGCGAGCCCGATCGCTGTACCCACGATGGCCGACTCCGCGAGCGGAGTGTCGATCACCCGGGTGTCCCCGAATTCGGCCTGCAGGCCCTCTGTGACACGGAATACCCCGCCGAGCGGGCCGATGTCCTCGCCCATGAGCACGACTTTCGCATCAGCGAGCAGCGCCTCTCGCAAGCCGGCATTGATGGCGCGCGCAAGGCTCATGGACTGCGTGCTCATGCGCGATCCCGCTCGAAGCCGGCCTCGTAGTCGCGTAGCCACGCGTGCTGCTCGTCCATCAACGGGTGCGGCTCCGAGTAGACGTGCTCAAAGATCTTCGCGGCAGTCGGATTGACCAGCTCGAGGGTCTTGCGCCGTGCATCCGCCGCCACGTCGTCGGCTTCCTCTGCCAATTCGGCGAAGAACGCGTCGCCCTCGCCGCGCGAGCGGAGGTAGGCCTCGAACCGCTTGATGGGGTCGCCCGCGATCCAGAAGTCCGCTTCCGCTGAGTCCCGGTACTTGGTCGGATCGTCACTGGTGGTGTGCGCACCGATGCGATACGTGAGGGCCTCGATGAATTGCGGACCCTCCCCCGCGCGGGCGGTATCGAGGCTCGCGCGGGTGACCGCGTAGCTTGCCAGTACGTCGTTGCCGTCGACCTGGATGCCATCCATGCCGAACCCGGCGGCCCGGCGGTACAGCGGCGTACGGGATTGACGACTCACCGGCACGGAGATGGCCCAATGGTTGTTCTGCAGGAAGAAGACCTGCGGGGTCTGGTAGCTCGACGCGAAAACCAACGCCTCGCTCACGTCGCCCTGGCTCGACGCGCCGTCACCGAAGTAGACCAGCACCGCCTCGTCGGCGTCCGGGTTGCCGGTGGCCATGTTCCCGTCCAGTTGAATGCCCATCGCGTACCCCGTGGCGTGCAGAGTCTGCGAGCCGATGACCAGGGTGTAAAGATGAAAATTGCCGTGTTCGGCCGGATTCCACCCGCCGTGGCTGATGCCCCGGAGCATCGCGATGATGCTCACCGGGTCGACCCCGCGGATGCGAGCCACGACATGTTCCCGGTACGCAGGGAAGATATGGTCCTGGGGGCGAGCAGCGTATCCCGAACCGACCTGGGCGGCCTCCTGCCCGATGCTCGGGATCCACAGGGCGAGCTGGCCTTGGCGCTGCAGGTTCGCAGCTTCTGTATCGAACCGGCGCATCACCACCATCTGCCGGTGAAACTCCCGGAGCTGCTGCTCGGACAGGTCATCGATGTAGTGCGCGTACGGAGCCGACACGTCGTTGACGACTATCGCGCCCTCCGGCGAGAGCAGCTGGACCGTCGCGGCGGTGTAGGGCATCCGACTAACCTAACGCGGCCGCGGAGGTGGCCTTTGGTCGCAGTGCGACAATCTCTGCCGCCGCGGCTAGGAGCTTGTCCACCGACTCCGGTTCCGCAACACTGACTCGGACCCCCTCTCCGAGCCCGCGTGCGATGATGCCATGGCGTGCGAGAATCTCGATCGCCCGACTCGTGTCCTCCCCGGTCGGGAGCCAGATGAAATTGCCGTGCGGCCGCGGCGCATCCCACCCCAGTTCTATCAAGGAACCCCACACGCGGTCTCGTAGCGAGCACAGTTCGCTGACGCGTTCCAGCAGCTCCTGATCGTGGTCGAGAGAGACGATGGCGGCGCGTTGCGCCGGCTCGGTCACCGATAGCGGAATGGCGACCGCCCGGGCGGCATCCATCACATACTCGGCGCCCATCGCGTAGCCGATTCGCAAACCGGCCAGACCGTACGCCTTGGAGAAGGTGCGAAGCACTACCAGGTTGGGGTAGCGCGCCAGAAGCGGAACGCCCCGAACCGCTTCGGGGTCGGTCACGAACTCGATGTAAGCCTCATCGAGCACGACGAGAACGGTGGGCGGGATATCGGCCATCAACCGGATGAACTCGTCGTGGGTGACGATTGTCCCGGTGGGGTTGTTGGGACTGCAGACGATGACGACCCGGGTTCGGTCGGTCACGGCCGCCGCGAACGAGCGGATATCGTGCCGATGGTCGGGCGTGTTCGGGACGGCGATCGCAGTGGCGCCAGCCGTTGCGATCAGCAGGGGGTACGCCTCGAAGCTGCGCCAGGCGAACACGACATTGTCACCCGGTGCTGCAGCCGCCGAGATGAGTTGCGCCAGTACCGAGACGGAGCCCGCCCCGACCTGAACCTGCTCAGCGGAAATGTTGTTGCGCTGCCCGATCACCGTTCGCAACCGCAGAGCCGAACTGTCCGGATACCGATTGATCGTGCTGCTGGCAATCGCCTCGAGCACGGCAGGCAGTGGGTCGTAAGGGTTTTCGTTTGAGGAGAGCTTGAACGCGTCTTCGTCTGCGGAGCGACCCTGACGGTAGGGCACCATCGCTTCGACGTCGGCTCTGAATCTCACTCGGACGCTCACGGGCTCAGCCTAGGTCCGACCGCGCTTCGCAGTTTCGCGATAGCCCTGGGCCGGCACGGGCGTGTGATGTGGCCGGGCTCGATCCTCGGATGTTCCGGGCGTTGCTCCGGGCCGGTCGGGCGCGCCATAGTTGAACAATGAGATTCATCATTCGACTCCTGATCAACGCCCTCGCCCTCTGGCTGACCACCTTCATCGTCAGCGGCGTCCACGTTGTGCCCTACACGCCGGGCGGAACTCTCGAAACGGTGCTGACCTATCTACTGGTCGCACTCATCTTCGGCCTGGTGAACGGAATCATCGGAACCTTCATCCGGATCGTCGCCTTCCCCCTATATATCCTCACCCTCGGATTGATCGCACTGCTCGTGAACGGGCTGCTACTGCTGCTGGTGAGCTGGATTTCCGGGCAGATCGGGTTCGGTCTGCGCGTCGAGGACTTCTGGTGGGGCGTTCTGGGGGCGCTGGTCCTCGGTTTCATCAGCTGGCTCATCGGAATCGTGCTCAGGCCGGTCACGCGCCGGACCCGCTGACCCGCTGACCCGAACACGAACACGAAAGCTGCAGATCTTCGCAGCCGCGCAATCCGCCATCACGGCGCTGCCGGGTTGACGCGCTCGAAGCGGTAGGCAGTGCTCGTCACAGTCGTCGCGCCGTGAGAGAACGAATCCATCTTCTGCGCAGACCTGACGACCTGATCGCTCTTCGCCTCATCCATCAGCCGCGCGGTTTGCGCATAGGCGTCGAGGTGGTGGGCGGGAACTGCGTAGTCGGCCGGGATGTCCACTCCGCCGAAAACGTCCCGCTGTACGATCAGCGCGAACCGGTTGTCCTGCTCCCCTCCGAGGGCGGGCACGATGTCGTCGGTGTGTTCGACGAGGACGGCATTGACCCCATCGGGGAGGTCGACCTGGCCCGTCGGCCCACCGAAACTCAGCACCCCGCAGGTGTGGTAATCCCCTGACGCGGCAAGCTGCGTCGCGGTGCCCCCGCCCTGCGAGTAGCCGGTGAACTGCACCGGGCTGTTCGCGTCGACGCCCGCGAGGCGCATCGCTTCTGCCACCGACCGCACGGCGGCACTCGACTGTCCGGCAGCGTTGCCCATGTTGCTGGTCATGTCGAAGGGCTCGTTCTCTGAGGCCGGGGAAAAGGTCACGGTGCCAGCGATGTAGACCTCGAAGCGGTCCGTGCCGTCCGGCATCGAATACTTCTCGACCACGACTTGCGCGCCCCCATTGGTTTCCGGGTCCGGCACCCGGTCCAGCCGATCGGCGAAGCCACGGGGTGCCGCACCCGTGGTCAGCGGGTGCTCAGACTCGAGGCGAACCGGTGTCTCCTCAAACAGGCCGATCGTACGACCGGAGGCGGTGATGGTCCGTGCCTCCATCTCGAAACTGCTGGGGCCACCGAGCCGCGACGCGATCGGACCGGCAGCGCCCGCACGGCTCATCGCCACCCCTGATGTCGATTGGGATGCGAGCCGCACCAGCGATACGACGGCCGGATTGGTGATGACCTCGTTGTTTTGTCGCATGAAACGGCTCAGTGGCGAGTTGGGCTGCGCTGCCGGGAACTTCTTGAGGATCGCCCCCATTCCGCCGGCCGAATTGATGCCGACGACGAGCCCCGTTACGCCGACGGCGATGATGGGGAACTCGATCACGGCCGCGACGACTGCGTCCTCCGCAACACGGGCCAAGGCTCCCGCCACGCCACGAAGAACCCGTTCCGCCGCGAATTCGGCAAAACCGTATCCCTCCGCGACGGCCACCAGGGTGCCGTTGATTGTGCGCGACTCCCATTCGAGTTGCGAGAGTAGCAATCCGGCGCGCTCCATCTCCTGGTCGGCCCATTTTGCAGCCATCGAGCCCGCGGTGCGCGGGAAGGATTCCGTGCAAAGGGAGGCGGTCGCGCGGAGTTGCCCCTGCAGGGCCATCGATTCGCGACATAACTCACCCAGCTGCTGGGCGATGGTGAATACGTCGTCGGTCGCGATCGCCATTGATCCGGCCCCGGAAATGGTCAGGTCCTCAGACATCCCTGCCCCATTCCCGCAATGCCATGTGGGTGCTGTCGCGGGCGAGTCTGATGGCATCCACCGAGGCATCGAGGGTCGATCGCATGGCGGCGAGCGCTGTGTCGAATGCCTGTCGGGCGGTGCCGCGCCACACGGCACCCATGGGCGGCATGAGATGACATCGGGCGACCTCGAGCCTCTCGAGGAGCATGTGCAGCTCACGGAATTGCTGCTCGAGAACAGCCACGGTTGCGGCATCCGAGAGTGACATCGTGCTGCTCCTTTCGACCGGGCCAGTCTCCCCTTCACATTTCGTCATCGTGCCGATGAGACGGCGAGTCCGAACAGATTCTGAACCGAGGATGTTGTGAGGGAGAGGTGCTCCGTCAGACTCAGTGAAAACCGTTGGCCCTATTCGTGACGGCGCAGGAATTGCGCCACAATGAAGCGTGAACTTCGAGCGGACTTTCGACGACTCCGCCGAGTTCCGCGTCTGTTTCGTCTGCACCGGCAACATCTGTCGGTCTCCCATGGCCGAAGCGGTGTTCTCCAGCCTCGTTGCGGCCGCGCGGTTGAACTCCCGCGTTGCTGTTCTGTCAGCGGGCACCGGGGATTGGCACGTCGGCGAGCGCTCCGACCCGCGCACCATCGCGGCACTGGCCGCCCGCGGCTACAACGGCTCGGGCCATCGAGCCCGCCAATTCGACCCCGCGTGGTTCGCTTCCCTCGACCTCATCGTTGTCTTCGACCGAAGCCAGGAACGCATCGCGCGAACGTGGGCGCCTGACGAGCCGGAGCGCTCCAAGGTCAAACTCCTCCTCAGCTTCGACGGTGAACAATCCGGGTTGACGGATGTGCCCGACCCCTACTATTCCGACGCCCTGCACTTCGACCAGGTGCTCGTGATGATCATGGGAGCCTGTACAGCGCTCTTCGACCAGTTGAAGCCCGTCATGAAGCAGTCCCTTGTCTGATACCCCGCTCGAGGCATCGCTGCCCTTAGCGACGACTGCTACCCCGCCGGTCGAGTTCTCGTCGAGCCTGGGCGAGCAGCCCCTCAGCCCCCTCGACGGGCGCTATCGGTCGTCAACCGCCCCGCTCACGGAGCACCTCTCGGAGGCGGCTCTCAACCGCGCTCGCACTCACGTCGAGATCGAGTGGCTGCTCTTCCTCGCCGACAAGCAACTATTCGGGGTTACCCGGGTTAGCGCTGACGAGGCAGCGAGGCTGCGTGCTTTCGCTTCGGGGTTCGGCCCGGCGCAGTTGGCCGAACTAGCGCAGCTGGAGGCGACGACCCGTCACGACGTCAAAGCGGTGGAGTACCTCGTTCGGGCGGAGTTGGCCCGAACCGGCCTGTCGCGTATCGTCGAGCTCACCCATTTCGCGTGCACCAGCGAAGACATCAACAACATCGCGTATGCCCTGAACATTCGTGCGGCGCTCGAGTTGGTGTGGCTCCCCGGTTTCACGGAGCTGATCGAGCAGCTGAAGACTATGGCTGTCGGATACCGGGATGACGCGATGCTCGCCCTGACCCATGGTCAACCCGCTACCCCCACGACCCTCGGTAAGGAATTGGCCGTATTCGCCCATCGACTCGAGCGCATCGCCACACGAGTCGGCGACCAGGCATACTCGGCGAAGTTCAACGGGGCAACCGGCACGTTCTCCGCGCACCTCATCGCTGATGAGAATGCGGATTGGCAGGCTCTCTCTCGTGAATTCGTCTCATCGTTCGGACTCGTTTGGAGCCCGCTCACCACCCAGATCGAAAGTCACGACTGGCAGGTCGAGCTATACCAGGCGGTTGCCCATGGCGGTCGTATCCTGCACAACCTGTGCACCGACGTGTGGAGTTACATCTCCGCCGGGTACCTGCGACAAGTCGCCATCCCCGGCGCTACGGGGTCGTCGACGATGCCGCATAAGGTCAACCCGATCCGCTTCGAGAACGCAGAGGCCAACCTCGAGATCGCGGGCGCGCTGCTCGAGGTTCTCAGCAACACCCTGCCCACTTCGCGATTGCAGCGGGACCTGACCGACTCGACGACCCAGCGCAACATCGGCGTCGCTTTGGGGCACTCTTTAGTCGCTATCGACAACATCCGTCGAGGTCTGCACGAGGTGAGCATCGACAGAGATCGAATGAATGCCGATCTCGATGCTAATTGGGAAGTCCTGGCCGAGGCCGTGCAGACGGTCATTCGTGCCGAAACCTTGGCGGGGCGGTCGGCTATCAAAGACCCCTATCTGCTGTTGAAGGATTTCACTCGCGGCAAGCGCGTCGAGGCTCAGGACTACCGGCGTTTCGTCGAGTCCCTCGAGATCGGGGAGGCCGCGCGATCGCGGCTGCTGCACCTCACACCGGAGAGGTACACCGGCCTCGCTTCGGCCTTGGTCGACCAATTGATTCCCGCCCCCGGACCCGCTCCGGCACCCTGACCAGGCGGGCCGGGCCGGGCCTGGACGGGCCGAGATTTCTACCCGATTGGTCCCGAAGCGTCGCCGGGCCCACGCGTCCGTGTGCCATCGCGGGCGGCGCTGTCGATGTCGGTACCCGTTTTGGCGCCCATGTTTCCATCGGTGTTGGTGTCAGTATCGGGGGCGTCAACCGGGCCGGAGGTCAGGCTCAGCATCGCGAGCCCGAGTATTGACATGATGAAGGCGACTCCCAGGAAGATGAGAGCCAGCACGATCTGTCGGGTTGCGAACAGCACGACCAACCCGGTGAAAAGCGCGAGAACAAGAGAGAGCCCCACCAGTTCCAGCGGCCGGGTCTCGTCGCGCCGCGAGCGTCTCACGATTGCACATCCAGCGATTTCGGGTCGGTTCGAAGAGACAGGGACGCGATCGTGAGAAAGACTCCGAACACCGCCAAGTACGCCCCGAACACTCCCACAACGACCACGGCGGATGTCAGGGTGCGCGCGACGCCATCGGGTCCGGTGAAAGCCTGCGCCAAATCGGGCGGCACCACAAGCACCACGATTGCCAGGAACACGGTGAGTCCCCCAACGAAGAGCCAGTCACCCGCCGACGCATCCATCGCGCCCTTTCGTCGGCTGCGCAATCCCAGATACAGCTCCAGGCCACCCGCAAAAGCCGCGTAGGCGGCGATGAGGAAGACCAGGTAGGCGAGTCCCCCGGTCGGCACGACGAGAGCGGCGACGCCCGCCGCCAATGAGATCACGCCGATTGTCACCAAGATGGCTCGGGCGACGCCGGTGCGAGACCCCCCGGTGCGAGTTGCGATCCACCACCCCACGAGCACGAGCCCCCAGCACACCCCCACGATGCCGAAGGCGAGCAGCCCGAAGGCGGCCGAATGGTTCGGGATAAAAGTTATGGCTCCGGCGACCGCAATCGCGGGAACGGCCCGCGACAGCGGGAGGCCCCAATGCATGTCGGTGGAGGACCCTCGCCTTTCTGACACGGCCGAATCCTTTCCTACGGGGTGCGACTGACGTTGACGGCCTCGAGCCGGCGTCGGTTCCGCGTCGAGACGCGCAATCGCTCATTGCGAAGGCACCCGCACGCGCAGGCACCCCCCGATTCTACGAGCCCGAGGCTGGCCGGCCGGCCCGAGGGCGCACTTACGACCCGGGCGGGAGGTCGACGAACCGCGAGAAGTGACCATGGAAGCCGACGGTGATCGTTCGGGTCGGCCCGTTCCGGTGCTTGGCGATGATGAGGTCGGCTTCACCCGCTCGCGGGTTCTCCGCCTCGTATGCGCTCTCCCGATGCAGCAGAATCACAACATCCGCGTCCTGCTCCAACGAACCGGACTCGCGAAGGTCCGAGAGCGCTGGCTTCTTGTCCGCCCGCTGCTCCGGCCCACGGTTCAGTTGCGAGATTGCGACCACCGGCACCGCCAACTCCTTGGCGAGGAGTTTGAGCGCGCGAGAGAACTCGCTCACCTCCTGCTGCCGCGACTCGACCTTCTTCCCGCTCGTCATCAATTGCAGGTAGTCGATGATCACCATCTTCAAGCCGACACGTTGTTTCAATCGACGGCATTTGGCCCTGATCTCAACCAGGGTCATGTTGGGACTGTCATCGATGAAGAGCGGTGCATCATTGATGCGACCCCGGGTTTGCGCGATGGTCGTCCAGTCGTTCGCGTGCACGGTGCCCTTGCGCATGTGTTGTAGCGGCACCGAGGTCTCGGCCGACAGCAGCCGCATGGCGATTTCGCTCCGACCCATTTCCAACGAGAAGATGATGGTCGGCAAGTCGTTCTTGATCGCGGCGGCACGGGCGAAATCGAGACCCAGGGTCGATTTACCCAGGGCCGGCCTAGCCGCCAGAATGATGAGCTGACCGGGATGCAGGCCGTTGGTCAACTCATCGAGTTCCGCGAATCCGGTGGGTACGCCCACCATCTTCCCGTCCCGGCCCCGGGCGGCCTCGATCTCATCGATCGCCGTGGTCACCGCATCGGTCAGCGGGACGAAGTCCTCGCTTTCCACGCCGCCGGTGACCGCATAGATCTCGGCTTGAGCGTTGTTCACGAGGTCGACGACCTCACCTTCGCTCGCGTACCCCATCTGCACGATCCGGGTACCGGCCTCCACGAGCCGACGTAGTACGGCCTTCTCGGCGACGATGGAGGAGTAATACCCGGCGTTGGCCGCCGTCGGTACAACGGAGGCGAGCGTGTGCAGATACTCGGCGCCCCCCGCCCGCGTCAGCGTTGCCGTCTTCGTGAGCTCGTCGGTGACCGCGATCACATCGGTCGGCTCCCCGCGGGAGTACAGCGTCATGACGGCATCGAAGATGGTCTCGTGCTTGGGAATGTAGAAGTCGATCCCCCGCACGGTCTCGATCACATCGGCTACAGCGTCTTTGCTGAGCAGCATTCCCCCGAGGGCGCTCTGCTCGGCGAGAAGATCGTGGGGAGGCACCCGATCCGCCCGGGATTCGCCGCGATAAGCGGCGTCCGGTGCTGCCGCGCGCGGGTCGGGCGCGAGACCGAGGTGGGCGATCGACACTTGGCCTCCTGATTAGTCGGACGAGTCCGTTCTAGCGCAGGCCGCCGACACCGACGCGCTCACCTCGGGCCCCGGATGGCCAGACCACCTGGTCGGTAAACGATATTGACCGCGGAGTAACTGCCACAATCTGCCCTGTGGATGAGACTGTGGAAAACAAGGCGAACACGCCGAGGATGGATGTGAGCAACTTGTGCACTGGAGTGTGGAAAGCCAGCATAAACGGCGCCGTTTATGCCTCCTGACCAGCTCTTTTCAGCAGAACCGGTTGTAGGCGAAAAGACGATTAGACCACAACTTGAGGGTTTGCTGTAAACCGCGTTCCTGTGTATAAAGCAGTCGGTTTCTCGTGCCTAAACGAAAGACGGCGACAGGCTCTCGCCCGCCGCCGTCTACCCCCAGTACAAGGGCCATTCACTTACCGGCGATCACCCTCAGGGTGATCGTGGCAACAAGATCGTCTCGCAGCCGCACGGTAGCCTCATGATCACCGGTTGCTTTGATCGGGCTGGTGATCTCGATCTTGCGGCGGTCGAGAGCACCCAGACCGGCGGCCGCAACAGCGTCAGCGACATCCGATGCCTTGACGGAACCGAAAAGTCGTCCGCCCTCGCCGGCCTTGACGGAGAGAGTCACCGTGACCGCTTGGAGGCGGGCCTTGAGATCCTGGGCTTCCTCGAGCGTGGCATGTTCCCGCGCGACCCGCGCGGCCTTGATCGATTCGATCTGCTTCTCACCCCCGCGTGTCCACGTGACCGCGAAACCCTGAGGAATCAGAAAATTACGCGCGAAGCCGCTCTTGACGTCAACGACGTCACCGGGCGCACCGAGACCGGTGACTTCATGAGTGAGGATGAGTTTCGACATCCGGATGCCCCTAACGGCCCGAGCCGGCGTATGGCAGCAGTGCCATCTCGCGAGCGTTCTTGACGGCGGTCGCGATCAGGCGTTGTTCCTGCACTGATACGCCCGTGATGCGGCGAGCACGGATCTTTCCTCGCTCCGAGATGAAGCGCCGGAGGGTGGGAACGTCTTTGTAATCGATGACGCCCACACGGATTGCTTTGGCGGGGGCGGCGTTCTTACCGTCCTTGCCTTTCCTGATGGGTTTGCGGCGATCGCCGCTGCTTTTTCCAGCCATTGTCAGATTCCTTTAAGTCTCGGATGAAGTGGGTGAGCGGCTCAGAACGGAGTTTCGTCCGCGTAGTTGCCGGGGGTATTCCAGGCATCTCCGCCACCGGCGGCCGGTGCGCTCGGCGCCCATGGCTCGTCGGAGGAAGCCGGACCGGACTGGCCGCCGCGAGGCGCGCCGCCGGTGACTTCCCTCGAGGATGCCGCTCGCGTGACCTGCGCGGTGGCGTAGCGAAGCGAAGGACCGATCTCATCCACTTCCAGCTCGATGCTCGTACGCTTCTCGCCCTCTTTGGTTTCGTAGGAACGCTGCTTCAGGCGACCGGTTGCAACAACGCGGGAGCCCTTGGTCAACGACCCAGCCACGTGTTCGGCGAATTCTCGCCACACGCTGGCCCGCATGAAGAGTGCTTCGCCGTCTTTCCAATCGTTGCTCGCTCGGTCGAAGTTGCGGGGCGTAGCGGCGATGGTGAAATTGGCAACGGCGAGTCCGTTTTGGGTGTAGCGCAGTTCGGGATCGCTCGTGAGGTTGCCGACCACCGTGATCACGGTCTCACCGGCCATGCTCAGACCTCCTCGGGTGCCGGGCTCGGCGCGACGACCGTCGCAGCCGGGGGGGTCGGGGAAGCACTGCTCGGTGCCGTCCTGCTCGGTGCCGCCTTGCTCGGTGCCGCCTTGCTCGGGGCGGTCGTGCTCGGTGCGGTCGTGCTCGGGGCGGTCGTGCTCGGGGCGGTCGTGCTCGGAGCGTCGGCGGTGGTCGCTGAGGTTGACGCAGCGCTTGGTTCCGGACGACGCTTACGCGCCGCCTTCTCCTCGGCGAGCTTCTTGGCCGCCTCGACCTGGGCGAACCCCTCTTCGGCACGCAGGACCTTCGTGCGCATCACCGCCTCGCTCAACTTCAGCTGCCGGTCGAGCTCGAGAGTCGCGCCGGAATTAGCCGTGAAGTTGACAACGGCATAAATGCCCTCGGTCTTCTTATTTATCTCGTAGGCCAACCGGCGGCGGCCCCAGATGTCGACTTTGTCGATACTTCCGCCGTCATTGCGGATGACATTCAGGAACTTGTCGAGGCTCGGTGCCACGGTGCGTTCGTCGATCTCGGGATCGAGGATGACCATGAGTTCGTATTGGTGCGTCACAAACCCACCTCCTTCGGACTAGAACGGTTGCAGGAGATCTGCAACAGGAGGGTGTTGACGGTCGCCGCCACACCCAAAGGGTGCTCGACAACCTCCTAAGCATAGTCAGTGCGATTGCTGCCGCCCAATCATCAACCGCGTGATGCCCACCATGCGCGCAACCTGACTTCGGCATCCGCCGCTTCGAGCGGCCCCTCGTCGAGTCGGACTTCGAGCAGAAAACGGTACGCCGCGCCCACTTCGGGACCGGGGCCGAGCCCCAGGACCGACATGATCTGCTCGCCGTCGAGATCCGGCCGGATGGCAGCGGCCCCCTCCGCCTCGGAGATGGTTGCGATGCGCTCCTCCAAGTCGTCGTAAGCGAACGACAACTGGTCCGACTTGCGGCGATTGCGTGTCGTCACATCCGCCCGAGTGAGAATGTGCAGCCGCTCGATCAGGGGGCCCGCGTCGCGCGCGTACCGCCGCACCGCGGAATCGCTCCATGCACCGTCGGTGTAGCCGAAGAATCGCAAGTGCAGTTCGATGAGACGCGAAACTGATGCGATCGTTTCGTTGTCGAAACGGAGAGCCTTGAGCCGGCGAAGCGCCATTTTGGCGCCGACCACGTCGTGGTGGTGGAACGTGACGACACCGCCGGGCTCGATCTTGCGAGTGACGGGCTTGCCGATGTCGTGCAGCAATGCGGCCAAGCGGAGCACGAGATCGCCCGGCTCCCCGGGGTGGCGTTGATGCTCCAGTTCGATCGCCTGAGCCAAGACCGTGAGGCTGTGCTCGTAGACATCCTTATGCCGCGCATGCTCATCCCGCTCCAAACGCAACGCTGGAACCTCGGGCAGCACGAGCGCGGCGATTCCGGTGTCGACCAGCAGCCGGATGCCCGGCACGGGGTTGTCGGTGCACAGCAATTTAGCGAGCTCGTCCTGGATGCGCTCAACACTGATCCGCTCGAGTTGCGGGGCGTATTCGATCATGGCCTCGACCGTCGGCTGCGCCACGACGAAGCCGAGCTGAGAACTGAACCGGGCGGCCCGAAGCATCCGCAACGGATCGTCACCGAACGAAACGGAGGCCCGACCGGGAGTTCGGATAGTTCGTGAGAGTAGGTCTTCGAGGCCACCGGCCGGGTCGATCATGACCTCGGCTGGCAAGCGCAACGCCAACGCGTTGATAGTGAAGTCTCGACGCATGAGGTCGGCCTCGAGCGTCGTGCCGAATCGGACCGCGGGTTTTCGGGTGACCCCGTCGTAGGAATCCGCCCGATAGGTCGTGATCTCGACAGACTCTCCGAGGACTCGCGCCGCTATGGTCCCGTAATCACGCCCCACATCCCACCTGGCCTCCGAGACGGGGGTGATGATGGCCTCGATCTGGTCGGGTGTCGCGTCCGTCGTGAAGTCCAGGTCGGTCGCGATGCGGCCCAAAAGACTGTCGCGCACCGGGCCACCCACAAGTGCCAACTCGTGGCCCGCATTATGGAAGGCCGTGGCGATCCGGGAGACAGCACGCGACGAGGCGAGCTCGGACAGGCGTGCGATTCCTTCGGCCACCCCCATGGCCTTAGCTTGTCATAGGGCACCGGCCCGCCCCGTCTGGCTTCCAGCACCCGATGAATAGACTCGGGGGCATGTCGGCCGAGCGAGTTCGCGGGGTCGGCTCGTGTCGTTGAGGGTTGTCTGCGCAGCGTCCGCCCTGCTCCTGGGGCTGTCGACGGGCATCGGCGCCGCGAGCTCTTCGACGGCTGTCGGCTCACCCCTTCCCGGCGGACCGGTGCCCCTCGTGGTCATCGTCCCGCTCATCGTTGGCAGCCCACCCTCCTCCGCGTCCCCCGGCAAAACGTCGAACGGCCTCGTCTCGGGCGCCATTGCCTCCAGCGGTCTCATCGGCCGGGACGCCTTGGCCGATTACACGTCACCCACCGGATTGCTCACCCGCGAACTGGATGCCGTGGTCGATCGGCCGGTTACCCTCGGTATCGATCCGATGATCATCGCTTCCATCAGGGTGCTCGGCGGGAGCGCGCCAGCCAGCGCGATCGCCTGGCTGAACCGGCTCGCCAAGGCCACCAATGACACGTTCCCGTTGTCGTACGCGGACGCGGATACGACTCTCATGACCCAATCGGACCCCGCCGCGCTCATTCAGCCGGAGAGCTTCACCTTCGCCGTCGACCCCGCTCTTTTCTCCCCGCCGACTACCGCAGCGCCAGGCCCCACACTCGGCGCCGGAACGCTGCCGCCCCTGCCCAAGTCCGCGGATGACGTGCTCGCCTGGCCGTATCGACTGAGCGGGATCGCGTGGCCTCGCGCCGGCACACTCGTCGGCACCGATGTCGCGCGGCTCG
>Ga0209724_1001197_pt1 | contig 23876 bp, 19 predicted proteins | sample grotaG_FD_184143 | JGI IMG/M metagenome (GOLD analysis project Ga0209724, IMG submission 184143) | Glacier valley bacterial and archeal communities from Borup Fiord, Nunavut, Canada, to study Microbial Dark Matter (Phase II) -... | ecosystem: Environmental > Aquatic > Freshwater > Ice > Glacier ...
TGCGCTGCACACACTCGAGCACCTGAGTCTCTTGGGCCATGGGACGGGGGATACGCGTGGTCCAGGTTCGCGTCATGACTTCAGATTATCACCTGACTCCAGGTTCAGCCTAAATTTACTGCTGTAGAAAAAAAGTCTAACCCTAAAAATTCATGCTAGACGGACTCCAGAGGCTTTTTCGGTTGCGGATTCACCCCTGCAAATTGAGCTTGCGGGCCTTGACTCAAGGGGGCAGCAGGTACGTAGTCAGGTCAATATTCCACATCCCTACGCTTACCTGCTTTTAAAGCTGTTCGCGCTCCGCGACTGGGAAACCATCAAGCAAGGTGATAATCAACTCCCCAATACTCGTAAGCACGCTCGAGACGTTTACGCTATCGTGGCATCGCTCACCCCAGATGAAGATGACACCCTCCCTACATTTGCCCAGCAATACGCTGCTCACCCACTTGCTGTAGAAGCCTCGAGTATCGTGCAGGACTACTTTGCCCACGAAACGTCGGTAGGCGTTTTGCGGATACAGGAAGGTTGGGAAAGACTTCAAGTCGCTGAAATGAAACTATTTCTCGAGACCTTACGGCGAACCTTTCCAGGTGTGGTGGGAACGTGAATGGGTATGGTTAAGGCGCTGATGATTCAGGGCAGCACCTCGAGCGCGGCCAAGTCTTACTTGAGCGTTGCCACTATGCCAAATACTGGCGAAGTTCTCGGCTAGCGTCAGGGCAATGTCTGGGGGGTGTATCTGAACAGCCTGCTCGAGAGTCCGGCCTTCCCCGAGCGTTTTCTGGGTCAAGTGGGGGTTTCCGCACCGCGCCCACTCGAGCGCTATGGGGTTGACTCATGGGGACTCTAGTTTTTGTAACCGGAGGCGCACGCAGCGGCAAGTCGCGTTTTGCGCTGGACCGGGCGCTCGAGCAGGCTGGAAGTGCGGTCACATTTATCGCCCCCGCGCAGGCGTTTGACGCGGAAATGTTTGAACGCATCGAGCACCACCGCATCGAGCGCCAAAATCTGGGCTGGACCACGCTCGAGGAACCCCTCGATTTGAACGCAGCTTTTTCGAGTGTGCGAACCAAAACGGTGGTTGTGGATTGCCTGAGCCTGTGGGTCTCGAACCTGCTGCTCAGCGGTGTCAGCGAATTGGAAACCCTCGAGCGCACCCGAGAGTGGCTCGAGGGGACATCTGACAAAATCTTGTATGTGGTCTCCAATGAGGTGGGTCTGGGCATCGTGCCTCAGTACCCTCTGGGACGGCAGTTCAGGGACGTACTGGGGCGAACCAATCAACTCGTGGCTAACCGCTCGAGCGAGGCATATCTGTTGGTAGCGGGTTTACCGCTCAGATTAAAATAAAGCTCAGGGATAAATCCACTGCCGCAACTCGAGGGTATCACTCGAATTCAGGCTGACCCAGCCGCTATAAATGCCCATGCGCTCGAACTCCAGGTCAAACCTTATCTTTTGATTGGACAAGCTTGTGCCCGAAAAAACGTAAGCCACCTGATTGCCCTCGTTGCGAATCTCGAGCGGCTTGGGGCTGATGTGTAAAACTGTCAAACGGTTCAGATATTCGCGGCTAAACCACACTTCTTTGGTGCTCACTTCTCGGGTGGTCGCTCGAGTTTGCCCCAGCGTCAACTCGAGCGCCAGTGGTTGGTGAACCCTTCCGGTGCCGCTGTAACTGGCCTTCAACATCCCACTCTGAAGGTGCTTGGTGCTTATTGGTCCCCGGCCCAACACCCACAGCACCGAGGTCATGGCTAGCAGCAGCAGCAGCGCCCACACGCCATAACGCGCCAATTGATGGCGGATGACGGAATCGAATTCCTGGGGGCGTTCAATCCGGGCTGGGCTGCGCTCGAGCATAGGGTTCACCTTGTTAAAATTAACTTGAAGTGTAGTCCAAAGGTATGAGGTCGGATGGGGTATAACCGACAAATCCACAAGCCCGCCCGTGGCCTTGCACACAGCCCTCGAGCGGAGAGTTGGGATGGGTTAGAAGCGTTTAAATGGGTTTATTGGATGAGGCGGACAGGGTAAAAAAATGAGGAGTAAAAATTCAATCTGGCCCACTCATCAATCAATTGCACAATACGTTTTGAGGGTTAATAAATAAGATAGAAAAATAGCAACTTTGCGCGTTTCACATCTGGTTTCACGCGCGCTACGAACTATAAACCCTGTCCCTTACCTCGAGAACAGCATATGAGATGTGGCTGAAGAATCACTGATTTAATGCTGAGTTTGTGCTGATTTGGGTAAAGAGTAGGCCAACATAACCGATTTTTGCTTATCAGAATTTGTATCTTCAGCGCTCGAGCGTCCACTCGATCGGGGTTTGTCCGGCCTCCTCGAGCGCGGCATTGATTTTGGAGAAGGGTTTCGACCCAAAAAAGCCCCGGTCTGCCGACAGTGGAGAGGGGTGAACCGACTCGAGAACAAGGTGCTGAGGCCCGGTAATCAGGGCTTTTTTCTTCTGGGCATACGCGCCCCACAGCACGAAAACCACTCGAGTGGTTTTGTCGTTGAGCGCCCCAATCACCGCGTCGGTAAACTTTTCCCAACCTTTGGATTTATGCGAGTTCGCCTCGCCCTGGCGTACGGTCAGCACCGCGTTGAGGAGCAAAACGCCCTGCTGTGCCCAGCCCTCGAGAAAACCGTGCTTTGCTCGAGCGATGCCCAAATCGGCATGGAGTTCCTTGAACATGTTGAGCAGCGAGGGCGGGGTGCGAACGCCCTTCTGGACGCTGAAACTCAGGCCGTGTGCCTGATTGGGGCCGTGATAAGGGTCTTGCCCTAAAATGAGCACCCGAACTTCCTCGAGCGGGGTCAACTCGAGCGCCCTGAAGGTCGCTTCTGGCGGTGGGTACACGGTCTGGCTAGTGCGCTCATCCTCGAGAAAGGTCTCGAGCTTGCCGATGTAGGGCTTGTGTAACTCGTCCTCGAGCGCGTGTTTCCAGGAAGGGGGTAGGGCGTCGAATAGCGGCATGGGACGATTTTAAGGGTTTGGGCGGACCCATTGCTCGAGTGGTGAGTAATCAGTTATGAGTTATGAGCTTACACACTTGTGGGACGGTTTCTTTTTGTTTTGAGCTGAATTAGCTGTACCCCATGATTTACTTGACCGTGGCCCGGTGGTTCGAGAGTGGTTTACCTTCTTATGCCAAACCATTGCGCGAGTTTAGAACTGCCTGGATTGACGGGTATTTTGCGGGACTCGAGCGCCTAGAATTTCTGCATGTACACCCTGACTTACTGGCTCGAGGCCGAGCAGCGCAAAAGCGACTTCCCCACCCAACTCGAGGCCGAAAGCTCGGCCATAACGCAGGCTAACCGTGGTGCGTATCTCGAGAGCCTGAGCCACCGGGACCAGACCTTGCTGGACCGTCAGGATTGGCTCGAGCGCATGGGTGGAGTTGAATCTTACAGCTATCAGCAGGAGTGAGAGTTTGGTTTGCTAAGCTCGAGGCGTAATCCTCGAGCCTGAGTCTGCAAACACATACGACACACTTGGTCCATTTGGGTCTCGAGAAGTGGACATAACGTTATGTCCACTTCTCGAGCTTTGCGTTTTCGCTTTGTGGAAGTGCTATTTTCGGGTTTATTTGCCTGAGTTTTTTGGAGAGTTTCATCTTTTTCGCGCACACCTGCTCAATCACTATTCCTGCGTAATCACGTAGACATCCACACCCGTAGTTTCCCGCAGCACCCTCGAGATGACCGAGCCGTTCAAAAACTCCTTCCACCTCGAGCGCCGGGTTTCGCCCATCACCACCAGATTGATGCGGTGCTGGCGGGTGAAATTCACAATCGCGTCCCCGATGTTGCCCCGGTGCTCGAGGCGAATAAAGGTTCCACCCAAGCTTTCGGTGATGGTTTCATAACCGTCCAAAACCCGCTGCTCGTCGCGGCTCAGCTTGCGTCCGGTGTCAATAAAAAGTACCTCCAGGTCGCCCTTGAGACGGTTGGCCGTCCTCGAACCACGCCGGATGAGTCGCCCTGAAGTGGTGCTCGCCGTGATGCACACCAAAACCCGCTCCTTGATGTGCGCCCCGGCGTCCGCGCCCGCCTCGACGGTATCGGCGATTTGCCGCAGCGCAATCTCGCGCAGCACCGCCAGATTCTCGAGCTTGAAAAAGTTCTCGAGCGCCTGGTCCACCTTGTCCCTGGCGTAAATTTTGCCGCTCTTCAGGCGTTCGCGCAGAATCTCCGGGGTGATATCCACCAGCAAAACCTCGTCAGCTTTCTCTAGCACCTCGTTGGGGACCCGTTCGCGCACCCGCACCCCGGTTAAGCGCGCCACGGTGTCGTTGAGGCTCTCGAGGTGCTGCACGTTCATGGTCGAAATCACGCTCACGCCCGCCTCGAGCAACTCTTCCACGTCCTGAAAGCGCTTGGCGTGACGGCTGCCCTGCACGTTGGTGTGGGCCAGTTCGTCCACCAAAACCCACTGCGGGCGGCGCTCGAGCAGGCCGTCCAAATCCATCTCCGAGAGCTGCACGCCCTTGTACTCGTGCTCCCGGCGAGGAAAGAGCGGCAGGCCCTCGAGCTGAGAGAGCGTGTCCACGCGCCCGTGGGTTTCGACTACGCCTATCAGTGCGTCCCGGCCCTGTGAAATCAGCTCCCGAACGTCCTGAAGCGCCCGGTAGGTCTTGCCCACCCCCGCCGCCGCCCCCACATAAATTTTGTGCCGCCCTCGCGGGGGACGCGGCGAAATTTGAAGGTCTCCGTAAGAGTTCTCGAGCGGGTTGGGGTTGGGTTGGGTCATGGGTTTGTGAGACTCGAGAGGTAGATTTTAGCGCTTCAAATTTAACGCTTCAGGGCGTCCAGTTCGAGGTTGACGCTCAGCACATTCGCTCGAGCTGGGTCTGCAACCTTGCTTCAGTGTAGACGCACCGGGACACTGACCACCGCCACGCGGTCATCAAAGAGCAGCGCGGCTTTGAGGTAGAGCGCAGTCTGATTGTGCAGCAGGTTTTGCCACGGGTGCGAGGGAACAAACTCGGGGATGACCACCGTCACTAAGTCGCCGGGTTTCAGCGTACCCTCGAGCGTGTGAATGTGCTCGAGGATGGGGGCGCGGGTGCGGCGGTACGGACTCTCGAGCACCCGCAGTGGGACGTCGGGCGCGAGTGTGTGCCACTCCTTTAGCAGCGCGGGGACCCGTTCGGGGTCGAGCGCAACGTGCAGGGCCTCGAGGGTGCCGTTCATGCTGCGGGCGAACTCGAGCGCCCGCAGCACACCGCTGTGCAGCCCAGATACGGGCACCAGAATGTGATTGTGGCCCAGCGGGGCGGGTGGACCCTCGAGCGCCAGTTGCCGCGCTGCGTCCTGGTAGTGCCGCCGGATGCCCCCGAAAATCCACATCAAGCTCGGAATGAGCACCAGCACAATCCAGGCTCCCTCCGTAAACTTGGTGACGATGAAGATGAGCACCACCATCAGCGTGACCACGGCCCCCACCGCGCTCACCGGAACCTGGATTCGCCAGCCCTGGTGCCGCGTTCTGAGGCCGTGCAGCACCATTCCCGCCTGACTGAAGGTGAAGGCCGCGTAGACCCCAATGGCGAACAGCGGAATCAGGTTGGTGGTCACGGCCCTAAAAACCACCACCAGCAAACCTGCCAGCAAACTCAGCACCGCGATGCCGTTGGAATAAACCAAGCGGTCTCCGATGTGGGTGAACTGGCGCGGCAAAAAGCCGTCTTTGGCCATTAAACTCGCCAGCGAGGGAAAGGCGTTGAAACTGGTATTGGCCGACAAGAATAAAATCAGTGCGGTGGACGCTTGCAGCACAATCCACAGCGGCCCTCCGCCGTAAATGAGCCGCCCAAGCTGACTGAGCAAGGTTTCGGTCTCGAGCGGACGCAAGCCCATGCGGATGGCCAGAAAGCTAATTCCTACGAACATCGCGCCCAGAATCAGGCTCATGACCACCAGGGTGATGCGGGCGTTTTGTACCGCAGGTGGCCTGAAAGCGGTGATGCCGTTAGAGATGGCCTCGACCCCGGTGAGCGCGGTGCTGCCGCTCGAGAAGGCCCGTAGAATCAGGAACAGTGACAGGGTAGCACTCGCCCCGATGGCCTCACTCGAGGGCGGCGCAGTGGGCAGGGTTCCGCTGAGCATCCTAAAAAGCCCCACTGCCACGGTGAGCAGCACGCTGCCTATGAACAGATAGGTGGGATAGGCGAAAATGGTGGCGCTTTCGCGCAGGCCGCGCAGGTTAATCACCGCCATGATGACCACGAACAGCAGCGCCAGCGGCACCGCCAGGGGCAGCAGCCCCGGAAACACACTCACAATGGCCGCGACCCCGGCGCTCACGCCCACCGCTACCACCAGCGTGTAATCAATCAAAATACAGATTCCGGCCATCAGGCCCCAGTTCAGGCCGAAGTTGTCCTTAGCCACCACGTAAGCGCCGCCGTTGTTGGGGTAGGCGGCCAGCGTGTAGCGGTAAGACACCGTGAGCAGCGCCAGCAGCGCTGCAATGGCGAGGCTGATGGGCCAGCCCAGCGCCAGAGCGCCCACCCCAGCCAGGATGAGCACCCGCAGAATCTCCTCGGTGGCGTAGGCGACGCTCGAGAGCGCGTCGGTAGAAAAGACCGCCAGCGCCTTGCGCTTGGTCAGCTTTTCCTCGCTCAGACGGCTCGAGGGCAGCGGTTCACCAATCAGGAATTCTTTTAAATTAAACATAATTAGCATTCAGTATGACGGTGATTGGAGCGGGTGAGGTCCTTCCCACGCTCGAGCCGGAAATCATCAAACTTAACGCGCCGCGTCCAGAGCGAGGTTGACGGCCAGCACGTTCACTCGAGCCTGCCCCAGGCCCAGGGTTTGGCCCTCGGTGTGCTGTGCGATGATTTGCTGCACACTATCCGGGCTGATTTTCCTTGCTCGAGCGATGCGCGCCACCTGAATTTGTGCCGAGCGTGGTGAGATGTGCGGGTCAATACCCGAGCCACTGGCCGCCAGTAATTCAGGGGGAATCTGGTTGGCGGAAATGCCTTCCCTGGCGGCAATTTCTTTGCTGCTGGCCTCGAGCCGGGTCCGTAGCGCGGGGTTGCTGGTGGCCAGGTTGGAACCACTTAAGCTCGTGGGGTCATAACCCGCGCCTGCCGCGCTGGGACGGCCTATCAGGTACTCCTGACCGGAAAAAGTTTGACCTACCAGGCTCGAGCCGACGTTTTGCCCATTTTGGGTAATCAGGCTCCCTCGAGCCTGATGGGGAAAGAGTGCGCCGGAAACCAGGGTGGTGACGGCAGGGTAGACGAGGCCGCAGACGAGGAGAAAAAGTAGCGAAAAACGCAGGGCGGGAAGAAGATTCCGAAGATTCATATTTGGACCTCGTAGGGGCTGGCCTTGTGCCTGCCCTGATTCATTGGGGTGCAACCAACAGCGATTACCGAGTGAAGATGCGTTGTACGTAGGGTGTCGTATGCGTGCAAAATGACCTTTTGGTTGTCGCATTGTGGGTAGGCGACGAGGGCAGGCACAAGACCTGCCCCTACCTTAATTCAACCCAAAAGCCGCCAGCACCATATCTATCAACTTGATGCCGATGAACGGTGCAATTAGACCGCCCAGACCGTAAATCAGCAGGTTGCGAGACAGCAGTGCGTCGCTCGAGGAGGGGGTGTACTTCACCCCGCGCAGGGCCACCGGAATGAGCAATGGAATAATCAGGGCGTTGAAAATCACCGCGCTCAAAATGGCGCTCGTCGGCGTGCCCAGCCGCATGATGTCCAGTACGCCTAACTGCGGCAAGGTAGCTATGAAAAGCGCGGGCAGAATGGCGAAATACTTGGCCACGTCGTTGGCGATGCTAAATGTGGTGAGCGCTCCTCGGGTAATTAATAGCCCTTTGCCAATCTCGACCACCTCGAGCAGCTTGGTAGGGTCGCTGTCCAGGTCAATCATGTTCCCCGCTTCTTTGGCGGCGGCCGTGCCCGAGTTCATGGCCAGACCCACGTCGGCCTGGGCCAGTGCGGGCGCGTCGTTGGTGCCGTCGCCCATCATGGCCACCAGTTTGCCTTTGTTTTGCTCGTCCCGAATCATTTGCAGCTTGTCCTCGGGGGTGGCCTCGGCCAGAAAGTCGTCCACGCCCGCCTCGGCAGCAATCGCAGCGGCGGTGAGCGGGTTGTCGCCGGTTATCATCACTGTGCGAAGGCCCATGCGGCGCAGCTCGGCAAAGCGGGCCTTGATGCCCGGTTTGATGATGTCGCTTAAGGCCACCACGCCCAGAATCTGCGCGTCCTCGAGCACCACCAGCGGGGTTCCGCCTTTGCGGGCGATGTCCTCGACCAGGCCCTGCAAATCGTCTGGCACCCGCCCACCTCCCTCGAGCGCAAATTTCACCGTTCGGTCACTCGCCCCTTTGCGGATAACGCGTCCATCGGGCAAATTCACGCCGCTCATGCGGGTCTGGGCGGTGAATTCGATGAACTCAGCCCCCTCGCGCAAACTTTGCGGCACGCTCGAGCCGTTTTGCTCGGCCAGACCGACGATGCTCTTCCCTTCCGGGGTCAAATCGGCGAGGCTCGAGGCGTGCGCGGCAAACATTAGTCGTTCGCTCGAGACCCCTTTCACCGGCAGCAGGGCGGTGGCCTGACGGTTGCCCAGCGTAATGGTTCCGGTTTTATCGAGCAACAAAATGTCCACGTCGCCCGCCACCTCCACCGCCTTGCCCGACTTGGCGATGATGTTGGCCTTGAGCGCCCGGTCCATGCCTGCGATGCCGATGGCGGGCAGCAGACCACCGATGGTGGTGGGAATCAGGCACACCAGCAGCGCCACCAGGGTGGTGATGGACACGCTGACCTTCACAAAAGCGGCGATGGCTGGAAAGGTGACGACCACCAGTAAAAACACGATGGTCAGCGCGGCCAGCAAGATATTGAGCGCGATTTCGTTGGGCGTTTTCTGGCGGCTGGCACCCTCGACCAGGGCAATCATCTTGTCTAAAAAGCTCTCGCCGGGTTCGGTGGAAATTTCCACCACGATGCGGTCACTGAGCACCTTGGTGCCTCCGGTTACGCTCGAGAAGTCGGTTCCGGCCTCGCGCACCACTGGCGCAGACTCGCCGGTAATCGCGCTTTCGTCCACCGTGGCCACGCCCTCGACCACCTCGCCGTCGCCGGGAATAAAGTCTCCGGCTTCAATCACCACCCGGTCCCCTTTACGCAGCTCGAGGCTCGAGACGCTGACCTCACGCCCATTCTCGAGCCGACGCGCCAGGGTGCCTTCCCGCGCTGAACGCAGGCTCGAGGCTTGGGCTTTACCCCTGGCTTCGGCCAGACCCTCGGCAAAGTTGGCGAACAGCACGGTGAGCCACAACAGCAGGCTGATGCTGAGTTCGTAGCCCCAGGATTTGCCCGTAACCGCGTTTGCGATGCTGATATATAGGGTGAGAACCGCGCCCACCTCGACGATGAACATCACCGGGTTTTTGATGACAAAACGCGGGTTGAGCTTGACGAAGCTGGCCCTGAAGGCACTCGAGAGCAGGGCGCTCGAGAAGGCGCTGTTGGGATTGCGGGTGTTGGGGGCAGTGGGGGCGGTCATTGGGTACCTTCTGTGCTCGAGGTGAGCGACGGGCGCTCGAGAGAGGGGGAGAGGGGGGGCAGGGGAGTGGGGGAGATTGCTTTAGCTTCAGGTTTAGGCTCGAGCGCCTTCTCTGACGTCTGACGTCTGAGGTCTGAACTCTGGGTGCCCGCCCCACCCCCATTCGTCAGCGACTCGGCGATGCTCGAGAGTGCCAGAACCGGAAAGAAGTTGAGCAACTGCAAAATCACCATGATTGAGAGCACCGTGCCGCCAAACACGGCGGTGTCAATTCGCAGCGTGCCAGCGGTGTCGGGCGCAACTTTCTTGACGGCCAGCAGTCCGGCGATGGCTAAGGGACCGAGGATGGGCAAAAAGCGGGCCAGAATCAGAATGGTCGCGCAGGTGTTGTTCCACCACACGCTGCCGCCAGTCCCCAGCCCCGCCATGCCCGAGCCGTTGTTGGCGTATGCGCTGTTATACTCGTAAATCACCTGGCTGATGCCATGAAAACCGGGGTTGGAGTTGGCTGCCAGATTGGGATTGCTCAGCGCCAGCGCCGCAAAACCCAGAATCAGCAGCGGTTGCAGCAAGATGACCAGTGAAACAATTTTGATTTCCCGCGCCTCGAGCTTGCGACCAAAGATTTCTGGGGTGCGCCCGACCATCAGTCCCGCAATGAACACGGTGAGCAGCACGAAAATCAGGAAGTTGATGAGGCCCACGCCAATTCCTCCGTAGATGTCGTTGAGGAACATGCTGAGCTGTGGAACCAGCGTACCCAGCGGGTTGTGGCTGTCAATCATCGCGTTGACCGAGCCGTTAGAGGTCTGGGTCGTCAGCGCGGTCCACAGCGCTGAGGCGTCCACACCAAAGCGTTGCTCCTTGCCCTCCCAGTTGGGTCCGCTCGAGGAGAGTCCAGCAAAAGCCGGATTGGGAGCGTTCTCAAAATTCACTGCGCCAACCACTAAAACCACGCTGAGCACCGTCATCACACCCAGGGTCATCAGGGCGAAGTTGCGGCGTTTGAGAAACGCGCCCATCGCAAAGATGGAAGCTACAGGCAAGAGGAAGAGGGCTACGGTCTCGAGCAGGTTGGAAAGCGGGGTGGGGTTCTCGAGTGGAACTGCGCTGTTGGGGCCGTACCAGCCGCCGCCGTTGGTGCCGAGCTGCTTGATGGCCACCAGCGCGGACACCGGACCCACCGGAATTTTTTGTTCTGTGAGGGTGCTCTTGGTGCCGTCCGTGGCGGTGATGGTTTGGGCTTCGAGCACCTTCACCTTCTGAGCGCCATCGAAGGTGCTGGGCACGCCTTGCCAGGTGAGCAGCAGCGCGTACACCACGCTTAAGGGCAGCAGAATGCGGGTCATCGCCTTGGTCACGTCCGAGTAATAGTTGCCGAGTCCCTTTGAACCGTCCTCGAGCGTTACCCCACCCTTAAAGCCGCGCAGGATGGCGAACAGCGCCGCAAAGCCCATCGCGGGTGAGATGAATTGCAGCGCGGTCACGCCCACCATCTGCGACAAGTAAGACATCTGAGATTGACCGGAGTAGTGCTGCTGGTTGGTGTTGGTCAAAAAGCTGGCCGCGCTGTGCAGTGCGAGGTCCCAGCTCATGTTGGGAATGCCATCGGGGTTGAGCGGCAATGCACCTTGAAACAAAAAGACCAGCATGGCCAGCAAGCCGACCAGTAAATTCGAGGCGATGAAGGCCCAGCCGTAGGCTTTCCAGTTCATCTCGCTCGAGGGGTTAATCCCGATGATGCGGAAGTACAAGCGCTCGAGCGGGGCCAGGAAATCGGTAAAGGTCTTCTGACCAGAGAACACTCGAGCGATGTACAGGCCGAGCGGAATACCGACGGCAAAGACGAGAAGATAGGTTAAAAAGATGTCCATGTGTTCCTTTCAATCAGCAGTCAAGTAGGAAGGAGAAAATTCTGCTCGAGTTCAGTGTTGGAGGGCGAGTCGCTGTCTTGGACAAAGCAGCACCTAACGGGCCTGTCCGCGACTCGCCCAGGCCATGAAACAAAAGTGTTGTGGCGTGAAACCTATGAACCCTGCTAACCCTGTAAATCCTTCAAAGCTCCTCGAAAGCTCGAAAGCCTAGCGCGACCAGGCCGAAGAGTCCGATAAAAATCAAAAGCGCGACGATAAACATGTCATCCTCCCCTTTCCTTGTTTCAAAAATCCCCTCGAGCGACGCTTCAAAACCGCTCGGGTTGTAGCAGGGCGATGAGCAAGTACACGACCAGCACGAAGGCGAGGGCCAGCAAGAAAGCGTCCATGTGTTCAGTGTGCGCTCGAGTGCTCGAGTTGCGTATCGGTCAGGTGGACGCGACTTATGGCCAAGTGGCTACTCCTGACCCTCAGTCTGGGGCGATAACATGGGTCAATGTGGCCTAAATCCGCCCTCGCCCTGCTCACCCTCGCCCTGTTGGGGGCAACCCTGGCGCTGGACATCCTCACCCCGGCAAACCTGGTGGTGGCCATCTTGTTCAACGTGCCCATCGCGCTCTCGAGCCTGCTGCTCAGCCGCAACTTCACGCTCACGGTGATGATTCTGGCCCTGTCCAGCAACCTGCTGGCGGGTTTTCTCAATGCACAGATTCCCGGCTCGAGCGACTTAGCCGCCCTGCTCAATCGGCTGTTTTCGGCGCTGTCCTTTGTGCTGGTCGGCTTTTTGACCCTGCGCCTTCGCTCGAGTGTGGCTCGAGTGGCTCGCTTGAGTCTCGAGGAAAGCCGCGCCGAGCGTGAGCGCAACCTGCGCCAACTGCTGACCACGCTCAGCGGGTCGCGCACGCCAGAGGTGTTTCTCGAGGGTGCGGCAGCGGGTCTGCGCGACTATCTGGACGCGAAGGCCGTGGTCATCGTCGGTCTCGAGCATCCCAAACTCGAGCGCCCCAAGTACGCCCCGCCGCGCTACTCCTCGCCTCCAGGGGCCACGCTGGCCGGACTCGGCGCATCTGTCCCGGACCTGGGCGCGTCGCTCGAGGCAGTGTGGCCGCGCCCGGACGGCTCCGAGCTGCGGGTGCTGGTAGGCGGCGCAAACGTGGGCGGCGCAAACGTGGGGCGCGACGCACTCGAGGACGCGGTGGGCGCGGTGGCTCCGGTGTTCGAGCAACTTGTACTGCGCCGTAAGCTCGAGGCGCAGCACACCGAACTCGAGCGGCGCAACGACCTCATCAAGGACCTGATTTACGCCTTCTCACACGATTTGCGTACCCCCATCACCGCCAGCACCCTGAGCATGAAACTGGCCCTTCAGGGCGTTTACGGCGAGATGTCGCCAGAGTACAAAAGCGCGCTCGAGAACGGACTGACCTCTAACGCGGCGCTGCTCGATTTGGCCGACCAACTGCTCACCGTAGCGCGGCTCGAGGCCGGGGAGGCCGGAGACGATTTCAGGCCGCTCGAGCTGCGCGGTTTGCTCGAGGCCCGCATAGCACAGGTACGCGGCATTTTCGCTGAAAAGTCGCTCGAGCTGAGGTGTCACCTTGCGCTCACGGCCTGGGTGCGCGGCAACCCGCTCGAGCTGGGCCGCGCGGTGCAAAACCTGCTCGAGAACGCCTTCAAATGGTCCCCACAGGGCGGCGTGGTCGAGGTTCGGCTCGAGACGCTGGGGCGTTTTGGTCACGTCACGGTGCTCGACGACGGCCCCGGAGTCCCCGAGGCGGTGCGCCCCACCCTGTTCCAGCGCTTCAAAAAAGCCGGTGCAGGCGCAGGGAGTGGACTGGGACTGTATCTGGCCCGCAGAATTGTCGAGGCGCACGGCGGCAGAATCGCCTACGCTCGGCTCGAGGGGCGCACCAGTTTTCGCTTCTCGCTGCCGCTGGTGATGGAACCGCCGGATAAAGTGCAGGAAGTGGTGCTCGAGGGGCGCGAAGTGGGGAAATAAGCTTTGGGCAATGAGCGATGAGCGATGAGCTAAAACCGTCCCAGGTGGTTTTTTACTGTTTAAGGCTTGTTAAACATCAAAAACATATAAACTCTGCCGAAACTTGAATCCCAAGCTCATCACTCATCGCTTTTTCTCGAGGTCCCCATGTCCAAAATCCGCATCTTCTTAGTCGAGGACCACAGCTTCACCCGCGACGGATTGCGGGCCAGCATCAACTTTCAGAGCGACCTCACGGCAGTGGGCGAGGCCCGCAGTGGAGAAGAGGCGCTCGAGTTGCTTCCTACCCACCTTGCCGACGTGGTGGTGCTTGACATCGGCCTACCCGGTATGGACGGCATCGAGGCGGCGCGTCAAATCAAGGCGCTTTACCCGAGCGTCCGCATCGTGATGCTTACGGCGCACCAACTGCGTGAGGAGGTCTTCGCGGCGCTGGCCTCGGGTGCCGATGCCTACTGCCTCAAGAGTGGCGACCCGGAGCTGTTGATGCTGGCCATCCGGGCGGCGGCGGCGGGTAGCGCCTACCTGGACCCGCAGATTGCCAAAAGTGTGCTCGAGCGGGTAAGCAGGCCGCTCGAGCAGAGCGTTCACCTCACCGAGCGAGAGCTGGCGGTGCTGCGCCAGATTGCCGAGGGCCTTAACAACAAAGAGATTGCTTTGACATTGGGCGTTTCGGTGAGTACCGTCAAAAGCCACGTTCAGGACCTGCTCGAGAAGCTGAGCGCCAGTGACCGCACCGTTGCTGCGGTCAAAGCGCTCAGGCAGGGTTTGCTCTAGCTTTGGGGTGCTCGGGTATACTCGAGCCATGCAAATAGACGGTGTGAACCCGGTGCGGGCTACTCGTACCCAGGTCTGGACGGCGCTCAACGACCCCGAAGTGCTGGCCCGCTGCGTGCCCGGAGTCAAAACCCTCACCCTGATAGACGACAACACCTTCAAGATGCTGCTCGAGATTTCCATCGGCCCGGTCAAGGGAAAGTTTGACGGAAAAATCGAGATTCTCGAGCGCCAGGAGCCGGATACCGTCAAGCTGAGCGTGACGGCCAAAGCGCCCACCGGAATTGTGAACGCCACCGGAACGGTGCGGCTCGAGGAGCAAGAAAGCGGCACTCTGGTTCACTGGTCTGGCGAACCCAAACTGATGGGAATGCTGGCCTCGCTGGGTGGACGTTTGATTGAGGGTGTGGCCAAACAACAGGCGACCATCTTCTTTGGCAAGCTCGAGGGGGAAGCGCAGAAAATAGAGGTTACACCGTAGTTTGTGACTCGAGTCAATTTATTCGGAGACCTTTTGAAAACAGCAGACCCAGAAGTACAGTTTTCCACAAGTTTAAAGAACGGTAAATTGGGTGTATTTCGCATTCAAACTCTCAAGTCGCAAATAGAACAGCTTCTTGAGGGTCGAATTACATTTGACAGGACGGACTATAATAGCTTGGCTCTTGATGGAGTTGAAATATTCTTTAATCAAACTTCTAATTTGCTTGATGGTGTAATTATGAAACTTTCTTCGTGTGAGACTATAATGCCCTGGCAGAGCGTTCTTAAACTTTCATGGACTGACTGGCTTATTAAAGTCCCATTTGAAGTAGTGACGCAAGTCTTAATCCTGCACAAAATTAATTTTAAGAAAGTTGAATACATGAATGGAAGCTTGGGCGTTATAATTCGAGCGCTTCCTGCTACAGTGGAAATTATATTTACAGAATCCAGCGAAATGGACAGTCTACGGCTCGATTTCTTGAATCCTTATCAGATTCTTAGCAATATAAGAACCGTGATTACTCACTAAGTTTGCATCTATAAAATAGGGTTGAAGAGGAGAAATGGTAGAGGACACTCGAACCTTCCATCCGCAAACCGTACCCCACTTCATGGTTCTTAGTCGCTCGAGCGGGTAAGATACATCTACACAACTTCAACCTACAGCTCGTCGCACCGCGCCGCTCGAGCGGCTTTTTTCACCCGCCCGTTACTCTTTTGTGGAGGATTTATGGCCGAAAAAGTACCCCTGACCCTGGTTGTAAACGGCATTGAGACGCACTCGAGCGTGGAGCCACGCACCCTGTTGGTTCAGCACCTGCGCGACGAACTCGGCCTGACTGGAACCCATGTCGGTTGCGACACCAGCCAGTGTGGGGCCTGCACGGTCCACGTTGACGGCGTGGCGGTTAAGTCCTGCACGATGTTTGCGGTTCAGGTAGACGGCTCGAGCGTGACCACCATTGAGGGTATCGGCAGTGTAGAGCACATGCACCCCTTGCAAACTGGATTCTGGGAAACGCACGGCCTCCAGTGCGGCTTCTGCACCCCCGGCATGATTATGAGCACCATAGATTTGCTCGAGCACAATTCAGACCCCACTGACGACGATATTCGCCATGCGCTCGAGGGCAATTTTTGCCGCTGCACTGGGTATCACAACATTTTACGGGCGGTGCATCATGCAGCGGCAGCGATGAGCGCGGCCAAGATGCCAGAAGTTCAGGCTGCGGATGATTGAGTGAAGGCGTCAGAGGTCAGATGTCAGATGTGCAACCCAAACAGACCGTGTAGGGGCGAGTGGCAGCTCGCCCACTCCGCTCGAGCTTAAGCTTTGTAAAACTCTCGAGCACCCGAACACCTGCAAGAACCGGAGGCGATGAGCATGGCGGATAACAAAGGGGCCGAAAAATACTTCGGAAAAGCCATCAAGCGCGTGGAGGACCCACGTTTCGTAACAGGAGCAGGGCATTACACCGACGACTTCACCATGCCCGGAATGCTGCACGCGGCCATGCTGCGTTCACCTTACGCGCACGCCAAGATTGTTTCGGTGGACCAGAGCGCCGCTCGAGCGCTGCCCGGTGTGATTGCCGTTTACGTGGGCAAAGATTTGGTGGACGCGGGCATCAACCCGATTCCTCCCGGCTGGCTGCTGGACGGCCTGAAAATCCCACCTCACCACGCCATTGCACCGGAAGAAGTTCACCATGTGGGCGACATTTTGGCCTGCGTGGTGGCCGAGTCAAGGGCCATTGCCGAGGACGCGGTAAATTTGCTCGAGGTGGATTACGATGTTTTGCCCTCACTGAGTTTGGGCAGCAAAGCGCTGGAAAGTGGAGCCGCCGCCGTTCACCAGGACCTTGCCCCCGACAACGTGGCTTTCAAATGGGAGATTGGAGACTCGAGCGCGGTGGACGCGCAGTTTGCCAAGGCCGATAGGATTGTCAAGCTGACCCTACGCAATCACCGACTGGTTCCCAACGCCATTGAACCTCGAGCCAGCCTCGCTTCTTACTCCAAAGGTGACGGCGAATATACGCTGTGGACCACCTCGCAGAACCCGCACATTCACCGCCTGATTCTGGCTGCCTTCGTGATGGGTATTCCCGAGCAGAAGCTGCGGGTGATTTCGCCGGACGTGGGCGGCGGTTTTGGCTCCAAAATATTCCAGTACCCCGAAGAAGCGGTGGTGCTGTACGCCACCAAGATGCTGGGTAAACCCGTGAAGTGGACCGCGCGGCGCTCGGAAGCTTTTGTCAGCGACTCGCACGGGCGCGACCACGAAAGCGTGGCCGAACTGGCCATTCAAAACGATGGCACGGTGATGGGGCTGAAAGTCAATACGGTGGCCAACCTGGGCGCTTACCTGACCCTGTTCGCCGCCGCAGTCCCCACCTACCTTTACGGCACGCTGATGAACGGCTGTTACAAATTCCCGGCCATTCACTGCCAAGTGACGGGCGTGTTCACCCACACCGTTCCAGTGGACGCTTACCGAGGTGCAGGGCGGCCCGAAGCGACCTACCTGCTCGAGCGAATCATGAGCAAGGCCGCCCTCGAGCTGGGAATGGACCCCACCGAATTGCGCCGTAAAAACTTCATTCAGCCCGAGGAATTCCCGTATCAGACCCCAGTGGCGCTGGTTTACGACAGCGGCAATTACGAACCTGCCATGGACAAGGCGCTCGAGATGCTGGGGTACAAGGAACTGCGCCAGCAACAGCTCGAGGGGCGTAAAAACGGTAAATACATCGGCATTGGCGTCTCGACCTATGTGGAAGCCTGTGGCCTTGCGCCCAGCGCCTTAGTCGGTATGTTGGGCGCGCAGGCGGGCCAGTGGGAGAGTTCGCTGGTGCGGGTTTACCCCACCGGCAAAGTCGAAGTGTTCACCGGAAGCCACTCGCACGGTCAGGGCCACGAAACTGCCTTTGCTCAGATTGCCGCCGACGAACTTCAGGTGCGGCTCGAGGACATCACCCTGATTCACGGCGACACCGGAAAAATCCCGTTTGGCTGGGGAAGTTACGGCTCGAGGAGCGCTCCGGTGGGCGCGTCGGCGCTCAAGATGGCCCTGGGCAAAATCGTCAAGAAGTCACGCATCATCGCCGCACACCTGCTCAAAGCAGTGGAAGCTGACCCAGACCAGGATTTAGTGTTTGAGGACGGCAATTTCTCGGTGCGCGGCGTGCCGGAAAAGACGGTCAGCTTTGCTACGGTAGCCTTGCAAGCCCACCTGGCCCACGATTATCCCGCCGACCTCGAGCCGGGACTCGAGGCCACCCATTTCTATGACCCTAAAAACTTTGTTTTTCCGTTTGGTACGCACTTGGCGGTGGTCGAGGTGGACCGCGATACCGGAAAAGTGAAACTGATTCGCTACGTCTGCGTGGACGATTGCGGTAACATCATCAACCCGCTCATTGCTGAGGGACAGGTTCACGGTGGCATCGCGCAGGGCATGGGTCAGGCGCTGCTCGAGAATACCGTTTACGACGACGATGGTCAGCTTCTGACTGGAACCTACATGGAATACGCCATGCCCAGGGCCGACGACCTGCCGATGTTCGAGATTGGGCACACCGTCACGCCCAGTCCGCACAACCCGCTGGGGGTCAAGGGTATTGGCGAAGCCGGAACCATCGCCAGCGGCGCAGCGGTGGCCAACGCAGTGGTAGACGCGCTCGAGCCGTTTGGAGTGGCGCACCTGGACATGCCGTACACCAGTGAGAAAGTGTGGCGGGCGATGCAGGCGGGGTCGCTCGAGAGTATGCCAGCGGCAGCGGACGATTAACAGCGATGAGCAATAAGTAATGAGCTATGAGCTAAAAATTTGCTCGAGCTTTGGCATGTTTGCTCATAACTCATTGCTCATCGCTCATTGCTAGAACCGGAGGTTCTCCATGTACACCACTGAATTCGACTACTTCAAACCCTCGAGCGTTGGGGAAGCCCTCGCCCTGCTCGAGCAGCACCCAGACGCAAAACTTTTGGCAGGTGGACACTCTCTGGTTCCCACCATGAAGCTGCGCCTCGCCTCGCCCAGTGCCTTAATTGATGTTTCCAGGCTCGAGGGTCTACGCGGCATTCGCCTGAAGATGGATAAAATCGTAATTGGCGCGATGACCACTCACCGCGACATCGAGTTTTCACAGGACCTCAAAGATAAGTGTCCGATTCTGCCCGAGCAAGCGCGGCTGATTGGCGACCCGATGGTGCGGAACAAAGGCACTCTGGGCGGCGCACTGGCCCACGCCGACCCCGCCGCCGACTATCCCGCGTCCATGCTGGCCCTGAATGCGTCCCTCAAAATTGAAGGCAAAAGCGGCGCTCGAGTGGTCTCGGCCCACGATTTCTTTCAGGGGATGTTCGCCACCGCGCTCGAACCGGGAGAGATGCTCACCGAGATTCACATTCCACTTCAGGGCGCGCACATGGCCTACGAAAAGTTTGCCCATCCCGCCTCGAGATACGCCATCGTGGGCGTGGCGGTGGTGCTCGAGATGAACGGAAACACCTGCTCGAGCGCCCGAGTTGCCCTCACTGGCGCGGGTCCGGGTGCGGTGCGCCTGGGAAACGTCGAAGAGAAACTGGGCGGTCAAGTCCTCTCCTCGAGCGTCATCGAAAACGCTGTACAAGACGCGGTGCAGGCTAGTGAACTGCTCAGCGACCCCTTCGCCTCGAGCGAATACCGGGCGCACCTGGTGATGGTAATGGCTAGGAAAGCACTCTCGAGGGCAGCGGGGATTTGAGTGATGAGCGATGAGTAATGAGTAATGAGCCTACAAAAGTTTCGGCAGAAGCTTGTTTTTGCTAATCGCTCATCGTTAGTCACTAACTGCTTGCCTTGTCTTACTCATCGCTCATTACTCATCACTCATTGCTAAAAAATGCTCCAACCCCTCCCCACGCTCCTAAACCAGCTCGAGCAGATGCGCTCGAGGGACGTTCCTTACGTGCTGGTCACTTTAATTGGGGTTCAGGGCAACTCGACCCGCAAGCTGGGGGCGCGGATGTGGGTGGCGCAGGACGGCTTTACGCTGGGTTCGGTGTCGTTTGGCAGTTGTGGCGACGGCGAAATCAAAAAGCAAATTGAAAGTGTGCTCGAGGCAGGAACCGCGCGGCGGCTTTCCTTTCTGGTCGGCGAAGACGAGGACACCGAGTTGGGTCTGGCCTGCACTGGAGATTTAGAGGTGTTTCTCGAACCGAATCCAACTCAACTTCAAATCAACTGGGAACTGGCCCTGAATCGGCTCGAGCGGCGTGAAACTGTGGTGACGGCGGTGCTTCTCGAGGAAACCAACCAGGAAACCAACCAGGAAGCCAACCAGGAAGCCAGACATGGCTTTCGGGAAGAATCCTCCCATTTGGGCCTCGCTCGAGCCAAGATTCAGGAAACTCCCAAACACACTGCCTTTCTCGAGCGCTGGACCCCCCCGCCCCATCTGGTCATCATCGGCGCAAACCCTATCTCGGGGCCACTCTCGAGGATGGCTCGAGAAGTGGGCTGTGTGGTAACGATTTTTGACGCCACACCTGAAAAGTTGAACCCCGAGGAGTTTCCAGGCGTTCAGAATCTTTTGACGGGCGACCTCGAGCAGGTTTTAAATCTCGAGCAATCCGATATCTGGACCGCTGTGGTGGTGGTTTCGCACAACTACGCCGATGAGGTGTTCGCGCTCCGGGCAGCTCTCTCGAGCGCTGCCGGATACCTGGCGGTGCTGGCGAGTGAACGGCGAGGACGCGCCCTGCTGCGCTTTCTCGAGGATTTGGGGTTCTCTAAAAATCAGCTCGAGCGCGTCCGAACTCCGGCGGGTTTGGATTTGGGGCTGGACACGCCCGCCGGAATTGCCCTGAGTATTCTGAGCGAGATGACCGCCACGCTGAACCGGAGAACGGGCGTTCCTTTCGTACAAAAGCAACTGATTGAGCGATAATATTTCTATGCTCGAGCGGTCCAGAATTTGCGCCCTTGTCCTTGCTGCGGGGCGCTCTTCGCGTTTTGGGGAATCCAAAATGCTGGCCACGCTCGAGGGCAAAGCTTTAATTCGTCACGCGGTGGAAAACGCCCTCGAGCACCTCGAAAACGTTTGCGTGGTGTTAGGCCGTGAAGCAGAAAGAGTGAAAGCCACGCTCGAGGATTTACCGCTCGAGTTCATCGAAAACCCCGATTTTGCCTCTGGAATGAGTTCTTCCATCAAAGCCGGAATTCAGGCGCTCGAGCCTACCCGTTTCGATGCGGCGCTCATGGTCCTGGGAGACCAACCTCGAGTACCACATGGCGTTTTCAAGACTCTGCTCGAGGACTATCAACACTCGCTCGCCCCCATTCTGGTTCCCATTTTTCAGGGTGTGCGCGGACACCCTGCACTCTTCGCCCGCGAAATCTGGCCCGAACTGCTGGCGCTCGAGGGCGATTCTGGCGGTAAATCGGTGATTGAGAGGGACGCCGCTCGAGTGCAGCGCGTTCAATTTGATTTTCCGGTTCCAGACGATGTGGACACGCTCGAGGATTTGAAAAAGCTTGGGTATTAAGCCAGTTTGCTTAGGCGCTCGAGCGAACCACATATTTACTTCCCATCCAGAAAAGACCACACTGAACCTAGCCTGCTCGTGGGACTCGAGCGCGACTTCCGAAACCCACTTTGATTGGACCCTTCCCGTCGTGCCACTCTTCCCCGAGCAGGCCCTTTCATGGACTTTTAAGCATTTTTCACTACCATTGCGCCCCTTCCGCTACGCTCCAGTCGCTCCATTTTCGTGAAAAATGCTTTGCTGTTGCCACTCCCGTTGGTCGGGAAGTCTTTCGCTTACGCTCCACACTTCCACAAATTTTTTTATGACCCCCACCCTCGAGCAAACCATCCCCCGCGAAGATTTGGCGCTGTTCGTCAACGCTTGCTTTGTTTCGACGGGCCAGAAGGAGTTTTACAGCACTGCTGCCGAGCAACGCATCTCACTCGAGTTTTTGCACAACTACATTTGCACCCATTACCGCCGCTTATACACTCGATGTCTGGCGGTGGGCGTGAACCACTACGCCCGAACCGAAATCGTGCGCCATCTGCTCTCGAGCGGTAAACTCTGCCCTGACGATTTCAGGCTCGAGGAGGGGCGTCTTATCCGCGCCTCGCTACGGAAACTGCCGCCTCAGCGGGTGTGGAAACTCTTCGAGCGCTTGCGAAAAGATGGGCTGAACAACCGTCGCACCCGCGCCACCGTGCGCGAGTATGTGATGGGCCACCCGGAATTGCCGTTCCAGGCCATCAAATACCGTCACAAGTTGCGCTCGAGCCTGATGCACGCGCACATACACCTGGATGATGAACTCTCGAGCTTCCTGTTCGAGAGTGGTTTTAAAAAGAGTGTCAAGTTTGAAACCCCGCTGCTCGAGACCTTCCGCGCCGCGCACTACAGCATGGAAAAGGTGTACGAGCTGCCCTATTCGATTGCTGAAGGGCTGGCCGCCAAACACGGTATCCCTCGAGCGAAGTTTCTCCAGCGCATTCAGCCCCGCATGACCGAGCGCGAAAAGCTGCGCCTGCAAGCCTCGAGCGGGGGGAAAATCGCGCTCGACCCTTCAAAACTCGAGCTGACCGAGTTGTGCGTTTACCTGCTCAGCCTGACTTTTGACCAGCGTGTGCAAAACCGCGCCCAGCTCGAGGATTACTTGGAAATCGCCACCCGCAAAGCGGCGCGTTCGCTCGAGCCACTCGAGGGCAAGGTGGCCGCTGTGATGGACAACTCTTTCTCCTCGAGTGGCTCGAGCGAAAAGAAAAACCGTCCACTGGCCCTGGCCTACTCAATCCACCGCCTGCTGAAGTCCGTAGCGGCAGACTATCGAGCGTTCTGGACTGCGCCCATGCCAGACGAACTTTTGCTGCACGCCAAGGGTCAGAGCAACCTGACTGAGCGCTTTTTAGATGCCCTGGAAACGGGCGCTGAAACGGTCATCATTGTATCCGACGCAGCCGAAAACGACCCCTCGAGCGCCTTTCACAGCATTTATAGCGCTTACCGCAAGTTGGGTGGGAAAGCCGCTGTACTCCACCTCAACCCCTTTTTCGATGCCGAAAATCTCGAGGTGGCCCCGCTCAGCCCGGATTTGCCCGCACTCGGTCTGCGCTCGAGCGAGGATTTGTCCGCTCTGCTCGGTTTTGCCCCGTTTTTCTCGGGTGAGGCAACCTTGCAGGACCTCGAGAGTTATCTGGGTGCTCGAGCGGGGAAGTTGCTTGAAACCGTGGCTCGAGATGTGGTGGACGAACTTTAGGTGGAAAGCTAAAGGCACTGCCGGACAAGTCGGGTAGGTCAAAGGGTCAGAGTTGAGAGAGGTTCACCGAATCAACCGAATACTGAGCAATCTTCTCGATAAATAACGTGCCAGACAATTTCTCTGCCTTCTGCTTTCCGCCCCCCATAACCAAGGAACCCCCATGACCTTAAAGCTCACCGGACTCACCGCCGCACCCGCACAAGTTTGCGGGGGCATTCGCCTGGTGCCGTTGCTGCGCGACCAACCCTGCCTGGACGTGCGGCTCGAGCGCCAACCCTTCGACGCCGATTTGACGGTGGTCAAGACAGGTGAAAAGATGGCCTACTGGGCCTTCGTGCCGCACGGTCTGGTCTTGCATTGGGCCGACGACGGTGAGGAAGTCGAGGTCGTGCAGGGCAGTCAATTGCTGCGAGCGGACGGCAAAAAATCTAAATACAGTTGGGGAAAAGTGCAGTCCCTGCACCGCATGGCGAGGCGGGTGGACAAAAAAGCGCTGCGCTTTTTACCGCTGCACACCGCGCTCGAGGGTTTTCTAGCCCTGCATTTCGGCGGCCCCAACTTCAAGTGGCCCGAGTATTCAGGATTCGCGCTGAGCCACGGTCTCGGCTCGAGGAGCGAGTGGACCCATCCCGGTGGCTCGCTTTACGGTTTCGAGCAGGCGCTCAGAACCTTCGAGATTTACCAGGGTCAGGTCGGGGTGATGATTTATGTGGCTGGCGCGCTGGCGAGTGTGTCGGTGTTTCCATCGGCTCAGGATTACCGCCGCCTGCACGCTGCCCTGCTCGAGGACGTGTACGGCGAACTCATCTGGCAGTACGCGCTGATGTTCCCCCAAACCCAGCGGCTCGAGAACCTCCCCCGAGTAGAGAATGCCAAAACGCTGGCAGATTTACGAGCGGCTTTG
>Ga0209724_1001199_pt1 | contig 23862 bp, 13 predicted proteins | sample grotaG_FD_184143 | JGI IMG/M metagenome (GOLD analysis project Ga0209724, IMG submission 184143) | Glacier valley bacterial and archeal communities from Borup Fiord, Nunavut, Canada, to study Microbial Dark Matter (Phase II) -... | ecosystem: Environmental > Aquatic > Freshwater > Ice > Glacier ...
GATATGATTCAGACTCGTGAAATCAAATTCTCGTCCTATTTTCCCGCCCTTGCCATTAATGATTTAACCATTGATAACCAGCTTGTTGAGATTGCTGAAAATAGTGTTCTTCATCACCGGATAAATCTTCAGGATAAACTGATTCTAAAAAGCAATCAGAATAGCCTTACTTTTTTTGTTTCCCCCTTGGTCTATTGGGGAAAAGAGCGTCATCTTATTTCCTATCGTCTGAAAAACTTTGACCACAACTGGACCACCAGCCTGTCCAATCAACCCATCAGTTTTGTTGGTCTCAATCCAAATAAATACATTCTGCAATTGCGTGTAAGTGACGAAAATGGCAATTGGTCCAATCAGATCAAGGAAGTTGAAATACTTATCAATCGACCCTTGTGGCTCACCAACTGGGCCCTTGCAGGTTATTTACTCCTGGTCATTGGAATTCAAATACTATTCCTCGGGTGGTACGTCAGGCGTGCATCGCGAAAAAAGGAAGCTTCACTTCTGGAATATAAACTGCAAAATGAAAAGGAACTTCAGAATTATAAAATTGAATTTTTCACCAATGTGGCCCATGAATTCCGCACCCCGCTCACACTAATCACCTCTCATATCCTTGCCCTGCTTGATGAATCTGAGGCCAATGGTAAAAATCCACGCTTGCTGAAAGTGTACAACAACAGTGTTAAGTTGCAGAAATTGGTGCTCGAAATCATTCAATTCAGGAAACTTGAAAAAGGTAAAGAACAGATCAACAGTACGAAAGTGAATCCTGAAATGCTGGCTTTGGAGGTTCTTTCAGACCTTGAACTGCTCGCCGATAAAGGGGGAGTTACTTGTGAAGTTATCTGCCCTCAAAAAGATGTTACTGTTATTACTGATGCCGACAAATACCAACGCGTGTTAACCAACCTGGTGTCGAATGCCATCAAATACAACCATCCCGGAGGTTATGTAAAAGTGAGGATCTCTTTTGAGGAGAATGCGTTTAAAACTCAGGTCCAGGATAACGGTATTGGCATTAATCCTGAATTTAAAGATAAGGTCTTTGAACCTTTCGGTATCTCTTCTGCTCATCCCGATAAATCGGGACCTGATTATAAGTCAACAGGACTTGGATTGGCTGTTACCAAAGGAATTGTAGAACTTCTTCAGGGGACTATTGCCTTCGAAAGCAGTCCCAATGAAGGCACGCTATTTGTTTGCACGATTCCAAATCTTCCTCTAATTTATAATGCTCAGCAAATCAATGAACCCTCGAATGGTCATCAGGAAATGAATTACCTGGACGAATTGCCAATAACTGAGACTCACTCCTCTTTAGATATTTTGCCCGGTAAACCGACAGTTCTATTGGTAGATGATGATCTGGAAATACTCGATCTGTTAAAAAATATGCTGGCTCCTTTATACAATCTCCTCATTGCCCAAAACGGACTGGAGGCTTTAGCCATTGTTGAAAAACATAAGATTGATCTGATCGTTTCTGATATAATGATGCCTGTTATGGATGGTGTTGAATTATGTAATAAAATCAGGGAGAACTTTGATACCAGTCACTTACCTCTGATATTGCTTACTGCCAAGGAAGAAATAGAAGACCGAATCAAGGGCCTTCAGGCTGGGGCCGATTCATATATTCCAAAGCCTTTTCATCCTGATCATTTAAAAATTAGGATTGAAAAACTCCTGTCCAGGAGACAGAATATAAAAAATGGATTTGCACTTCAGAATGAAAGTACACCCATAATGACTCAAATACAGGACCCATTTTTTCTTAAATTGCTGAATTATATTGAAGAAAATATTGATGATGAATTGCTTTCTACTGAAAAACTTTGTGATAGGCTTGGTATCAGCAAATCGTCTCTTTACAATAAGACTAAATCAGTGCTTGGAACCTCTCCACACGGACTGATCAATCAATGCAGGGTGAAAAAAGCTTCAGTTTTGCTCCAGTCTACAACACTGTCAGTGAGTGAAATCATTGATCATACCGGGTTCAATAGCCGTGCCCATTTTTACGAGCTTTTCAACAAAACATTCAACTGCTCTCCCTCCGAATACCGTCAGAGAAGAAGGGAAGCAGTATAATCGTCAGCAATACCTTCGTGGGCGCATCGACCCAAAGTTCTCCGAAACATGATACCATGTCTTCACTACCTTTTGGGTGCCGCTCTTGGTGCAGAGCACTTTTAATATTTGTAGAAAGGAAGATTGAAATAGCCAAGGCAGGTGCAGCGCACCGAAATATATTCAAATAATAATCCTATTTCCAATAAATTACGGTGCGCTGCAACTTAGGGTTGCGGCATTTTAGATATTTCTACAAATATCAAAGGTGCGCTGCACCAATCGGATTGACTGGTTGGTGGAATTATAATTAAGATTTCATCGACCTCTTAATATTAATATAACAGTTGAAGCTTGAACCATACAATCCATTAACATCCTTTAATACTGCACCTTCCAAACCGCGTCATCAGTGAAATTTGGATAGGATCAAGAAAGAAATCATCTTCATTTTTCCTAAATACCTTTAGTGAGTTTATCTATTACATGATTGATACCCCATTGATACCCCATTGATACCCCATTGATACCCCATTCAGTGTAAATACAAATATAATTCAAATATAATACGTATATAATACGTATATAATACGTAATTGTACTATTTATATGTGTAATATATACGTTTTATATATTTATTATATATGTATTTATACTGAATGAGGTATCAATGGGGTATCAATGGGGTATGACAAAGGTATGATACAAATACTACACAAACCTATCTGGAATAGCATCAGAAAGTCAGTTTGTAAATGAAAAGGATGATGTAGAATATAGAAGATTCTGAAACGTTTGATTTTCAGCTGTATTTTGGAACAGGGAGGACAAAATCGGGAGCAGGGCGGACAAATTTATGGCAGCGTTTTTGTATTTTTGATTATATAAAAAACCAATAATATGGATCTGGCTAATCGTTTTCCTTCAAATCCGCTTCTTCGTCCTTCTGATTTAAAACCTGGCATTAAGGGTATGGAAATTCTTTGTCTACTGAACCCTGGAGTATTTCAGTTCAATGGCAAAGTTTGGCTATTGCTCAGAGTTGCCGAACGGCCTCAACAGATTGAAGGTAAAATCAGTTTCCCGGTTTACAATAGTGAGGGTGAAATTGAAATTCTAAGTTTTGATAAGATGGATCCTGATCTGAATGCCTCTGATCCCAGGGTGATCAATTATAAGAAGAAGGATTATCTCACTACGCTCTCTTATTTAAGGCTTGTTTGCAGTGATGATGGGATTCATTTTTATGAGCCTGAGGGTTATCCGCCTATTTTTGGAAAGGGTGAACTTGAAACTTTTGGTATAGAAGATTGTCGCGTGGCCACTATGGAAGGTGGATTTAACCTGACCTTCACCGAGGTATCTGAGTTTGGGGTAGGAGTGGGATTGATTAAAACCAAAGACTGGAAAACTTTCGACCGCAAAGGAATGATCTTGCCCCCTCATAATAAGGATTGTGCCCTGTTTGAAGAAAAAATTAACGGCAAGTATTTTGCCCTGCATCGTCCTAGCAGTCCCGAATTGGGAGGTAACTATATATGGGTAGCCGAATCGCCTGATATGATTCACTGGGGCAGGCACAAATGTATTGCAACTGTTCGTCCCGACAAATGGGATTCGGCAAGGGTTGGAGCCGGTGGACCGCCTATTCGAACTAAAAAAGGATGGCTTGAAATCTATCATGGAGCCAACAGCAGTCACCGTTATTGTCTTGGCGCCTTGCTGCTGGATATCAACGATCCGACCAAAGTACTTGCGCGTAGTTCAGAACCCATTATGGAACCTAATGAGACTTACGAACAGACCGGATTTTTTGGTAATGTGGTATTCACCATTGGTCATTTTGTGAAAGGTGACGACATCTATATGTATTACGGAGCCAGCGATGAAGTGATTTGTGGTGCAAGGCTCTCTATTTCTGAAATACTATCAACTCTTATTTAACAACTAGTATATATGTTTACCAAGCTAACAGCTGAATTTAGGTTTTTCCTCTCACAGCCCCACAATATGCGGGTACTGCTGATAACCAACATGCTCTATGCCTTGGTATTGCCTGTTGTTGAAATATTTATGGCTGCCTATATCATGCGGTATTTTGCTGATACCAGTTACGTGGCCATTTTCCAGGTCGCCATGTACACGGGTATCATCATTACTTCGCTCACCAATGGGCTATTGCTGAAAAGTTTTAAAGTGGCGCACCTTTACAGTTTTGGTATTCTGCTCAGCGGAATGTCGATGGTTGGAATGATGTTCGTAAAAGACATCACCTTGCCTGGACTGGTCGTTGCAGGTACTATGATTGGCGCTGCATCCGGTTTTTTCTGGACCAACCGCTACCTGATGGCCCTCAATACAACCAACGATGATAACCGAAATTACTTTTTCGGACTTGAATCTTTTTTCTTTACCATTTCCAACATTGGAGTCCCGGTAGCCATTGGTGCCTTACTGGCATCGATCGATGGAGTACATTTATTTGGCATAGTATTCGATATATATCTAGGTTATAGGGTAGTAACAATTATCGTATTTGCCTTAACCATACTGGCTTGCTTCTCGCTGGCCCGTGGTAATTTCGATAACCCTGTGCAAAAAGATTTTCTCTATTTCCGCTTCGGAAGTCTTTGGAACAAGCAAATATTACTGGCCATGCTGAAAGGGCTGGTGCAGGGATTTTTGGTCACTGCACCTGCTATGCTTATCATGAAATATGTGGGCAAAGAAGGCTCCCTGGGCCTGATACAGGGAATTAGCGGTGGATTGACAGCTATATTAATTTATCTGCTGGGCCGCTTTGCAAAACCTCAGCACCGCATCCTGATCTTTGGGTTTGGGATCACCCTGTTTTTGATTGGCACCATTTATAACGGCATAGAATTATCAGCCATTGGGGTCATTGTCTTTGTGCTGTGCAAGGTATTTTTTCAGCCTTTGCACGACCTGGCTTATTATCCCATTATGATGAAGGTCATTGATGTGATGTCTCTTCGCGAAGACCGTAACAAGTATGCCTATATACTGAATCACGAATTTGGACTATATGCAGGAAGGGTCTCAGGCCTCGGGTTATTTATTTTCCTGGCATTTTATGTTTCCGAATCCTTCGCGTTACGCTATTCTCTAATAATAGTAGCTGCATTGCAAATGCTGTCCATTCCGCTGGCTACCAATATAATGAAACTCTCATACAGTAAATAACTATGAAACTATACGACCCTATGAATCTACTTCTAATTATATTATTATCACTTTTCTCCTGCGCAAATGATACAGGGGTACCGGTTGTGCAAACATCCATTCCACGTATTGAGCAGATGCCCAATATGCCGCAGCCTTTTAAAATCATCGACTGGGAAAAGAAGGCGCTTCAATTCGACAGCCTGGTTTTCAATTTCAACAATACAACCTCCTTTGGCCCCCTGATCTGGCTCGACAGCGCGCGCCGCAACATGGATCAGGTAACTTACGGTATTTATACGGTGATGGGTGATATTCGTCAGGGTCCCAAACACAACAATGGAGAGTTTCATGAAGCACTTACTGATTACCAGGCCATTATCGGCGCCGGATTACTTGGTATTGACAAAACCAACCAGCATGGTTATAACTTTGTCAAGATGTCGCAAAATTATTTCAATACTACTACCAAATGGAATATTGTGATGAACAATACAACACCAGAGGTAGCCATGGCCGGTGGTGGATATGGCCGCGACTGGTGGTACGATGTATACCCCAATGTATTGTATTATGGCGTTGCCGCTCTATTTCCCAAAGTTGAGAATACTGAAATGATACAACGCTCGGTGGCGAACCAGTTTTATAAAGCCGATTCAATTCTGAATGGAAACTATAATTACTCTTATTTCGATTATGGTAAAATGAAAGGAATGCAGAATAATATTCCACAACAGCAGGATGCTGCGGGAGGCCATTCTTATGTATTGTTGTCGGCTTACCATAAATTCGGCGATGCCAGATATCTCAAAGGAGCCAAAAGTGCAACACAAGCATTGGTGAACCAAAAGGAGAGTCGCTTTTATGAGAATTTACTGCCCTTTGGAGCGTATACTGCTGCCAGACTGAATGCAGAGCAGAGTACAAATTATGATGTAACCAAGATGTTGAACTGGATTTTTGATGGGTGCCAGGCAAAAGAAGGCCGCTATGGCTGGGGTGTCATCGCTGAACGTTGGGGCAATTTCGATGTAGATGGTCTTCAGGGCAGCATTACCGATGGCGGTGGATATGGTTTTTTTATGAATTCAGTATTGATGTCATGGCCCTTGGTTCCAATGGTAAAGTATGAACCTCAGTATGCAAAAGCGATTGGCAAATATATGCTGAACGTGGTAAATGCTTCACGCCTTTTTTATCCTGATCAGGTTGACAGTGAACATCAGTGGCTTCCTGAACTGAAAGATGTTACGCATGGGATTATAGGGTATGAAGGCGTTCGGAAGATGGATGATTACAACAAGCCTGCTCTGAAAGACATTTCGCCTGTATCAACCGGAGATGGTCCAAAATGGGTAGCAGGACAGCCGAAAGAGGCCATGTTCAGCCTTTACAGCACTTCAATTGCCGGTATTTTTGGAGCCATCGTTCATACAACCAATGTGGAGGGAATCCTGGCGCTGGATTGCAATGCTACTGATTTTTACGCAGATAACAAATTTCATGTCTACCTATATTATAATCCCTATGAAAATGATACAACCGTAAACTATTCATCAGAGTTAAGTGTTGATGTATTTGATGTTGTGTCAAAAAAATATTTGGCTAAAGGGGGGAATGGTAAGGTAAGTTTGATGTTACAGGCAGGCAAAGCCGCAGTGGTGGTAGTCTTGCCTTCGGGAACAAAACTCACGTTGGATGGATCAAGGATAAAAGCCGGAGATGTGATAATAGCCTATAAATAAACTTAATGACTACTGAATTATGAAACCTTTCAATAACTGAATTATGAAACGACTAATATTGATATTGACATTGCTTTTTGTTTGTGGTTCGCTCTTTGCGCAAAAACCTACCCTTACAGGTTCTATCACTGATTCCAAATCGGGTGAATCGCTCATTGGCGTTGCCGTAAAAATTAAAGGAACTGCCATAGGGACCATTACTGATATCAATGGCAAGTACAACCTGGTATCAGACCAGCTGACAAGTACAAGCGTCATCGTATATTCCTACATCGGATTTACAACTGTAGAGGAGTTACTAGGTAACCGCACTGTGATTGATTTGAAACTATCCCCAGAAGATATCATGATGAATGAAATGGTGGTCGTTGGATATGGTTCGATCAAGAAACGGAATATTTTGGGAGCTGTTTCCAAAGTAAATGGAACTGAATTGGACAAATTGCCGGTTACAGATGTGGCGCAGTCGTTACAGGGAAGGGTTGCCGGAGTTCAGGTATCCCAAAATACAGGCGCTCCAGGTGAAGGAGTTTCTGTTCGTATTCGTGGTACCGGGTCCATCAATTCGAGCAACGATCCGCTCTACATTGTTGATGGCATCCCAATCACCGATGCCCTTAATCTTATTTCACCCGGAGATATTGAAAATATATCGGTCCTTAAAGATGCTTCGGCAGCGGCAATTTATGGATCGCGCGCCAATAACGGGATCGTGCTGATTACCACAAAGAAAGGAGTGAAAGGGAAAACCAAAGTTACTTATAGGGGTCAAACCGGGGTTCAGGTGGCTACTCATCTCACCAAGATGGTCAATACAAATGACTATGTCACCGTTTACAATGAAGCGCAGACCAACGACAATGCCTTTATCACTGGGAATATAGCTCCTCATCCATTGATCTCTCTCGATGATGCTGCAAAGTTTGCCAATGTGAATTATTTAAAGGAGCTGTTTCAGCCAGCTATGATCAATTCGCATGAAGTATCCATATCAGGTGGAAATGAAACTTCCAATTTTTTGATATCCAGTGTATTATTCGATCAGAAGGGACTAATAAAGGGAAGCGGTTATACCAAGGGAAACTTCAGATTGGATGTGAATACAGAAGCCAGTAAATGGCTGACTGTAGGGGTGAACATGCTGGCCGGCATATCAAAAAGGGATATCATAGGAAGCTCGGGCGACGGAGCAGGAGGTAATGGCGGAAGTGTTATCAGGTATGCATTTTTTCGGACGCCTGCCATTCCCGTGAGGTTTCCAAATGGAACACCTGGTATCCCTGATGGAACCTTTGTGGACCTTCCTTCTGAATATTTTGGTGACCAGAAATACAACAATTTTCTGGGCGATGGATACAATCCTATCGGGATGGCCGCTAAAAACGACAATAATGAGAAAGACGACAGCTACTTGGGTAAAGCCTATTTTATTGCCAAGATTACCAATGACTTAAAATTTACCACCAATGTGGGATTGGATTACCGTAATGAATTTACCCGACGTTTCAACCCAAGCTGGGGAACCCTTAATCGTGTCAATGGTACGAACGGTATGGATGTGAGTAGTCAACAATTTGTCAACCTGACAGAGAATAGCGTTCTTAATTATGAGACCAAGTTTGGTGAATCGCATAACTTTTCAGCTATGGTCGGATTTGAAGCCATTAAGAATAGTGGAAAAGGTTTATTTTCCAGTGATGTGAATTTTCCCGTCGAGCAGAAAGAATTGGAATACATTGGTAACGGTGGTAACGGAAATGCAGGTAGATCCACCAGCCAAAATGAGTTTGCTTCAACACTGGTATCGTATTTCGGAAGGATAAATTATGATTTCAAAGAGAAATACTATTTGTCAGGTACACTGAGACGAGATGGTTCTTCCAGGTTTATTGGAAGTAATAAATGGGGAACTTTCTACTCTTTTTCCGGTGGATGGGTTTTGTCACAGGAAAAATTTCTGCACGATGTGTCTTGGCTTTCGAATCTAAAACTTCGTGCCGGCTATGGAGCAATTGGAAATCAGGATATTGGTCTCTACGCTGATAAAGACAGGATTTCCCGCGATTACAATTATCCTTTTGGTAATTTTCCAAATAGTGGATATGCACAGTCAGCTCTGGGAAACAGCAACCTGCAGTGGGAAACCAGTTATCAGTACAATGGCGGGTTGGATGCGGAAATTTGGAAAGGGGCATTGGCCTTATCTGCTGATTACTACTATAAAGTAACGGAAAAAATGCTGGTAAGAGCTTCGATTCCTCCATCAAGCGGTTATGCAGAGGCAAACTATATAAACAACGGTTCAGTATTAAACAGGGGAATTGAACTTGAAGCAACATATCATAAGAAGAAAAATGATTGGGGATATACGGTCTCAGGAAACATTGCTTTTTTGCACAATGAAGTGCTCAAAGTAAATGCTCCAACTTTTGACGGAGAGATTGATTCAGGAATCGATGCTACACAAACAGCAGTTGGACATCCCATCGGGTCATTTTATATGCTCGAAATGGAGGGTATATTTCAGAACGAAATAGAAATTTTGACTTCACCCATTCAGGGATCTAACATTCATCCGGGAGATGTGAAATTTAAAGATGCCACTCCTGATCAGGTTATTGACAACCTCGACAGGGTTTATCTTGGTAGTGCAATTCCGAAATTTAACTACGGATTGAATCTTATAACCAACTATAAAAACTTCGATGTGAGCCTGTTCTTTCAGGGTGTATATGGCAACAAAATCTATTCTCAGGTTAACATGGATATTGAAGGTTTTTACCGTGGATTTACCGTTACCCAGCGCTATTTTGACAATCGCTGGACAGGAGAAGGCACTTCCAATTCACAGCCAAGAGCATCATGGTCTGCCAAGTCAAACAATGCGAAACCTTCCTCCCGATTTCTGGAAGATGGTTCCTACCTCAGGTTGAAAAATCTTCAGATCGGATATACGATACCAACGAAAACACTTGCAGATATTGGATTGTCGCATGTGAGGGTTTTTGCTTCGGGCACCAACCTGCTCACATTCACTAAATATTCAGGATTGGATCCGGAAATGACTGTCAGCGATAACTCCAAAAAAGAGGGGGACCTTGCCCGCAATATCGACTGGGGAACTTATCCTTCAGCAATGACTCTTATGCTTGGACTTGACATCACCTTTTAATCTTAATGGCTATGAAAAAGATATTATTCAACCTATCAGATACATTCAGAAATCAGATGATGAATGTGAAGGTCGTTCAACTTAAAAGTGTAAAGCTTCAACCGGCAATGTTGCTGGTTTTAATAGTAGTGCTATTTGGTGGATGTAAGAAATTCCTAACCGAAAATCTAAAAGGCAGTTTCTCAACAGACACCTATTACAAGTCTGACAAACAGGCCATTCAGGCCATTAACGGTGCATACAATGCCAATTCTTTTACCGGAGCGAACAATGTAATCTGGGTATTTGGAGATGTAGCCTCTGATGATGCCGTTAAAGGTGGTATTGAAGGCGATCAAGCCGAAATTACATTCATCGATAATTTTACTGCCAATGCAGGAAATGGCATGATCTTCAAATTCTGGCAATTTACCTATGAAGCCATAGCCCGTGCCAACAATGTAATATATTACGTTCCGGCAATTCCAATGGACGATGGATTGAAAAACCGCATTATTGGGGAAGCTAAATTTCTCAGGGCCTACAATTACTTCAACCTGGTAAACATTTTCGGGAAGGTTCCTCTAAAACTTTTGCCACCGCTCACCCAGGATGCTATTGATTTACCTCTGAGCGAAATAACTGCTACTTATACTCAGATTGAAAAAGACTTAACTGATGCTGCTGCTGTCTTGCCGGTTTCTTATGGTCCGTCAGACATTGGCCGTGTGACCAAGGGCGCCGCTTTGGCGATGCTTGGGAAAGCTAATTTATATCAGCAAAATTGGGCAGCAGCCTCTGGATTTTTTCAACAGGTGGATGCCTTTGGAATTTACAAACTATTGCCTGATTATGCAGATAACTTCAAACTGGCTTTCGAAAACAGCAGTGAATCCGTTTTCGAGATTCAACATAAGGCCAAACAAATTCCACAAACAGGGAGTGAATTGAATCAATGGTTTGCACCTGCCGGTGATGGTGGATATTATTTCAATGCACCCACAAAAAGTTTGGTCGATGAATTTGAAAAAAGCGCAACGGGTGAAGTTGATCCACGCCTTGATGCATCTATTGGCCGTGATGGTCAACCATGGCTTAATGGTGATCTATTCAGTGCAGGTTGGTCTTCAGCTACTGGTTTCCTTACCAAAAAGCATCAGCAACCGCTATCCGAAGTTTCTGCTGCCCTAAAAGGCGATGGCGATCTTAACTATATCTACCTTCGTTATGCCGATGTTTTACTAATGAAAGCTGAAGCCTTCAATGAACTAAACAATGCCGATTCGGCTAAGACAAATCTCAATAAAGTGCGGCATCGTGCGCGTGCAAGTTTTATTGGAACTCCTCCCGCTGATCTGTTGGCTGATATCACTACCTCAGATCAAAGCCTTCTCCGTACAGCGATTCAAAAAGAACGAAGGGTTGAACTGGCGCAAGAATTTCACCGCTATTTTGACCTGATGCGATGGGGCAAGACCATTGCCGAAGCTGCGCTGGGGCCTGATTTTAAATACGAAACCAAGCGGTACTTACCCATTCCGCAGGCAGAAGTAGATACAAACCAAGCCATTCAACCTTGAAACTATTAATGCAATTTAGTCATATTAATCATTTAAAATTAAAATTAAAATTAAAACTATGAAAAGTAAAAATTTGATTAGGATTCGAACCTTGCTGTTTATGCTTGTCGTAAGTTCAGCATTGTTTGTCGGTTCATGTAAAAAAGACAGCACATCCACTCCCGGTGTAGTTGATAGAGCATTGCTCACTAAAGTAGTTGCTTCAGCTGATTCACTTTCGACTGCTATATCTACAACAGATTATGACCAGTTGGACATTAACGCATATAAGGCTACATTAGCTACTGCGAAAACTGCTTCTACTTCTTCCACTCTTACACAGGCTCAAATTAATAGTCTTGTTGGGCAGATAAAAGCGGCGATGAAAGTGTTAAATTCAAAAGCTTTTGGCTTTATCAATGAGGCCCTTAACCTGGTTGCAGGATGGAAATTTGATGAAGGAACAGGTACAACAGCTACCTCTTACTCCACTGCAAAACAGGTTGGTACATTTACGAAAGGATGGACTACTTTATTGGCTAACAATGCGGCATTGCCTACATGGGTTGACGGTGTAAAAGGTGGAAAAGCAATTCACCTGAATAACGGTGCTCATCTTGAAGTTCCTTATTCGCCAAGCTTCCTGCCTGCCAGCATATCTATTTCGGCATGGATTAAAATGGATAAGCCGTTTTGGCAGAACAATGTTATCGTATCTCAAAACTACTGGTATGGTTATAAGTTTGCAACCCAAGAAAATGGAAAACCTCTGTTTACTGAAAGGGTTAATGCTACTACGGTTCATGATTTTGATGCTGGGGATGGTGTAGTTGCACCTAATGTATGGACACAGGTTGCGGTTTCGCTCAATAGTGCAAAGGATTCATTGCAATTTTTCATTAATGGGACGTTAACCAACACGTTTACAGAAGCAGATGGTGGTGTAGGCCCATTAACTCAAACCCTAGCTTTTGTTATTGAAGGCTATACCTACACTGCACAGCCATTCTTAATTGGCTCATTTGCCACAGATGCTGAAATAGCAGCCAAACCAAAGAACTTTGATTGGATATCAGTTGCTAATGTAGGCTCTTTCGAAGGTTCAATCGACAACCTGAAGATCTTTAACACTGCCTTGAAACCAGGTCAGGTTAAGAAGCTCTACAATGACGAAAAACCATAAGCCGTTGGCAATTAGTTTTTTGTTTTGATATAAATATGGAATGGCCCAATTGAACTGCATGATAAAGGCAGGCTTTTGGGCCATCCTTTCTTTTAGACAAATAGCAGTTATTTAGAAAATATCAAATTAAAATTGGAAATGCTCGTTTAGGGCATTGGCATTTTGATGCTGCTGCTAATGGGGCAGAGCACTTTTTATATTTGTAGAAAGAAATATGTCTGAATCACCTTATTGATGGCTGTTGCTCCTGTTGCAGAGCACTTTTAATATTTGTAGAAAGGAATATACCTGTGGCAACTTATTGATGCTGTCGCTTTTGTTGCAGAGCACCTTTAATATTTGTAGAAATGTAGATATCTGTACCACCTTATTGATAGCTGTTGCTCCTGGTGCAGAGCACCTTTAATATTTGTAGAAATGTAGATTGAAATAGCAAAGGTAGGTGCAGCGCACCGGAATATTTCTAATTATAAATATATTCCAAGGATATTACGGTGCGCTGCACCTTGGTATTGGGTTATTTCACCTATTTCTACAAATATCAATGGTGCTCTGCACCTAGGGTTGCGGTACATTTGATGTTTCTACAAATATCAATGGTGCTCTGCACCTAGGGTTGCGGTACATTTGATGTTTCTACAAATATCAATGGTGCTCTGCACCGAGGGTTGCGGTACATTTGATGTTACTACAAATATCAATGGTGCTCTGCACCGAGGGTTGCGGTACATTTGATGTTTCTACAAATATCAATGGTGCTCTGCACCGAGGGTTGCGGTACATTTGATGTTTCTACAAATATCAATGGTGCTCTGCACTGAGGGTTGCGGTACATTTGATGTTTCTACAAATATCAATGGTGCTCTGCACCGAGGGTTGCGGTACATTTGATGTTTCTACAAATATCAATGGTGCTCTGCACCTAGGGTTGCGGTACATTTGATGTTTCTACAAATATCAATGGTGCTCTGCACTTAGAGTTTGTGGTATTTTAGATGTTTCTACAAATATTAATGGTGCGCTGCACCGAGGGTTGCGGCACATTTGATGTTTCTATAAATATCATTGGAGCTCTGCACCCATGGATTGAGGCATTTCACCTGTTTCTACAAATATTAAAGGTGCTCTGCACCGAGGGTTGCGGTACATTTGATGTTTCTATAAATTATCTTTGGTAAATATAATAAAATGATCAGGAATTTCACAATGACAATTCTTAAACTTAGACTTCGATTTGTATTACTTTTTTTGACGGGCTGTTCTATTTGCTTCTCCGTCCAAGGTCAGCAATTGCATTTGCAGGCAAAAGGTGATTCCATTACCGGATTCCATGTTGAACTTTATGATGGGAATCAACTTTTGGTAACCAATACCGAAGAGTTTTCCCTCCGGCTTTTCAACACAGACGGCAGCACCAGGGCCACAATTGGAGCCTGGAAAGGCAACAAATGGAATGGGAATGATTCGCTGATCACCCTGACCAGTGATTCTTATATACCCGAGTTTGATGCCAATCTATCGGTTAGTGTTCAATATCAGATTATCAATCACAATGTGGTGAAAAAGACCATTCAGCTTTTTCAACCCTCCATGCCGGATATGTATTACATTCTGGATGAAACTGCACGCCCCGGACAGAAGCCTCTGAAATATACAACCTTTGAATACGATAATTTCCCTGGAGGTCTTGTACATGAAATGTTTCCGGCGGCTGGATGGCTCACTCCCGATAATCAGGTTGTTGGTTTTCTAACAGATGCCGGCTATCGCAACCAGTTTACCAGAACTACCCGTCGCCGTTTTAGTGGCAGAGGAGGCGGCTTTGTTGGAATGAGAATACTTCCCGATCCAGCTCTTTATAAAGTGGCTACCCTGGAAGAGCAAATTCAGCATACTGATTATATCCGGCAGACATTTGGAGAAATGGTCGATCTTGATGCGGGAACTACCAAGTTGGTCAAAGAAGGCAATGCATGGCACAAAGACGGCAATGTAGAAGTTGACCGCAACGATAGCCTACTCTCGCTTACCTGTCATCCTTCAGGCAGGGCTGGCATCGAATTTATTGCACCTTTGAAAGATCAGAAGATTTATAGCATATCCTTTCAGTGCAAGGGAAATACGCCGGTAGCACTGAAGTTATTTCGCTTTCGCAATGGAAAGAAAACCATTGAACTCGAAGAGGGAGTTAAGTACATCGATAATTTCCCTGCCAATGAAAAAGATTGGACTCTTTTTAAAGGCAGCATCCTGGTGCCCTATATTGAACATGATTCAGTATCTGTGTTTATCGGCACCCAGTCAGGGTTGGAATCAAAATTACAGATAAAAAACCTGCAATTTGAAGAACATCAGCCTAAAATAGAAGCCTACAATCTCCTTCCAATGGGTCAACTTACAGAGAAGACCACCTATATTTTTACTGAACCCTACACAACCCATAAGGACTTTATGATTTCAGCACAAACGCGGTTGGCAGAAGGCAAAGGATTCAAAGGTTCGCAGATTGAAAAAATGTTGTACGCCAACTTCAATATGCTTACCTGGATCACTACCGTACATGACATGACTCCCTTTAATGTGCCGAATATGAATTATTCACCTGATATGTACAACAGGGATTCATTTTTCTCAACAGTGGCCACTTACAACAAGGAATTAAACCTTTCGATTTGGGAGCAATGGGGCAAAACGCAGACACCCAAAGGCGGAATCGGTACCATCATCACTCCCTATATGGGATCGGTGGAGGCCAAGGACAATGAAGCCACCATTGAATGGCTGATATGGGCCATGCTGAACAAGCGTAGGTTTGGAGTCACTCTTCCGCAGGACAAAATAAAGAAGGCTGTTGATTATGTGTTGAACGAATTCGATGCAGAACACGATGGTAAATGCCGGTCGCACTTCTCTCTCAGTCAGGTGGATATAGTGGATTTTAATCCCAAGACCGACCGTCTGGGTGTCAACCAGGGTATGTTGGCTATTGCACTTCGCACGATCAAGGAATTGGGTTTTGACATTTCAGAAACCTATATCGAAATGGTTGAACAGGAGTACCGTAATTTTTATGACCCGAAGCGCCGTCACTTGTTATTTGATCGTAATTTCCCTGATATCATTACCTTGACTGATCTGGAACCTGAATTCTTTTCTCTTTGGCTGTTCGATAGACCAATGCTGACCAACGAAATGGTGATCAACCATCTGAACCAAATACCTATACTGAACAAAGTTTCAAATTCTCCGTATCCAGAATTGGGAACCACAGCGCCAATTTGTGTGCGTCTCACGAACGATAAGAAAGGATATGCTTATCTGTCAGGTGATTATCAGCCTTTTGAGAAGTTCGGCGAAGCCAACTATTCAAACGGTAAGAGCGATGGATATTATTACAATGGAGGTAGCTGGATGAGGGCTGAATATTGTGCTTATGTGGTGGGAATGAAGCATGGATGGAAGAATGCTGAAAAGCTGATGGAGAACAGAGTGTGGGCAGAGATCAATCTTAACCATAAATGGCCGTTCAGCAAGGAATTTATTCCCACCAAATGGTCAAGTACCGATACATGGTGGGAATCAACCAAGGGCCTTTGCTGGAATGTGTTTATCCTTATGGCCGATGAAGTGGCCGGCCTTCGGACACCGGATATGGACCCGGATTATAAGAAGTATTAAAAGTGTTTTGAGTGTCGTGTCAACGATACAATGTCGCGCTACCTTGTTGCGATACTGGTGCAGAGCACCTTTAATATTTGTAGAAAGCCAGGATTGAATATACAATGGCAGGTGCAGCGCACCGGAATATTTCTAAATACGTTACGGTGCTCTGCACCTTGGGGTTGGGTATTTTAGATGTTTCTACAAATATTAAAGGTGCTCTGCACCTATCGGAATTTCTACAAAAATTGAAGGTGCTCTGCACCTATCGGATTGACTGGTTTGGTGGAATTCTAATATGTCGTATTACCTTGTTGTTACGGCTACTGGTGCAGAGCACCTTTAATATTTGTAGAAAGCCAGGATTGAATATACAATGGCAGGTGCAGCGCACCGGAATATTTCTTAATACGTTACGGTGCTCTGCACCTTGGGGTTGCGGTATTTTAGATGTTTCTATAAATATTAAAGGTGCTCTGCACTTATCGGAATTTCTACAAATATTAAAGGTGCTCTGCACCTATCGGAATTTCTACAAAAATTAAAGGTGCTCTGCACCTATCGGATTTACTGGTTTGGTGGAATTCTAATATGTCGTACTATCTTTTTGTTACGACTACTGGTGCAGAGCACCTTTAATATTTGTAGAAAGCAAGGATTGAATGAACATAAATAATTTTAAAAATATAAACCTTTAAAATTTAACAAATGAAACGTTTTATAGTCCTCCTTCAGCTTTGCATCTTCACGATGTTGTTATTTGCTCAAACTGGACAATTGAGTATTGCCCGGATTGATCAGATGCCCGACTCCCCGGTACCATTTCAAATAAGGGACTGGAATTCAGTAGCGCGTGACTACGACAGCTTTGTATTCGACATTAATAAAACAGGGACCTATTTACCCCTGTCACGCCTTGGTACTCTAGGTCAATTCAATTATGCTGATAACACTCCACTATTTCTTGATTCGTATGTGGGTACAAATGATCATTCCAATCAGGCAGAAGCTATCAATATTTTACCAGCCATTGTAGGGGCTTCATTGGTAGGTATTGACAAAAGCAACCAGAACGGAATGAACTGGGTAGCGATGGCCAAAGACTTTTATAATCTGAAAAACGGTCAGAATGTATACCTGAATAGTTATTCAACCCAATCAGGAAACGACTGGTGGTATGATGTGATGCCCAATATATATTTTTATCAGTTGAGATCATTGTATCCAACGGCAGCACCACAATTTAGCGCTCAGTTTACCTCAATTGCCGATCGCTGGCTCAACTGCGTCAAGCAGTTGGGAGGAAGCAGTTCGCCATGGACAATTCCCAATATGAACTACCGCGCCTTTAACCTATCCACCGGACGGCCACTTGTAGCCGATGTTCCAGAGCCTGAATCCGCTGGCAGTATTGCATGGCTGCTATACAATGCCTACCACCAGACAGGCAATCGAAAATATATGGATGGGGCAAGGCAGGCAATGGATTTTCTCTCGGGGCTTAGCTCCAATCCGGCCTACGAACTTCAACTTTCTTATGGAGTAGTTACAGCAGCTCATATCAATGCTGTTGAGGGAACCAACTACCCTTTGCAGAAAATGCTGCCCTGGTGTTTCGATCGTGGAGAGCTCAGAGGATGGGGCTCTATTGTTGGTAAATGGAATGGTTATGATGTGTCGGGTCTGATTGGTGAGGCCAACGACGGAGGCAACGATTATGCTTTCGTGATGAATGGATTTCAGCAAGCTGCCGCCCTGGCTCCTCTTCCCAAATATGACAAACGTTATGCACTTGCCTTGGCAAAGTGGCTGCTGAATGTAACCAATGCAAGCCGGTTATTTTACTCCAACGGATTGCCCCAGGCCAACCAGGATTCATACACATGGTCTACGACAAACGATCCAACAGCCTGTATCCCTCATGAATCAATGAAACAAGTGTGGCAGGGGACAACTCCTTTTGCCACCGGTGATGCGATCGGGGGAGGGTGGGCTGCTACCAATCTATCTCTATACAGTGGCTCCAGCGTTGGGTATCTTGCAGCAGTTGTTAAAACGACCAATGTACCTCAAATCCTTCAGATCGACCTGAATAAAACAGACTTCTACGGCGAGAATGCACTGCCTTCATGGATGTATTTTAATTCAACGACCGCCAGTCAGCAAGTAAATGTGATTCTTCCCTCAGGCACTTATGGGATGTATGATGCCATAACTGAATTGGTTATCAACCCCACTGCTTCAGGTACGATTCAGTTAACCGTGCCGGCTGGAGAAGTCAGGCTGATCAGGTTATTCCCATCGGGAGTGACCCCTGAAAGCCGCAATGGGCGCCTATATAGCGGTACAGATGTGCTTGATTATCATTATCAATACAACTTTGCTTCTGCTCTTCAAGTTAAATCTCTATCAGCTCAGAATCCGGTGGTGGTGAATGCTTCATTCACAGCTTTTTGCGAGCCTGGAAATACGAATACCAATGATAATTTACAATACGAATGGTTCATTAATGATGTTCCGGTTCAGGGTCAAACCACTAAGCAGGCCACTCTTTCAGCTCCTGTTGTTCCAAGTGATCTGATCCTGAAATGTGTAATTAGTCTGAATGGTCAAACGGCTGAGGATACCCTGCACATCAAGGTAGTCAGCCAGATTACAGCGCCACCTTTAGTTACCGGCATTGAGTCGGCTACAGTTGTTGTGGCAATGGGTGGCACCAATACCTTCACTGCAATTGTCACTCCTACTCCAGGTGAAGTGCTTCAATATGAATGGAGTACTTCTATCGGATCGCTTCTTACAACTACCGGTAGTTCAGTGGAATGGAAAGCACCTGACGTTCATGCAGTGGGTACAATAACAGTAAAGGTCACCAATCAGTTCAACCTTTCTACTACAATCACAAAGCCTATCCTTACAAAAGATATTTCACTTGCAGATCAAGATCCGTTGATCTGGTATCCATTTGACAATGATACCCGTAACAATGCCTCTGATCGTTTTCATGCCACTGTTTCAGGTGCCGTTAAAACCGATGATCCATTGGGTATGCCCTCAAAGGCTTACAGGTTTACTTCGGGAACTGACATTATATCGACTCCCAACCTACCAGAACTTAATTTCACGACTGCGGTGAGCCTGAGCTGCTGGGTCAAATGCGAACAGTTTGACATTGAACGTTTTGTTATCTCACATGGATCATGGCAGGAGCGTTACAAACTGTCTATCATCCCGGAAGGGAATTTACGTTGGACAGTTAAAACAGACATTGGTGTAGTTGATCTGGATAGCGATTTACCGATCGAATTGAACCGCTTTTATCATGTGACTTGCTTATACACAGGGTATTCAATGGAACTTTATATCGATGGGAAGCTCAGTGCCGCCAAGCCTCATTCGGGAAATATATTGGCATCGACTCACCCTATAACCATTGCCAGACAGGATGAAACAATTACTAATTATGATCTTTTAGGAAGTGTAGATGAGGTGAAAATATGGGATCGTGAAATCCCTGCTTCTCAGATATTGAAATTGAAAGATCAATGGTGGTTTCCGGTGGGAGTTGAGGAGACGGATGCTTCAATCAGAATCTATCCCAACCCCTCTGATGGAATTATTTATATTGAATTCTCCGGATTATCACAACCGGAGCAGGTAACTTTGTTTGCCGCTGATGGCAGAAAAGTAGTCGAGCAGGAGGCCAAAGCGTCTGAATCAAGCATTCAGTTGAAGATTCCTCAACCGACAGCAGGCATTTATTTATTGAGGATATTGATGAAGGATGGAAAAGTTGTGACAAGGAAAATTGTATCGAAGTAATAACTGCTTACCATTTTGAGTTTACTCCGAAAAGTCCCCGATAAATCGGGGCCACAAAGGCACAAAGACTCAAAGATTCACTAAGTGTATATAACACATAATCTATACTTTGTGTACCTTTGGGTCTTAGTCTCTTAGTGGCCCCGATTTATCGGGGACTTTTCGGAGTGGACTCAATTTTAGAACATTCAACATTACTGGATAACTTAAAACTGATTTGCAATCGGGTGAATAAAAAAGCGATTGCAAATCACTTTCTGCATTGCTATGGAAATTTTGTGTTTAATGTTCATTATATTTGTAAAGAATTTTCTGATGTTATTAATTAAAAATATTTAATGATGGAATGTTTAGCTCATAAATCAGAAATTGCTGACACTTTTTCAAGCGTTCGATCTTTTTCATATTTGGAGAAAAAAAGCCCGATCATGGATCATGAAAAGATGAATGCCTTCCTGGATTCTTTAATTGATTTCAAGCATTCTTTAAAGGAAAAGACTAAAACTATTATTTCATTTAATGAGCGTATTGAAAAGATTACCTGGTACAATGACCTTGATGAGGAATGTTATATGCTGATAAATGATTTAATATCAGCAATTAAAGATTTGCATTCTTCATTAATTCGTCAATATATTTCCATGAATCATTTGAGACAAAAAGGTATTGTTAAAGAAGAAATTAGATATTTTAAAGATTCCATTGACAATTTAAAAGAAAATTATCAGGATTTAGAATCTGTTTTCTTTTTCCTACCAAAAATGCCTGATTTTAAAGAAACTACAAAACAACTATCTCTTGTTTAAATGACTATCTATTGTTTGGAAGAATTTAAAGTTCAATTTGATAAGCTAAATTCCAAGAAATCTTATAATAATCTTGAACAAGAAATAATTGATTACTTCTTTGATAAATCATATATTGATTTATGCTCTGGAGTAAGATTAAACAATAGTGAAGATACTCCTTATATTAAAAAGAGGTTAAGCGGCAGAGGTGGTTTTAGAGTATATTTTCTTTTAATCATTAAGAAGGAAAATGTTTATTTGATGTTTGTTCATCCAAAAACCGGATCAGATGGTTCAGAAAATATTACTGATGAATCTAAAGCATTTCTTTATAAGAAAGTTTTGAGTTGTATAAAGACCAATGATTTATACTATTTGGTCTTAAATGACAATAAAAACAAATTGATTTTTAAGAAAACTTAAGGTTCTTAACAGATTGATATCAACATAAAATAAGAAAGAGTATATTTTAAATGATACAAATTAAATCCTGCTATTTTTGAAAGTTACGATTCCTTTTTAAAATTCGACATTATTTAGTTTTTATTAATTAGCAGCATCATAGTGTTAGTTTAAATATTATTTATTATCTTAGTAAGGTCTAACCAACAAGCTTTCGAGCTTACGAGGAATAGACAAATACATCAGGAATTCATATTTCATTGCATTGATTGTTAAAATATTAGAAGCGTAAGTTCGAAAATCAACTATATTTACTTCACAACAATTCTTATGGAAATAATAGAAAAAATACAACTTGCCTTTGAAGATGACATTGACGAAGAATTGCTCGGCTCTCTTGCGCGGTCTTGCAATGACCTGATGACACCTTTTCGGATTGATTTGGTATTCTGTAAGACAGATCAATTAAAATTGGAAATTATTCAATCCAAACAAAAGGAAGCACAGGTAAAAATAAAGGAAATGAGTATAAAGGCTAGCTTTGCAATGGATCTCTATTACCAGCACCTAAATATAGAACATAAAAAGGAATCCAAAGGCCAGCCATTCAGTATTCCCCTGATCCCGAACGACTCGATTCTCAAGGTAAAATTAATACTATCCCCCGATTCGGAGGCTAAGCTTAATGAAGTTGATCATGTGGCATGTGCCTTTATCAATGCTCAAAAAGTTTGTGAGGAATCCATCCTATGGACCATCTTTTATTCAGAATTGGAGGACCTGGAGCTGGATATCCGGGAGGGAATAGGCATTGTCCAAAAGGATGAACTTCCTGAAAATACTCCTTCTGTTAAAGATTCCGGAGAGGAGATGAAAATTGAAAAAAGCAATGAAACAGATTTGCCGGTAACCGGGACCATCATCTCATCGAAGTATCTGCAGATTTTCAAGGAACGGGGCTTTGAATTATTTGATTACTTGCAAAGTGAATATAGCCTTGATGATGGCTCACCTGTGGCAAAATATTCATACATCTATCGTTTTCTTTCTTATGAGCAATTGATCATTGCACGTTCTCAATCGAAATACATTGAATTTATTAAAGAAACTTATGGGGTCAACATGTCTAAAATATTCTCTGAAACGGAAAAATATACTGAAGACATTCATCATGTATTAAGCAGGTTAAAGTCAGATTTTGAGAGAAAATGTAAAATGGAAATGAATCGGAAATGAATTGAATAGTTTCAGACATTTAATAGAACACTTTCCTACCAAATAGTTGAAATGATCATGTATTAAGTTTGTGGATATTAATCTTAAAAATATTCACAACATGAAAAACATTCAACAATTGCACATCGGAGGGTACCGGCATGTAGCAGGGCTAGAGAGTATTGATCTTAAAACTTTAAGCCATGAATAAGCGGCTCCCTGATCTTTCAGTCATGAAGCATGACATGGAAGCGATCACTACAAAAGACATCTGGGAGAAACAAAAGAGCAAGGAGCCGGGGGCTGGGAGCGTGGAGATGGGAGATTGCCCTAAGCCCCACGCCCCAAGCCCTGAGGTGATTGATTTACCCACCTTCCCTGATTCAGTATTCGAAAACCTTCCCCCTTTCCTTCAAAAGGTGGTGGCTCGGAGCGACTCCAATGAGGACCGGGACATGATGCTCCTTGGATCACTGGTCACCGTGGGCTCCTGCCTGCCCAATGTATTTGGCATTTATGGGGGCAAAAAAGTTTTTTCCAATCTGTTTTTGTTTATCTCCGCCCAGGCCTCTGCCGGCAAAGGCAACATGGTGTATTGCCGCCAACTTGTAAATCCCATTCACGAGGCCCTGCGCGGACAGACCAGAGAGGAAAAAAAAGAATACAAAACCGGCATGAGGCAGTTTGACCTTTTAAAATGGAAGGAAGCTGCCCTTCCAAAACCCGAAAAGCCTGTTGAGCAGATGCTTTTCATCCCGGCCAACAACTCGGCATCGGGTGTTTTTCAACTGCTTTCCGAAAACCAAGGACGTGGGCTGATCTTTGAGACAGAAGGCGATACCCTCACCCATGCCTTTAAAGCAGATGGCGGCCACTTCTCCGATGGTATACGCAAGGGATTCCAGCATGAGATGATCTCCTTTCACCGGCGTAAGGACAATGAACATGTGGAAATCATAAACCCCTGCATTTCATTGGTTCTCTCAGGAACCCACCGGCAGGTGACCTTTTTGATTCCCGATGCCGAAGACGGGCTGTTCAGCCGGTTTATCTTCTACCTGATGAACCTCAGGCCCGAATG
>Ga0209724_1001204_pt1 | contig 23787 bp, 22 predicted proteins | sample grotaG_FD_184143 | JGI IMG/M metagenome (GOLD analysis project Ga0209724, IMG submission 184143) | Glacier valley bacterial and archeal communities from Borup Fiord, Nunavut, Canada, to study Microbial Dark Matter (Phase II) -... | ecosystem: Environmental > Aquatic > Freshwater > Ice > Glacier ...
TCGACGCGTCGTGGGCGCGCTGGGCGCGGCCATGGACCACGGCGGCCTGGTTCTTCCTCACGATCGGCATCGCGCTCGGCAGCGGTTGGGCGTACTACGAGCTCGGCTGGGGCGGCTGGTGGTTCTGGGATCCGGTCGAGAACGCGTCGTTCATGCCGTGGCTGGTCGCCACCGCGCTGATCCATTCGCTCGCGGTCACCGAGAAGCGCGGCAGCTTCAAGTCGTGGACCGTGCTGCTCGCGATCCTGGCGTTCTCGCTGTCGCTGCTCGGGACCTTCCTCGTGCGCTCCGGCGTGCTGTCGTCGGTGCACGCGTTCGCGACCGATCCGAAGCGCGGCCTGTTCATCCTCGCGTTCCTCGTCATCGTGATCGGTGCGTCGCTGGCGCTGTACGCGTGGCGGGCGCCCAGCGTCGGCCTCGGCGCGCGCTTCTCGCTGGTCTCGCGCGAGACGATGCTGCTCGGCAACAACGTCCTGCTGGTCGTCGCGTGCGGCGCCGTGCTGCTCGGCACGCTGTATCCGCTCGCGCTCGACGCGCTGAACCTGGGCAAGATTTCCGTCGGCCCGCCCTACTTCGACACGGTCTTCGTGCCGCTGCTGACGCCGCTCGTGTTCCTGATGGGGATCGGCCCGCTCGCGCGCTGGAAGGAAGCGGAACTGCCCGACCTGGCGAAGCGCCTGAAGTGGGCCGCGGGCAGCGCGGTCGTGGCGACCATCGTCGCGATCTGGGTGCACGGCGGGATCGGCATCGTCGGCGCGCTCGGGCTGCTGATGGCGTTCTGGATCGTCGCGTCGGTGACGACCGACCTCGTCGAGCGGCTGCAGCCGCCGGCCGGGACGCGCGTGGCGCTGCTGCAGCGAGCCCGACTGATCCCGCGCGCCATGGTCGGCATGATGATCGCGCACCTCGGCGTCGCCGCCTTCATCCTCGGCGTCACGCTGGTCAAGAGCGGCGAGGTCGAACGCGACGTGAAGATGGAGATCGGCGACACGACCGAGATCGGCGACTACGTGTTCACGTTCCGCGGCGTGCGCGAGGTGCCGGGGCCGAACTACCGCGCGGCGCAAGGCACGATCGAGGTGAGCGAGGGAGGTCGCGCGGTCGCGACGCTGCATCCGCAGAAGCGCATCTACACCGCGACGCAGGCCGCGATGACCGAGGCCGACATCGATACCGGCCTGACACGCGACCTGTACGTGTCGCTGGGCGAGCCCGTGGCCAATGGCGCCTGGATCGTGCGCGTGTACTACAAGCCCTTCGTGGACTGGATCTGGGGCGGCTGCCTGATCATGGGTCTCGGCGGCGTCCTCGCCGCGACCGATCGACGGTATCGGCAGCGCGCGAAGAAGACCGTGCGCACCGATGCGCTCGGCGCGGTCCTGGGCACCACGTGAAGCGTCTCGGGTTCCTGATCCCGCTGGGCGCGTTCCTGGCGCTGGCGATCGTGCTCGCCGTGGGTCTCAATCGCGACCCGCGCGAGGTGCCGTCTCCGCTGATCGGCAAACCGGCGCCGTCGTTCTCGCTCACCCGCCTCGACGATCCGCAGAAGTCCATCGCGCTCGCGGACCTGCGTGGACAGGTGTGGATGCTCAACGTGTGGGCGTCGTGGTGCGTCGCGTGCCGCGACGAGCATCCGCTGCTGGTCGCGTTCTCCAAGAAGGGGCTGCTGCCGATCTACGGGCTGAACTACAAGGACCAGCGCGACGACGGCAGCGCGTGGCTGATGCGCATGGGCAACCCCTACCAGGCCTCGCTGTTCGACAACGAGGGACGCGTCGGCATCGACTTCGGCGTGTACGGCGTGCCCGAGACGTTCATCATCGACAAGACCGGCACGATCCGCATGAAGCACATCGGACCGCTCACACCCGAGGTGATCGCGACCGAGATCGAGCCGTTGCTGAAGAAGCTGAATGCGTAGGCGCAGCAGGCTCCTCGTCCTGCTCGCGGCGCTGTCGCTCGTCGCATCGGTCTTCGCCAAGGAGGCCGTGCCCGAGGCGAGCGACCCTGCGCTCGAGGCGCGGATGGTGCGCATCACGTCCGAACTGCGCTGCCTGGTGTGCCAGAACCAGACCATCGCCGACTCGCACGCCGACCTCGCCGTCGACCTGCGCCGGCAGGTGCGCGAGCAGCTGACCGCCGGTCGCAGCGACGCCGAGATCATCGACTACATGACCGCGCGCTACGGCGACTTCGTGCTTTACAGGCCGCCGTTCAAGGGGACCACGCTGCTGCTGTGGCTCGGGCCCGCGGCGATGCTCGGCGGCGGACTGCTGGTGCTCGCGGTCGTGCTGCGGCGACGCAGCCGTCTGTCGCCCGACGCCTTCGAGGCCGACGACGACGACCTCGTTTCTCCATCCCCGGCGCGCGATGTCGGCCACGCCTGACCCGTCGCCGGCCGGGCAGATCGCCGCGATCCGGGCGCGCTTGCTGGCGCTCGCCGACGCGCATGCCAAGGGCGAGATCGACGCCGCCGCCTACGAGACCGCGCGCCGCGCATCCGAGCGTGCGCTGAGCGATACGGTGCTCGCGATCCCCGCGACGCCACCGACCGCAGCGGCCCGACCGTCCCGGCGCCTCCTGGTCGGCGTCGTCGTCGTCGTGCTGGTGATCGCGCTCGGAGGCTACGCGTTCAAGGGTTCGCCGACGCTGGCGGGTCTCGGCGCGCCACCCGGCGAGCCCGCTGCGACGGCCGCCGGTCCCGGTGGCGGCGAGCGCGAGGTCGGCCTCGCGCAGATCGCCGAGATGGTCGACAAGCTCGCCGCCCGGTTGAAGGCGCGCCCCGACGATGCCGAAGGCTGGACGATGCTGGCGCGCTCGTACACGGTCCTCTCGCGCTATCGCGAAGCACTGCCGGCCTACCAGCACGCGGTCGCGCTGCAGCCGAAGAACGCGGCCCTGCTCGCCGACTACGCCGACGCGATGGCCGCAGCCACCGACGGCAAGCAGAGCGCGGAGTCGCAGGCGCTGATCGACCGTGCGCTCACGATCGACCCCAACCAGCCGAAGGCCCTGGCGCTGGCCGGCACCATCGCGTTCGATCGCGGCGAGTTCGCGAAGGCCGCCCAGCAGTGGCAGAAGATCGCCGACGCGCTGCCGCCGGACAGCGAGTTCCACCGGCAGGTCGTCGCCAACATCGACGAGGCGCGCCGGCGCGGGGGACTGCCGCCGTCGGCCCCCGCCGCGACCGCCGCGGCCGCCGCCGCCGCTCCGGCCGCGACCGCGCCCTCGGCGGGTCGTGAAGCGCTGAGCGGCACCGTCACGCTCGATCCGGCGCTGGCCGCGAAGGCTTCGCCCGACGACACCGTCTTCGTGCTCGCGCGTCCCGAGAGCGGCCGCATGCCCCTCGCCGTCTTCCGCGCGACGGTGAAGGACCTGCCGCTGCGCTTCCGGCTCGACGACAGCATGGCGATGACGCCGACGATGAAGATCTCCGACATGAAGCAGGTGATCATCGCCGCGCGCATCTCGAAGAGCGGCAACGCGATCACCCAGCCGGGCGACCTCGCCGGCGAGAGCAGGCCGGTCGCGCCGGGCACCGCCGACCTGGCGATCGTGATCTCGACCGTCGCGCCGTCGAAGTAGACTGGTCGGCGCGTTGCATGACCGTGTCTTCACGGCGGCGATCCATCCACGCTTCGAACCGGAAGACCTCCTTGTTCTCTCCCCGTTCGACCATCGCCGCGACCATGACCGCCGAAGCTCCCGTCCAGCGCCAGCTCGAGGCCTACAACGCGCGCGACCTCGACCGTTTCGTCGCCGAATACCACGACGACATCCGCGTGTTTCGCGCGCCGTCGGGCACGCCGGTGCTCGACGGCAAGGCCGCATTCACCGCCCACTACGCGGCGCATCGCTTCAACCTGCCGAACCTGCATGCCGACGTGCTGAGCCGGATGGTGGTCGGCAACAAGGTCATCGACCACGAACGCGTGTCCGGCGTCCACGACCGGCCGTTCGAGGCGGCGGTGGTCTACGAAGTCGCCGACGGCGTGATCCGGACGGTGTGGTTCTTCGATGCCGCCTGACCACATCCCTGATGACCTGTCGTCCTCTCGCGTGTACCTTCTCGTCCTTGGCACAGGGCTTCGAGGACGCGGCGAGTCCGGCCTGCGTCGCGTCGCATGCGCCTCGGCCACGCAGGGTGTCCCGTGAAGGAGATCATCGATGAACACGATCGTTTTCGCTGCAGCCCCGCGACCGGGGTCGGCCGTTCGTTCGACGTCGCCGCGCGTCGTACCGTTCGTGCTGCGAGCGCTGCTTCTCGCGGTCTGCCTCGCGTCCGCGGGCATCGCGTTGCGCATCGGTGACCCGGCCACCGCCCTGCAGGCCGACCCCGAACTCGCGCGGCTGCTGCGCGGGATGGCGCTGCTCAAGGGCCTGATGGTGGTCGCGGCGATCGCGCTGCTGCTGTGGCGCTTCGGGCATCCGATCGCACCCCGGGTCGCGACAGGCTATCTCGCGAGCACGGGGCTCATGGCCGCTGCCGCGGCGATGATCTGGCAACTCACGGCGTTGCTGCCCGCTGCAGCCGCGTTCCACGCGGGACTCTTCGTCGCACTGATCGTCGCGTGGCGCGCGGACGGCGATCTGCCGGTTCGCGCCCGCACCATCGGTTAGTCCCGCGCTGCGTTCCGTCCCGGGTCGGCGATCCTGCCGCCCGTTCATCCCCATCGACATGCCCTCCATCCGACTCACCCGACGCGTCTTCCTCGGCGCCGCCCTTCCCTGGCTCGCCGCCTGCACGACCCCGCTGCCGCTCGGCTCCCGGCCGCCGGGCGAGAAGGCCGCGACGCTGCGGCTGCAGGAAAGCGCCGACGCGCACGGCCTCGCCGCGTACCGCGGCATCCACGACATCAGCATCGCGTACGCCGGGCAATGGCGGCCCCTGGTCAACGGCATCCAGCCCGAGGTGGTCGACGCGGCGTATCGGGGCAGTTCGCAGGAACGCATCGTGCCGCAGCAGCACGTGATCGCGCAGGCCTACAGCGGCACTGCCGGGCGCAAGCAGGTCGTCTGGCGTCGCGGCAACGGCGCCCCGGATCAGCTCGGCATGGTCTCGGTCTGGCGCAACGGCCGGCCCGACACGACCGTCGCGTCCTTGCAGGCGGCCGCGCTGGTGGCCGAGGGCTACGGCCTCTTCCTGCTCGGCCCCCTGTGGCTGGTCGATCGCGGCCTGGCGGTGCGTTCGGCCGGCACCGATCGTGTCGACGGCCAGCTCTGCGACGTCGTCGACGTGTGGCTCAGTCCGGGACTGGGCGAGGTGGCGATGGACCGGGTGTCGCTGTACATCGATCGCGCGACCGACATCACGCGACGCTTCCGCTTCACGCTCGAAGGCACCCCGAACACCCGCGGCGCGGTGGCCGAGGTGGACACCTTCGATCACGAGCGGCGCTTTGGCGTGCTGTGGCCCATGCGCTCCTACGAGCGGGTGGTGCATCCGCTGCGGCTTCCCGCGCATGACTGGCATGTCACGGGCCTCGACGTGAATCGCGGCTTCGGCGTGGCGGACGTCTCGGGCCCCGAGTTCGCCGGAAAGGCTGCGGCACCGGCCGCGGCGCTGCGCGCGTAGCGTCGCGCGCGGGCCGAAGCGGGCGCGAGGCGGACGGTGGCGTCGATTGCGGCGTATCGTCCGCACGACCGTCGACGGCCCCCTGGAGAGCCATGAACGTCGCCCCGCCGCATGCCGCCCCGACCCGCGTGTTCGCCTCGATCGCGCAACGGGGCGCCACGCCGTGCTGAATCGCGCACCGGGCAGGACACGCGTCCCGGTGGTTCGCCGGTCGCTGCACCACGGGGCGCGCGCCGACACCAGGCCGCCGCTGGCCGAGGTCGTCGACCTGCTGTTCGACGCGGTCTGCGTCGTCGATCCCGTCGGGAGGTTCGTGTTCGCCAGTGCGGCGTGCGAACGGATCTTCGGCTACCGGCCCGACGAGATGATCGGGCGGCACATGACCGACCTGGTGATCCCCGAGGACCGCGGGCGGACGGCCGACGCGATCGGTCTGATCGCGGCCGGGCACGAGACCCTGCAGGTCGAGAACCGCGAGATCCGCAAGGACGGTGGGCTCGTCGACATCGTGTGGTCGATCCGCTGGTGGCCCGCGCATCGGGTCAGGGTCGCGGTCGCTTGCGACGTGACCGCGCGCAAGCGGGCCGAAGCGACGCAGGCGGCGCTCTACGCGATCTCCGAGGCCTGCTACGCGGCCGACGACCCGGCGACACTGCTCGCACGGATCGATCGCGTCGTCGGCCCGCTCGTGCCGGTCACGGACCTGCGCGTGATGCTGCACGACGAGCTGCGCGGTCGCACGGTCTTTCCCGACCTTCCACCGCGCGACGACCGCGCCGCGGCGGTCGACCGGGACGTCGACGCCGCCGACCCGACGGCGCTCGGCACGGATGTCATGCGCACCGGCCGCACGCTGTACCTGACGCGCGGGACCGCGACGATCGCGTCCACCACCGGCCCGGTCCACGACGCCGGCGCGTCGATCGACTGGATCGGCGTGCCGCTGAAGTCGCACGATCGTCCGATCGGTGCGCTGCTCGCGCGCAGCCGGTCTCGCGACGCACGCTACGGCGCTGGCGACATCGAGCTGCTGGGGTTCGCGGCATCGCAGCTGGCGTCGACCGTCGAACGCCTCGCAGCCGACGCGAAGGGGCGCGCGCCGATCGGCCAGGACGCGCTGACCGAGCTGCCCGACGCCAGCCTGGTCGGCGACCGCCTCACGGCCGCGCTCGCCCGCGCCCGGCGCGACGCGACGCGGCTGTCGGTCCTGTATCTCGATCTCGACCGCTTCAAGGGCTACAACGATCGCTTCGGGCATGCGATCGGCGACCGGCTGCTGCACGACGTGGGGCTGCGCTTGCGGCGATGCGTCCGGGAGTCCGACACCGTGGGCCGGATGGGCGGTGACGAATTCGTGGTGCTGCTCGGCCGGATCCAGTCCGCGGAGCACGCATGGCTGATCGCGGAGAAGATCCGGGAAGCGCTCGACGAGCCGTTCGTCGTCGGCGAGCACACCGTGTCGGTGACGTCTAGCATCGGCATCGCGCACTATCCAGAACACGGCAACGACGGCGAGCGGCTGCTCGGATGCGCCGGCGAAGGAGTCTTCCGCGCGAAACAGAACGGAGGCGACCGCTCCGAGGTCTACGACCCCGACGCGAGCGGGCAGGACCGCGAGCCGGGCCTGGCCGGGCGCTGACCGGCTGTCACGGGGTCACGCGCGTGCAGCGCGGTCGACGATGCGACGCAACGCATCGAGATCGACCCGCGCGGCCTCGCCGCCGCGCCAGGTGACGCGCGAATCGAGGTCGTCGCACGTCGCCGTCTCGCCGCAGGAGGCGGCATCGCGAAAGAAGTCGCTGCGCACCAGGAGGGTCGGCAGCCCCGCTGCTCGCGCCGCATGCACGCCGTTGGGCGAGTCCTCGAGCGCGATCGCCTCGTCGGCCGCGGCGGCGATCCGGGCCAGCGCGAGACGGTAGGCCTGCGGGTCGGGCTTCTTGCACGGCGCGTCGTCGGCGCAGACGACGGCCGCGAAGCGTCGCTGCCAGTCGGGCCCGAACGAGGCGCCGAGGAGCGCGTCGACGTTCGAGCGCGTGGTCGTCGTCGCGATGCCCTGCAGGATCCCGGCCTCGGCGCACGCGTCGATCAACCGTCGGACACCGTTGCGCAAGGGGATCGCGCCGGAATCGACGATGTCCGCGTACAGCCCGTTCTTGGCCGCATGGAGACGGCGGGCGAGGTCGACGCGCTCGTCGTGGGACGCCGGTGCGTCGCGCCGCCCTTCGAGGTCGTACAGAAGTCGCTCGAAGCCACCGGCCACCGCGAGCAGCCGGCCGTAGCTCTCGACGTCCCATCGCCACGGCAGCCCGTGGGCCTCGAACGCCCGGTTGAATGCGACGCGGTGGCCGTCGCGTTCGGTCTCCGCGAGAGTCCCGTCGACGTCCCAGAGTACGGCGCGCAGCATGCCGGCAGGCGCGCTACAACGCGCCCTTGGCGCGTTCGCGACGCTCCGCCATCCGCCAGATGAAGGGCGTGAAGATCAGCTGCATCGCGAGTTCCATCTTGCCGCCCGGCACGACGATGGTGTTGGCGCGCGACATGAACGAGTCGTGGATCATGCTGAGCAGGTACTGGAAGTCGATGCCCTTCGGCTTCGCGAAGCGGATCACGACGAAGCTCTCGTCGGGCGACGGGATGTCGCGCGCGATGAACGGGTTGCTCGTGTCCACGCACGGCACGCGCTGGAAGTTGACGTGCGTGTACGCGAACTGCGGACAGATGAAGTTCACGTAGTCGGGCATGCGCCGCAGGATCGTGTCGGTCACGGCCTCGGTCGAGTAGCCGCGCTTGGACTTGTCGCGCCACAGCTTCTGGATCCATTCGAGGTTGACGACCGGCACCACGCCGATCAGCAGGTCCGGATGCTTGGCGATGTCGACGTCGGGCGTCACGACGGCACCGTGCAGGCCTTCGTAGAACAGCAGGTCGGTGTCCTCCGGTACGTCCTCCCACGCCGTGAAGGTCCCGGGGGGCTGGTGGTAGGGTGCCGCTTCTCCCGGATCGTGCAGGTACTTGCGCGTCTTGCCGCGCCCCGACGTGCCGTAGTCGCGAAACAGCGTCTCGAGCTCGGCGAACAGGTTGTTCTCGGGCCCGAAGTGACTGAAGTGCTGGTCGCCGTTCCGTTCCGCCTCGGCCTGGCGCACCTTCATCTCGTTGCGGTCGTAGCGGTGGAAGCTGTCGCCCTCGATGATCGCGGCCTTCACGCCCTCGCGACGGAAGATCTGCTCGAAGGTGCGCGTGACCGACGTCGTTCCCGCGCCCGACGAACCGGTGATCGCGATGATGGGATGGCGTTCGGACATGAGACTCCTCGGTTCAACTGCGGAACAGTCCGCGCTCGGCGAACAGCGGATCGCGGCTGTCCTGCGCAGCCGGATCGTGGTGGTACTGCTCGATGCGGTCGACCTCGTTGCGCGAGCCGAAGACCACGCCGATGCGCTGGTGCAGCGCCGACGGCTTCACGCCCAGCAGCGGCTGGCGACCCGTGCTCGCCCGCGCCCCGGCCTGCTCCATCAGGAATGCGATCGGGTTGGCTTCGTAGAGCAGGCGCAGGCGACCGGGCTTGGCCGGATCCTTGGTGTCTCGGGGGTAGAGGAAGACCCCGCCGCGCATCAGGATGCGATGCGCGTCGGCCACCATCGACGCGATCCAGCGCATGTTGAAGTCCTTGGCGCGCGGGCCGCTGCGACCTGCCATGCACTCGTCGACGTAGCGCTTGACCGGCGGTTCCCAGAAGCGGCTGTTGGAACTGTTGATCGCGAACTCCTGCGTGTCGTGCGGCACCTGGATGTGGGCATGCGTAAGCACGAACTCGCCGAGGTTGGGGTTCAGTGTGAAGGCCACGACGCCGTTGCCGACCGTGAGCACCAGCATCGTCACCGGCCCGTAGAGCGCGTAGCCCGCGGCGACCTGCGTCGCGCCTGGCTGCAGGAAGTCGGCCTCGACCACGTCGCGCCCCGAATCGATCACCTCCTGCGGCGCCCGCAGCACCGAGAAGATGCTGCCCACCGTGAGGTCGACGTCGATGTTGCTCGAGCCGTCGAGCGGATCGAACAGGAGCAGGTACTTGCCGCGCGGATACGACGCGGGGATCTGCTGCGGATGCTCCATCTCCTCGGACGCCATGCCGGCGAGATGGCCGTTCCACTCGTTCATGCGCACGAACATCTCGTTGCTGATCACGTCGAGCGGCTTCTGCACCTCGCCCTGGACGTTGATGCCGGGATGGCTCGGCACGAAGTCGACACCGTCGTTGAGCACGCCGAACGCGACGATGCGCGCGATCGCCTTGCACGCGACCGCGACATCGAGCAGCAGACCGTTGAGCTCGCCGCTGGCATGGGGGAAGCGACGGCGTTCCTCGATCAGGTAGCGGACCAGGGTCGTGTGCGGGACACGCGGGTCGGTCGTCATGGGGACGCTCCGGTGGTCGATGCGGTGGGCGCTTCGGGAGTCGATGCAGGAGTCGATGCAAACAGGCGGCTCGCGCGGATGTCGGCCGCGGAGAGGGTCGTCAGGTCGTCCTTCGTGAGGACCCGGTCGCGGTCCGCGAACAGGCGGCTCGCCTGCCGCAGCCGGGCGCGGTCGAGCGCATTGCGCACGCTGCGGGCGTTGGCGAAATGCGGCTGCGCGATGCGCCGTCCGAGATAGTCGTCGAAGGCGACGCGCGCGTCGTCGGCGAAGCAATAACCCAGCCCGTCGAGCATGCGGTCGCCGATCAGCAGCAACTCGTCGCGCTGGTAGTCGGGGAACGCGATGTGATGCGCGATGCGCGAACTGAGGCCGGGATTCGAGCGGAAGAAGGTGTCCATGCGGTCCTCGTAACCGGCCACGATCACGACCAGGTCGTCGCGCTGGTTCTCCATCACCTGCAGCAGGATCTCGATCGCCTCCTGGCCGTAGTCGCGTTCGTTCTCGGGGCGGTACAGGTAGTAGGCCTCGTCGATGAACAGCACGCCGCCCATCGCCTTCTTGAGGATCTCCTTGGTCTTCGGCGCCGTGTGGCCGATGTACTGCCCGACCAGGTCGTCGCGCGTGACGGCCACCAGGTGACCCTTGCGCACGTAGCCCAGGCGATGAAGGATCTGCGCCATGCGCATCGCGACCGTGGTCTTGCCGGTGCCCGGGTTCCCGGTGAAGCTCATGTGCAGCGACGGCGCCTCGACCGCGAGGCCGAAGCCTTCGCGCAGCTTGTCGATCACCAGCAGCGCCGCGATGTCGCGTACCCGCGCCTTGACCGGCGCGAGGCCGACGAGCTCGCGGTCGAGCTCGTCGAGGACGGACTCGACCTGGGTCTCCGCGAGGACGGAGGCGACGGTGCGGGGTGCGTGCGTGACGGTATCCATGCTCTTCCTGTCACCCCGGCGAAGGCCGGGGCCCAATCGGTTGTTTCACGCGAAATTGGGTCCCCGCCTTCGCCGGGATGACATGTTCAGTACCGTTCGCCTTCCGGCTTGTCGGTCGCGTATGACGAGATGCGGTAGCGGATGCTGCGACCTTCCGCCTCGGTCCGCGCGAGGCCGAAGCCCGGCTCCTTCGCGGGTCGGTTGACGATGTACGACATCTTGACCGTCTCCACGCCGCGGGTCGCGTCGAACGCCGTCACGCGCATGTAGTGGCGCGGGAACGTCGCGCGGCAGCTCGCGAGTTCGGTGAGGATGCCGGCCGGATCCTTCAGGTCGAACATCGGGTTGCCGAACATCTCCCAGTAGGTGTTGCGCGGGTGCGGGTCGTCGGTGTACTCGATGCCGACCGCCCAGCCGTGGTCGAGCGCGTACTGGACCTGCGTGGTGATCTGCTCGTCGGTCAGGTCGGGCAGGAAGGAGAACTGGCCTTGCGTCAGGCGCTGGTTGGTGTTGGTCATCATGAGTCGTTGCTCCGATCGAAGATCGCTGACCATGTCATCCCGGCGAAGGCCGGGACCTCATGGGTTGTTCGATGATTGGGCCCCGGCCTGCGCCGGGGTGACATTGCTCAGGCACTCACCGTCGGTGTCGCCACGAAGTCCGCGGTGTCCGTCGACGCGTAGTTGAAGCTCACCTCGCCCCAAGTGTCGAGCGCCTGCTTCAACGGCGTGCACCACTTCGCCGCGTCCTGCAGGATCTGCGGACCCTCGTTCCAGATGTCCTTGCCCTCGTTGCGGGCCAGGACCATCGCCTCGAGGGCGACGCGGTTGGCCGTGGCGCCAGCCTGGATGCCCTGCGGATGGCCGATCGTGCCACCGCCGAACTGCAGCACGACGTCCTCGCCCAGATAGGTGAGCAACTGGTGCATCTGGCCGGCATGGATGCCGCCCGACGCGACCGGCATCACCTTCAGCAGCGACGCCCACTCCTGCTCGAAGAAGAGGCCGTGCTCGAGGCTCATGGGCGTGGCCGGCTCGCGCAGCGTGTCGTAGAAGCCCTTGATCATCAGCGGATCGCCTTCGAGCTTGCCGACGACGGTGCCCGCATGGATGTGGTCGACCCCCGCCATCCGCATCCACTTGCAGATCACGCGGAAGTTCATGCCGTGGTTCTTCTGCCGCGAGTAGGTCGAGTTCCCGGCGCGGTGCAGGTGCAGGATCATGTCGTTCCTGCGCGCCCACTTGGCCATCGACTGGATCGCCGTGTAGCCGATCACGAGGTCGATCATGATGATCACGCTGCCGAGGTTCTTCGCGAACTCGGCGCGCTCGTACATCTCCTCCATCGTGCCGGCCGTGACGTTGAGGTAGTGGCCCTTGATCTCGCCGGTCGCAGCCGACGCCTTGTTGACGGCCTCCATGCAGTACAGGAAGCGGTCGCGCCAGTGCATGAACGGCTGCGAGTTGATGTTCTCGTCGTCCTTCATGAAATCGAGGCCGCCCTTGAGGCCCTCGTAGACCACGCGGCCGTAGTTGCGGCCCGACAGCCCGAGCTTGGGCTTGGTGGTCGCCCCCAGCAGCGGCCGGCCGAACTTGTCGAGGCGTTCCCGCTCGACCACGATGCCGGTCGCCGGCCCCTGGAAGGTCTTGAGGTATGCGACCGGGATGCGCATGTCCTCGAGGCGCAACGCCTTCACGGCCTTGAAGCCGAACACGTTGCCGATGATCGACGCGGTGAGGTTGGCGATCGAGCCGCCCTCGAACAGGTCGAGGTCGTAGGCGATGTAGGCGAAGTACTGCGCCTCGGTCGCCGTGCCGGCGCCGGTGTTGGGCACCGCGTCGACCCGGTAAGCCTTGGCCCGGTAGAGCTCGCACGCCGTCAGGCGGTCGGTCCACACCACGGTCCATGTCGCGGTCGACGACTCGCCGGCAACGGCGGCGGCGCACTCCTCCGCGTCCACGCCCTCCTGCGGCGTGATGCGGAACAGCGCGATCACGTCGGTGTCCTTCGGTTCGTAGTCGGGCTGCCAGTAGCCCATCTGCTTGTACCTCAGCACCCCCGCCGAGTAGCGCTTCTTGGCATCGGTGATCACGGTGTCTTCGACTGGTTTGTTCACGAGTTCTCCTGCGTTCGACGTATGCGGATACCCCGAATGTAAGGACGGTCGGGACTCAGGTAAATTCAGACCTTCTGCCTCTTCGATTCAATTTTCCTGAATGATCGACCGATGAAGAACGTCACCCTCCGTCAGTTGCGCGTCTTCGCCGAGGTCGCCCGGCGGCTCAGTTTCGTGCGAGCCGCGGAGGTCCTGCATCTCACCGCGCCTGCCGTGACGATGCAGATCAAAGAGCTGGAGACCGCGGTCGGGCTCCCGTTGTTCGAGCGGCGCGGTCGGGTCGTATCGCTGACGACGACCGGCGAATACCTGCTGGTCTATGCGCGCCGGATGATCGCGACGATGCGCGAGGCCGAGGACGCGATGGCGAGCCTGCAGCGCGTGGAAGCGGGCCTGCTGAACGTGGGCCTGGTCAGCACCGCCAAGTACTTCGTGCCGCGCCTGCTCGCGCGCTTCAGCGAGTCGCATCCGGGGGTGGAGATCCGCCTGCAGGTCAGCGGCAACCGCGAACAGCTCGTCACGATGCTGCACGACAAGGAGATCGACCTGGCGATCATGGGACGACCGCCGAAGGAGATTGCGACGCGCAGCCATCCGTTCGCGGCGCACCCGATCGTGATGACCTGCGATCCGCAGCACGCGCTGCTCGGCCAGCGCTCGGTGAAGGCGGCCGTCGCCGCGGACCTGCCGTTCATCGCGCGCGAGCCGGGCTCCGGCACGCGCCAGGCGATGGAGGACTTCTTCGAGGCTCACGGCTGCCGACCGCGCATCGTCATGGAGATGTCGAGCAACGAGACCATCAAGCAGGCGGTGATGGCCGGCATGGGCATCAGCCTGCTGTCGCTGCACACGCTGGGCCTGGAGCTGAGCAGCGGGTTGCTGGGCCTGCTGCGGGTCGAGGGCACGCCGCTGATGCGCACCTGGTACATCGTGCTCAGGAGCGCGAAAGTCCTGTCGCCGGTCGCCGATGCGTTCCGCCAGTTCATGCTCGCCGAAGGAGATGCCTACCTCACCGCCCACGACGCGCCCCTGCTCGAGGCGTTCCATCGCGACGCCGAAGCGCCCGCCTGAGGCGCCGCTTCAGCGTCCGGCGAACACGTCCCGTTCGCGCGCATGCGCGAGGATCAGCGACGCGACCTGGCGCGGCGCCTCCTCGTGGGCGAGATGGCCGAGCCCCGGCAGCACGACCACCCGCGTGCCCGCCACGCGCGCGGCGACCCGGTCGGCCTGGCGCGGCGGCACCGTCCGGTCGTTGTCGCCGACGATGAGCAGCGGCACGGGGGACAGCCCGGGCATCTGCGCGTAGGTGCGGTCGAGGTTCCACGCCGCCATCATCGCGATCGCGCCGGCGACGTGATGGCGGTCCTGGACCAGTTCGGCATAGCGACGCGTGCCGTCGGCTTCGATACGCGAACCGGTGCCGTCGACGAGGCGCTGAACGGCGCGCGGATCCTTCGCGAGCCCGCTGACCAGCCGCGGCAGCCCGGGCGCGAGCGACATCAGCTTGGCCATCGGCGACAGCACGCGCAGCACGCCGTCGAGCGGCAGCAGCGCGGCGTTCAGGCCGACCAGCGCGCGCAGATCGAGCAAGCCGTCCAGCGCCATCCGCACCAGGATCGCCGCACCGGCCGAGTGACCGACCGCGATGCACGGCCTGGCGCCGAGGACCTCGAGGAGCGCGGCGATCGAGGCGGCCATGCCGCCGACCGACATGCCGTTGGACGAGGCGCGCGACGTGCCTGCGTGACCCGGCAGGTCCGGCACGACGACGGTGAAGTCGTCGGCGAGCGCATCGGCCAGCGTGCCGAAGGAATGGCTGGAGGCGCCGGTGCCGTGCAGCAACAGCATCGTCGGTCCCCGGCCGAAGACGGACACGGTCCAGCGCAGGCCGCCGGCGTCGATGCGGCGCGTTGCGGCGTCGAATCGGGTCCGGTCGAGGGGCATGCGCTCGGTGACCGCGTTCATGCCGCCCGCAGGCCCGACTGACCGCGGGCCGCGCGATTGACGATCGCCGACATCGCGCTCGCGCCGGCGCTCGGCAGCGGCCGGTACAGCGCCCCCATCGCGTCGGCCAGCGCGGCGGCCTGCGGATAGGGCTTCGGCGACGTGTCGATCAGCAGCACGTCGACGGCGAGTACGCGCAGCGACCGCGCGGATTCCATCGCGTCCGCATCCGCCTGCGGCCGGCCACCGCTGCCGTCGCGCGCGACGTTGGCGCGGCCGTCGGTCAACAGCACCACGAGCACGGTGTCGCCGCGTCGGCGCAGCCCCACGACCAGTTCGCGCGTCGCGTCGAGCGCGTTGGCAACCGGGGTGCCGCCACCGCCGGGCAGACCCGCGAGGCTGCGCCGTGCGCGCACCAGCGAACGGGTCGGCGGCAGCAGCAGCTGCGCGGCCTTGCCGCGAAACGCGAGCACGGCGACGCTGTCGCGCCGCACGTAGCAGTCGGCCAGCAGCAGCTCGACGGCGCCCTTCGCCTCGGCCAGCCGGTTCAACGCCGACGAGCCCGACGCGTCGACCACGAACACGGTCGTCGTCGGATGGCGCTGCTTGTAGCGCATCACGTGCAGGTCGTCGGCGCGCACGTGGATGCGCGCGCCGCGGTCGGCGCGTTCGGGCCGTTCCTCACGCCGGATGCGCTGCCACGGCGCGGCCGCGCGCAGCGTCTCGATCAGGCTCAGGCGTTCGCGGGCCCGCGGCCGGCCGCGACGGATGCCGCTCGGCGCGCCGCGCGTCCCACCGCGCTGCACGGCCCCGGCGCCGCTGCCGCGTCCCCCTTGCGAGCGATGGCTGGCCGCGCCGCGTGCGAGTTCGCGCAGCAGGTCGGGCGGCATCGCGGAGAGTGCCGCCTCGAGCACGACCTCGTCGAGCGCTTCCTGCGCGGGAACCGCGTCGTCGGACTCTTCGCGATCGTCGGGCGGGTCCGGCAGCGGGGCATCGTCGGGCGGCACGTCGGGCTGCGGCGCGTCGTCGGACGCCGGATCCTGGGGCGGCTCGGCCTCGTCGCCTCCGTCGTCGGCTGCGTCGTCGGGCATCTCCTGCTCGTCGGCCTCTTCCGGCGGCTGTTGCGCGGCAGGAAGACGCCGCGCGCGCATCGTGAACACCAGTCGTGCGGCGGTCGACGCGTCGCCGGCCTCGGCCTCGTCGCGTCCGTCCAGCGCCGCGAGGACGCGGGCGACGCGGACCGCGAAGAAGGGCATGCGCAGCGAGTCGATGCCGAGCGCCACCGCGGCCGCGCACAGCGCCTCGACGAGCGACTCGGGGACTTCGACGCGCGGCAGTCGCCCCCGTGCGGCGTCCAGCGATTCCCGGTCGGTCGCGACCGTGTCGGTGATCGTGCCGACGGAGCAGGCGCGCAGGTCGATCGCGAGACCGAGCCGTTCCTGCAGCGTGGCGCCGACCGCTTCGTCTGCATCACCCTCGTCGAAGGCAATTGCCGCGAAGCGCGACGTGCTGCCCTGCGCGTCGCCGTCGATCGCCAGTGCGATGCGCGTGGACACCGCGGGGTCGATGCGTTCGGCCATCGACAGCAGCGCGTAGCCGCCGTCGACCTGCGCCAGCAGCCCCGGCTGTACGACGGGCCGCCCCTGCGCCAGCGATGCCGCGAGGTCGAGGCCGCCGAACAGGCGGCCGTCGTCGACGTGCAGCGGGATGTTGCGGATCGCGGCCTCGACGGGAATGGACGCGCGGAGAATGGCGATCCAGGCGTCGCGCACCGGCCCGGCAGCGGCGCGGACACGGATGCCACCCAGGCCCGCAGGATCGACGGCCACGCACGCTGCGGCGAGCAGAGCGTCGTCCCAGGCGGCGGCGCCGTCGGGGAGATCGGGCGCCGTCGTCATCGCGGCGGCGCGATCAGGCGGGCAGCACTTCGGCCACCGCTCGATCCACGCGCGAGCTCGATCCGCTGTCGTCGAGCGGGTCGCGGCGCAGGCGATGGCGCAGCGCCGGCGCCGCGATCCGGCGCATCTGTTCAGGCCCGACGCTCGTCTTGCCGTCCCAGGCGGCCAGCGCGCGTGCCGCGCGCATCAGCGTCAGCTCGCCGCGCAGCCCGTCGGTGCCGAGCTGCATGCACAGGCGGGCTGCAGCGCCGAGGGCCTCGTCGTCCACTTCTACCGCATCGAGGTTTTCCCGCGCCGCCGTCAGCTTGCGGCGGGTCCGCTCGTCTTCCTTCTTCCAGCGCTCGATGAACGCCGCCGGTTCGCGCTCGTACGCGTCGCGACGTCGGACCACCTCGATGCGCTCGGGCAGCGCCTTAGGCGTGGTGACCTCGACCGACAGGCCGAAGCGGTCGAGCAGCTGCGGGCGCAGTTCGCCCTCCTCGGGATTGCCGCTGCCGACCAGCACGAAGCGCGACGGATGGCGCACGCTGAGGCCTTCGCGCTCGACGACGTTCTCGCCGGAGGCGGCGACGTCGATCAGCAGGTCGACCAGATGGTCTTCCAGCAGGTTGACCTCGTCGACATAGAGGAACCCGCGGTTGGCGCGCGCCAGCAAGCCCGGCTCGAACGCCTTGATGCCTTGCGACAACGCACGCTCGAGATCGAGCGCGCCGACGACGCGGTCTTCGGTGGCGCCGAGCGGCAGGTCGACCACCGGCGCGGTCACCAGTTCGGTCCGCACGGCCTTGCCGTTGCGAAAACGCTGCGGCGACGCCAGGCAGTCCTCGCAGGGCTTCGCCGGATCGCAACCGTAGGGACAACCGGCGACGACGCGCAGCTTGGGCAGCAACGCCGCCAGGCCCCGCACCGCCGTGGACTTGCCGGTCCCACGATCGCCGAACACCAGGACGCCGCCGAGACGGGGTTCGATGGCGGCCAGCAGGATCGCGAGCTTCATCTCCTCCTGGCCGACGATCGCAGAAAACGGAAAAGCTGCAGTCATGCGGGCGATCGTCGGACAGGAGCGTGTCGTCAGGGCTTCTTCGCGTAGGCCGTGCACCACCCGGCAGTGGCGACCTGCTTGCCCGCATACAGCGGACAGCCTCCGGCCTTGTCGGTGGCCTTGCCCTGGAACAGCTGGCAGTTGCCGCAATGCTGGCCGGCCGCGTACTTGGGATCCTTCGACTTCGTCGCGTCGGCGACGTACTTTAGCGATGCGGCGGTCGGGTCCTTCTCGTCGACCATCGGCAGATCGGCAGCGCGGGCCTGCGCACCGACGAAGAGGGCGGCACCGGTGAAAGAAACGTTACGGATGAATTGACGACGGGATTGCATGAACGACTCCTGTTCAGACGGCTGGCGACCCAGGGGGCTGGCTACCGAATATGAGTTTAGTTGACTGTTCGAACTGTCAGGTTTAGATTACACCATGAAGGGCAGGGCTTTGGCTGAAGTCTCCTCGAAGTTTCGTGATTCATCGCGCCGGTAACGGCTTTCCATGCACCGCACCATGACGATCCACACGACGGCACCGATCGCGGGACCCTGCGGCTTGCAGCACTGCATCGGGCGACCGGCCTCCCTTCAACGCACGAGTCCGGCGTCGCGACGACAGCCACGGCATCAAGCCATCAAACCGGTCGCCGTTCAATCGGTCGCCATCCTAGCCGGAAGTCGGTTCGCTTGAGTGTCCTTGCGCTCGGCCTGAATCACGTCACGGCCCCGCTCGCCATGCGGGAACGCTTCGCATTCGCAGCTGCGGCGCTCGCGCCTGCGGCGAAGGCCCTGGCCGACCGCTTCAACCCCGACACCGAGGTCGCGATCGTCTCGACCTGCAACCGGACCGAACTCTATCTGGGCGCCAACGCCGACGCGATCGATCCGGCGATGGAGTGGCTGGCAGAGGCCGGCGGCACCCGGCGCGAACAGCTCGCGCCCCACACCTACGTGATGGTCGACGCGGCCGGCGCCACGCGCCACGCGTTCCGGGTCGCGAGCGGACTCGACTCGATGGTGCTCGGCGAGCCGCAGATCCTCGGGCAGTTCAAGCACGCGATGCGGTCGGCCGAGAGCGCCGGCACGCTCGGGGGCACGCTGCACCAGATGTTCCAGCGCTCGTTCACGGTCGCCAAGGAAGTGCGCAGCTCGACCTGCATCGGCACGCAGTCGGTCAGCATGGCAGCGGCCTGTGTCCGGCTGGCGGCCCAGATCTTCGACCGGATCGAGGACACCCGCGTGCTGTTCGTCGGCGCGGGCGAGATGATCGAACTCGTCGCCACGCACTTCGCGGCGCGCCATCCGAAGCAGGCGGTCTTCGCCAACCGCACGCTCGAGAAGGCGCAGATCCTCGCCGACCGCTTCTCCGGTGAAGCGATGCGGCTGGTCGACATGCCCACGCGCCTGTCGGAGTTCGACGTCGTCGTCTCGTGCACCGCGAGTTCGGTGCCGATCATCGGCCTCGGCGCGATCGAGCGATCGCTCAAGCAGCGTCGCCGCCGGCCGATGTTCATTGTCGATCTCGCCGTCCCGCGCGACGTGGAACCCGAGGTGCGCGAGCTGCCCGACGTCTATCTGCACACGGTCGACGACCTGGCCGGCATCGTGAAGACCAACGGCGAGCGCCGTGAATCGGCCGTCGTCGAAGCCGAGGCGATCGTGGAACACGGCGTCACCGACTTCCTGCGCTGGCTCAAGCAGCGCGAGTCCGTGCCGCTGATCCAGGCGCTGCACGGCCAGGCCGACGCCTGGCGCGCGGCCGAGCTCGATCGCGCCAAGCGCGCCATCGCCCGTGGCGACGACCTCGACGCCGTCCTGCAGGCGATGGGCCACGGCCTCACGCAGAAGATGCTGCACGGGGCGATGGTGGAACTCAAGGCCACCGATGCGGGCCACAGCCCGCAGCTGTCCGGCACGATCGCTCGGGTCTTCAACCTGCGGGCCGCCTGAAGCGACTTCAGCCGAGCATCAACCGGTACCCGACCGCGGTCACCGTCAACAGGTACTTCGGCTGAGCGGGATCGGTCTCCAGCTTCGCCCGCAGGTTGCCCATGTAGACGCGCAGGTAGTGGTGGCTCTCGACATGGCTCGGGCCCCACACGTCGCGCAGCAGGTGGCGATGCGTCAGCACCTTGCCGGCATGCGCGATCAGCGTCGTCAGCAGGCGATATTCGATCGGCGTCAGGTGCACGGCTTCGCCTCCCTTCGTGACCGACCGCGACGCCAGGTCGACGGTCACGTCCCCGAAAGACACGCTGGTCTGGCCCGACGCGCCGGTCTGGCGACGCGTCGCGACGCGCACGCGCGCCAGCAGCTCGGCGATGCCGAACGGCTTCGTGAGGTAGTCGTCGGCCCCCGCGTCGAGCGCGGTCACCTTCTGATGCTCGTCCGACCGCGCGGACAACACGATCACCGGCACCTGCGACCAGGTGCGCAGGTCGCGGATCAGCTCCGCACCGTCGCCGTCCGGCAGACCGAGGTCGAGCACCACCAGGTCAGGCTTGCGCGTGCCGCACTCGACCAGGCCCTGCGCGACCGTCGTCGCCTCGAAGACCTGCCAGTGCTCCTGCTCGAGCGCGGCCCGCACGAAGCGGCGGATCTGCGCCTCGTCCTCGATCAGCACCGCGCTGCGCAGCGGTTCGCTCATGCCGGCAGCGCGACCCGTGGCGGCGCGGGCGGCAGCGCGGGCTCCTCTTCCATCGCCGGCGCGCCGGTGCGCGGCAACGAGACGACGAAGCGCACGCCGTGGCCGGACGGATGCTCGACACGGATCGAGCCGCCGTGCGCGTCGACGATCGCGCGGCAGATCGCCAGGCCGAGGCCGACGCCACTGCGCGGCGACTCGCGTTCGCCGCGCGTGAACTTGTCGAACAGGGTCTCGATGCGCGCCGGCGTGTCGTAGTCGCCCGGCAGGCCGGGCCCGTCGTCCTCGATCGCCAGGCGCAGGTCGTGCGGCCCGGCGCGTCCCTCGATGCGGACCGTCGACCCGGGCGGCGTGTACTTCGCGGCGTTCTCGAGCACATTGACCAGCACGCGCTCGATCAGCACGGCGTCGTATTCGACCAGCGGCAGGTCGCGCGGCAACGCGGTCTCGACGTGGTGGCCGGCCAGCAGGCGAGCGGTCGCGGCCAGGGCCGTGCCGATGGTCTCCTCGATCGAGTGCCACTGGCGGTTGAGCCGCACGTCGCCGCTCTCGATGCGCGCCATGTCGAGCAGGTTCTCGACCAGCGCGCTCATGCGCTGTACCTCGTCGCGCATCGCGGCGTTCAGCGACGCGCGCATCGCGGTCGCCTCGGGCGACGGAGCCTCGCCGTTGCGCATCTCCAGCGTCTCGGCGAGTCCGGCCATGGCCGCGATCGGCGTGCGCAGGTCGTGCGACAGCGCGGAGAGGATCGAATTGCGCAACCGCTCGGACTCGATGCGCAGCACCGAGCCCTGCGCAACCTCGACGTAGTGGACGCGCTCGATCGCGATGGCGATCAGCGTCGCCAGCGTCTCGAGCAGGCGGCGCTGTTCCGGGATCATCAGCACGCGCCGCCGCGCCGGACGGATCGCGAGCACGCCGCGTGCGCGGATCGACGTCAGCAGCGGCAGGAACAGCCACGGGCTGCCGGACAGCGTGTCGGTGCCCGCACCGGCCGGCAGAGATTGTTGATAAGCCCATTGGGCGATGGCCGGCTCGAAGCCCGCCGAGCGCCCGAGCGCGTCGTCGATGGCCAGACGGTCGAGCGGGCCGGGTTCCTGGCGATCGTCGACCGGCAGCAGCACCTGGACCTCCGCGTCGAACAGGTTGGCGACCACGGATCGTCCGTGCGCGATCACGTCCTCGGTGCGCATCGCCTTCGACAGGTCGCGGGCGATCTCGTACAGCGACCGGGTGCGATCCTCGCGATGCGATGCGACCCGCGCCTGGTAGCGCAGGCTGGATCCGAGCGTGCCGATCACCAGCGCCACGGTGAGCATCACGCCGAAGGTGACCAGGTACTGCACGTCGGACACCGCGAACGAGAAGCGCGGCGGCACGAAGAAGAAGTCGAACGACGCGACCGCCGCGAACGACGCGAACACGGCCGGACCACGACCGAAGCGCATCGCGACCAGCGTCACGACCAGCAGAAACATCATCGCGATGTTGGTCGGATGGAACACCTGCCACAGCGGCAGCGCGATCAGGGTCACGGCCGCGCACGCGATGGCCGTGTACAGGTAGCGCAGTCGGACCTGGATGCGCTTGCGCTGCGCCGCGGGATCGTCGTCGGCGCCTTCGCCGCTCGTTCGCTGGCGGTCCGTGGCCGCGGTCGTCGTCGGCGACTCCGCGACATCCGCCCCCCTGCGGACCGACGAGCGTCCGATGACGACCAGATCGATCTCGGGCGCGTGCGCCGCGACGCCCTCGGCGAGCGTGGACGCGCCCATCCAGCGCGCGAACAGGTTCGGCGTCCGGCCGTGCCCGGTGACGAGGCGCGACAGGTTGTGTTCGCGCGCATAGCGCGCGACGACGTCTGCGACGTCGTTGCCCGACAGCACGGCGGTGGTGGCGCCGAGCTGCTCGGCCAGCCGGATCACCTGCAGGATCGCTTCGCGGTCGCGTGTCGGCCGCTTCTGCAGCCGCGGCGTCTCGACGTAGATCGCGTGCCACGGCACGTCGATCTGTCCGGCGAGCCGCGCGGCGCTGCGCACCACGCGTTCGGAGCCCGCGTCGGGACCGATGCAGCACAGCAGCGCCGCCTCGGTACCCCACACCTTCTCGATCGACCGTTCCTCGCGATAGGCCTGGACGTCGTCCTCGACGCGGTCGGCCGTCCGGCGCAACGCGATCTCGCGCAGCGCGATGAGGTTGCCCTTGCGGAAGAAGTTGCGCGCCGCGTGCTCGGCCTGCTCGGGCAGGTAGACCTTGCCGGCCGCGAGCCGCTTGAGCAGCTCGTCGGCGGGGATGTCGACCAGCATGACTTCGTCGGCGCGATCGAAGAAGGTGTCGGGCACCGTCTCCCACACCCGGATGCCGGTGATGCCGCCGACGATGTCGTTGAGGCTCTCGAGATGCTGGACGTTGAGCGTCGTGAAGACGTCGATGCCCGCCGTCAGCAGCTCGTCGACGTCCTGCCAGCGCTTGGGGTGGCGCGCGCCCGAGACATTGCTGTGCGCGAGCTCGTCGACGAGGACGAGCTGCGGCTTGCGCGCCAGCGTCGCGTCGAGGTCGAACTCCTTTTCGCGCGGATCCTGGCTCGTCCCGGCGCCGTCACGGCCGGGCGGCACCGCCATGGGGATGACCTCGAGCGACTCGCCGAGCGTCGCGTTGCCTTCCAGCAGCGCCGCCGTGTCGCGCCGGCCGTGGGTCTCGACAATGCCCACGACCACGTCGCAGCCTTCGCGTGCGAGACGCCGGCCGGCCTGCAGCATCGCGTAGGTCTTGCCGACGCCGGCCGACGCGCCGAAGTAGATGCGCAACTTGCCGCGCGACGCCTCCTCGGCGTCGCGGTGCACGCGCGCCAGCAACACGTCGGGATCGGGCCTTGCGTCGGGGTCGGGCGTGGGGGACACCATGTCGCGAGCCTATCAACAAAACCCGGACGAACGAAGCGGCGAGGCCGCGACGCGACAACCGTCACGGTTTCTTGCTTTGCACAGCTTCTGAGTCGAGTGCGACGTTCAGTTCCAGCACGTTGACGCGGGGCATGCCGAGGATGCCGAGCTGCGGCCCTTCGGTATGCGCCGCGATCAGCGCAGTGACGCGGTCGAGCGGCACGCCGGTCGCCTTCGCGACGCGCGCGGCCTGGTAGCCGGCGGCCTCGGGGCTGATGTGCGGGTCGAGGCCGCTGGCCGACGCGGTGACGAGGTCGACCGGCACGGGTGCATCGTGGGCGATGCCGGCCT
>Ga0209724_1001207_pt1 | contig 23763 bp, 25 predicted proteins | sample grotaG_FD_184143 | JGI IMG/M metagenome (GOLD analysis project Ga0209724, IMG submission 184143) | Glacier valley bacterial and archeal communities from Borup Fiord, Nunavut, Canada, to study Microbial Dark Matter (Phase II) -... | ecosystem: Environmental > Aquatic > Freshwater > Ice > Glacier ...
CGCGCGCCGATGCACTGTCGGGGCGGATCGAGCGCGGCTATGCGCGCGCGGTCGCCCCGGCGCTGGCGCGGCCCGGGCTGACGCTCGTGGTGCTTGCCGTGGTGCTCGCGGGGGCCGGTTGGCTGGGTTATGCCCGGGTCGAGAGCGGCTTCATGCCGAAGATGGACGAGGGCGGCTTCATCCTCGACTATAAGGCGAAGCCGGGCGCGGCGCTGAGCGATACCGACCGGCTGCTGCGGCAGACGGAGGCGATCATCACCGCGACGCCCGAAGTCGCCAGCTATTCGCGCCGTACCGGGCTGCAGCTTGGCGGTGGGCTGAGCGAGGCCGACGAGGGCGATTTCTTCATCCGGCTCAAAGGCGGCAGCCGCCGTGACATCGACGCGGTGATGAGCGAGGTCCGGACCAAGATTACGACGCAGGTACCCGGCCTCGACATCGAGACCGCGCAGCTGATGGAAGATCTGATTGGCGACCTGACGGCGGTACCGCAACCGATCGAGGTCAAGTTGTTCGGCGACGTCCCCGACGAGCTGAGCCGCGCGGCACGCACCACGGCGGCAGCGATCGGCAAGGTGACCGGCGTCGTCGAAGTCCGCGACGGGCAACGTGTTGCCGGCGACGCTGTCGGGATCACCGTCGACCGGGCCGCAGCGGCGCAGGCGGGGCTCGATGCCGATGCCGTCGCGCGCCAGATCGAGGCGCAGGTCGGCGGCACGATTGCCACGCAAATCCGGTCGCGCGAGCTGCTCATCAACGTGCGCGTCCGGGCACCGCTGGCGTTGCGCGACCGGGTTCAGGATTTGGGCGCGCTGACGCTACGCAGTGCCGATGGGCGGCCGGTGGCGCTGCGCCAGGTGGCGCGCATCGCGATCGTCGCCGGGCAGAAACAACTGACGCGCGAGGATCTGGCACCGTTCGCCGCCGTGACCGCGCGGCTGGATGGGCGCGATCTTGGATCGGCGATGGTGGACGTCAAGCGCGCGGTCGCCGCCGCCGGATTGCCCGCGTCGGTGCGTGTCGAATATGGCGGGCTGTACGAGCAGCAGCAGCGCAGCTTTACCGATCTGGCGACGGTGTTCGCCGCGGCGCTGATGCTCGTTGCGCTGCTGTTGACGGTGTTATTCGGGCGCTGGCGCTATACGGTTGCGGCGATCGGGACGGTGCTGCTGGCGGCGGGCGCGGTGCTGGCAGGGCTTTGGGTGACCGGAACCGAGCTCGATATTTCGGCGCTGATGGGGCTGACGATGGTGGTCGGCATGGTGACCGAGCTGGTGATCTTCTTCCTCGCCGAGCTTGATCCGACCGTCACTGATAGCGCCGAATCGGTGCTTGCGGCGGCGCGCGCGCGGTTGCGGCCGATCCTGATGTCGGCGTTGATCGCGATCCTGACGCTGAGTCCGTTGGCGCTCGGCGTGGCGCGCGGTGCGGGGCTGCAGCGGCCGCTGGCGACGGCGATCATCTTCGGGCTGGCGGCGGGTGCGCCGCTGGTGCTGTTTTTCCTGCCGGCGGCACTGGTCGTCGGGCGGCGTCGGCAATAGCGATTTTGTTCGTCACCTGACCGGGTTAAGGACGCGCATGGCCTTGCTGCGTGCGCCCCGATTGTTGCTGATCCTGCTCGTCGCCGGCTGTGCGCGCGAGCGAGTGGCCGAAGTCGCGCCCGTCCGCCCGGCACCCGCTGCGCTCGTCGCCGCGCCGAAGCCTGCATGGGTGGCGCGAAAGGTCGTGCCCAACGCCGTCGATCTTGCCGCTGGCACTGCAACCGTCGGGCCCCGCGAGGGGCTGACGCAGGTTGCGCAGCGAACCAATGTGCCGGTGGGCGCGATCGCTGCGGCAAACAGCATCATGCCGACCGCCGTGCTCAAGCCCGGACAGCAGCTCAAGCTCCCTGCCGGGCGGCTCCACACCGTGCGCCCGGGCGAAACCGGCATCGCGATCGCGCGCGCCTATGGGGCCGACTGGACGCGCGTCGTCGCCGCGAACCGGCTCGCACCGCCCTTTACCCTCGAAGTCGGCGATCGCTTGCTGCTGCCGTCGAAGGTTCAGGTCGCGGCGATGTCGATCGAGGAACGCGCCGCCGCGTTCAAAATCAACATCGACGACCTGATCACCGGCGCCGAGCCCGCCGCGCGAGTGCCGCATGCAAAGGTCGCTGCAGCCCGCCCGCTGCCGGCGCTGCCCACGGCCGCGCCTAAGTTCGACTGGCCGATCGAGGGGCGCATCCTGTCGGCTTTCGGGGCAAAGCCCGGTGGCCGCTTCAATGACGGCGTCAATCTGAAGACCAGCGCGGGAAGCGCCGTGCATGCCACCGCCGACGGCGTCGTCGCTTATGCCGGCGATGCGGTGGCGGGGTTCGGCAATCTCGTGCTCATCAAGCACGCCGACGGCTGGGTCAGTGCGTACGGCCATAATCAGGCGGTATTGGTGGCGCGCGGCGACCGGGTTCGCCAGGGCGATGTCATCGCGCGGGCGGGGGCGACCGGGGCGGTCGACGAGCCGCAATTACATTTCGAGCTACGCCGCGGGCGCGCCGCGGTCGATCCGGTGAAGGTGCTGCCGCCGCGCGCCTAGGCCCGGTACAGCGCAAGGAACAGCGCGACCGCGCGCGACGCTTCGCGCTCGATCACCTCGGGTGTCGGCGTGTCGAGCTGACCAAGCATCCGCTGCAGGTGATAGTGCCCGCGACATAGCGACATGAACGTTTCGGCCGCCGCGCGCGTGTCATCGGTCGCAAGCTCGCCTGCCGCGACGTACTCGTCGAGTTGGTGGCTTAGCCGCGTCACGCCCTGGCCGGGACCGGCGTCGTAGAAGATACGCCCGATTTCGGGGCGGCGTCGCGCTTCGGCGGCAACGACCTGCATCATGCGGATCGCCCAGTCGGAGGTGACGAGCCTGATATGCGCGCGGGCAATTCGCATCAGCCGTTCCGTCATCGGCAATCCGGGTGGGGCGTCGAAGATCGCCTGACCGTTCTTGCCGCAGCTATCGGTGACCAGCGCCTCGAACAGCGCCTCCTTGCTGTCGAAATAGCTGTAAAGCGTGCCTTTCGAGCCACCGAGCTGCGCTGCCACCTGCGACATCGACGCGCGCTCGAAGCCATGTTCGAGAAACACCTCGTGAGCAATCGCCAGAATGGCATCGCGGCGTTGATCGCGGGTCGGGCGAGGCTGCGGTTCGCAGCCAGTTGAAATTGTCATCGTCGTCCAAGGTTTTCCCGGTTGACCAGAATATCGCGTTGGGCATAATTGGCACTGACCGTACGGTACGGTCAATAGTTTTGGTGAGCGATGCGCACATATTCGACCCGTACAGTGATTGCGCTGCTGGCTTCGGTGGCAACCGCGGGCTGCGTGGCGCCGTCGCGCGATGCGCAAATGCAGCCCAAAACCGCGTCGAGCTATGCGGCGGCAAGCCTCGCGACGCCGGTGCCGGGCAGCTGGCCGGCGGGCGAATGGTGGCATGCATATCGTGACCCGCAGCTCGACACGCTGATCGCCGCTGCGATCAAGGACAGCCCCGATGTCGCTGCTGCCAACGCGCGGTTGCACCGCGCGCAGGCGCTGACGCAGCAGTCGCGTGCCGCGCTGGTGCCATCGGTCACGGCGAACGCCTCGGGCGGGCTGACCAAGCAGAGTTACAACAACGGCTTCCCGGCGCAGTTCGTGCCGCATGGCTATCAGGAGTTCGGGCGCGGCACGCTCGATTTCAGCTATGAGGTTGATTTCTGGGGCAAGAACCGCGCCGGTGTGCGCGCCGCGACGTCGGATGCACAGGCGGTCGCGGCTGACCGCGCGGCGGCGGTGCTCATGCTGTCGACGTCGGTTGCGTCGACCTATGCGACGCTCGCGCAGCTCTATGCCGAGCGCGATGTGGCCGTGGCATCGGTGCAATTGCGGCAGACGACGCTGACGCTCGTCAACCAGCGCGTTGCCGGTGGCCTCGACACGCGCGCCGAATCGCAGGCGGCCGAGGCCAATGTGCCCACCGCACGCGGCGACGTTGCCGCGATCGACGAACAGATCGCGCTCACACGCGATGCGCTCGCTGCATTGACCGGTGCCGGGCCCGACTACGGCCTGACGATCACCCCGCCTGCTGCCGGGCCGCTGCCTGCGTTCGGGTTGCCGCCATCGCTCGCAGCCGAGCTGATCGGCCGCAAGCCCGAAGTCGTCGCGGCGCGCTGGCGTGCCGATGCCGCCGGGCAGCGCATCCATGTGGCGCGCGCGCAATTCTATCCCAACGTCAATCTGGTGGCGTTCATCGGGCTTCAATCGCTGGGGCTGGGTAATCTGGTCAAGGCGGGGTCCGATATCGGGCAGGTCGGGCCGGCATTCAGCCTGCCGATTTTCGATGGCGGGCGGCTTAAGGCGAATTTGCGCGGCGCCGAGGCGGATTATGCGCTTGCGGTCGCGCAATATGACGGCAGCGTGGTGCGTGCCTTGCAGGATGTCGCCGATGCCGCCGCCAGCGCACGCGCGTTGACGACACGGCTGGCCGAAGCGCGCGCCGCGCTGGCGTTCGAGGAGGAAGCCTACCGCGTCGCGCGGCTGCGCTATACCGGCGGGCTTGCCACCTATCAGTCGGTGTTGATCGTTGAAGATACGGTTCTCCAGCGCCGCCGCGCGCTTGCCGACCTGCAGGCGCGGGCGTTTGCGCTCGACGTCGCGCTGGTCAAGGCGCTCGGCGGCGGCTTCGTCGATGCCGCTGCTACTCTTGCTGCTAACTAGGACGACCCCGATGGCCGAAGCCGATCCCAAACTGCCGCAGCCGTCGCCTCAGGATAAGGCGGCTCCCGATGCGACCAAGGCGCAAAAGGCCGCCAAGCGTCGCCGGTTGTTCCTGATCCTCGGGCTGGTCCTGCTCGGTGTGGCGGTTGCCTACGGCATCTATTGGCTGCTGGTCGGGCGGACGCATGTCGCGACCGACAACGCCTATGTCGGGGCCGATAGCGCGCAGGTGACACCGCTCACTGCCGCCGCCGTCACGCGGGTCCGCGTCATGGAAACCCAGTCGGTCCATACCGGCGATATCCTCGTCGAGCTCGACCCCGCCGATGCGCAGGTGGCGCTCGATCAGGCGAAGGCGCAGCTGGCATCGGCCGAGCGCCGCGTCGCGGGTTATTATGCGCAGGGACGCGCGCTCGGCGCGCAGGTGTCGTCGCGCGCTGCCGATATTGCTGCGGCGAATGCGCAAATCGCCAGTGCGCAATCCGACCTGACGCGCGCGCGGATCGACCTGCAGCGGCGGCAGGTGCTCGCAAAATCGGGCGCAGTCTCGGGGGATGAACTGACCAACGCGCAGAACAAATATGCCGCCGCGGTTGCGGGACTCGATTCGGCGAAGGCAGCGCGGCAGCAAGCGGCGGCGCAGGTCACCGCCGCGCAGGGGTCGGAGGCGGTCAACACCGCACTGATTTCGGGCACGCGTCCGCAGGAAAACCCCGAAGTGCGCGCCGCGCGCTCGGCGGTGGCAAAGGCGCAGCTCGATCTCGACCGGACCATCCTGCGCGCGCCGCTCGACGGGATCGTCTCGAAAAAGAATGTCCAGGTCGGGCAGCGCGTTGCGCTCGGCGCATCGCTGATGACGATCGTGCCGGTCGAAACCGCTTATGTCGACGCCAACTTCAAGGAAGGCCAGCTGACCAAGGTTCGCGTCGGGCAGCCGGTGACGCTGACGTCCGATCTGTACGGCAGCGACGTCGTTTATCATGGCACCGTCACCGGGCTGTCGGGTGGCACCGGTGCGGCGTTCGCACTGATCCCGGCGCAGAATGCCAGCGGTAACTGGATCAAGGTCGTGCAACGCATTCCGGTACGCATCACGCTCAAGCGCGACGAACTGCGGCAGCATCCGCTGCGCATCGGGCTGTCGATGAGCGCGACGATCGACGTTTCGGGCGCGCGCTGACATGGCCGACGCGCGTGCTCCGGCACCGCTGACCGGCGGCGCGCTGTTTGCGGCGGGCGCGTTGCTCGCGGTGGCGAACTTCATGGTGGTGCTCGACACCACGATCGCCAACGTCTCGGTTCCGTCGATCGCAGGTGCGCTCGCGGTGTCGCCGACGCAGGGGACGTGGGTCATCACCAGCTATTCGGTGGCGGAGGCGATTACCGTGCCGCTGACGGGCTGGCTGGCACAGCGCTTCGGCACCGTCCGGGTGTTTTGCCTCGCCATGGCGGGGTTTGCCTTTTTCTCGTTCGCCTGCGGGTTTGCGCCCAGCCTTGCCGTGCTGGTGGCGTTCCGGGTCGCGCAGGGCGTTTGCGGCGGGCCGATGATTCCGCTGTCGCAGTCGTTGCTGCTGCGGGTGTTCCCGCCGCAAAAGGCATCGATGGCGCTGGGGCTTTGGGCGATGACGACGGTCATCGCACCGGTCATCGGGCCGATCATCGGCGGAACGATCTCGGACAATTATCACTGGTCGTGGATCTTTTTCATCAACGTTCCGGTGGCCGGTACCTGCGCGTTCTTCGCGTGGCGCGTGATGCGCAGCCGCGAGACGCCGGTGACCAAACGGCCGATCGATTTCGTCGGGCTGGCGCTGCTGATCGGCTGGGTCGGCGCGCTGCAGATCATGCTCGACAAGGGCAAGGAACTCGACTGGTTCGGCTCGCCGTTGATCGTCGGCCTCGCGATCGTTGCGGCAATCGGCTTTGTGGCGTTCCTGATCTGGGAGCTGACCGCCGAGGACCCGATCGTCAACCTGCGCATCTTCCGCCACCGCGGCTTTGCGGTGGCGACGACCACGCTGGCGCTGGCGTTCGGAGCTTTCTTCGCCAGCCTGATCCTGATTCCGCTCTGGCTGCAAACTAGCATGGGCTATACCGCGACCTGGGCCGGCTATGCGTCGGCGGGCGGCGTGCTCGCGATCGTCATGTCGCCGATCGTCGCGCAACTGGCGAACAAGGTCGATCCGCGCGCGCTGACGTCGTTCGGCATTTTCTGGTTTGCCGGCATCACCTTCTGGCGCAGCGGCTTCGCCACCAATGTCGATTTCTGGCACATCTTCGCGCCGGCGGTGGCACTGGGCTTCGGCGTGCCGTTCTTCTTCGTGCCGACGACGCGGATCGCGCTCGGCGCGGTGCTGCCGGAGGAGGTGGCGTCGGCGGCGGGGCTGTCGAACTTCATGCGTACCACCGCTGCGGCGTTCGCAGCGTCGCTATCGACGACTTATTGGGACGATTCGACGACCAGCGCGCGCGACAACCTTGCCGGGCTCCTCAACGGCGTGCAGGACCGGGTCGATGACCTTGTCAGCCAGGGGCTGACTTCGGCGCAGGCGCTACGTCAGATCGACAATCTGGTGCAGATGCAAAGCGTCATGCTCGCCACCGACCGGGTGTTCTTCCTGACCGGGATCATCTTCATCGTCGCGGGCTTTTTCATCTGGCTCGCCCCGCGGCCACGGCCGATCGCATCCGCCGCCGCTGCCCATTAGCGCCGACGTTCCCCTCCCTGACGCAGGGAGGGGAAACGCAGTTTACGACGACCATTTGCCGATCGCTGCCGCCTGCCGCTGCCGCAGCGCGGCGCGGTAGCGGATGACTGCAGCGGCGGTCTCGGCGGGCTTCCGCGAGGTTTCGGGGAACGCCTTGACGGCATAGGCCATGACCCGGTCGGCGACCGCGGCATCGCCCGATCCCGCTGCCAACCCGACGACGAAGCCCGACCGGGTGCTCGATTCGAGCATGCCGTTGACCGCTTCCTGGTGCGCCGTCGCCCAGTCGAACGCCATCGCCGGATGCTGCGATGCGACTGCCTGGATGATCGTCGCGCGGGTCGGCACGGCGACTTCGTCGGTCAGCGAGATTGCCAATGCGCGGTTGGCCAGCGCCTCGTCATGCACGGCACCCAGGTTGCGGTACAGCTGCTGCTTGGCGACCGGCGACTTCTCCGCCATGGCGCGCGCGTGCAGCTCGTCCCATTGCGCGGGTGTCGCATTATAGCTGAACACCTGCAGCGCGGGCTGACGGATCGGCCCGGGTACCGACGCTGGATTGGCGAAGCTTGCCTCGGCATAGCGCGCCGCATCGGCGGAAACGGCCGGATCGCCGAACAGGCCGAGCACGGGGATGATGTCCTCGCGCAGCTGCTTCATGGCCGAAATCTCGTCGGCACGCCCGGTCCAGCCGACCCGGTCGAAAACCGGGCGCAGCAGCGACCGCGCCTTGACCCGGAACGCGGCCTGTTCGGGCGCACCCTGCAGCATGCGGTCGATCCCGCCGAACTGTGCCGCAACCATCGACCACAGCAGCGGCGAGGCATCGGGGCGAAGGCCGCCGACCAGTGCGAGATAGCGTTCGATCGTCGCGTCGCCGCTGTTGGCAAGGCCGTACGCATCGGCGGTCAGGCCGATCTGGTCGACTTCGGCCAGTTTCGTGATGCCGCCCGCCAGCGCCGCAAAGTGCGCGGGGGTGTAGAGCATGCGGTAATAGCCGCTCTGCCCGGCGTTGACGACGACCGGCGCGCAGCCGCCCGTGGTCACACCGACCGGCGTCGGCCCGCTGACATCGGTGCGCTTGGTCGCACCCGTTCCAGCGACATTGACCGGCACGATCCACGTGCGATCCGCCTTCGACCCATCGTCGAGGGCAAAACGGCCCTGCGCCAGCGTCAGCGTCGTGTTGCCGCCGCTGCAGGTCGGCTCGCCGACGCGGATCAGCGGCACGCCGCCCTGCAGCGTGAAGCTGTGCATCAGCGGCGCGACCGGCTGCCCGGCAGCAGCGCCGATCTCTTCCCAAAGCTGGTCGGTAACCGTGTTGCTGTACTTGTACTTCGCCATGTAGCGGCGGACGCCGGTGCGGAAAGTATCCGGCCCGACCGCCCCCTCGAGCATGCGGATGACTGCCTCGCCCTTCAGATAGGTGATGTTGTCGAACGCCTGGTTGATCTGGTCGGGCGTCGTCACATGCTGGACGATCGGGTGCGTGACGGCACGCGCATCGAGCGCCATCGCCTGCTGGCGCGGGAAGGCGACCGACTGGCTGAGCGCGCCCCATTCGGGGTTGAGGTCGTTCGAAATCTTCGACGCCGTCCACGACGCGAAGCCCTCGTTGAGCCACAGGTCATCCCACCATGCCATCGTCACGAGGTCGCCGAACCACTGGTGCGCCATCTCGTGCGCGACGACGTTGAAGATGTCCTGACGCCGGTTTTCGGTAATCAGCTTGGGGTCGACCAGCAGTACCTGCTCGAAATAGAAGATCGCGCCCCAGTTCTCCATCGCGCCGAAAAACGCGCTCGATCCGGGGCCGGCGATCATGTCGAGCTTGGGCAGCGGATACGGCACGCCGAAATAATCGTTGTAGGCGGCAAGGATGCGCTTGGCGCTGGCGAGCGCATAGTCGCCCTGATCGACGACGCCGCGCCGCGTGATGACGCCGATCTCGGTCTTGCCCGCCATCAGCGTCTTGCGCTCGACATCGCCGATGCCGAGGAACATCAGATACGCCGACATCTTGGGCGTGGTGGCAAAGGTCGTGACGTCGCCGACCTTGCTCGCGACCGGCATGTTCGAAAATGCGGTCTGCCCCTTGGGCACCGTCGTCGACAGCGTGAACGGCGTCTTGAAGCCAGGCTCGTCCCAGGTAGGCGCAAAACGCCGCGCGTCCGAAGCCTCGAACTGCGTGACGATCATCCGCGCCTTGCTGCCGTCGGTGTTGTTATAGTCGATGGCAAACATGCCCGACGCCGACTGGTTGATCTTGCCGGCATAGACGATCGACAGCGCGTGTTCGCCGACGGTGACGGGTGCAGCAAAGGTGAAGGTGGCGGTCTGCGCCTCGGCGTCGAGCGTGACGGTGCCGGCAGTCTTCGCATCGAGGCGGACGCTGGCGATCGTCAGTTCGGCGGCGTTGAGCGTGATCGTCCGCGTCGGCGCGGCGACCTTGATCCGGATCGTCTCCTTGCCGGTAAAGGTCAGCTTGGCGGCATCGGGAGCGACGCTGATCGTATAGGCGAGCGGCACGACGCCCGTGGGCAGGCGGCCTTCGGTGGCGTGCGCGGTCGTCGCCAGCAAGGCGGCGAGCGTGGCGGCGGCGAACATCGGCTTCGACATGAGTATACCCCGTTTTGATGTCTGGCTGCCGCCATCGCTACTTCGGCGCAGGCGCATCGTCAAACGCGCAATAGCAGCCTAATACACACTGCAGTGCAGCACTGGCGACGCGGCGCAGTTGGCCCTACAGAGTGGCGATGACCGTTACCCTCCCCCTCAGTCCCAAAGTCGGCATGGTATCACTCGGCTGCCCCAAGGCGCTGGTCGATAGCGAACGCATCCTCAGCCAGCTGCGCGCCGACGGCTACCGCCTGTCGGGCACCTATGCCGATGCCGATGTCGTGCTGGTCAACACCTGCGGCTTCCTCGATACCGCCAAGGCCGAAAGCCTGCAGGCGATCGGCGAGGCGCTGGCCGAAAACGGCCGGGTCATCGTCACCGGCTGCCTCGGTCACGAGGCCGAGATGATCCAGGCGCGCTTTCCCAAGGTGCTGGCGATCACCGGCCCGCAGCAATACAGCCAGGTCGTCGCGGCCGTGCACGCCGCTGCGCCCGCGACGGCGTCGCCGTATCTCGACCTTGCGCCGGTCAAGCTGACGCCGCCGCATTACAGCTATCTGAAGATTTCGGAGGGCTGCAACCACCGCTGCAAATTCTGCATCATCCCTAGCCTGCGCGGCGATCTGGTCAGCCGCCCGGCAAACGGCGTCATCCGCGAGGCCGAAAAGCTGATCGAAAGTGGCACGCGCGAGTTGCTGGTCATCAGCCAGGACACGTCGGCATACGGCGTCGACATCGGCCATGCCGAATCGATGCTGGCAGGTCGCGCCCGCCGCGCGCACATCACCGATCTGGCGCGCGAACTCGGGCAGCTTGGGGCGTGGGTACGGTTGCACTATGTCTATCCGTATCCGCACGTCGATGCGCTGATCCCGCTGATGCGCGACGGCCTCGTGCTGCCCTATCTCGACATTCCGTTCCAGCATGCGTCGCCGTCGGTGCTGCGCGCGATGCGGCGTCCGGCGAACGAGGCGAAGGTGCTCGACCGGATCAAGGCGTGGCGGGCAATGGTTCCCGATCTGGCGCTGCGGTCGACATTCATCGTCGGCTTCCCCGGCGAGACTGCTGCCGATTTCGACTATCTGCTCGACTGGCTGGGCCATGCGCAGCTCGACCGTGTCGGCTGCTTCAAATACGAGGCGGTGGCGGGCGCGGCGGCGAACGACCTGCCGGGCGCGGTGCCCGAAGACCTGAAAGAGGAACGCTGGCACCGCTTCATGGCGGCGCAGGCGGTGATTTCGGCGCAACGGCTGGAGGCGAAGGTCGGGCGCACGCTCGACGTGCTGATCGACGCGGTCGACGACGACGGCGGCGCATCGGGGCGCAGCTATGCGGACGCGCCGGAGATCGACGGCCAGGTCCATCTGCGCGACGCGGGCGGCATCAAGGTCGGCGAGATCGTCGCGGTCCGGATCGAGGCGGCGGAGGATTACGACCTGCTTGGGGTGCCGCTCGAAGCAGCAAGGGGGTAATACAATATGGCATTCGGGGCCGACAGATATGCGAATTTGCGAAACAATTTTGCCGAGCAGTTTGAAGAATCAGGCGGTCGTCTGGTCTTTCGCGCCAACGGTAGGGGCCCGGCGCTGCCGGTTACGATCGCAGAGCGCGATGCCTTCATCTCAGAGTATGATCGCTATCTTTCGCGATTCATCTGGAGGCTGCTGCTTCTGCTCATCCCCGCGATCATCCTCGACGCGGCGCTAGCTGTGTCGTTTCATATCGATGGCGCATGGAGCTACGTGCTCATTCTTCTGTCAACTGCGCCCTTCCTGGCTTGGTCGATCGTGACGGGGTATCGCGCCCGCAAAGTTCCAAGCGTGGCGCTTGCCACCAGATCGCCGATCGCTGCAGCGCTTTCGCCCGAAGCGGCGCGTCAGCGCAGCTTGCAGCGCATAGCGTGGCCGTCATTGCTCCTGCCGATCGGCTATGCCACGTATCTGGTGCTTCGCTACCATTTGGTCGATCAGCCCCTGTCTGCGGCGCATGCTGGCTGGACGATCGCGAGTGCCGGTCTTGTCGCCATTTCTGTGGTGCAGGCGGTCCGTAAATGGCGATTCGACCGCGAAGATACGCAGGTACCACTGTGACCGACTTCGCCGCTTTGCTGCTGCCCGACGCAGGTGGTCCGGCGCAGCTGTTGCGGACGGTCAACACGGGTGGCCTTGCGGCGTGGCTCGCAACACAGGGCGAGGCGGTGCGCAGCGTGGTCGCGGCGAACGGCTTTACCGCGCAACCCGGCGAAGTCGTCATCCTCCCCGACGGCGCGAACTGGAGCGCGCTGGTCGGTGTCGGTGGTAACGGCGACGAGCTTTGGGACCTGGCGGCGGCGGCAACGCGGCTGCCTGCCGGGCGCTTCCGGCTCGCCGACCGTCCGGCGGGCGCGGCGATGCATGGCTGGCTGATGGCGCAGCATTTCTTCGACCGTTACCGCAGCACGGTGCCGCCGCGCGAACCGCGCGTGCTGCTGGTGGCGGACGCTGCGGCCATTCCGGCGGCGGTGCGTATGGCCGACGCGACCGCGCTGGTCCGCGACCTGATCGACACCCCGGCAAATGATCTTGGTCCAGCCGAACTGGCCGCAGCCGTGACGCGCGAGGCGCAATTGTGGGGTGCCGAGGTGCGCGTCGTCACCGGCGAGGCGCTGCTGACCGAGGGCTTTCCCGCCGTCCATGCCGTCGGCCGCGCCGCTGCGCGGGCACCACGGCTGATCGACCTGCGCTGGGGCGATCCCGACGCGCCGCAGCTGACGCTGGTCGGCAAGGGCGTGATTTTCGACAGCGGTGGCCTCAACATGAAGGCGTCGACCGGCATGGCGCTGATGAAGAAGGACATGGGCGGCGCGGCGCACGCACTCGCGCTGGCGCGGCTGGTGATGCAGGCGCGGCTGCCGGTGCGGCTCCGGCTGATCATCCCGGCGGTCGAGAATGCGGTGGCGGGCAACGCCTTTCGCCCCGGCGATGTGCTGGCGACGCGCGCCGGACTGACGGTCGAGATCGGCAACACCGACGCCGAAGGGCGCCTGATCCTCGCCGACGCGCTGACGCTCGCGCTCGAGGATGCGCCGGCGCTGCTGCTCGACTTTGCGACGCTGACCGGGGCGGCGCGGGTCGCGCTTGGCCCCGACCTGCCGGCGCTGTTCACGCATGACGATGCGCTGGCGAATGCGCTGCTGACGGCGGGCACCGCGACGGGGGATCCGATATGGCGGCTGCCGCTGTGGGCGGGGTACCGCGAGATGTTGTCGTCGGCGATCGCCGACATGAACAACGCCGGGGAGGGCGGCTTTGCCGGGGCGATCACGGCAGCGCTGTTCCTCGACCGATTCGTGACGCCGGGTACCGCCTGGGCGCATTTCGACCTGTATGGCTGGTCGCCGTCGGCGCGTCCCGGTCGTCCAAAAGGCGGCGCAGCGGGCGGTTTGCAGGCGGTGTGGAGCATGCTCCAAAACCGCTTCACCGCACGCTAGGGTAAAGACCGTGCCGACGATGCAACGAATTCGCCGCCTCATCCGTTTACCATCTGACGCAGCCGGACAACCGTCCGGGATGCCGATTTATACAGTAACGGCGAGGTCGGTTTATGCGAGCGATGACTGGGCACGACGTGCCGGAAGGTCCGCTGGGGCAGTGGATGGATACGCTGATCGGATATGTGCAGTCGGCGCGGCCGGACCTGACCAACCGGCAAATGGCGTTGTTGATGATCGTCTATCTGCTGCCCGGACCGCACACCGTGCGGGGGCTGGCGGCGCGGCTGCACGTATCGAAACCGGTGGTGACGCGCGCACTCAACACGCTGGGCACGCTCGGCTATCTGCGGCGGCAGAGGGACGACAGCGACCTGCGCAATATTTTTGTCGAGAAGACAGCGGTCGGGACGGCGTTCCTCGAGGAGTTTTCCGACCTTATCGCGCGGCCGGACGCCGATGAGCCCGCCCAGCGGCGTCAGGTCGCCCACTAGGCAGACACATCTGAGCGGGCCGTCGGTCGCGCTCGACCACCGGATCAATGCGTACCGGCCCGACTTGGCGAGCGCGACGCTGGCAGCGGGCGTGATTGCCGCGCGCTATGCCGATCCGGTGCGGCTGGTCGGTACGACGGCGTCGGCAGTCGTCCACGCTGCCCCCGATGCAGCCTCGACCGCCGTCAGCGCGCTGCTCTACGGCGAGGCGTTCGACGTGATCGACTATAGCGGTGATTGGGCATGGGGCAGCTGCGTCCATGACGGCTATGTCGGCTGGGTGGCGAGAGCGGCGCTTGCGCCTCCCGGATCGGTCGCCATGCACCGCATCAGCGCACCCGCCGCGCCGGTGTTCGCCGCGCCCGACATCAAAACCGCCGTTTGCGATACGCTATACCTTGGGTCGCCGGTCACCGGGGAGGCGCTCGACGACTTCGTGGCACTAGCCGGTGGTGACTTTGTCCATCGCCGTCACGTTGCGCCCGTCGATCAGCATGCCATCGACGCGGTGGCGGTTGCGCTGCCGTTCGTCGGCACGCCCTATGTATGGGGCGGCCGGACGCGCGCGGGCATCGATTGCTCGGGGCTAGTGCAGGCCGCGCTGCGCGCCACCGGCATCGACTGCCCGCGCGATTCGGACCAGCAGCTGCGGCGCTTCGGAGCCGACATCGCCCTCGAGGCGCTGCAGCGCGGTGATCTTGTGTTCTTTCCCGGGCATGTCGGGATGATGATCGATGCGGCGCATTTGCTGCACGCCAACGCCTTTTGGATGACCACGCTGGTCGAGCCGCTGGCGGCGGTCGTCGCGCGACTGACGCCGCGGCATCCGGTGGCGATTACCGGGACCGGACGCCCGGAAAAAGCTTGAGGTGAGATGATGTCACGATGCTCTTGTTTGGGCAAAAGCGCTTCCCTATAAGCCGCGCCAAGGGGTGGTTCGGTATCGGCGGTCTATACAACGCAGGTGCGGATCAAGACGTTTTACATCTACAAGGCCGGGCGGGAGCAAGGGTCGATGTCGGAACGCGTTGAGAGCGTCGGCGAAGCACATGATGGACTTGCGGTGGACTTGGCCGAGGCAGATGGCGTGGTCGCCAACGTCGAGGTACCGGAAAGCTATGTCCCGCATGCCGGCGAGCCGTTCATGAGCCCGCTGCAGCTGGCCTATTTCCACCGCAAGCTGGTGTTCTGGAAAGAAGATATCCTGCGTGAAGCGCGCGAGACGCTGGCCACGCTACAGTCCGAATCGCTGCGTGAACCCGATGTCAACGACCGCGCATCGACCGAAACCGACTGGTCGGTCGAACTGCGCACGCGCGACCGTCAGCGCAAGCTGATCGCCAAGATCGATGCGGCGCTGCGGCGGATCGAAACCGGCGACTATGGCTATTGCGAAGTCACCGGCGAGCCGATCTCGCTCCAACGCCTCGAAGCGCGGCCGATCGCGACGATGACGCTCGAGGCACAGGAGCGCCACGAGCGCATCGAACGCGTTACCCGCGACGATTGAGGCGCGGCTAGGATTCGAGCGTCATCGCTTCCTTCAGGCGCAGCTTGGCCTTTTTGAGCGCCATGATGCGCAGCGTATCGGGGAGCGGGTGATTGGCTTCGCGAACCAATGTCGCCTCGAGCCGGGCGTGCTTTTCTGACAGGGAGACGCGGTGTGCAGCGGTCATAGAACCTCGCAGACAGGGTTTCGGCAAACAACAAGATCACAGCAAATCACGATTGTCTTGGCTTTTTGATAACGGCGCGACAGGCCCAGCATATTGAGCGGCAGGCGGCCGCGGCTGCTATCGGTGGTAGGAGCTTTCCGATACGCTGAACGCCGCGCCGCTCGCCGAACGGGCAGCGCGACGACTCGGGCACCAGGGGTGAAGGCGTGGATGAGTTCGACGTACGCGCACGGCTCGAAACCGTCCGGCAGCAGCACCGCGATCTCGATGCCGCGATCGAGGCGCTGCAGGGCGTTGCCGGGCATGACCAGATCCAGCTGGCGCGGCTCAAAAAGCGCAAATTGCGATTGCGTGACGAGATCGCCACACTGCACGACATGATCGTCCCCGATATCATCGCCTAGGTTGGGAACATGCGGTGACTGTGTTAAAAGCGAGCAATGACAGGCACATCATGATCCGCTGGCTGGCGATTGGCGCGACGGCGCTGCTGATCGGCGCGCCCGTGCAGGCGTGGGGGACCGCAAAGCGGCTGGGCCCGGCGTGCTTCGATGCGGCGCAACAGGACCGCCCCTCGCCGCGCGGTATCGCGCTTTGCAGCCGCGCGCTTGGCAGCCGCAAACTCCTGCCGCACGACCGTGCCGCAACGCTCGTCAACCGCGGCATCCTGTTCGGCCGGGACCGCAACTTCGCCGCTGCAATCGCCGATTATGATGCCGCGCTCGCCGTCGATCCCGACTTGGCCGAGGCGCATATCAACAAGGGCATCGCGCTGAACGCGCTCGGCGGTCATGCCGAGGCAGCAATCGCCGAGCTGACGCAGGGGCTTGCGCTGCATCCCGCCAATGCCGCGATCGCCTATTATGCCCGCGGCATCGCCGATGAAATGGCGGGTGCGGTGCGCGATGCCTATGCCGACTACAACCAGGCGGCGCGGCTCGCCCCCGACTGGGAGGCGCCGGCGGACGAACTCCGGCGCTTTGCGGTGGTGCGCGCCAAGAAATCGATGGCGGCATGACAACGGCGGTTGCCGCCGACCGGGTGGCTTCGATCTACCGCGATACGATGCGGCTTGCGGAGGCGGCACGCGGCTATTTCGACCGGGACGGCGTCGAGGCGCGCACCGCGATGACGCCCGAACTGCGCGCTGCGATCGCGACCGAATCGGTGCGCGTCACCGCGCGGCTGCTCGCCGTGGTGTCATGGGTGCTGACGCAGCAGGAAATGGCGGCGGGCAACGCCATCGGCCGCTCGAACATCCTCGACAATGTGATCGACGAGCCACCGCTCAGCGGCAAGCTGCCCGAACCGGCGCGGCGGATCGCTGAAAGCACGCGGGCGCTATACGCCGATGTCCGGTCGCTGGCGCAGGGCGTCTGAGCCGTGCGGCCGCGCTTCCACCTTGCCATTCCTGTCGACGATCTCGACCGCGCGCGTCATTTCTACGGCGAGGTGCTGGCCTGCCCCGAAGGGCGGTCGAGCGACAGCTGGATCGATTTCGACCTCGCCGGGCATCAGCTCGTCGTGCACCGGACCGGCGCGCGCGGCGCGGTCGCGCACACCGCCGTCGATGGTGACGCAGTGCCGGTACCGCATTTCGGGCTGGTGCTCGACATGCGCGACTGGCAAGCGCTCGCCGACCGGCTGCGCAGCTTTGGCATGCGCTTCGTCATCGAGCCGCACATCCGCTTTGCCGGCGAGCCGGGCGAACAGGCGACGATGTTCCTCTACGACCCGGCCGGCAACGCCATCGAGTTCAAGGCGTTCGCCGACATCGGGCAAATGTTCGCCAAATGAGCCGCGCCTAAAGCTCGCGCACCAGCTTGCGGACCACGGCGAGCCACGGCGCGTCGGCGATCACAATCTGCCGTGCGCCCGACACCAGCGGTTGCAGCTGCAGGCGCTTGGCATCGACGCCGACCAGCCGCCCGAAGGCGAAGCGCCCGACGGCGCGCGGCAGCAGCACATCGCGGTTGAGCGCCGTGCCGAATGCCTCAGGGGCGACCTTCTCCAGCCACAGCGAGTCGCCCGCGCGGTAATCGCCCTGCGCCACTTCGACGGTAACGCCGACGACGTTGCCGCCCGGAACCGGCGGCAGCAGCGCGGTGGTGCGGCGCGGTGCGATCGCCCCCTCGGCGGTCAGCAGCGCGGCCACCGGCACGTCGATGCGGTCGGGCAGCGTCACCAGTTCGGCCGCCTCGACGCCGAGCGCCCCGGCGATGCGGTTTAGCCAGCCGACCGAAACGGTACGCATGCCGGTTTCGAGCCGTCCGATCGTCTGCGCCGTCGTCGGTGGCTGGCACGCGGCGGCAACCTGGTGCAGCGTCATATGCTTGGCCTTGCGGACCTCGCGGATGCGCGTGATCATCGAATCATCTCCCTGAACCCGTCTGGTTTACCACTGTCCTACATAGGTGCGCTTATGGCAAGCCGCTTTTGCACCAGATAGGGAGAGCGGCAATGATCAGGCCCAAACGTAGCCGGGCGAGTGCGGCAATAGCGGTGGACGACGTGCCCCCGGCAGGGCCGAATCGGCTGCTCGCGACGCGCCAGCTGCCGCCGTCGCTGCGCCTCGACCGGGCCGTGGTGACGGTCAACCTTGCCGAGTCGCCGCTCGGCTGGCTGGTCCGGCGCGGCATGGTTTCGGCGCGGCAGTTCGAGGCCGGCGAGCGGCTCCGCGCCGACTATGAGCGCGCACAGCTTCCTCCCTCGGTGACGATGCGCTGGGATGCCGGGCCAACGGCGAGCACGGCGCGCGGCGCGCCCGCAGCAATGGATGCGTCGAGCGCGCAGATCGCGGCAAAGCAGCGGTTTGCTGCCGCCATCGAGGCGACCGGCAGCGGGCTTTCGGATGTGCTGTGGCGCGTCGTCTGCGCAGGCGAGGGGATGGAAACCGCCGAACGCGCGCTGGGCTGGCCGGCGCGGGCGGGCAAGGTCGTGCTCGGCCTCGCGCTCGACCGGCTCGCTGATCATTATCAGCTAAAGTAACCTTATACGCACAAAATGCTTGACTAGCGTAACGCTATAGGCTAGTAAATCAGGACGATGACGAATTGCGCCCACCGGTTTCCCCCGGTGGGCGTTTTGTTGGAGGCGTCGCATGACCCGCACACCCGCACCGCTGATGACCGACGCCGCGACGCGCGCCCGCTTCCTCGAAGTGCTGGCCGCAACCGGCAACGCCACCGCCGCCGCTGCACAGTTGGGGATCAGCCGCTCGACGGTCTATCGCGCCCGGCTGGCGTTCCCCGACTTTGCGCGTGCCTTCGACAAGGCGGGCGGCCCCGACCGGTCCCCCGAAGCCCGGCGCGCGCAGTCGGATGCTCGCAAGATCGCGCAGATCGAGGCCGCACTGCTCGACCGGGCGCTCCACGGCGTCGAGAAAGTCGTGCGCTACGGCGGCGCAGAGCTCGCCCGCGACCGGCAGTTTTCGGACAGCCTCGCGATGTTCGTCCTGCGCAGCCGCCTGCCCGACGTTTACAGCAACCACCGGACGATCAACGTCACGCCCACGCCGGTTGCCCCGGCGCCGATGCCGAGCCGCAGCGAACTGCTCGCGAAGATCGACTCGGCGCTCGAACGCTTCCCGCCCGACGACGACCCCGATGACGACTGAGGCCGGGTGGAACGTCCCAAGGAAAGTTGTGTCATGGTGTTTCACGATCCGCGGTCGCCGCGCGAGCGGATTGCCGCGCTTGGCCCGCGCGCGCTGGCGCATCTGGTCGGCTCGCTCGAGCCGCGCACCGTCGCGGCGCTCGACAGCCATTGGGAATATCTGGCGCGGACCGGGCAACGGGGCCCCGAGAGCGATTGGGAAATCTGGCTGATCCTCGCCGGCCGGGGTTTCGGCAAGACGCGCGCCGGTGCCGAATGGGTGCTGAACGCGGCGCAGTCTGTACCGGGCGCGCGCATTGCCTTGCTCGGCGCGACTGTCGCCGACGCCCGCGCCGTGATGGTCGAAGGCGAATCGGGGGTGCTGGCGCGTGCATCCGAAAGCGCCGGTGTGACGTTCGAGCCGTCGCTGCGGCGGCTGCGCTGGGAGAATAGCTCGACCGCGTGGCTGTTTTCGGCGGCCGAGCCCGAGGCGTTGCGCGGCCCGCAATTTCATTTCGCGTGGGGTGACGAGGCGGCGCGCTGGCCCAATGCGGCAGCGACGCTGGCCAGCCTGCGACTGGCGCTCCGGTTGGGGTCGCGACCGCAGCTGGTTTTGACGACGACGCCGCGCCCGCTGGCGTGGCTCAAGACGCTGACCGAGGCCCCCGGCGTAGTTGTTACGCGTGGAACCACGAAGGATAATAGCGCGAACCTGTCGGCGACGTTCCTCCGGTCGATGGCGCGCGACTATGGCGGGACGCAGCTCGGGCGGCAGGAGCTGGGCGGCGAGATCATCGACGATGTCGAGGGCGCGCTGTGGACGCGCGCAATGCTGGAGGCGTGCCGGGTTCGGATCCTGCCGCCACTGCGGCGGACTATCGTCGCCGTCGATCCGCCCGCGTCGTCGGGGGCGCGCGCCGATGCCTGTGGGATCGTGGTGGTGGCCCTCGGGCACGACGGCTGCGGCTATGTTCTTGATGATGCGAGCATCCACGGCGCGACACCCGAACGCTGGGCGCGCGCGGTGGTGGCGGCGGCCGAGCGCCATGCCGCCGACCGGGTGGTGGCCGAGGTCAACAACGGCGGCGAGATGGTGACGTCGGTGCTGCGCACGGTGTCGACCACGCTGCCGATCAAGGCGGTCCATGCGGCGGCCGGCAAGGTAGCGCGCGCGGAGCCGATCGCGAGCCTGTACAGCACCGGGCGCGTGCACCATGTCGGTGCATTCCCGGCGCTCGAGGATGAGATGTGCGGGCTGCTGATCGGCGGTGACTACACCGGCCCAGGGCGATCGCCCGACCGTGCCGACGCGCTGGTCTGGGGACTGCACGAACTGATGCTGGGTCCTGCCGGAGCGGCCCCGCTGATCCGTAACCTTTGAGGGAGACTGCGATGCAAATCCCGTTTTTCGGGCGCAAGGCGCGCGCGCCGGATCCCGTCCCGCGCGGCTGGCCCGACGTCCTACGGTCGGGCTGGCACAATGCCGAGCTGCCGCGTGCCTATGAGACGCTCGTTCGCGATGCCTATTGCCGCAATCCGATCGCACAGCGCGCAGTGCGGATCATCGCCGAAAGCGCCTCGGGCGCGCCGGTGATCGCCACGCCGCCGGGTCATCCGGCGCTGGCGCTGCTCAGCGGCGGGCAGCCCGGCCCGGCGTTGATGGAAACCATTGCGGCCAATCTGCTGCTCCACGGCAATGCCTATATCGAGGTCGGGCTGGGCGCAGGCGGGTTGCCGGTGGCGCTGTATACGCTGCGCCCCGAGCGGGTGACGGTCGAGGTTGACAGCAGCGGTTGGCCGACCGGCTATCTGTATCGTGCCGGTGAGGTCGTGACGCGCTATCCGTCCGAAACTGTCGGCGACAAGCCCGGGTTGCTGCACATCCGCAGCTTCCATCCGCTCGACGATCACTATGGCCTCGGCTGCCTTGGCGCAGCGAGTGCGGCGGTCGATACGCACAATGCCGCAAGCCGGTGGAACAAGGCGCTGCTCGACAATGCGGCGCGGCCGAGCGGGGCGCTGGTGTACGATTCCGCCAACGGCGAGACGCTGTCGACCGAGCAGTTCGACCGGCTGAAGACCGAGATGGAAACCGCATTTACGGGCGCGATGAACGCCGGGCGCCCGATGCTGCTCGAAGGCGGCTTGAGCTGGCAACCGCTGTCGATGACGCCCGCCGAGATGGATTTCGGCCGCGCGCGCGACACCGCCAGCCGCGAGATCGCGCTCGCGTTCGGCGTGCCGCCGATGCTGCTCGGGCTGGCGGGTGACAATAGCTATGCGAATTACCGCGAGGCGAATGTCGCGCTGTGGCGGCTGACGCTGCTGCCGCTGACCCGGCGCATTCTGGGCGCGATCGCCGAGCATCTGGCGGACTGGTGGCCGGGGCTGGTGCTCGACATCGACCGCGACGCGATCCCCGCGCTGTCCGCCGACCGCGAACGGCTGTGGGGACAGGTCGCGGCTGCGACCTTCCTGTCCGACGAGGAAAAGCGGGTCCTGCTGGGCCTGAGGGGGTTGGCATGACCAGTGTTCCGATGCTCGCGAAGCTGTTGGCGCAGGCCGAAGCGCAGGGTGCCGATCTGGTGACGCTGCGCGCGCTGATCGAGGAGGCGAGCGAGGCTGGCGCGACGCGCGCGTTGGGCCGGATCGGCCTCCATGACGACCGCGCCGGGCCCGATATCGTCGAATTGCGCCAACTGATCCAGGGCTGGCGCGATGCCAAGCATTCGGCGGTCAATGCGATCATCACCTGGGCGGCTCGCTCGGTGATCGCGGCGCTGCTGATCGGCATCGCGGTCAAGCTCGGGATGATCGGGATGGTGCGGACCTGATCTGAAAGGAGACCTCATGACACTCATTCGCCTCGCTGGTTATGCCAGCGTCTTTGGCGTGCCCGATAGCAGCGGCGACGTCGTGTTGCGCGGGGCGTTCGCGCGCGCGGCGGCAGGCATTCCGCTGCTCTGGCAGCACGCTGCCGCGACCCCGATCGGCTTTGTCGAAAAGCTGATCGAGGACGCCCGGGGCCTGCGCGTGATTGCCGCGATCGTCACCGATACCGACGCCGGGCGCGACGCGGCGCTGCTGCTGCAGGCCAAGGCGATCAACGGCCTCAGCTTTGGCTACCGCGTGCGCACCAGCCGCCCCGACCGGGCGCGCGGACTGCGCGAACTGACCGATCTCGACCTGCTCGAGGTGTCGATCGTCACCTTCCCGATGCAGCCGCTGGCGCGCGTTCTCGCCATCGACAGTGTTTCACCCCAGGAGACCCAAGCATGACTTATGAAACCAAGGCCGACGCGCTCGAAGCGATTTTCGATACGCCGGCGACCGATCTCGGCCCCGATGTCGCCGCGTTGCGCAGTGAAGTCGGCAAGCTGTCGGTGCGGCTGGCGGGCATGGCGCGTCCGGCGCTGGCCGGGAGCAAGGCCGACACCGATCCGGTTCGCGCGGCGTTCACCAACCGCTATCTGCGCAAGGGGCTCGACACCGGCTTCGAGACCAAGTCGCTGAGCGAGACCGTCGGTAGCGACGGCGGCGTGTCGATCCCGCAGCAGATCGACAAGCTGATCGACCAGACGCTGGTGCAGATCTCGCCGCTGCGCCGCATCGCCAATGTCGTCACCATCGGCACGACCAACTATTCGAAGCTGATCGTCCAGGGCGGTATCGCCAGCGGCTGGGTCGCGGAAAACGGCGCTCGCACGGTCACCGCGACGCCCAATTTCATCTCGATCGTCCCGCCGATGGGCGAGCTGTTCGCGCAGCCCGCCGCAACGCAGGCGATGCTCGACGACGCGATGTTCGATGTCGAAGGCTGGCTCGCTGCCGAAGTCGCGATCGAATTCGCGCGCGCCGAGGGGGTTGCGTTCGTCACCGGATCGGGCGTTGCGCGGCCCAAGGGCTTTCTGAGTTATGCAACTTCGGCCGCCGACGACACGACGCGCCCGTTCAACACCTTGCAGTATCTGCCGAGCGGCGCGGCGGGCGCCTTTGCGGCAACCAATCCGCAGGACCGGCTGATCGATCTCGTCCATTCGCTGCGCACGCCGTACCGCCAGGGTGCGTCATGGGTGATGAATTCGGCCGTGCTCGCGCGCATCCGCAAGATGAAGGACAGCTATGGCGGCTTCCTGTGGCAGCCGGCGCTCGCCGCCGACCAGCCCGCGACGCTGCTCGGCTATCCGGTGTACGAGGCCGATGCGATGCCCGACCTTGCCGCCGACAGCCTGTCGATCGCATTCGGCAATTTCCAGGCGGGCTATCTGATCGCCGAACGCGCCAACACGACGCTGCTGCGCGACCCGTTCAGCAACAAGCCGTTCGTGCAATTCTACGCGACACGGCGATTGGGCGGCGCGGTGGTCAATTCCGAAGCGATCAAGCTCCTCAAATTCTCGGTATCGTAAACCCCTTTCGACGCTGCTGAATTTGAGCATCCCGGCGGGCATCTGCGCCCGCCGGGGGTGGTGCCGC